>Ga0210096_1000109_pt1 | contig 37202 bp, 44 predicted proteins | sample China_Galinas_PW_4_FD_184864 | JGI IMG/M metagenome (GOLD analysis project Ga0210096, IMG submission 184864) | Wetland microbial communities from San Francisco Bay, California, USA, that impact long-term carbon sequestration - China_Galinas_PWA_D2... | ecosystem: Environmental > Aquatic > Marine...
GGCCGAGCACAGACCTTGGCTTTGGAGGAGGCCGATCGATCGTTCCCCGGGATGACGGAAGCGTTTACATAGACCCAGAAATTGCTGTACGACTTGTTAAATTCGACACCCTCCGAACCGAGACAATCCAACGCTTGCAGTCCAGATTCACGTACTTGGCATTGTTGGGGGCAGTGGGTGTATACGCGCTTTTCGGACCAGCGCCGCTCTCGGTCCTTCAACTAGCTGCATTAGTATTGACTATTCTGCTTCTCGATATGGGAATATTTAGGGTACGCGAATATTTGTTGCGCAGATAGAATCACAGAGATTGAGCAGAAGATTAACGGCATCGTTGGGGAAAAGCTTTTGTGTTGAGAGAGTGAGGGGCGGAACGCGGCTTTTTCAATCTTTTTCATCGATAATAAAGACTACATGTTACATTTATCGACAATTTCTGGATCAATGTTTGGTAGTTAGTCTCCGAATAACACTGAGAGGAGGTAGAGGATGAACATTAGTGAAACGTTACTTGCAGCGAAGAAGAAAAAAGGATTGAGTTTTGCTGATCTTGGAAAGATGGTTGGTCGTGATGAAGTATGGATAGCATCTCTATTCTATCGTCAGGCGAGTGCTTCAAGCAATGAAGCAAATAGATTAGCATCTGCCTTGGACTTGAGCCCGGATATTACTGACGAGTTGACAGAATGTCCCACAAAGGGTCTAGGCCCTGTCGTTCCCACCGATCCTCTTATATATCGCTTCTACGAAATTATGCAAGTCTATGGAATGCCGCTGAAAGCCGTCATTCATGAAAAATTTGGTGATGGAATAATGAGTGCAATTGATTTCACTATGAACGTGGACAAGGAAGAAGACGCTATGGGTGACAGAGTCAAAATTACAATGTCTGGAAAATTTCTACCGTACAAGAAATGGTAGTTCTGTAGATTGGAGACAACTAGCACATTGAGCAGACTGCCAGCCACACCGCTTTGCTCAGCGCGGTTGCCAACTGCTAATGTGAGACGTCAGCACTATATAAATCAAAAATTTCGGTAAATGGTGAGCAGATGGCAAAATGTCCGGTATGCAACTCAAGGAAAGGAAAAAGAAGGTGCTTAATTGCAGACGGCTTAATATGTAGCCTTTGTTGTGGTACGACAAGGAAAGAAGAGTCATGTTCAAAATGCAGCTACTTTCAAAAGCCAACAAGAAAATATAGCGAGGTACCCGCATATACTGTTTCTGATATGGATGGCAATTTGGAACTGGAATCGTATGGAAACTCCATTGAAGGCGCGCTTTGCGCATATGACGCTGATAACAACAACTTATTGAAAGATAATGACGCAATAAGAATTGTAGAACTGCTAATTGATAAATATCATTTTCTAGATCATGAAATGAACGAGCAAAGTCCATTGATCCTCAATGGGGTATATTTTGTCGACAAGTCCATCAAGGAAGATTTAAGTGACGTAAGCAATGAAATTATTGTAAAAATACTGGGTGTAATTCGCTTTGTTGCCAAACGTAGAACTAAGATAGGTCGAGAATATATGAGTGTAATACATCAATATGTGGGGCAGCGCTTAGCGCAAGGAGTACGTATTTTAGTTCAATAGACGATGCCAACTTGCGCATGAAGCGGACGCGCTTAAGCGCGCGTCGCTGATGCTTGACGTTATAGCGTGAAGGGAAAGTTATGAACGAGAATGAACAATACGAACGCAAGTGCAGTGCTATCCGGGAAGGTAACTTTACGCTTCTGGACAGCTTTGAGACATCGATGACAAGTAACGGCCTATCCGAAGCAACCGCGGAAAAACACCTCGAGAATATTGACTTCTACATAAACGAGTACCTACTGTAAGATAGCCCAAAGCACGCATCAGAAGGCGTTGACGAAGTTGGGATGTTCCTCGGTTATTGGTTTATCCGTAAAGCGATGTGGGCGAATGTAGCGAGTCCAAGAACCAATTCAACAAGTCTAAAGAAGGTCTACGATTTCATGCTCGAGCATGGAGAGGTTGAGCCGGAAGAAGTCAAAGAGATGAATAGAGAGAATCAAGAAAGACTTGCCCGAATGGGTAGCAACAATGAAGCGATACGATGATCCGTTAGTCGACCAGGAAGACATATGGCAATGGTGAATCGTAGCGTACGGAATATGGCGAATCAGATATAATCTGGCGCGCTCCGCGTGTCAACCGCACCGGAACGCAGGCGTTCGCCTGTGACTTTGTGTGGCCGAAAATCAGCCACAGTATTTTCTCCAAATGGTACTTTGCATGTGGATGCACGCAACCTGCTTTCTTGGCTTCAACATTCCGGTTGAAACTCCATTTCTGTTCATGCTCCGACCGCGTAGCGGGTGGCAGCAGTGGGTCGGCCGAGAACAGTACGTTTTGACCCCTAGCGTACCGGCGGTCGAGTTCACCGATCCGTTTGGCAACCTTTGTCAGCGGTTGGTAGCGCCAACCGGGCGATTCTCCGTCTATACGTCGGTTGATATTGAAACCGCCGAATTCTCCGATACTGCTCCTGGGGCTTACTTTGTTGAGGTACAGCAGTTGCCTGATGATACGCTACCCTTCCTGCTGCCAAGTCGGTTTTGCGAATCCGATCGTTTCACCCAGATGGCCGCTTCTATCGTCGCGGGCCGGGCGCCAGGATACGACCAATGCACCTCAATCGTCGATTACATTCGCCAGACGACACAGTACACACCTGGGGCGGGCCAACAAATTATCAGTGCGTGCGAGGTCAATGAGAGGCCACAGGCCGTCTGCCGGGATATGGCGCATTTAGGCATTGCTTGTTGTCGCGCGCTTTCGATTCCGGCGCGAATGGTCGTGGGTTATTTGGAGAACCTGCAGCCGATGGATCTGCATGCCTGGTTCGAGGCCTATGTCGGAGGGCGGTGGTACACGTTCGATCCAACACAAGACGACCTGCAAGGGGGACGCGTGGCAATCGCCTACGGTCGGGATGCGGCTGACGTCGCCATGTACACACAGTTCGGGGAACCGGTAGAATTACTTCGCATAGATGTCACGGTCGAACGCATGTCCGCACCGTATTACTGAGCGTGTTGCGTCTCAAACCGGCGCCCACGGCCTTCCCACAGCGAGGAAGCTTAAATGCTGACTCATATACAAACCTCTCCCCTGCAGTTTGCCTATGGGACTAGGCACGGTTTCAAGTTCACCGATGCTTAGCCGGCGCTGTGTACGGGACCGGTTTCAACCCTGCCCGCCAAGTACCCAGGGCCCCTTTGCCCTGCCGAACGTAGAACCTAACATCTCGATATACAACATAAAACGCGCCAATAAACTGCAAAATGAGACATAAAAGCCTGCCAAGGAGAGGTCGAAAGTTCATCCGAGATGTGGTCGCACACACTCCGATCCTGAAGATGACCTTTCTATTGCTTATCTCGTGGATGGTTTTCGCTGCCGGCTTGTATCTGGGTGAACGGGGCGCAGACGACACAACGATAACATCGTACGGACGGGCCTTATATTGGGGTATAGCGGCCTTTTCCACTGCCGGAATAGCTGACATGCCCGTAAACGGAATATCGGAATTGATTGGCGCCATATGGATTGTTCTCGGATCCATGCTATTTTTCGGTGCAATCGTGGCAACAATCACTGCCTATTTCATGCGTCCGTTACAACGCCCTGCAAAGCAGATCATCGATACGATCGAATACAACCTTGAGCAACTTGATGACCTATCCATTGATGAATTGGGACTTCTCAAAGAGACAACCGATTCGCTCATAGAGCACGTGGAGCGTCTGAAGGCCGCAAAAGGAGCAGCGACAAGATCCACGATGGCGGACGAGGCGAGCTAAAGCGATTTCTGCAAAAGCTGTGTTACCTCGGTCTCAGCAATGTGTCCGCAGAGGACGTGCGCAGGGCCCACCAGGTCCGGTACACGAAATATCCATCGCATTGACGAAAACGCGAAGTCACTCGATATCGTCCTGGATAATTCCCTGCTCAAACGCATCGACAAGATCGCCAGACCTGACACTGCACAGGGTGCAACCTTGGTCTAACCCGAAACTTCGCTCCCTCTGCTGGGTACGCTGATCCACGCACTATGACGGGCCGATCGACCACGGGGTCAGTTTCAGGGGACTCAAGTTTGATAGTTCGGCGAATGGTTGAATGCGGGCTTTCAGACCCTCGCCTTCCCGGGTGTTCAGATGGTGATCGCCGCGTGGAAGCGATCAGATGGGCGTCACCAGGGAAGGTGGTCCAGGTCCACGTTACCGCCGGACAGCACGATACCGACTGACCTGCCCCTCAGATCCAGCGCACCACTGGTCAGGGCCGCCAACGGCACCGCCGAGGAGGGCTCGACGATCAGTTTGGTACGTTCCCAGATCAGGCGCATCGCCCGCACGATATCGGTCTCGGAGACGGTGACGATATCATCCACTCCGGAGCGGATGATCCGAAACGGCAGTTCGCCCAGGGAGGTCAGGAGTCCGTCCGCGATGGAACCGGCATCGGTGGGAGGCTGACGCACTCCAGTCCGCACAGAGCGAGCCGCATCGTCTACCCGCTCCGGTTCGACACCGATGACGGAAATACGTCCCGAGCCGGACCGCGCCGCCAGCGCGGAGCCGGACAGCAGGCCGCCACCGCCCACCGGCACCAGGACCGCGTCGAGGTCCTCGACCTGCTCACACAACTCCAGGACGGCAGTGCCCTGCCCCGCGATGACGTTGGGGTCGTCGTGCGGGTGCACCTCCACGGCCCCCGTGCGTAAGATAAGATCATCCAGCGCCTGTTCGCGCGCTGTCTGTCCGGTACCGCAGGGGATGATCACCGCACCGTAGTGCTCGGCGGCGGCGCGTTTCACACAGGAAGCATCTTCCGGGACCACAACGCTGGCCGGGATGCCGCGCCACGCGGCCGCCTGGGCGAGCGCCGCGGCATGATTACCGGAGGAATGCGCGGCCACGCCCCGAGAGGCGTCTCGATCGTCGAGCGAGAAGATGGCATTGCACGCGCCACGAATCTTAAACGAACCGGTCTTCTGCAGGTTCTCGCACTTGAAGTGGAGCCGCGCACCGACCAGCGCGTCGATACCGGTGCAGGTAACGACCGGTGTGTGGTGAACCCGCTTCCGGATCCGGGCCAGTGCCCGCTCGACGTCGACAGGTTGGACGTCACACACGATTATGATCGAACGCGATCCCTGACACAGGCACAGAGGATGGCCGGATCAACCGCATCGCGGTGGTGTCTCACCAATGGACCGCTTCACCCAGAATCCGTCGCAGGTCAAGTGATCCCCATGATCAATTCGGTCTGGTTGATGTCGCCTTCGGTGTCGATGTCCAGTCCCTCGATCCCGGGCAATCTGTTGAGGATGTATGCCGCCATCATGGCAGCAATCCTGTCGTTGCCGTTCTCGATGGCGGTGAGCATCTTGTCCGCGACGATCTGGCAGCGCTGTTCGATGTCCGGCCGGTCCACCCACTTACGGCTCATCTGCCAACCGCGGTCCATGTCCTGGTCCATCTTGCGGAACAGGTCTTCGGCACCCGAGACCATGTCCGCGGGAATATCCATCGGATAGGTATCCTCGTTTATCGTAACCTTGAGCATCATGCCACGAGCTCTCCACTGAGCGTCAAACCAAACCGTGATTATAACCTTGCCGGAGATTCTCTGACTCGCACCGTGCGCGACCGGCGGACCCCAGCCTGCGGGGAGATGACAGGATAGGGGGCGCGGACCGATTTCGGTAGAATGGCGCAATGCTGATGAGAATCCCCGGTGTCCTGGGCAAACGCGACCTCGAGCAGGTGAGATCGATGATCTCCGGCGCGCGCTTCGTCGACGGCAAGCTGTCCGCTGGTATGGCGGCGCAGCGGGTCAAGCACAACACCGAACTGGCCGCCGACGAATCCCGGATCGAGACGCTCAACGCCCTGGTCATGGGGGCGCTGGTTCGCCACCCCCTGTATCAGCACGCCACCCTGCCACAACGGATCGCGACACCGTTCTATGCGCGATATACGAACGGGCAATCCTACGGTGACCATGTCGACGACCCCGTCATGGGAGCCGAGCACCGCTACCGGTCGGACGTGTCCATCACCCTCTTCCTCAGCGAACCGGAGGACTATGTTGGGGGCGAGCTGATGATCGAGACCTCGTTCGGAACCCAGGTGGTGAAATACCCGGCCGGGGACGCCGTGCTCTACCCTTCTTCCAGCCGGCACCGCGTCGCTGAGGTCACCGGCGGCGAACGCCTCGTTGCGGTCACCTGGGCGCAGAGCCTGGTGCGTGATGCCGCGCGGCGGGAACTGCTCTTCGAGCTGGGGCAGGCCCGCGACCGATTGCTCGCCCGTGCGCCGGACGCCGCGGAATCGAAGCAGGTCGACAAGTCCTACGTCAACCTACTTCGCATGTGGGCCGAAGTATAGCTGCCCCGCTCAGGACCGGTGCCTGTATCGCCGGCAGGACTCGACGCCTTGCCTATGCCGACGGACGTTGGTCCGGGTGAATCTGCTCGGGCCGCAGCTTCGCGGTGAAGTAATCGTCCGCATCGTCGATATCCACGATATTCCCGTCGGCGTCGAAGAGAGGTAGCTCGTAGTCGTTCCAACCACGCAGACCCGCCTTGAGCGACTTGGTATCGCTGTAGCCCAGCAGGGCCAGTGTCTGTGCCGCCAGGACGCTGCGGTAGCCCGAGCGACAGACGATCACCACTTCCCGGTCGCGGGCCTGGACCAGTTCCGGCACCGTCTCCTCGTAGTCGTACTCGCAGGCCGACTCCAGGATCCCGCGCGGCACGTTGAGTGAACCCTCGATATGCGCCGCATCGAATTCGTAGGGTTCCCTTACGTCCAGCAGTAGAGGATTGTGACCTTCCTTGAGACGCTCGTCGAGGTCCCAGGGCATCAACTCCACGACGGCGGGGAAGCATTCCGCGATTAGATCGATAAATCGTTTCATTGGTAACTGTTCGTGCCAGGTTGCGTTGGATCCGTGACTGCACACGGAAATAGCGATACGGTGTGTTCTTCACCGCACACCAATCCCGTCACGCGGCGCTTGTCTCATGCCGATGTCATCCCGATTCCCCGCCAAATTCCCGGCCGGCCCTGAGGCCGTGTTCCACCGCGATTACCGCGGCCTCCACACGCGAGTGGATCCCCAGTTTCCGCAGGATGGCCTTGACGTGAAGCTTAACGGTGCCATCGGAGATGCCGAGATTGCGAGCGATCACCTTGTTGCTCTGACCCTCGGCGAGCAGTCCCAGAATCTCCGTCTCGCGAGGAGTCAGCTCGTCCAGCGGACTCGACACGGGGGCCGGCGGCGGCGTGTCCCCCTGGACGACGCGTGCCAGCACGTGGGTCAGCGTGGGTGCAACGACGGTCTTGCCGGCCACGATGTCCCGCAGGGCCACGACGAGATCGTCCGGCTCCATGTCCTTGAGCAGGTAACCGCGGGCCCCGTTACGCAGTGCCTCGATGAGGTCCCGTTCGTCGCTGCTCGTGGTCAGCATGACGACGGGCGGTTCGAAAGCGTCTTCCTTGAGCTTGCGCAGGATCCCGAGACCGTCGACCGTCGGCATGCGCATATCCAGGAGTACGACGTCGGGCTCGAGTGAGTGTGCCAGTTGCAGGCCTTCGTTCCCATCGCCCAGGGAACCGACCACTTCGATCCCCCGGCGGGTCAGCAACCCCTGCAATCCCTCACGGAACAGGGTGTGATCATCGATTACCAGTACGCGCAGTGCCATTATCGGCCTTTCCCCGTGGAAACAGCTCTATGCGGTCCGCAGGCGCATCGCTATGACTGAAGCTGAGCACGACCCTGACCCCCTCACCGGGTTCACTTTCGATCTGCAGTGTACCCCCGATCTTTGTTGCGCGGTCCTCCATGATGCTCAGACCTACGTGCTCCCCCGTCTTCTCGCGTCTTGCCAGTTCCTGCATACCCACGCCGTCGTCCTCGACGAGCACCGTATAGTTCCCTGCCGTGTCACCACGCATCATGACACGCACCGTATTCGCCTGGCCGTGTTTCCTCACATTGGCCAGCGCCTCCTGAACCACGCGCAGCACCTGGATCTCGACTTCGGACGGCAACGGCCTGTCGGGCCACTCCTTCTGCAGGAAGACGTGGACGTCGGGACACTCGCTGCGAAAACGGTCCACGGTCTGCTCGATCGAGGGGATCAGTCCGCGTTTGTCGATCGGCGCCCTGAAATGGGCGATCAACTCGCGCAGTTCCGTGTTGGCCTCCTCAATAATGGTCTCGATCCGCTCCAACTGCTGCCAGATGATGGCCTCGTCTCCCTGATGCAGGGTCTCGTCGAACACGCGGATCTGAAAGCGGACGCTGGTCAGCGTCTGCGCCAGGGAATCGTGCAGTTCGTGTGCGATCCGGGTTCGCTCCTCCATGATCGACAACCGGTTCGCTTCCTCGTCGAGACGGGCCTTGTCGATCGCCATTCCGAGGTGCCTGCCGATGCTGGTCAGCAGTTCGCTCATGTCCGGTTTCAGAAACGCATCATGCTCGGCAACATAGAGGTTGTACACGCCGAGCGTCTGACCCCGGTACTGCAGCGGCACCACGAACATGGAGTGGCGGTCATGGTCGAAGAACGGCCGACCGACGCGCCGGTCGCATGGCGCCATGTCGTTCTGGAACATAACACCGTCTTTCACGACTGCCTTGCCGCAGAGGCAATTCTGTGCCGGCAAGACCTGCTCGCGTTCAACGATTTCGTCGTCCAGCCCGACGCTCGCCACCATGCGCATCTGTCCGTCGCGGGTCAGCAGTCGCACCGCACCTGCCCGGGCGTCCACCGCCTCGGTCAGGGTCGACAGGCAACGGATAAGCAGGTCGTCGAGATCGCGCGCGACATTGATGCTCGCCGCGATGTCGTACAGTATGGTCAGCGAGCGCGTCTTGCGATTCGTGTGCTCGGTGTAGGTCTGGAGCTGCAATTCGGTGTCCTTCGACAGCGACTGCAGCATCTCTCCCAGTGAATTCAGGTCGTGTGCCAGCTCCCGGAATTCCCGGGAGCCGCGTTCGAGGAGTCGCGAACCCAGCGCGCCACCGCGCATGCGGAACACCCACTCCTTCAATTCGAGCATTGGTGAAATGTAGTTCCTCCCCAACTGCCAGGCACTGGCCAGGACGGCCACCAATCCACCGGCCCCCGCCAGCAGTGTCACCAACCCGGTTGTTCCCCTCTGGTAGGAGATCACGAGTGCCAGCAGGACGAGCACGACTCCGCCGAAGAAGCAGGTCAGTACCCCCACGCAGACATGGGAACACCGGCGCACGTCACCAAGAACGGTGCGTGAGGTGGCCTCCGCAGTCTCTGTCTGCCGGTCTGTGGTGGGGGGTTCGTGTGGAGACACGCTCATTGCAGGAACCTATCGACGCGGATCGGTATCCGCCACCGTTGCATCCAGGGTACCGCTTGCGCACCGTGAGGCAAACGAGCGGCCGCTCACTCGGTCCCGGGCGGAACGTGGCTCGGGTCGTTGGGGTTCATGAAAATGAACTCGAACCGGCCAGACTCCAGTTCCACGTAATCGATGGTGGTACCGTTCAGCAGCGAGAGGCTCGATTGGGGAACCGTAATCTCGATGCCTTCGGAATGAAACCGGAAATCATCTTCTGCGCCGACGTCGTCGAAGCCCATGGCGTAGCAAAAACTGTCGTCATCGCGACGACTCACGGCTACGCGCAGGGCTATGTTCTCCATTTTCGACTGTACCGCGGCTTTCTTGATCTGCCTCGCCGCGTCTTGCGTAACGGTTATCATCTGTCTTTCTGAATTTTGCCTCTATCGGTAATCTACGAGGACACATGGCGGTTCACCCGGAAGCGACAGCACCTGTGCGCTTCACACGGCGGATGAAGGCCAGGAACCGCCCGGTCCAGGGATGGCGCGCGGTATTCCTCAAATGAGCGTAACACGCGAGTACATTCCGGTAAACGATGCCGTCCATTCCCCCGCGGATCCCCTTGCCGCGAACCATGCGGTAGGCGAACCGCGTTTCTGCGGGCAGCCCTTCGAGTGATGAGTAGTGGAACTCGTGCGCATGGATCAATCGATCGCCCCGCGCGCCAGGGTCCACTGGCCAGGGCCCCGAACCCGTTTCCTGCAGTTGAATGTAGCCCCGGCCCTGCGGCCGGTCATGCATGATGGTATCCGCGGGAATCACGCCGACCATGGCGCGCGTTTCACCGCGCCACGTGATGCCGCGCGAGAGATACATCAGCCCGCCGCACTCGGCGTAGACCGGCAGTCCCGCCTCGATCGCCTCGCAGATGGATTGCCGCATGGCAGTGTTCGCTTCCAGCCTGTCCATCAGGGTCTCTGGAAAGCCGCCTCCGATGAACAGCCCGTCGATACCGGGCAGTTTATCGTCCCGCAACATGTCGACGGGGACGAGTTCGGCGCCGCCATGCGACAGGGCCTCGAGGTCCTCCTGGTAATAGAATCCGAAGGCCGCATCCCGGGCGATGCCGATGCGCAGATCCGTCGACACCCTTGCCGGCGACAACATCGGCGCCACCCTCGGAAACGCGGGCGCCCGGCCCGCAATTTGACGGATCGCATCGAGATCGACCTGTTCGGCAACGATATGCGCGATGGACGCGATCCTGGTTTCCGCGCCCTCATCCTCGTTACTGGGCATGAGACCGAGGTGGCGCTCCGTCAGATCGAGTCCTGCGTTTCTCCTGATCGCTCCCAGAACCGGGACGTCGGTATAGTGCTCCATGACGGCCCGCATCTTCGACTCGTGCCGGTCGCCACCCACCTGGTTGAGGATAACACCTGCGATGTGCACCGCCGGATCGAATCCCTGATACCCCAGGACCAGCGGAGCGAGACCACGGATGGTTCCGCGTGTATCGAGCACGAGCACCACCGGGGATTCGAGCAGTTTAGCCAGCGCGGCGTTGCTGTTCGTCCCCTTCACATCCAGGCCGTCGTAGAGACCCTTGTTCCCTTCGGTGATCACGATATCCGCATCCTTGCCATACCCGACCACGGCGCCGAGGATCTCCGAATCTCCCGATGTAAAGAAATCCAGGTTGCGGCAGGGCCGGCCGCTCGCCAGCGCAAGCCACATCGGGTCGATATAGTCAGGTCCCTTCTTGTAGGTCTGCACGGTCAGGCCGCGGTCGCGAAGTGCCCGCGTCAGGCCAATGGTGAACGTGGTCTTCCCTGAGGACTTGTGAGCGGCGGAGATGAACAGATGCGGCATGGCGACACGGGGACCTCGGAGCTGCGAGGATCGACGCTGCTGGGTCACGGCGAACTCGTTTGGAGCGGTCCCTCGCTAGGGCCACGGAGCGACAGGGGCCGAGACGAACGCGGCGCGTCCTTCAGGAAATCTCGGTCTACCCGTGAGACCAGCGCCTGGACGCCCCGGCCGGGACTCAGGTCGCTTCCGCGGAAGCCGTCTCCGGGTCTTCCAGGGATTCGGGCAGAAACGCGAGAACCTTGATCGCCAGTACGACGATGGCCAGCGACATGGCGACACCGCCGATGCCCAGCAGCACCTCCCACAGGCTGGGCGCGTAATGCGCGACGACGCCGTCGTAGAAGGAACTCTCCACGTCCATGTCCGGAAACATCGGCATCGGGAACGCCTGCCCACCGATGATGATCACGTAGATCTGTGCAAGCCCGCCGACGATCACCAGGCCGGCACCCACCGCGGCCGCGGTCACGGATTCCCGAAACTGCGGGAGGTAAAAAAGAACCAGCGGCGCGATGCTCCCGAGCAGGACCTGTACCCACCAGAACAACTGGGTGTAAATCCCGCCGTTCAACAGAAAGAACGCCTCGACCGCATGGCGTTCGGTGAAATAGAGGTTAGTCAGGTGATACACGACGACGAAATAGAGGACGGAGGCAACGAATACCCCGAGCAGGTTCTTCAACCGGAACACGATCTCCGTTCCCAGCGGGCGCTCGCCCCAACGGTAGGACGCAAGTAGCACCAGGAGAAAAATCGCCAGACCGAACGAAAAGGACATGATGATGAACATCGGGGCGAACAGGGCCGAATCGAAGGTGTCACGCGCTACCAGGAATCCGAAGATGGAGCCGGTACCGGTCGTAAGCGCCAGGCGCCAGATAAACGCTGTGATTCCCGCCGCCTTGCCGAAGCGATTCATCTTTCGCTCCATCATCATCCAGAGATACACCGCGACGACGGCGATGAAGCCGGTATACAGAAAGATGTTCCAGGCGAAGATCGACTTAAAGTTGTAATAGGTCATGGCGACGATCAGGCGATCGGGCCTGCCGAGGTCGAGTACCAGGATCGCGAGCCCCCCCACGAGCAACGCGATCGAGAGCAGCGCGGACAGACGAGACAGCGGCTTGTAGGCAGGATTTCCGAAGACCGATGCAATGGAGGCGACGTTGAGCGCCCCCGAGGCGGCCACGATCAGGAACACGGCGAATACATGTGGGGTTCCCCACACGATCTGGTTGCTCATCCCGGTCACCCAGTGTCCCTCGGATTCCATGTGGTGAGCGGCACCCAGCCCCATCAGTATCAGCAAGCCGAGCAGGCCGAGCAGCGCGTAATATCCCACCGAGTTCCCGTTGATCGTCGAATAGCGTGGCAATTTCATCTAGTGTTCCCGCGTACCGGCCACGGCCCCGGGGGCGCGGCCGGAAAAATCCTTTGGTTCAGATACCCTGATATCTCACACCGGTGTTCAGCCTGAGGTCGGCGCGAATCTGGGTGGCACCCCGCTCCCGTATCCGGCGCGAAATCTCGCTGTCAGGATCGTACAGATCGCCGAACAGGATGGCCTGGTGGCCCTCCCTGTCACAGGCCTCCGCACAAGCCGTGGTATTGTCTCCACGGTCCACCTTGTGAACACACATCGTGCAGGACTCGACCGTACCCTTGCCGCGCGGTGCGTATGTCTTCTGGTCCTGAATTGCCTCGTGGATGAACGAACGTGCCTTGTAGGGGCATGCCATCATGCAATATCGGCAGCCGATGCAGATATGCTTGTCCACCAGGACGATGCCGTCCACCCGGCGAAACGAGGCGCCGGTCGGGCACACGTCCACGCACGGCGGGTGTTCGCAGTGCTGGCACATCATCGGAAGCGTCACCACGCGACCCGTCCGCTTGTCCTTAGCGGTGAGCGTTCTAATCCACTGGGCATCGGTCGTCGGCCTGCCGAATCCTTCCAGATTGTGCTCTTTGTCACATGCCGTCACGCAGGCGTCGCATCCGTCGTTGCACTTCGTGGTGTCGATCAACAGTCCCCAGCGGACCTTGTCCGTCACGGGTTGATCGGCGGGACGGGCGGCCTCGGCAACCGTCTGAAGGATCAGTCCGGGCACCGCCGTCACTGCGGCCAGGGAAGAGACGAACCTCCTTCTCGCAGTATCCGCCAGGTCGTCGTTCGCACGACCCGGTACATTCTCGGTTGTCATTTCTCAGCAATCCCCGGTTCGATTCCGTTGAATCCGCCCGGCCGGCGGAGGGCACGAACCCTCTGCCCGGGACGGTTCGCCGCCTGACGAGCAGCCATCATTCAGCCTCCGGCTCGTCATTGTGACACTGAAAGCAATCAATATTGACCGCGGCATAGGTATGGCAGCTCGAGCAGAAATGCGCCTCGCTGCCGTATTCCGGATAACCGCCACCCTCCGTTGGGTTGACGTGACAGGCGATGCATTCCTTCAGGCTGTACTTCTTCGTGCGGATGCCCTGGTGCATGGTCTCATCGCGCTGATGAAGGAGGAACTCCATGTGGTTGCGGCGCATGACCTCTGTATCCTCGACGCATTGCGTACCCTTCTCCGCGGGAACCGCCGGCACCTCGGGCAACGGCACCCGTCCCCCTGCACTCGCCAGGAATGGAATGACCCACAGGAGGGTGAGCAATACCGCACCGGCGGCCAACCTTGTGCGAACAACTAACGCTCTCATCGATAACCTTCCCGTCGTCAATGTCCCAGAGCCATGTCGATGTATCCGGTAGGACACACGTCCGAGCAGATGTGGCAGCCGATGCAGCGATCGTAATCCGTATCCACGTAGCGTCCGGTAGTGCTCTTGTCCTTCTTGACGCGAAAGACGGCGTCCTGGGGACAGAACACGACACAGTTATCGCATTCGAAGCACATGCCGCAACTCATGCAACGTCCGGCCTCTTCGACCGCATGTTCCGTCGACAGCCCGATGACGCGCTCCTGGAAATGCCCCAGCACCTGGTCCGAATCCGGGACCGCCTCTTCCCGAAGCAGCCGGGGCGTGAACTCGAAGTGAGCAAGGAACATGTGGTCGGTCGTAATGATCTCCGCACCGGACCGGTCCTCGTAGTTGTGCACGGCCCAGTTCCCGTCCGAGGTGCCCCGCTGCTCCTCGACATCGCCGGCATCGAATTTCTCTGGCTCCAGGTGCGACTCCTTCAGTTTCTGCAGCAGGTTGAAGTGGTGCACGTCGACCTTCGGGCGCTTGCCCGGGGCCTCCTGGCGCAGGTAGTGATCGATGCTTTCGGTGGCAATCGATGCCTGACCGATCGCGGTGGTAAGCAGATGGGGGCGAACGATGTCGCCGGCGACGAAATGGCCCGGCTTGTTGGGCATCGCGTAGAACTTGTCCGAATCCATGAGGCCGCGGCCATTGTCCAGCTCTTCGAGTCCGGTGAGGTCGCCGGCCTGGCCGATGGCCGAAACGATCAGGTCGCACTCGAGTTCGAACTCGGTCCCCTCGACAGCCACGGGTCTGCCGTCCTCCATGCTGCACTTGGTCATGCGCAAGGCAATGGCCCGACCCTCGTCATTCAGCACAACCTCGGTGGGCATCACGCCATCCAGGATGGTGACGCCCTCGCGCATCGCATCCTCCACCTCGTGGTCCGCGGCGGTCATCTCGCTGCGTGTAAACAGGGAGGTCAACGTGGCCTCCGCCCCGGTACGGGAAGCGGCGTAGGCAGCGTCGTGCGCCACGTAACCACCGATTACCTGCTCCGGCCGTTCTTCCTCGGCGAGTTCGATTCTGCCGATCCGTCGGGCAACCGAGACGACATCGATGGAGGTGTCGCCGCCACCGACACAGACGATCTTGCCAGTTGTGGCCTGCAGGGTGCCCTTGTTGAAGGCCTCGAGAAACGCTACGCCGGACACGCAGTTGGGCGCATCGGCACCCGGAACGGGCAGCGAACGTCCGGACTGGCAGCCGATGGACCAGAGGACCGCGTCAAAGTCCTTTTCAAGCGCCTCGATCGAAACGTCGCGCCCGACGCGGGTGTTCATTCGCGTCTCGATCCCGCCCATGTCCAGTATCCGCTTCAGCTCGTGATCCAGCACCTCGCGAGGGGTCCGGTAGCCGGGGATGCCGTATCGGAACATACCGCCGAGCTCCTCGTGCTCGTCAAAAACCACACTGGAGTGGCCCCGCCGGCGAAGCTGGAATGCTGCGGCCATTCCCGCGGGTCCACCACCGATGATCGCGACCTTCTTGCCAGTGAGCGGGGCGCTGTTGTCGAAGGCGAATCCCTCGCGGAACGCGCTGTCGCCGATGAACTGCTCGACGGCATTGATGCCGACGAAATCCTCGACGTTGTTTCGGTTGCAACCGTCCTGGCATGGCGCCGGGCAGACACGCCCCATCATCGAGGGGAAGGGGTTAGCGTCAGTGGAACGGCGGAACGCATACTCCTCCATGCTGACACCTTCGGGCGGTTTCTCGATGCCCCTGACGATCTGCAGCCAGCCGCGGATATCCTCACCGGATGGGCAGCTTCCCTGACAGGGCGGCGTACGATGCACGTAGGTCGGACACTTGTGCGAGGTATCCTCATTGAATATGTCATCGGCGAGGGAGCCCCAGCGATGGTCTCCTTCCTTGAACTTTCTGAAGGTTAATTTTTGACTCATGTCTTCTGGTGAAGTCGCCATTTTGGTTCTCCTTCGAGATAAATCCGCTTACTTTGAATGATCAGCTTTGCGCAGCGTCTTCGGAGACGGCTGCCGGTTCGTCATTGGGGTCACCTTCGCCCTCGTCCGGCGTCAGAACGATGGCCTCGCTGACAAGCTGGTGAACGCTCACGATCTGGTCCATGGTGAATCCGTAATAGGGCAGGACCTTGGCGAACTGGCTCTTGCAGATCGCGCAGATTGCCGCCATGTGCGTCACGCCGTGTTCCTCGACCACCTCCTTAAGTCCTTCCATTCTGGGAAGCGCGCCTTTGACGCGGATCTCCATCAGGTCGTCTGTCAACAGACCCCCGCCGCCCCCGCAGCAATAGGTTCCTTCCTTGATCCCCCAATCGGGCATGTCATGGAAATTGTTGCAGGCGGCCTTGATGATCGCGCGGGGAATCTCGAACTGCCCGCCGGGCTTGTCTCCCATTCGCGAGGCACGGGCGACGTTACAGGAGTCGTGGTACGTCAGCACCATGTGGTCGTTCTCGGACTTGTCTAACTTCAACCTGCCCTTCTGAATGAGATCGTAGGTGTACTCGCAGATGTGCTGCGGAATCGGGTAGTCCTGATCCAGGAAATCGAATGGACCGGCGAGGGTATTCAGGAAGCTGTACGCGACGCGCCAGGCGTGCCCGCACTCCCCGAACACGATGCGCTTGACACCCAGGTCCAGCGCCGCCTCCCGGATCCTCAAGGCGAGGTTTCTCATGTTCTCGTAGCTGCCGATGAACATGCCGAAGTTGGCCGCCTCAGAGGCGTGAGAACTGATGGTCCAGGACGCGCCGGCTTCGTGAAAGACCTTGCCGTAACCGATCAGACCGTCAACGTGAGGCTCGGCGTAGAAATCCGCCGACGGGGTCACCAGAAGGATATCGGCCCCCTTGACGTCGAGCGGGAAGCGCACCTTGACGCCCGTGTCCTCGTAGACCTCTTCCTCGAGGCCTTCGAGCGTATCCGCCAGACCCGGCTCGGGCAGGCCGAGGTTGTTGCCGATCTTGAAGACCTTGCCGATGATCTCGTTGCAGTACTTCTGCCCAACGCCCACGGCGTCCATGACTTCGCGCGCCGCCATTGAGATCTCGGCCGTATCGATCCCGTAGGGGCAGTAGACCGAACAACGTCGACACTGCGAACACTGATGAAAGTAGCTGTACCAGTCGTCCAGCACTTCCCGCGTCATGTCTTTGGCGCCGACCAGCTTCGGAAAGTACTTCCCGGCCAGGGTATAGTAGCGACGGTAGACCTGACGGAACAGGTCCTGCCGGGCCACCGGCATGTTCTTCGGGTCCGTCGTACCCAGATAATAATGGCACTTGTCGGTGCAGGCACCGCACTTGACGCACGAATCCAGGAACACCTGCAGCGAACGGTACTTCCCCTTCAACTCCCCCATCTTATCGATGGCGACCTGCTCCCAGTCGTCCACCAGTTCACCGGGGAAACCCAGAGGACCCTGGAACTTTTCCTTGGCGATGAACGGCTTGCTGTGCGCCATCACACCTTCTTTCAGGTGTGGGATGACGGGATATTCCTTTAGCTCTGGTACTTGAAAGTCGGCCATTTTCAGTTTCCCGATTTGGTTGCTCTTCTTCGCGATCCGCCCACCGCCGACCGGCTCATTTGCTCCTGTCGGCCTCGAGCTTCAGGGCCCAATCGGCGATATGCCGCTTTTCGCGGGGATTGTCCACCTGGTTCCGTGTCGGGCTGAAGAACACACCGGGGGCATGCAGCAGCTTGCTGAACGGAAAGATGATCATCAGCAGGGCGACCAGCGTGATGTGGAGCAGCAACAGCGGCTGGGTCGGGATGACCTGCCAGTCGAACCGCATCAGACCCAGAAAGAAGGCCTTGACCCCGACGATGTCGGTGTGGGAAACAAACGTCATCAAGGCACCGCTCGCACCGATGGCAACCAGCAACGCCAACATCAGATGGTCCGAAGGCGAAGAGATGTATTTGACCCGGTCGACCAGCACCCTTCTCGCCCAGAGCCCGCCCAGGCCGGCCAGCATCGCGAACGCCGCATACTTGCCGAACGGCTGAACCAGGTTGACCCAGGACCAAACCGGATCCTGGAAATATCTGAAATGACGGAGCAGGACGACGAACAACGCGGCGTGAAACATCCAGCCGAAAAGCCAGATCCACTTATTGGACTTGAAAAGGCTCTCGAACACGGTCACTTCCTTCAACATCCGCAAGGCCACGCCGCTTCGGGTGACCGGGGCAGGAGTCGTCGGGATCTTGAGCGGCGAAGGGGTCCGTGCGTACAACCAGATGCGATAGCCTAAGCCCCCCACCAGGACAGCGAAGGCGAAGTAAAACAGCAACGCGTACACCACAGTCAGAAACGTCATGTTTCTGTTCTCTCCTGAAACCTACTGAATACAGCCGGGCCGGGGCGAACCCTCGGGCACGCTACCCGGCACCGGACGCCTTCCGGCTAGCTGTCAGACGCAACCCGTGGGTTTCGGCAGTCCGGCATACTTACAGGCCTGCTTGGCGGGACCATAGGGGAACAGCTCGTAGAGGTACTTGCTGTTGCCCTTGTCCTTGCCGAGCTTCTTGCCGATGGCCTTGGTGAGGACACGAACCGCAGGGGCGATCTGATACTCCTCGTAATACTCACGCAGGAAGTTGATCACTTCCCAGTGGTTCTCCGACAATTCCGCACCGTCCGCGGCCGCCATGGCATCGGCGAGCTCGGGCACCCAGTCGTTCAGGTTGGCCAGATAGCCCTCCTCGTCGGTTTCGAATGTATTGCCGTCTAGTTCGAGAGACATGTCATTTTCTCCTAAATATAATTGCTGATCAGCGTTGTTAAGAAAACTAATATGATTGCTGATCAGCGTTGTAAAAAAACTAGAGCCAGGACTGTACGTTGTCGTGCGAGCTGGCCAGATCAACGAAGCCGGAATAGTCCGTCACCTTTATCCCTTCGATGATACTTTCCTCGCTAAAACCACGCGCCCGAAGGTCGGATCCGAGGACAAAGACGGACACATCACCCATGGCTTGTGACACCTTGCCTGAGATCGTGGTTCCCTTCAGGGCACCATAGACGCCGTCTTCAAACAGCAGAATGCTGCTGCCCTCCAGTGCGTGGTCGATACAGGAGCCCAGCGAATCCTTCTCAAAAGGTGATTTGTTAACCGTGTGCAACATCGCCATGTCAATCCTCCCTAGAAACTCAACAGGATTTCTTGTTCATCCATCACCTGGGCCAACTCCTCCCGGCTGACGAGCCGGATTGAATCCTTCTCAGCCCAGTCCTCGTCCTCGTCCTCGTACTTGAGGTCCTGGAGATCATCGAGCGTCAGCCCCCGTTCTTCCAGTGACTCCTTCTCGACGTAGATCTTGGTGACGTCGTAGTCCCCGAGCGCACTGTAGGTGGGAGAGAAGTTTTTCATTCCCGCGTCCTTGGTGTCCTGCCCGGTGGTCAACTGGAATACACCGTCGTCGATGAACGCCAGGCTGACATCCTGGTCGAATGCCGCGCCGATCAAGACGACTTCCAGCGATTCAAGCGCATAGATGGTTCCGTAGGGCGCCTTGCGATTGACGTACATGAACTTCTTGATGACTTCTGACATCGGTCTCCCCCGCTCAATCGCCGAACACAATTAGTCTATCCGACTGGATACCGGCCTCTATCAACTGGCCCAGTCCGGAGATCCTGAACTTCGCAGCGATGTTGTTCGCGTCTTTTCCGTTGCGGTTGGCCTCGCTCTCATCCAATACCCCCCGCCTCTGGGCCGCGGCCACGCAGACCACGAGATCGAGGTTGTATTCCTCGGCCAGCGCTTCCCAGAGTTCGGTGATGTTCCTGTCGTCCTGGGGCGGTACGCCCAGACGCGAGCCGTTGTACACCCCATCGTGATAGAAAAACACCCTGTAGATTTCATGTCCCTTTTCCAGCGCAGCCTTGGTGAACCGGTACGCCGAATCCGAGGACTGATGGTTGTAGGGACCTTCGTTGACTTGAATTCCAAATTTCACGTTCTCGCTCTCACCGGTCGACTAGAAACGAATATGCGCGGAGGCGTTGAGGGTCTTGCGCGCGCCACGCCAGTTGTCAATGTGATACTTGGTGAACGGCAACCCGACCTTCTCGAAGAATCGAGGCCAGCCGATTCGCTCGATCCATTCGTTGATGCGCTCCCAGTCCTTCGCGTCTTCCTTGTAGGTCTTCAGGATACGCTTGACCACCGAAGCCGCTTCCGGCCAACGTGGCGGATTGTTGGGGATACCGGCGGCCACGAGCTTCTGGAAGGTCGGCTTGCCCCTGGCGTTGGAATGGTTACCGCCGACCCAGATAGCGAGCTTGGTGTGCTCCGCGTCATTGATCTGCATCGGGGGGCAGGGAGGATAGCAAGCGCCGCAGCAGATGCACTTCTTCTCGTCGACCTCCAGCGAGGGCTTGCCGTTGACCAGCGCCGGGCGAATGGCGGCGACCGGGCAGCGCGCAACGACCGATGGCCGCTCGCAGACATTGGAGACGAGGTCGTGGTTGATCTTCGGCGGCTTGGTGTGTTGCACGTTGATGGCGATATCACCCTGGCCACCGCAGTTGATCTGGCAGCAGGACGTCGTGATGTGCACGCGGTTCGGCATGTTCCACGCCCTGAACTCGTCGATGAGCTCGTCCATCAGGGCCTTGACGACGCCGGACGCGTCGGTGCCGGGAATGTCGCAATGCAGCCAGCCTTGGGTGTGCGAGATCATGGTGACGGAGTTCTTGGTGCCACCGACGATGAATCCCTCGTCTTCGACCGCCTTGACCAGCGGCTCGACCTTGGACTCATCATCCACCATGTATTCGAGGTTGCTTCGCAGGGTGAAGCGGATGTACCCATCGGCGTACTTGTCACCGATCTCGCAGAGCTTTCGCAGCGTGAAAACATCGAGGATGCGTTGCGTGCCGACGCGAACGGTCCAGACCTTGTCACCGTTGTGCGCTATGTGCAGCAGGACGCCAGGGCGCGGGTCCTCGTGATAGGCCCAGTTACCGTAGTTCTTGCGCATGATCGGATGCATGTACTGAAAACCGTCAGGACAACCCGACTCGATGGGTTCACGATGTTGTTGCATCTGTGCCATTTAAATCTTCTCCAAAAATTTCAGGCGTGAGAATTATTCTGCTTATCGACGCGGAACGATCCCGTCCCGCGTCGACTTGAGACCGTCAACCCACTGCCGCCTGCTTCTCTTCAGCCTTACGCTGAAACCACTTTTCGGCTTCCTCGTCCCAGTCGTCCAGCCGGACATAGGAACTGGACCTCGGCTCGTTGACCATGTTCGGGTCCACGTCCACACCAATCCCCTCGAGGAAATTGGCCAGACCGATGCGCTCGATCATCTCACCACAACGTTCGTGCTCTAGGCCGTTCTCGGCCCAGAAATCGATGATTTCCTCGCCCATCTCGACCAGACTCTCGTAGTCCTCTTCCGTATCGAGCTTCTTGAACGGCACGATGACCGTGCCCATCAGATCGCCGATCTTCAGCGTGCGCTTGCCGCCGACACAGATGGTGACGCCCTTGTCGTCTCCCGGGGACAGGGCCTTGGGCATCACATTGAGGCAGTGCATACAGCGCACACAGTCGCGGTTGTTGACGTCCAGCGTATCGTCATCCCTGAGCGCGAGTGCGTTGGTCGGGCAGCGCGACACCACGTTGTCGAGGATGTACTGGCGACCTTTCTTGGCGACGTAGGCCTTGACCTGTTCCTGATCGACCTTCATGTCATCGCGCCAGGTACCGATCACGGCGAAGTCGGAACGCTCGATGGCATTCTGGCAGTCGTTACTGCAGCCGGAGACCTTGAACTTGAACTTGTAGGGCAGGGCCGGGCGATGCACGTCATCGGTGAAGTTGTTCAGCAGCGAACGGTGGACCTTCATCTCGTCGACGCAGGACTGCTCGCAACGCGCGGCGCCGACACAGGACATACCGGTCCTGACGCAGGGACCAGCGCCACCGAGATCAAATCCGTAATCGTTGATTTCATCGAAGAAGTGCTGGGTGTTTTCAGTGGTCGCACCGATGAACATGATGTTGCCGGTCTGGCCATGGAAGGTGACGAGCCCGGAACCCCACTTCTCCCAGCTGTCTCCCAGCTGGCGCAGCATGTCGGTGGTGTAGTAGTTGCCTGCAGGTGGCTGAACACGCAGGGTGTGGAACTCCCTCGACTTGGGAAACGCGTCACCGACCTCTGAAAACCGGGGGATGATGCCGCTGCCGTAGCCGAAGACGGAGACGGTACCGCCCTTCCAATAGCCCTTGCGCGTCTCGTACGAGTGCTCGAGCTGTCCAAGAAGATCATTTGCCACGCCGTTGATCCGCTCGTCGGGATGCTTGTCCCTCAGGCGCTTGAACCCAGAGACAAAGCTGGGCCAGGGACCGTTCTCCAGGTCATCGAGCATGGGCGTGTCATGATGCGTTTTCGACATGGGTCTTTCTCCTCTGATTCGCAGGTCTGCGTTGCCAGTTGTTCCGGAGTTGGATCTGTGAGGAATCCGGGTGTTACTTCCCAACAATCAGCTGGTTATGAAATTCTATTGTGCGCTATCTCACGCCGGATCCTTCCGCCGTCAAGGGGGACAAAGTCTAGGTGTTCCCTGTACCGAATGACACCCTCCGTATGGGGGGCGGCATGGCATGGGGTTTATCCCCATCGGGGTATGGCCCCATAAATACCATTTATCGAAAACTCCAAGATCCCCGGCGCGTGGATTATACTGACGCGGGACCCGTCACGCATTTCGATGGCAAAGCTGTAGAGCCTCCTGTATCGACCCATGACACCCTCAGCCTCCCCGGAACCAGGGCCGGCGCGCCCGAAGTCGGCCCGCAACCCTTTTGAACTCGACCACAAGGCAGCCTATCTGTCCTGGCGCACTGCCAGACTGGAGCACTGCCCGAAGGATATTTCCGATCTGCTGGTTCCGATCGCGGACGCACGGGCGCCCACCACCGGTGAACGACGACGCATCGCCCGCCTCTGCGAGAGGGCCAACATGGCGATCTATCAGCTCGATCCCGAATTCGAGGCCGATGGGGCGACGGTTCTGTCGCTTGCGCGCGCCTTCGGGTTTCGCCGGTTTGACCGCAACCTGCATGCGGACGAGGCTGCGGTCAGTGCGCTCGAGGTCAGGGAAAAGCAAGGGGCCGGGGAGTATATCCCTTACACAGACCACCGTCTGCGGTGGCATACGGACGGCTACTACAACGAAGACCGGGTTGCCATTCGTGGATTCCTCCTGCACTGCGTTCGGCCGGCGGACGCCGGCGGAGAGAACGGACTACTCGATCCGGAGATCGCCTACATCCTGCTGCGGGACAAGAATCCGGACTACATCCGCGCATTGATGGCGCCTGACGCCTTTACCATCCCGGCCAATACCAGTGGCGGGACCGAGATACGGGCGGCCTATACCGGCCCGGTGTTCTCGATCCATCCGAACGACGGCAGCCTGCTGATGCGCTACACGGAGAGACGGCGTTACGTCCAATGGAAACAGGACGCCACAACCCTTGCAGCCGTCCGGTATCTGGCGGAAATTCTCTCAAGTGATATATCTTATATATTCAAACGCCGGCTGGCGCCGGGCCAGGGTCTGGTGTGCAACAACGTGCTTCACTACCGTACCGCGTTTACCGACGCGCCCGGCAGCGAAGCCTCCCGCCTGATGTTGCGGGTCCGCTCGTACCAGCGGGTCCAGGCCCCCGCCGAATCCCAGGAAGCGAGGTAAGGACACCGGCATGTTGTGGTTAAGCGAGATTCTCATGAAACATCACGAGCTCGACTCCTTCGAGGACCTGGTCGGGATCGTGAGGGAGGAGGGACAGCAGGGCGAGATGTTCTTCAGGATGGACGTCAGGCCCCCGTTCCAGGACACCCCCGAAGACTGGGAGGATCGGCTGGAAGGCGCGTTCACCTCCGCCCGCAAATCCTGAGGGGCCCGGGCCGGCGACCCGCCGGCCTTTCCCAATGACAGCCGCATCCGACACCTTGCGGTGTCGAGGCCGATTCAAGAGGTAAACCCATGCAGTTCTGGCAGGAAGAGAAAGACGATACCGCACCCTACACGATTCCCGAGGATATCTTGGACCTCTCGTTCCGGGTGAGTTGTCAGACGCTGCCGCTAGACCACGCCCATGCCCTGTCCAGTGCACTCCTCGAGGCACTACCGTGGCTACGCGACGAGGCCGGTACGGGTATTCACCTGATCCATGGGGCGGAATCCGGAAACGGCTGGATTCGCCCCGAGGGACCTGACGACGCGCTCTATCTGTCCAGACGCACGCGTCTGACCTTGCGGCTGCCGCAAACACGCCTGGAGGACGCCACGCGGTTGTCGGGAGAAACGCTGGACGTCGCCGGCAATGCCCTCACGCTCGGTGACACCAATGTGCGGAATCTCAGTGCGCTGACGACGATCTTCTCGCGATATGTCAGCGTGGAGGACACGGACGTCGACGACGAGATGGCGTTCCTCGAGGCCGTGACGGACCTGCTGGCCGACATGGGTATCCGCGCGCCCAGGATGATGCCCGGCCGTGTCCACCGCTTCCGCCTGCCGCGGGAAATCCTCGCCGCCCGAAGCCTGATGCTGGACGGACTCGAGGTCGAGGAGTCGGTCCGGCTGCAGCAGGTAGGGCTCGGGGGGCGACGCCTGCTGGGCTGCGGCCTGTTTCTGCCCCACAAGGGCATCGAGGCGATTCAAAAATCGAATTCCCAACGCTGAACCGGTAGAGACTGAAGGTCTGCCTGCCCCCGGTTGCGATACCCGAAATATTCAATAAAATTGCCGTCTCAGAGATTTAATGAGGAGTAGCAAATGTCCCTTACGGTAGACGGCAAGGAAATCGAAACGACCCCCACGGGCTTCCTAGTCAATGTCGAGGACTGGAACGAGAACATCGCCCAGGTCATCGCAAAAGAGGAAGATATTGAACTGACGGACAAGCACTGGGACGTCATCAACTACCTCCGTGACGAGTACATCAACAACGCGGGCAATCAGCCGAACACGCGCAACATGGTCAAGGCGATGGCATCCAGGTGGGGTGAAAAAATCAGCGCGAAGGACCTGTATGCCCTGTTTCCCGGCGACCCCAGCAAGCAGGGCGGGCGCATTGGGGGCCTCCCCGAGAGCCGCAGAAAGGGCGGCTACTAGGGGCCGGCCCGACCAGAAAGAATCGTACCCACAAAGTGATAGTGACGCGTAATTTGGTGTTTCGGTATATTGCCGGGCCGAACTTCAGGGTATACCATCAAATTCAAAGCGATATACAGAGGTGCGCAATATGAGCGACAAACAGGCGATGATAAAGGAACTGCTCGAGATGCAGCGCAAGTTCATCGCGTACGAGCACGAGAACGGCGTAGAGATGAAGGACTACTTCATGCCCGAGACCGGTCACCCGCTGGACGGCTACCGCAAGACGTTCAACGATCTGGCCATCAAACTGGTCGACGTGGCACACGAGGAAGTCGGCTCCCACCGCTGACTTGCGGAGATCGGCGGTTTTGCCGCCGATTCAATAACAAAGACCGCTGGCTGTGCCGCAGTCTTCTTTATTTGCGCTTCTTTATTTGCGCTTCGCTCCCGACTGACGCAAGGGCTCAGATATAGTGCTTGTGTTGATGCCGGCGCTTGCCGGCCTTCTGCACGATTACGCCTTGCACCACATCCAGACCCCCAACCTCCCGGGTCTCGTAGCCCTCGTTCACCGGTTTCAGGAAATAACGCCCGTCCTCGATGATCAGTTGCCGGAAGATATATTCTCCCTGGTCCTTTGCCAGTACATAGCTGCCGCTCTCGATCACACCCGCCGGGTCGATGACGATGATGATCCCATCCTCGAATTCCGGCTCCATACTGTCACCGAGCACCCGAAGCACGAAAGGTTCGCTCGATGCGCAACCACTCAATTCATCCATTTAGCTTTCTCCTGAACCACCCGATTCCTATGCCATGCGAAATTTTAGCATGTGAGCACGGCTCGGATGAATACGGTACGCAAGCCCGCGACTTGCGGCACCGGCGCCGAAACCCTTCACGGGTCGACACCCAGCGACCTGACCTCCCCCTCCAGCATCCTCTCCTCCTGCTGCAAGGTCCACAGATGCGCATACAGCCCTTCGGCCTCCAGCAGCTCGGCATGCGTACCCCGCTCGGTGACCACCCCGCCGTCCATGACCAGGATCCGGTCCGCGTCGATGACGGTGGACAGACGATGTGCGATGACCATCGTCGTGGTCTGCCTTGACACCTGCCCCAGCGAGGACAGGATAGCCTGCTCGGAACGCGAATCGAGGCTCGAGGTCGCCTCGTCGAAGACCAGTATGCACGGTCGTTTTAGGATGACCCTGGCGATCGCCACTCGCTGCTTTTCCCCGCCCGAGAGCTTGAGGCCGCGTTCTCCGACAACGGTGTCGTAGCCCTGCGGTAGCGAGGCGATGAATTCATGGATGTCCGCCATGCGGGCGGCCTGTTCAACGTCCTCCCGGGTCGCCTCCGGAAGGGCGTAACGGATGTTGTAGTAGATCGTCTCGTTGAACAGCACCGTATCCTGGGGAACGATGCCGATGGCCCGGCGCAGACTTTCCTGGGTGCAATCCCTGATGTCGATACCGTCGATGAGAATCCGTCCGCTGTCGATATCGTAGAATCGGAACATCAGCCTGGCCAGCGTGGACTTGCCCGCCCCCGAGGGACCGACGATCGCCAGTTTTTCCCCCGCGGGGATGGTGAATTCGACGTCCTTCAGCACCTGCCGCTCGGGCTGGTAGGAGAAATTCACGGACTCGAAACGTACCTCGCCGCCGGCAACGGTCAGCGATCCCGCGCCGAGGCGATCACGAATGTCCTCTCGGTGATCGAGAAGACGCAGGATCCGGTCCATGTCTGCGAAGGCGTAGTTCATGGCGCGGTAAACCACGCCGAGAAAATTCAGCGGCATGAACAACTGCAGCATCATCGTGTTGACCAGCACGAGATCCCCCAGGGTCATCGTCCCCGCTACCACGCCCTGCGCGGCGAAGAACATGACCAGCGTCACACCGGCGGCAATGATCAGACCCTGACCCAGGTTGAGCAAGGACATGGTCGCCGTACTCCTAACGGCCTGGTCTTCCCATTCGCCGAGTGTGGCGTCGTAGCGCCGTAGCTCGAAGGCCTCGTTGGTGAAGTACTTGACCGTCTCGTAGTTCAACAGGCTGTCGACCGCCCTGCCGTTGGCCTCGGAATCGAGCGCGTTCATCCGGTGACGGTAGTGCATACGCCAGTTCGTGACCGAGAGGGTGAATGCGACATACACCACCACGCAGACAGACGTGACCAGCGCGAAGCGGGCCGGATAGCGTCCCAGCAGGATCACGGCCACCAGCGCGAACTCGGCGAACGTCGGGACGATGTTGAACACCAGGTAGTTCAGGATCGAGCTGATACTCTGCGCGCCGCGCTCCAGGTCCCGGGCGATTGCACCCGTGCGTCGCTCCAGGTGATACCGCAGCGACAGGCGGTGGAGATGCTCCAGGACCCGCAGCGACAGGCGGTGCATCGCACTGTAGCGCACACGGGCGAAGAGCACGTCGCGCAACTCGTTGAACACCGACTGGGCCCCGCGCAGCGCACCGTAGGCAAGCAGCAGGACCACCGGAAGCACTAGGGCCTCGTCGCCTGTCCCCTGCAGGGTGTCGACGATCTCCTTGAGTACCAGGGGCACCCCGACAGTGGCGAGCTTGGCGATGAGCAGAAACGACAGCGCGACAACGACCCGGGCGCGATAGTTCAGAATATACGGCAGCATCCGCCGCAGGTTTTTCCAGTCCATGCGGTCGCCGTGCGGCGCGCTGGTGCGTCGAAAAGGTGGGGGCATTAGATCGGTCGCGCCGCCAACGCGACGTCATGCTGGCCCGGCTCAGCGGGATTGAGAAGGATCGGGGCAATCGACCTGCTTCTCCGGGATCTGGCGCGGAAAACTACCAGGGCATGAACTGGCTCATGAAACCCATCGGCCGGGAGACGCTGTCGGTCATGACCGTCATGTTATGACGCATCGCGTCATTGGTGGCCGTCATGGCGCGCATGGAGCTGTCCATGGATCCCAGCCTCGACAACATCGGATCCATGGTGTCCAGCTTGTCCGACATCTCCTGCATGCTGACGACCATCGTGTCCATGCTGCGAGCCATGCGCTGCATATCGTAGGTCAGGCTGTAGACGAGAAAGAATCCATACGCGGCCAGGACAATGAAGGCGAACATGGCCGGATAGATCACGATCTCCCAGCGTCTGGCGCTGCGCTCGAAGCAGGCGGCGAACCGCTCCATCGGCTCGATCTGCTGTGGGGTCAAGGGTGCCGGTGCAATCAAATTTCCGGTGGTATGCGCACTGGGGGCATCGCTCTCTTCATCGATGTTTTTCTTGATCACGGCTTCAATCCTCGGTCTGGAGACCCGGGGCGCGAGACGGGCCTCGGGGATGGTAGTCGCGTAAGATGCCTGGGGCGTGCAAGTATGGCAGTCTCCCGGCCGCGGAAACCACCCTGGAAATGCTAGATATTTTTGATGATAGAGATAAACACAATCAATAGCTTGGTAAGCATTCTTTAATACGCTTATCATCCGTATCGCAGTCTTGACGCGGGATTATCCTTTACATTTTACCACCTGTCACCGTCATGTTCGATCCCTCAAATCAGTTGCAGGTCCACGAACTCGAGTGCGTTCGCGACGACCGCGTGCTGTTCACTGGACTGGACGTTTCGATCCGATCCGGTGAAATGTTGATGCTGGAGGGGCGCAACGGGAGCGGTAAGACCTCGCTGCTTCGTATCATGTGCGGGATCCGGCTTCCGGACGCGGGAACCGTTACCTGGCGTGGTACGGACATACAGCGCCTGGGGGCCGACTACCACGAATCGCTGTCGTATGTGGGACACCGCGACGGCATCAAGCAGGACCTGACCCCGCAGGAGAACCTGCGTATGTTGCAGGCGCTCGGCACGCCGCACGGAGGCCGCACCGTGGACGAATGCCTGGAGCGCTTCGGGCTCTACGGTTTCGAGGACGTGCCGACACGAACCCTTTCCGCTGGCCAGCAGCGGCGCGTCGCGCTGTCCCGGCTGCTGGTCACCGACGCGCCGCTGTGGATCCTGGACGAACCGTTCACCTCGCTCGACCGGCACGGCATCGAGGTGTTCGAATCCCTAATGGTCGATCAACTGGATATCGGCGGCACGATCGTCCTGACGACGCACCATCGTGTCGGCGTCGAAAGCAAACGGATACAGAGGCTCAATCTCTCGCCATGAATTCGCTGTCATCCTCCCGCGCCTTCGGGCTCCTGCTGAGAAGGGATCTGCTGCTGGCCTTCCGGCGGCGCTCGGAGATCGCCAACCCCCTGATCTTCTTTGTCCTGATCACCTCGCTGTTCCCGCTGGGAATCGGGGCGGACGCCGGTGTGCTGCGCAGCATCGCTCCGGGGGTCATCTGGGTGGCCGCCCTGCTCGCCTCCCTGCTTTCCCTGGATGGCATGTTCCGTTCCGACTTCGAGGACGGCTCGCTGGAGCAGTTCATGCTCAGCGCCCACCCGGTGTCGATCCTGGTCATGGCGAAGGTGTTCGCCCACTGGCTGGTTACCGGGGTACCGCTCCTGGCGGTCTCGCCGCTGCTTGGTGTGCTGCTGTCTATCCCGGCCGAAGGCATCGGCATGCTGATGTTGACACTCCTGCTGGGCACGCCGGTCCTCAGCCTGATCGGCGCGGTCGGCGTCGCGCTGACCGTTGGACTGCGCCAGGGCGGCGTCATCCTGTCCCTGCTGGTACTCCCCCTGTACGTACCGGTGTTAATATTCGCCACCGACGCCGTGGGCACCACCGTCGCCGGTATTCCGATCACCGCCCAGCTCTACATCCTTGCGGCGATGCTGGTGCTGGCCATCAGTCTGGCGCCCTTGGCCACGGCGGCCTCGCTCCGTGTGAGTCTCAGTTAGAAACCACCAGAAATATCCAGAACCCTTCGGCGCCCGCCAGACCGGACGACCGGCGCCGGAATGCAAAGGCACTGCACCCGAACCCATGATCCATTTCTTTCATCAGCTGTCGTCTCCACGCTACTTCTACGATGTTGCCGGGCGCCTGATTCCCTGGCTCGTCTTCGCCTGTGTGCTGTGCATGATCCCCGGGCTCTACCTGGGTCTGGTCGAGGCCCCGCCGGACTACCAGCAGGGCGACAGCTACCGCATCATCTTCATTCACGTCCCCGCGGCCTGGATGTCGCTGTTCATCTATATGGTCATGGCCGTCTCGGGCGCGATCGGGCTGATCTGGCGCATCAAGCTGGCCGAGGTGATCTCTATCGCCAGTGCCCCGATCGGGGCCTCGTTCACCTTCCTGGCGCTCGCCACGGGTTCGCTCTGGGGTAAACCCATGTGGGGCACCTGGTGGGTCTGGGACGCCAGGTTGACCTCGGAACTGCTGCTCCTGTTCCTGTATCTCGGGGTCATGGCCCTGTACAACGCCATCGAAGACCGGCGCACGGCCGCCCGCGCCGCCGCCATCCTGGCGATCGTCGGGGTCGTCAACATACCGATCATCCACTACTCGGTAGAGTGGTGGAACACCTTGCACCAGGGCCCCACGGTCACGAAACTCGACAAGCCCTCCATCCATCTGAGCATGCTGATCCCGCTGTTGCTGATGGCGGCGGCATTCAAGCTTTATTATGCGTTTCTGGTCCTGATGCGCGCCCGCTGCGAGGTCCTGCGGCGCGAGAAGAACAGTCGCTGGGTGAAGAGCCTCGTGGGGGAAGCGACATGAGCCTCTCGGAGTTCCTGGACATGGGCGGATACGCACTCTACGTCTGGTCGTCGTACGGGCTCGCTGCGGTCGTGCTGATCGTGAACCTGGTGATCCCCCTGCGACAGAGAAAGAAGCTGCTGGCCGATGTGACGCGGCGTGTCCGCAGGGCGGCCCGGATCTGATTTCCCATGGCAGCCGGCCGAATTGGGCTCGATTGCATGGCTTTTTTCTACCAGTCATCACATAATAAGCAGGTTTCGTTTTCCGGGGGGCGTCCTTCCAGCGGGAAGCTTCACGGAAGACCCAACAGAGGTATTTCATGACCCCCGCTCGAAAAAAGCGTCTATACCTGGTGTTGCTGATGATTCTCGGCATCGGCACCGCCGTGGCGCTAGCCGTCACGGCCTTCGACGAGAATCTGATGTTCTACTACACCCCCAGCGAGATCGTCGCCGGTGAGGCGCCTGTCGATCACCCCTTCAGGATGGGCGGTCTGGTCACCGCGGGCAGCGTCAAGCGCCAGAGCGAGGGGCTGACGGTACAGTTCGACGTGACCGACAACGACAAGCTGGTCACCGTCGAATACACGGGAATCCTGCCAGACCTGTTCCGCGAGGGACAGGGCATTATCACCAGGGGCAGGCTACGACCCGACGGTGTATTCGTGGCGGACGAAGTCCTGGCCAAACATGACGAAAACTACATGCCCCCCGAAGTCGCCGAATCCCTCAAGACGGTGCATTCCGGTGCAGACGACCCAGGAGGCGTCACCCCGTGACCCCCGAACTCGGGCAGTTCGCCCTCATCCTGGCACTGTGCCTGGCCGTCGTCCAGGCGACCCTTCCCCTGATCGGCACCTACACCGGTTCGCGGCAGTGGATGTCCGTAGCCTCGACGGCGGCATGGGGGCAGTTCACCTTCCTGTCGATCAGCCTCGGCTGCCTGATCTACGCCTTTGTGAACAACGACTTCTCCGTGACCTACGTGGCCAACAACTCCAACACCCTGTTGCCGACCATCTATAAGGTCTCGGCAGTATGGGGCGCGCACGAAGGCTCGCTGCTGCTCTGGGTGTTCATGCTCGGGGCATGGGGTGTGGCCGTCGCGGCCCTGAGCGGAAAACTGCCCGCGGTGGTACGGGCCCGGGTCCTGTCCGTGATGGGCATGGTGGGTGTCGGCTTCCTGCTCTTCCTGCTGCTCACTTCCAACCCCTTCGAACGGCTGTTTCCGGCCCCGCTGGAGGGACGCGATCTCAATCCCCTGCTGCAGGACCCCGGCCTGGCGATCCATCCGCCGATGCTCTACATGGGCTACGTCGGCTTCTCGGTCGCCTTCAGCTTTGCGCTGGCCGCATTACTGGGGGGCAAGCTGGACGCCGCCTGGGCGCGCTGGTCCCGCCCCTGGACGACGGTGGCCTGGGTGTCTCTCACCATCGGCATCACGCTGGGCAGCTGGTGGGCCTACAACGAACTCGGCTGGGGTGGCTGGTGGTTCTGGGACCCGGTTGAAAACGCCTCCTTCATGCCCTGGCTGGTCGGTACAGCGCTGGTCCATTCGCTGGCGGTGACGGAGAAACGCGGGGCGTTCAAGAGCTGGACCGTACTGCTGGCGATCACCGCGTTCTCAATGAGCCTGCTGGGGACGTTTCTGGTGCGCTCCGGCGTGCTGACCTCGGTACACGCCTTCGCCACCGACCCGGGCCGGGGCATCTTCATCCTGGCATTCCTGTGCATCGTGATCGGCGGCTCACTGGTCGTCTACGCCTGGCGTGCCCCGGCCGTGACCGGTGGCGGACGATTCGACTTCGTCTCCCGCGAGACCTTGCTGCTCGCCAACAATGTGCTGCTGGTCATCGTGGCCGCCCTGATTCTCCTCGGAACCCTCTTCCCGCTGATCTATGACGCCTTGGAACTCGGCAAGATCTCCGTCGGTTTCCCCTGGTTCAACAAGATGTTCGTCTCGTTCATGCCGCTGCTCATCGTGGTCATGGGTATCGGACCGATCGCGCGCTGGAAGCGCCAGGACCCCGCGGAGCTGGCCAAGCATCTTCGGATCGCGTTCATCGTCAGCCTCCTCGTCGGTATCGTGTTCGCCCTGCCGATGCTGCCCGGCGCCTCGCCGCTGGCGGGCCTAGGCATCGGCCTCGCCGCCTGGCTGGTCACCTCGCTGGCAACCAGCCTCGCCGACAGGCTCCGGCACAAGCGCGGACTGGCGGCGGTCTGGCGAGACATCACCGTACAGGGCCGCTCCTATTACGGCATGGTGCTGGCCCATCTCGGAATGGCCAGTGCAGTGGTCGGAGTCACGCTGGTATCGCTGCACGGGATGGAGAAAGACGTTCGCCTGTCTCCTGGACAAGCCCTTGAGATGTCGGGTTACACCTTTGTATTCGAAGGTGTGGAAAGTCACCAGGGCCCGAACTACCGTGCCGATCGTGGCCGGGTGCGCGTGCTGCGCGCCGACGAGGAGATTGCGTTGTTGCAACCGGAGAAGCGGACCTACACCGTACAGACCAAGCCCATGACCGAGGCCGCGATCGACGTGCGACCGACCCGCGACCTCTACGTCTCGCTGGGTGAGCCGGTCGGCGGCGGCGACTGGAGTGTCAGGGTATATTACAAGCCATTCGTGCGCTGGATCTGGCTGGGCGGCATCCTGATGGCGCTGGGCGGACTGCTGGCCGTCTCCGACCGTCGCTATCGTCTCCCCGCGCGCAGCCGTCACGGCGTCGAGGCGGGGACAAGCCCGGCCGGCCAGGAGGCCACAGGATGAAACGACCCCTGTTGCTGATCCCTGCTATCGTATTCACCGTCATGGTGGTACTTCTGGCGGTGGGCCTGAATCTCAATCCCCGCGAGGTACCCTCGCCGCTGATCGGAAAGCCGGTGCCGGGGTTCGAGCTCAGCCGCCTGAAGGACCCGCAGGCAACCCTCGGCAGCGCGGACCTGACCGGCCGCGTATCGCTGTTCAACGTCTGGGCCACCTGGTGTGTCTCCTGCCGGGCCGAGCACAAGCTCCTGATGGCACTGGCGGAAACCGGGGAGGTCGACATCTACGGACTGAACTACAAGGATGACCGCGACGCGGCTCTGCGCTGGCTGCAGGTCTACGGCGACCCGTATGTCGCCAACGCCTTCGACGACGACGGCCGAGTCGGTATCGACTGGGGGGTCTACGGGACGCCCGAGACCTTCGTGATCGACGGTGAGGGCGTCATCCGCCACAAGGTTATCGGACCGCTGAGTGCCGATATCGTGAACGAGCGAATCCTGCCGCTGGTTCGCCAACTCAATTCCCGGGGCTGACGATGCTGCCGCGTCTGCTCCGTGTGGCCCTCCTCGGACTGGCCATGTCGATGCCGGCCCACGCCTCCACACTCGCGGATTTCGACTTTACCGGCAACGTGAGCGAGGCGCATTACAAGGCGGTGATCTCCGAACTGCGCTGCCTGGTCTGCCAGAACGAGTCATTGGCAGGCTCCCAGGCCGAGCTGGCCCAGGATCTGCGCGAGGAGGTCTACAAAATGATGGACGCCGGCAAGACGGACGACGAGATTGTCGATTTTCTTGTCGCGCGCTACGGCGACTTCGTCCTTTACGATCCCCCGCTCAAACCCTCCACGTGGCTGCTGTGGTTCGGCCCCTTCGTCCTGGCCGCACTGGCATTGCTCGTCATGGGATACACCGTCCGCAAACGAAGCCGCGGCGTGGAACAGGGCCTGACCGCCGCCGAGCGGGCGCGGGTCGCCTCGTTACTGAGCGAAGGGACCGAAAACAGGAAAAGCTGATGCTGTTGTTCTGGATTCTGGCCGCTGCGATGGTGGGCCTTGCGTTTATATTCGTCCTCCCGCCCCTGCTGACCCGTCGCGACGCGACGGATCCGATCGATCAGGATTCCGTGAACGTTGCAGTCGTGCGGCAGCAACTCGCGGAGCTGAAGGCCGATCTCGGCAACGGTAAGCTCTCGCCGGAAGACTACGACGCCGCGCGCGCCGATCTCGAGAAGGAACTCCTCAACGACGTCGACGAGAGCGCGGTGCGTAACAGCGGTGCCAGCACTCGAGGGCAATGGGCCGCACTGCTTGTCGCGGTACTGATCCCGGCGATGGCAATCCCGCTCTACGGGTATCTCGGTGCCGGCGACCTCATCCCGGCGCTGCAGTCCGCCGCGAGCGGGACGGCTCAGTCCCCTCCCGGCGGCGAGCGGTTACCATCCGTTGACGAGATGGTGGCGAGCCTGGAGGCACGAGTCGAGGCGGAGCCGGAAAATCTCGACGGTTGGCGACTGCTGGGTCGCAGCTACATGGTGCTGAGCCGTTACCAAGACGCGACTCGGGCGTTCGAGCGCGCCAACACGCTGACCGGCGGGCGCGATGCCTCACTGCTCGCCTCCTACGCAGAGGCGATGTCGCTCGCGCAGGAGGGCCGCCTGGAGGGCAAGCCCGCCGAGCTGGTTACCGCCGCGCTGGCGGTGGATCCCGAAAATCCCAAAGCGCTGTGGCTCGATGGCTATGTACAGTTTCAACGCGGTGACTATGCCCAGGCGATCTCCCGCTGGGGCAAGGTCGCACAGATGGTGCCTCCAGGTGGGGAACAGGCGGCCAGCATCCTCGAGGCGATCCAGCTGGCTCATGAGAAGATGGGCGGACCTGCCGCCACGCCAGTCACCGACACGGCCGCAGCGACTGAATCTCCCGGAACCGGCGGCGCGGTCATCCGTGCACGGGTCTCTCTCGGCGACCAAGTGCGTGACCAGGCCTCACCTGAAGAGACCGTCTTCATCCTGGCGCGCGCCATCAACGGGCCCCGCATGCCGCTGGCCATCGTCCGCAAGACCGTCTCCGACCTCCCGGCCACCGTCCAACTGGACGATTCCACCGCAATGAGTCCCGCCACGGCGCTATCGGGATTCGACGAGGTCGCGATCGAGGCCAGGGTGTCCAAATCCGGACAGGCGATGTCCCGCAGCGGTGACCTCTCCGGCCGTGTCGCACCGATCTCCCCCGGCACCGAGGCCGTCGTGGAACTCACCATCGACACGGTCGTCCCCTGAACCGATCCGGGGCAGGAGATGTCGCGGCCAGGCATGCCTACGCCACGGCTTTCTGAATCAGTGGCACCAACGGTTCAGGTAGCTTGAGACTGCCGGACAGCGCAAACGCGTGTCCGCGATCGGTCATCTTCTTCCAGGTCTTGCGTATGATGTCGAGCCACTTTTCTTCGCTGTACTCAGGGTGCTTGTCGGCAAATTCCTGCATGTAATACTCGATGAATACCAGTGCACTGATATCTTCGACCAGCCGCGTGTCCGGGTTCGATGAAATATTTCGCTTGGCCACGGCATTGCTTACACGGTCGATGACATCCTTACCATAACCCGCCTGCTCCAGCAGGTGGCAGGCCGTATTTGCATGAAACTTGTACAGGTCCTTGCGCCATTTCAGGTAACCGATACGGTCCATCGGATAGGCATCACGCGGGGATTTCCAGCGTTGAATATGCTGCGCACGAATCGCCAGCTTCATGGCCTCATCGGTCTGCGGTGCAAACCGCTCCAGCATGTCGGTCATACGATACGAGTACAGCAGTTCTTTCGGCCATTCCTTACCGTCCGCCGACTCCATGTTGGGATCTTCGCTATTCGCCGCATCAATCAGTTCAGTCGCTTTATCGAAAATCGTCTGTTGAGACATATCCACACCCGATGTTCCTGTGTCTCTGAAAGTCAGTGAAAAATGAAGGGTCGGCAGCGACCCGTCAATTCCGCTACTGTCCCCTATTGTCCACATGTATTCAAGAACAATCCCCTTATGGATCTGCGAGCGACCACGTTGCCCCGCAACGGCCTCTCCGGCACCCAACCGCAGGGATCCGTCGGTGAGGTTCGCGCTGGAGCCAACAGACGGAAGCACCGAAACAGACTGGCACGGTAAAGGCTGCTACCTCCCGAGGCGCGCCAGTAGGCGCTCGTGGTACCGGGTTCGAGCAGCGCCCGCAAGACCCCGTCCGCGACCTTCTTTCAGGTGCGACTCCAGCACTCGCAGGCGCCGGAACTGTATGTCCCGCTGTTCGGGATCCGTCACCCGGGCAAGCAGTGACTCAAGGTCCCGCAACTGGCGTAATGATTCCACCTCGGGCGGGACGAAGCCAGCGTTCTTGAGCAGTCTGTACCCCGCCCGCAGTTCCTCCGGGACCCACGTGTCGTCATCCAGCGAGAGGGGTTCGCCGGCACCGGGCAGGTCGTCGAGTTCACCCCGCTCGATGGCTTGCGCGATGGACTGCTCCGCGATCTGGTCGATCAGCCACATGATAGTTCTCCGGCCCGGATTAGTGAAAGCATAAACGCCCTCATGCGAAAATCCAGTGCCACTCGAAGCGGTTCGCGCACTCGGTCAGGGCCGCAGCTGCCTGGCGGTGGAGGATCCGA
>Ga0210096_1000111_pt1 | contig 36459 bp, 38 predicted proteins | sample China_Galinas_PW_4_FD_184864 | JGI IMG/M metagenome (GOLD analysis project Ga0210096, IMG submission 184864) | Wetland microbial communities from San Francisco Bay, California, USA, that impact long-term carbon sequestration - China_Galinas_PWA_D2... | ecosystem: Environmental > Aquatic > Marine...
CTGGGGCGTGCGTGGATCAGAGTTCTCTGGCGCTGCTGGCGCGACCGGATCCCCTATGACCCGGCTCGACACGGCAACTTCGGCCGCCTGCAGACGGCGGGGGGTTGACACAGGGCGTCTCATGCGGCGTCCGGCGCGTCCCGCTTGCGCGCGATCACGATCTCGGTCGGGAAGCCGAGCTGGGCCGAGTACTCGCGCTCGACATCGACAAAGCCCAGCTCGGCCATGACCGGGGCCGCGAGGACGCCGCGGCAGTTGGCGGTGAGCACGATGCCGCGAGCGTAGAGCGCGTCCCAGACCCTGTGCAGGCGACGCTCGCCCGGGGTCATGTTCGACATGACCAGCCGGCCGCCGGGGCGCAGCAGTCGCTGGAACTCGGCCAGCACGCGGGGGATCTCCGCACGCGGGAGCAGATCGAGCATGTAGCTGTTGACGATCAGGTCGAAGCTCGCATCGCCGAAGGGAAGCTCGCGCGCATCCGCCCGCAGGGCCTCCACCCCCGCCAGCCCGCGGTCGGCGAGGCGCCGGCGCGTCTTTTCCAGCATCCCCTCGGCGATCTCCACGCCGACCGTGCGCCCGCGCGGGTTGCGGCGCGCCAGCTCGACCAGCTGCGCCCCGGTGCCCGTCGCCACCTCGAGCACATCCTCGGCCGGCCCCGGCGCGGCCAGCTCGAGCACCCGGCGGCGCGCCCGCGCCTCGGTCAGCCGCGCCCAGATCTCGTAAACCGGCGCCAGGCGGTCGTAGATGGCGGGAACCTCCTCGGGCGGGCGCTTGACCTCGAGGATCTGCTCCCGCCAGCCGCCGCTGCCGGCGTCCGTCGCCGCCACTCCGGGCACTACCACCAGACCGTCGAGTCGAGATTCTCTATGTCGTCGATCGCCCGCGTGTAGACGCCGGAGGAGAGGTACTTCCAGCCGTCGTCGGGGATCAGGAAGACGACGTTGCCGCCGTCGAGCTCTTCGCCGATGCGGACGGCGATGCGGGCGATCGCGCCGGAGGAGACGCCGGCGAAGACGCCCTCCTCGTCGAGCAGCTTGCGCGTCCAGACGATCGCGTCGCGGTTGGAGACCATGATCTTGCGGTCGAGCAGGTCGATGTCGATGATCGGCGGGATGAAGCCGTCGTCGAGCGAGCGCAGGCCGTGCACCTCCTCGCCCTGCATCGGCTCGGCGGCGACGATCTTCGTCCCGGGGTCGTGCTCCTTCAGCCGCCGCCCGTTGCCCATCAGCGTGCCGCCGGTGCCGAGCCCGCCGACGAACGCCGTCACCTCGTCGAGCTCTTCGAGGATCTCGACCGCCGTGCCGTTGTAATGGGCCGCCGGGTTGGCCTCGTTGCCGTACTGGTAGGGCATGTAGTAGCGCGAGTCCCCGGCCATCTCCAGCGCCACCTCGACCGCGCCGTTGGAGCCCTTCGGCCCCTCGGAGTAGACGATCTCCGCTCCGTACATCTCCAGCAGCTGGGTGCGCTCCTTGGTCACGTTGTCGGGCATCACCACCTTCAGCGGGTAGCCCTTGCGGCGGCAGATCATCGCCAGCGAGATGCCGGTGTTGCCGGACGTCGGCTCGAGGATCGTCTTGCCCGGCTCGATCGCGCCCTCGGCCTCCGCCGTCTCGATCATCGACTTGGCGACGCGGTCCTTGACCGAGCCGGTCGGGTTGCGGCCCTCGAGCTTGGCGAAGATGCGGACGCCGGGCTTCGGCGAGAGCTTCGGCAGCTCGACCAGGGGCGTGTTGCCGATCGACTCGACGATGTCGCGGTAACGCCCCCCGCAGGGCCGGTTCAGTAGCTGGTCGCTGGCCATCGATCTCCCGTTACTTCAAAAAGTATAGCTACGGTTCTGAGGCCGCGAAAACCAAGCAGCTCGGGGGATGCAGGGAGGGCGACGAGGGGAGCGCACAAACAGCGCGTGACCCGGGGAGACCGACTGAAGACCCCGAGATGCGCCGGTTTGCAGCGGCCTCAGCGGCCGCCGGCCATGGCGGGCATGATGATCACGGTGTCGCCCGCGGACACCGCGGTCTCCAGGCCCTGCAGCACGCGCACGTCCTCGTCGTTGAGATAGACGTTGACGTAGCGGTTGAGCTCGCCGTCGGGGCCGAAGAGCTGCTCCTCGGTCGCCGGGTGCTCGGCGGTCAGCGCCCGCAGAACCTCGCCCACACTCGAGCCCGCCGCCTCCACCTCGGTCAGGCCGCCGGTCTGGGCGCGCAGGACGGGGGGAATTCGAATCGTCGCCATCGGGGTGCGATCCTAATCGAGACGGGAAGTGACGGTTCTCAGCCGGCGCAAAACGCGTCATAGTCGGGGAACTTCCCCAGATCCTCGTCGGCGATCTCCGGCGCGCTCTCGCCGCAGATCGGGCAGTTGGGGTCGCGGCGCACCTTCAGCTCCGTGAAGCGCGTGCTCAGCGCCTCGAAGAGCAGCAGGCGGCCGATCAGCGGCTCGCCGATCCCCAGCACCAGCTTCAGCACCTCGTTGGCCTGCAGCAGGCCCATCGTCCCCGCCATCACGCCGAGCACGCCGTTGGCCGAGCAGCTCGGCGCCAGCTCGGCCGGCGGCGGCGTCGGGTAGAGGCAGCGGTAGCACGGCCCCTCGTAGGGGACGAAGGTCGAGATCTGGCCGTCGAAGCTGAGGATCGAGGCCGAGACGACCGGCTTGCGCAGCCGCACCGAGGCGTCGTTGAGCAGGTAGCGGGTGGGGAAGTTGTCGGCGCCGTCGACGATCACGTCGTAGTCGCTCAGCAGCTCGACGATGTTCGAGGCGTCGAGCCGGGCGCGGTGCTCGACCACGTCGACGTCGGGGTTGAGCGCCTCGATCGTCTTGCGCGCCGACTCGGTCTTCGGCCTGCCGATCCGCTCGGTGTTGTGGATCACCTGGCGCTGCAGGTTGGAGGCGTCGACCACGTCGTCGTCGACCAGCCCGAGCGTGCCGATCCCGGCGGCGGCGAGGTAGAGCGCGGTCGGGGCGCCGAGCCCGCCGGCGCCGACCAGCAGCACCTTCGCGTTCAGCATCTTCAGCTGGCCGTCGACCCCGACCTCGGGCAGCAACGTGTGGCGCGAGTAGCGGTCGCGCTGCTCGGCGCTCATCCCGCTGGCGGCGACCACCGGCAGCCCCTGCTCCTGCCAGGCGAGAATGCCGCCGGCCATCGAGGCGACGTCGGTGTAGCCGAGCGCCTGCAGCTGCTCGGCGGCGGTGAAGGAACGGTTGCCGCTGCGGCAGTAGAGGATCGTGCGCGCCGAGCGGTCGGGCGCGGCCTCGGCGATCTCGTCGGCGAGCAGGCCGGGCGGCACCAGCTTGCCGTTCTCCAGGTGGGCCTCCTGATACTCGTGCGGCTCGCGCGTGTCGACCAGGACGACGTCGCCGCCCTCGATCTCCTGCGCGGCCTCGAACGGCTCGATCTCCTCGACTCGCTGCTTCATCTGCGTAGGCGCCATGTTCCTCCTCAGGCCATTCGAGGGAAATACCCTAATTCCGATCCGGCTTTACTTCAAAAAGTATAGCGGGCGGGAGAAGGCCCCTCTCACCGCGGTAGAGGTTTGTGCCGCATAGCGACCAAAACCTCTACCGCGGTGTGTCCGTGCGGAAATCGGAAGCGGCCGCCTACCCGAGGCTCGGGCGCATCTGGCGCAGGCGCTTGACCCGCTCTTCGATCGGGGGGTGGGTCGAGAAGAGGCCGGCGATGCCCTTGCTCTTGAAGGGCTTGACGATGTAGAGCGGCTCGGCCGCCTGGTTGACCTGCATCGGCATCGCTTCCGCCCCCTGCTCGAGCCGCAGCAGGGCGCTCGCCAGCGACTCCGGGTTGCCGCAGATCTGGGCGCCGCCGGCGTCGGCCGCGTACTCGCGCTGGCGCGAGATCGAGAGCTGGATGATCGTCGCCGCGAGCGGCGCCAGCAGGACGAGCGCCAGCGAGGCGGCGAGGCCGAGCGGCGAGTTGTTGTCGTCGCCGCCGAACCACATCAGCATGTAGGCGAGGTAGGTGATCGCGGCGCCGATCGCCGAGGCGACCGACTGGATCAGGATGTCGCGGTGCTGGACGTGGGCGAGCTCGTGCGCGAGCACGCCGCGCAGCTCATCCTCGGAGAGCAGCTTGGTGATCCCCGCGGTGACCGCGACCGCGGCATGCTTCGGGTTGCGCCCGGTCGCGAAGGCGTTCGGCTGTTCCTGGGGGATCATGTAGAGGCGCGGCATCGGCAGGTCGGCGCGCGTCGTCAGTTCGCGCACGATCTGGTAGAGCCGCGGCGCTTCCGACTCCTCGATCGGCTTGGCGCGGCTCATCGCCAGCGCCATCTTGTCGCTGAAGAAGTAGGAGAAGAAGTTGATCCCGAGGGCGATCAGCAGGAAGAGGCTCGCCGTCTGGGCGCCGCCGATCAGCGCGCCGATCACGACCAGCAGGCCGGAGAGGGACGCCAGCAGGATCGTCGTCCTGAGGGTGGCGCCGAAGGTGGACTGCTTGGTCGTCGTCATCGCGTTGGCTCCTGTCGTCGGTGTGGACCGCCTTTGAAGTATTGCGAGGGACGGCCGATCCGCCTATGGGTGCCAGCCCCTATTCCGGCGGGTTGGACTTTGTGCGGGCTATGACCCGCATAAAGTCAAACGCGTGAGATCCGGCGGTCTGAGATGACGGTCGTGGCGATTGCGATCCTCGGCATCGCCGTGATCGCGCTGGCCGCGGCGCTGCTGCGGCAGCGGCGGCGCTTCGCGCCGCTCGACCAGTTGATCGAGGACATGGAGAAGGTCGACCTCAACCGTCCCGCCCCGGCGCTGCCGGACTCGATCGACGGGGTCGGCGAGACCGAGCAGGTCGAGCGGATCGAGCTCGCCTTCCTGCGCATGCTGCGCCGCCTGGAGGCGGAGCGGCGCCGCGCCGGCTCGGCCGCCCTGCGTGCCCAGGAGGAGGAGCGCGCCCGCGTCGCCCGCGACCTGCACGACGAGGTCAACCAGTCGCTGACCGGCCTGCTGCTGCGGCTCGAGGCGGTGCGCGACGCGGCGCCGCCCGAGCTCGAGCCGCGAATCGTCGAGACGCGGGCGGTCGCCAACCAGGCGATGGAGGAGCTGCTCTCGCTGGCCCGCCAGCTGCGCCCGACCGCGCTCGACGACCTTGGCCTCGCCGCGGCCATCGCCGGCCAGGTCGAGGGGCTGCGGCGTTCCGGCCTGCGGGCCGAGCTGCACGCAGAGGGCGACTTCTCCGACCTCGACGACGACGCGCAGCTCGTCCTCTACAGGGTCGCCCAGGAGGCGCTGACCAACGCCGCCCGCCACAGCGGCGCCGACCGGGTCGACGTCTCCCTGCGCCGCGGCGCCGGCGGCGTCGAGCTCACCGTCGCCGACGACGGCCGCGGCTTCGCCTTCGAGCAGTCCGAGCGCGGCCTCGGCATCGGCGGCATGCGCGAGCGCGCCCTGCTGGTCGGCGGCGAGCTGACGATCGAGTCCCGCCCGAATCACGGAACGACGGTCCGCCTCACCGTTCCGCGAACCGTCTAGCCTCGGCCGATGCGCGTTCTGATCGCAGACGACCACGGGATCGTGCGCTCGGGGCTGCGGCTGCTGCTCGAGCGACAGCCCGACATCGAGGTGATCGCCGAGGCTTCCGACGGCGCCGAGGCCCGCGACGTCGCCGTGCGCGAGAGGCCCGACCTGGCGATCCTCGACGTCAAGATGCCGAAGCTGACCGGCCTGCAGGCGACGCGCGAGATCCGCGCCCAGGCGCCGCAGACCAAGGTCCTGATCCTCTCCATGCACGACGACGAGCGCTACCTCGCCGAGGCCTTCGAGGCCGGCGCCTCCGGCTACGTGGTCAAGACCCAGGCCGACGCCGACCTGGTCGCGGCGATCCGCGCGATCGAGCGCGGCGAGCCGTTCCCCGCCCCCGCCCCGGCCGGCGAGCTGACGCCGCGCGAGGAGGAGATCGTCAAGCTGGTCGCCGAGGCGCACACCACCAAGGAGATCGCCGGGATCCTCCACCTCTCCGAGAAGACGGTCGAGAACCACCGCGCCAACGCGATGCGCAAGCTCGGCATGCGCGACCGGGTCGAGCTCGTCCGCTACGCGATCCGCCGCGGCCTGATCGAGGCCTGAGCGCCCGCGCGCAGCCCCATAACCGACCCCTTCAGTAGGATTTCGTCAGATGCTGTTTTCGACCAAAGCCGAGTACGGGGTCCGCCTGATGGTCGAGCTCGGGCGACAGACGGGGTCCACCCCGGTCTCGCTCAGCGCCGTCGCCGAGGCGGAGCGGCTGCCGCTCTCCTACCTGGAGCACCTGGTGGCGAAGCTGCGCAACGCCGGCCTCGTGAGCTCGACCCGCGGCGCCCACGGTGGCTACCGGCTGGCGCAGCCGGCCGAGGCGATCACGCTCGACCAGGTGGTCGAGGCGCTGGAAGGCCAGATCGCGCCGATGGAGTGCTTCCACGAGACTCCGGAGGGCAAGGTGCTCTGCTCGCACGAGAGCGACGGCGACCGCGCCTGCGCGACGAAGCTGCTCTGGACGCGAGTCCAGGGCGGCGTCACCAAGGCGCTCGCCGGCACGACGCTGGCCGAGCTGGTCGAGTTCTCCGGCGGCGAAACGGGCAGCGCCGAGAGGGCCCCCGTCGGCAGCACGATCTGAGACCCACGAACCGAGGAACGGAGCGAAATTGGCTGAGCTGGAGATACGCAACCTGCACGTGAGCGCCGAGGGCAAGGAGATCCTGCGCGGGCTCGACCTCGACGTCGAGAAGGGCAAGGTGCACGCGCTGATGGGGCCCAACGGCTCCGGCAAGTCGACCCTGGCCAACGCGATCATGGGCCACCCCTCGCTCGAGGTGACCGAGGGATCGATCGTCTTCAAGGGCGAGGAGATGACCGAGGCCGACCCCGACGAGCGCGCCCGGGCCGGTCTCTTCATGGCCTTCCAGTACCCCGTCGCGATCCCCGGCGTCTCGGTCAGCAAGTACCTGCGGATGATCCTCAACGCGCGGCGCGAAGCGCGCGGCGAAGGCGAGGTCAAGATCAAGGAGTTCGCCAAGGTCGCCCAGGAGGCGATGGAGCTCGCCAACATCCCCAAAGACTTCTCCAGCCGCTACCTCAACGACGGCTTCTCCGGCGGCGAGAAGAAGCGCATGGAGCTGCTGCAGCTCGCCCTGCTGCGGCCCGAGCTCGCGGTGCTCGACGAGACCGACTCGGGGCTCGACATCGACGCGCTGAGGGTCGTCGCCGAGGGCGTCAACCGGTTCGCCGGCCCGGAGATGGGCGTGCTGATCATCACCCACTACCAGCGCATCCTGCACATGGTCGAGCCGGACTCGGTGCACGTGATGTTCGAGGGCCGGATCGTCAAAGAGGGCGGCCCGGAGCTGGTCGCGCAGCTGGAGGAGAAGGGCTATGGCTGGATCCGCGAGGAGGTAGAGGCGGGCGCCTCCGCCTAGCCTCGGGAGCATGGCGCCGACGACGACCCAGACCGCGTCGGCCTTCCCGATCGAGAAGGTCCGTGCCGCCTTCCCCGCCCTGGACCGCGAGGTCCACGGGCGCCCCGTCGCCTACCTCGACAGCGGCGCCAGCGCCCAGCGCGTGCTCGCCTCGATCCAGGCGGTCGACCGCTACGAGCGCGCCCATCACTCCAACGTCCACCGCGGGTCGCACACGCTCTCGGCCGAGGCGACGGCGGCCTTCGAGGGGGCGCGGGCGACGGTCGCCGACCACATCGGCGCCGCCGACCGGCGCGAGGCGATCTTCGTCCGCAACGCGACCGAGGCGATCAACCTGGTGGCGCGCGCCTGGGGCGACGCCAACCTCGGCGCCGGCGACCGGATCGTGCTCACCGAGATGGAGCACCACTCGAACATCGTCCCCTGGCAGCAGCTCGCCGAGCGGGTCGGCGCGGAGATCGAGTGGGTCCCCGTCGACGACGAGGGCGGGCTCGACATGGCCGCGTACGCGAAGCTGCTCGAGCGCGGGCCGAAGCTCGTCGCGGTCGCCCACGTCTCCAACGTGCTCGGGACCGAGAACCCGGTCGCCGAGATCGCCCGGCTGGCGCACGAGGCGGGCGCGCTGGTGCTCGCTGACGGCGCCCAGGCGGCGCCGAAGCTGCCGCTCGACGTGGCCGAGCTCGGCGTCGACTTCTACGCCCTGACCGGCCACAAGCTCTACGCGCCGACCGGAATCGGGGTGCTGTGGGCGAAGCTCGACCTGCTGCGCGCGATGCCGCCCTTCCTCGGCGGCGGCTCGATGATCCGCAAGGTGACCAAGGACGGGACGACCTACGCCGACCCGCCGGCCCGCTTCGAGGCGGGCACCCCGGCGATCGCCCAGGCGGTCGGCATCGCCTCCGCCCTGCGCTGGCTCGACGGGATCGGCATGGAGGCGGTGCGCGAGCACGAGCGCGCGATCGCCGACCAGGCGCTCGAGCGGCTCGGCGAGGTGCCCGGCCTGCGGGTCTTCGGGCCGCCGCGCGGGCCCGGGCGCCTCGGCCCGGTCTCCTTCGAGCTGCAGGGCGTCCACGCCCACGACGTCTCCGAGATCCTCGACCGCCACGGCGTCGCCGTGCGCGCCGGCCACCACTGCGCGCAGCCGCTGATGGAGCGGCTCGGCGTCGCCGCGACCGCCCGCGCCAGCTTCGGCGTCTACACGACGCCCGAGGAGATCGACCGCCTGGTCGAGGGCCTGCACGACGCGCGCAAGGTCTTCGGCCTCTGATGGAGGACCAGCTCTACAGGGAGCAGATCCTCGAGCACTACAAGCGGCCGCACAACTTCGGCCGCATCGAGAAGCCCGACCTCGAGTTCGAGGACACCAACCCGTTCTGCGGCGACGAGCAGCACGTGACGATCCGGCTCGACGACCAAGGCCGGGTCGCCGAGGTCGCCTTCGAGGGCCAGGGCTGCGCGATCTCGACCGCCGCGACCTCGCTGCTGACCGACGAGCTGGCCGGCAAGACGCGCGAGGAGCTGCTGGCGATTCCCAAGGAGGAGGTGCTCGACCTGCTCGGGATCGAGATCTCCGCCACGCGGATGAAGTGCGCGATGCTCGGCCTCAAGGTGGTCAAGAGCGCCGGCCTCGGCGAGCCGGCCGAATGGGAGGACGAGGGTGAGGAGGCGCCGGGCGATCCCGAGGCCGAACGGCTGCGCGACGGGCTCTGATCAGCCGGCCCGCGCCGCGAGCCATTCGAGGCCGGAGCGGAACGAGTAGGCCTTGGCGGCATTGTCCTTGTGCGGGCCCCAGATGCGCACCAGGGAGACGTTGGGGTCGCGGCGGGCGAAGCGGAGGTTGATCGCGCAGGGGACGATCGTGTCCGCGCAGCTCTGGAAGATGCGCACCGGCCCGAGGCTCTGCCGGAACGCGCTGGAGAAGGCGCGGCGGACGCGCGGGGTCGCGCGCATGTGGCGCCACGAGTGCGGGTCTGTCGGCGGCGCGGTCGCGTAGCGGGCGGCGATCCGAGACCGCCACCCGACCAGCGCCGTCGGCGGCGCTTTCGCCGCCGCCGCCTCGACGTAGCCGCGGGCGGCGAGCCAGACGGCGATCGCGCCGCCGGCCGAGTCGCCGTAGGCGTAGACCTCGCGCCCCCGGGCGGCGAACGACTGGGCGACGGCGCGAACGTGCTCGAAGGCGCCGGTCAGGTTGTCCAGCGGGTAGGCCGGCTGCACGGTCGCGAAGCGCCCGTCTTCGGCGGCGATCGCGGCCGCGTAGTCCATCTGGCCGGGGTCGCCTTCGTAGAAGCCGCCGCCGTGGATCAGCAGCAGGACGGGCTTCGACGGCGGTTCGCCGGCGGCGGCCGGCGCGCCGAACGCAGCGGCGAAGGCGGCCGTGAGCAGCACGGCGACCACGAGTGCTCCATTGACCACCCGTGAGGGGGCAAACGGTGCGCTCGTTCGTAGACGACCCATGACGGCGCTCATATCGACAGGCCTAACCATGGAGTTGAGTGAAAGGTGCGGTGGGGAGATCGGCGGGGTCGCGAGGACCGCGGCAGGATACGCGAGCGCATCCCGGCGGCGCGTCTCGCTAAAATCCGACCTCGTAAGTAGGATTAAGTCTCAACCCGCACTAAGCACGGCGGAGACCGCCGAGGAGCGATGCCCGAGACCGCTGGAACCCAGATCGAAGTCTGCCCGCTCGCCGAGCTGCCGCCCGGCGCGATGCGCCTGGTCGAGCACGGGGACGTGAAGATCGGCGTCTTCAACTGCGACGGCACGCTGTACGCGATCGAGGACCGCTGCTCGCACGACGACGGGCCGCTGGCCGAGGGCGAGTTCGACACCGGCGCCTGCACGGTCGAGTGCCCGCGCCACGGCTCGCTCTTCGACCTGACCAGCGGCAGGCCCAAGACCCTGCCCGCCTATGCTCCGGTGCGGACGTTCGCGACGGCCGTCGTGGACGACACCATCGTCCTGGAGGTCTGACACATGGCAACGCCCGAGGCAGTAGCGGAGAAGAGAGAGCTCGCTGGGATCAACGCCGACTACGAGGAGAAGTTCGGCTTCCACGACCCCGAGACCGGCTACGCCTACAAAGCCCCGAAGGGGCTGACCCGGGAGGTGGTCGAGTCGATCTCCGAGTACAAGGACGAGCCGCAGTGGATGCGCGACTTCCGGCTCAAGGCGCTGGAGCACTTCGAAAGCCGGCCGACCCCGACCTGGGGCGGCAACCTCGGCCAGATCGACTTCGACGACATCCACTACTTCGTCCGCGCCTCGGACAAGAACAGCCGCGACTGGAGCGAAGTCCCGGACGACATCAAAAACACCTTCGACCGGCTCGGCATCCCCGAGGCGGAGCGCAAATTCCTCTCCGGGGTCGGCGCCCAGTACGAGTCGGAGGTCGTCTACCACCAGGTGAACGAGAAGCTCGAGGCCCAGGGCGTGATCTTCACCGACATGGACACGGCGCTGCGCGAGCACGAGGACCTGGTGCGCGAGTACTGGGCGACCGTGATCCCTCCCAACGACAACAAGCTGGCGGCGCTCAACTCGGCCGTCTGGTCGGGCGGCTCCTTCGTCTACGTCCCCGCCGGGGTGAAGGTGGAGATGCCGCTGCAGGCCTACTTCCGGATCAACACCGAGAACATGGGCCAGTTCGAGCGCACGCTGATCATCGCCGAGGAGGGCGCCGACGTCCACTACATCGAGGGCTGCACGGCCCCGGTCTACTCGACCGACTCGCTGCACTCCGCGGTGGTCGAGATCGTCGCCAAACCGAGCTCGCGCGTCCGCTACACGACGGTGCAGAACTGGTCGCAGAACGTCTTCAACCTGGTCACCAAGCGCGCCGTCGCGCAGGAGAAGGCGACGATGGAGTGGGTCGACTGCAACCTCGGCTCGAAGCTGACGATGAAGTACCCGTCGATCTACCTGCTGGGGCCGGAAGCGCACGGCGAGATCCTCTCGATCGCCTTCGCCGGCCAGGGCCAGCACCAGGACGCCGGCGGCAAGATCATCCACGCCGCGCCGCGCACCTCGTCCTCGATCTTCTCCAAGTCGATCTCCAAGGACGGCGGCCGCAGCACCTACCGCGGCCTGCTCGAGGTCGCCGACGGGGCGAGCGAATCGCGCTCCAAGGTCGTCTGCGACGCGCTGCTGCTCGACGAGGACTCGCGCTCGGACACCTACCCGACGATCCGCATCGGTGAGAACGACGCCGACGTCGGCCACGAGGCGACGGTCTCGAAGATCGGCGACGAGCAGGTCTTCTACCTGCAGAGCCACGGGCTCGATGAGGAGGAGGCCTCGAAGATGATCGTCAACGGCTTCATCGAGCCGGTGACCAAGGAACTGCCGATGGAGTACGCGGTCGAGCTGAACCGGCTCATTGAGCTGCAAATGGAGGGTTCGATCGGGTGATCTGGCGGCCCGGGAATGCCCCTGGCTGCGTCCGTGGCCGGGGTCCGTGCAGAGCACTGTCCCCCGGCCCAGTCCTTGCCAGGAACATTCCCGACCTCGCCAGAGTCACCCGCTCGAAAGGCAGACCATGACCACTTCTACTCTTCCCCCTCTCCCAGACCAGAAGGCGAAGGGGTGGGAATTCACCGACCTCTCCGAGCTCGACCTCGATGCCTACTCCCCCGCCCCCGCCGGCGCCACGCTGGGCGCGGCGGAGGGGGCGACGGTGCTGCCGCTGGCCGAGGCGGTGGACTCCCACCCGGCGCTCGTCGCCGACCGGCTGGGGGCGCTGGCCCCCGGCGAAGACCCGTTCGTCGCCCGCAACGAGGCCGCCCCGCGTGACGGCGTGCTGGTCCACGTGCCCGCCGGGGTGAAGGTCGCCGAGCCGATCCGGATCGAGCTGCCGCTGGACACCGACGGCGCCGCGGTGGCCTGGCGCACCCTGATCGTGCTCGAGCAGGGCGCCGAGGCGGAGGTCTGGGAGCACAGCTCCTCGGCCGGCGAGGAGACCGACGCGCTGCTCAACTCGGTGGTTGAGCTGCACGTCGGCCAGGCGGCGACGCTGCGCTACGTCGCCACGCAGGACATCTCCGAGCGCGCCTGGATCTTCTCCACCCAGCGCGCCCGGGTCGAGCGCGACGGGCGCCTCGACTGGACGGCGCTCGGCTTCGGCTCCGGCAACGGCAAGGTGCGGATGGAGACCAACCTCGCGGGCGCCGGCGCCGAGGCGCGGGTCACCGGCGGCTACGCCGGCGGGCCGGGGCAGCACCTCGACTACGACACGACCCAGGAGCACTCCGCCCCCAGCACCTTCTCCGACCTCGCCTTCCGCGGCGTGCTCGCGGCGGGCAGCACGGCGGTCTGGCGGGGGATGATCCGCGTCGACCCGGGCGCCCAGGGGACCGACGCCTTCCAGGAGAGCCGCAACCTGCTGCTCTCCCCCGACGCGCACGCCGACGCGATCCCCGGCCTGGAGATCGAGGCCGACGACGTGCGCTGCACCCACGCCGCGGCGATCGCCCAGGTCGACCGCGAGCAGCTCTTCTACCTGACCTCGCGCGGGCTCGACCCGGCGGCGGCCAAGCAGCTGATCATCGAGGGCTTCCTCGAGGCGCTGGTCGAACGGCTCGCCGAGGGCCCCGTGCGCGAGGAGATCTCAGCCGCGCTGGAGCGCCGGCTGCGCGAGATCCTCTAACGCGGAGAGCCGGGCCCCGCACGAACCGAGGCCACCGGGTGGCTGAATATCCGGCGGCCTCGGCACTATTTACTTATTCACTTTGGGAGGCAGGCGGGAAGAGCCCCGAAACGCAACCTCGCGACGCAGTGAACCACCCGCTCCATCTCGGGGCATCGGTAGAAAGCCGCGCACGGGAGCGGGCGATCCCACACATCCGACTGCAGAACCGGCTCACGAGTTCGCCACCGAGAGCAGGTAGAGGCCGAAGCAGGTGAAGGCGACCATCACGGCGAGCATCCAGTACTGCGAGCGCGCCGCCTGGCGGTAGTCGCCCCAGTAGGCGGTGGCGCGGTCGTGGGCCAGCGTCAGGCCGACCACGTGGCCGATCACCAGGGCGCCGACCTGCACGTACCAGATCGCGTTCGCGCTGAGCAGCTGGAAGTCGATCCCCGACGAGGCGGTGCCGAAGAGGTCGGTGGTCCCGGTCCCCAGCGGGTCGGAGAGCAGGTAGGTGAACTGCGCCTGCTCCTGGAAGACGAAGAGGCTGAAGTAGTGGGCGACGAGGTAGGCGAAGGCGATCGGGATCAGCGTGTGGGCGAAGCCCGAGCGCAGCTTCGCGAACGACGGCGCGCCGGGCACCCCCGCCATCCCGCGCACACCGATCAGGTAGACGAGGGCGACGCCGGCGAAGGTGAGCAGGATGAAGATCGTGTCGGTGGCGCGCAGCGCGGCCGTGAGGCCAAGCCCGGCGTCGACGAAATGGTTGAAAGTGCTTTCGAGCGCGCTCTTGAAGGCTCCCTCCTGGGCGCCGTCGAAGCTCGTCGTGGCGATCGAGGCGATCACCACGGCGGCGGAGCCGGGGACGGTCGCCCAGCTCGTCGCGGCCGCCAGCGGGCGACGTACGCCGAGTCGCCCCTCCTCCGTGCCGAAGCAGCCGAGCCGGCCGAACATGCCGAAGTAGACGGAGAAGACCTCGCCCGTGCGGCGCCACTGCTCGACCCCGAACAGGGCCATCATCGCCAGCGTGTAGACACTGTAGACGATCGCGGCGACGGCGGCCGTGTGCGGCGCCAGCCCCACCGCGACGCCGCCGCTGGCCCCGTAGACGACCTCCAGCCAGACGACCGCGACCAGGCCGATCGCCGCCGGCCAGCGCCCCAGCCGCTCCGGGTAGCGGAGGTGCGCCGGGCGTTGCCCGGCAAGCGCCGTGAAGACGGCGCCCGCGACCCGGCCCACCGCCCGCCACGGGTTGAACGGCCGGAAGACGTCGCCGAGGACGACGCTGAACAGCGGGAAGCCGAGCCACGCGGTGACGTAGAGGAAGGTGAGAGCGAAGTTGCGGTCGGGCGCTTCGGTGCCGCGCAGGCCGGCGTAGATCGCCAGGCCCAGCAGGAAGATCCCCACCATGCCATAGGCGATCTGCGCCGGCAGCGAGAGCAGCGCCCGCGAGAGCCCCGCGCCGAGCGGCCGCCAGCGGTCGCGCTCGAAGCGGGGCGTGCGCCAGCCGACCGAGAGCGCGAAGAAGGAGACGATCAGGACGATCGACGCCCCCCAGGCGAAGAGCCAGGCGGGGACCGGCAGGTCCTGCCTGGCGACCAGCGCGTGCGCGAACGGCAGCCAGCTCACGGATTGACCCGGATTTCCGCGATCTGTTCCTTGCGTCCCTCCAGCTCGACCTCGAAGATCCCTTCGATTTCGGCCGGAAAGGAGAACGAAACCGAGCCCCCCGCGGGCACGTCCTTCATCAGGTCATAGCCGTGGACGTGGACCTCGTCGGCGACGTCGGAGTCGACGCTGAATTCGACCTCGTCTCCGGCGCTGTATTCGAGCCGCTGCACGCCGCCGACCGGTTCCCCGTTCTTGATCGCGATCGTCGCGCCGGCCGGCATCGCGCCGCCCTTTGCGGCTTCGCCGCTCTTGCCGCTCGCGGCGCCTCCGCCGCCGGCGGTGCTCGTGCTGTCTTCGCTGCCGCCGCACGCGGCGAGGCCGGCGACGGCGATCAGCGCGGACAGCAGGGTGAGGACCTTCTTGGAATCGAACATCGAGTCATCTCCTCTTGGTTGCGATGCGCGCGTCGACGCTCCCTCGCACAGCGCAGGCAGGCGAGAGCATGGCGCCGGCGCGCCGGCTGAGGGGGGATGACTAGGCGGGTGGAGCGCGACCGGAGAGGCCGCAGGCGAGCAGCAGCCCGCCGCGGGCGGAGCCCCGCGCCGGCGGGCGCGGACGCAGCCAGTCGCGGGCGCGTGTCGCCGCGGCTCGACCGCGCGAGGCGATCCGCGCGGCCAGCCGCATCGCCGTCTCGCACCCCGGGTAGCGCCCGAGCACGAGCGCTCCGAGCAGGAGCAGCAACGGCGCCGCCGCGATCAGAAACTCGGCCATCGCCGCCACAGGCTACCGCCTGCGCGTCCGGGTAGGTTGCCGGAATGCGGCCCGAGCGGGACAACATCGCGGCGCCGGACCTGCCGGAGGGCATCGAGTGGGTCGGTGAGGCGCCGCGCTCGATGCCGGTTGCGACGGCGGGCGGGCCGGTGCTGGTGCACTTCTTCGACTTCGCCCAGCTGAACAGCGTGCGCACGCTGCCCTACGTGAGCGAGTGGGCGCGGCGCTACGCGGACGCCGGGCTGACGACGATCGGCGTGCAGGCGCCGCGCTTCCCATTCGGCGCCGAGCGCGACACGGTCGCCGCCGGCCTGGCGCGCCTGGGCGTCGAGTTCCCGGTCGCGATCGACGCCGACCGGCGCCTCTGGCACGCCTACGGCTGCGAGGGCTGGCCCAGCCTCTTCCTCTGGAAGCTCGGCGGCGCGCTCGCCTGGTTCCACTTCGGCGAGGGCGAGTACCGGGCCAGCGAGGAAGCGATCCAGGCCGAGCTGCGCGAGCAGGACGCCCTGCAGTCGCTGCCGGCCCCGATGGATCCCCTGCGCCCCGGCGACGCCCCGGGCGCCAAGGTCATGCCCCCCACCCCGGAGCTCTTCCCCGGCGGCTCGTGGGAGCGGCCGTGGATCGCCGCGGAGGACGGCGAGGAGCTGACGCTCGAGTACGAAGGCGGCGGCGCCTACGTCACCGCAGAGGGCGACGGCACGATCGAGGTCGAGCTCGACGGCGGTTCCGCGGAACCGCTGGCGGTCGGGGGAGCGAGCCTGTACTCGCTGGCCGGGCACCCCCGGCACGAGGCGCACGCGCTCGCCCTGCGCCCCTCCCCCGGCCTGCGCATCTGGTCGGTCAGCTTCGCGGCCGGCGTTCCCTCAGAGCGCGCACCTCGCCCGCCTGCCTGACGCGGCCGATCTCTTCGTACCTCCGCTCGGCCCGCTCCAACGACGGGTGAGCGTCGTCGAACCACCCGAGCGCGAGGGCCGCCTTTCCGCGTATGAGCCAGGCCGTTGCTCCACCAGATTTCGGGCGCTGCTCCGCAACGCGGTGCGGGAAGCCGTATAGGCCATGCGCAGGAAGGCCTCCGCCGCCTCGACCTCGCCGGCTTCGCGGCAGAGACCGGCCAGCACGTGGGCGACCGCCTGTGTATCGGGCTCATAGGCCGAGGAGAGCGAAACGGCCATTGCCGCAGCGCAAAGCTTGCGGTCTTCCTCGCTCAACCACCCCCTCGCGGCCCTCCAATCGAGATGCCGAACGAAGCCGAACCGCCAGAGGGTCTCGACGCGGTCGCGCATTGGGTCCGGTATCTCAATCGAGCCAAGGTCGTAGAGAATCCCTTCCTGCGGGCTCAGCGTCATCGGCCGATGGCGAGCGCTAGGACGCGGCGGGGGCCGTCTCCCGGATCTCCTTCGGCAGCATGAAGCGCACGTCCTCGTCGACGGTGCGCAGCTCGGAGACGTCGTCGCAGCCGCGCTCGCGGAACAGGGCGACGAGGTTCTCGACCAGCTCCTCCGGGGCGCTGGCGCCGGAGGTGATGCCGACCGTCTCGACGCCCTGCAGCCACTCCTCGCGCACCTGGTGGTGGAAGTCGATCAGGTGCGAGGCGGCGCCGTGTTCGCGCGCCACCTCGACCAGGCGATTGGAGTTGGAGGAGTTGGTCGAGCCGATCACCAGCACCAGGTCGCACTCGCGGGCGAGCTGCTTGACGGCGATCTGGCGGTTGGTCGTCGCATAGCAGATGTCATCGGACTTGGGGCTGACGATCGCCGGGAACCTAGCCCGCAGGGCGGCGATGATCTCGGTCGTCTCGTCGACCGAGAGCGTCGTCTGGGTGATGAAGGCGACCCGCTCGGGGTCCGGCACCTCGAGGTGCTCGACCTCCTCGGCCGTCTGCACGAGGACGATGCTCTCCGGCGCCTCGCCCGTCGTCCCTTCGACCTCCTCGTGGCCCTCGTGGCCGATCATCACGATCGTGTAGCCGTCGGCGGCGAAGCGGCGCGCCTCGACGTGGACCTTGGTGACCAGCGGACAGGTGGCGTCGATCGTGCGCAGGTTGCGGGCGGCGGCGTTGTCGTGCACGGCGGGCGCGACCCCGTGGGCCGAGAAGACGACCATCTCGCCCTCCGGGACCTCGGTCTCCTGCTCGACGAAGATCGCGCCGCGCTTGGAGAGCTCCTCGACGACGTGCTTGTTGTGGACGATCTCCTTGCGCACGTAGACGGGCGCGCCGTGGCGCTCCAGCGCGCGCTCCACCGTCTGCACGGCGCGGTCGACGCCGGCGCAGTAGCCGCGCGGCGCGGCGAGCAGCACGCGCTTCGGCGTTGCGGTCTCGGTTACGGGCACGCTTCAAGGGTATCGGGGAGCTAGCCTTGAACCTCTCGATGACCGCCGACGGAGACCACCTGGAGCGCCTCAGCGCGACCGACGCCTCGTTCCTCACCAACGAGACGCCCGCGAGCCACATGCACATCGGCGGCGTGCTGATCTTCGAGGGGCCGCCGCCGCGCTACGTCGACCTGGTCGAGCACGTGCGCGGCAAGCTCGACCAGGTGCCGCGCTTCCGCCAGCGCCTCGTCGTGCCGCCGCTCGACGCCGGCCGGCCGCTGTGGGCCGACGACGTCAACTTCAACCTCACCTACCACATCCGCCATACGGCGCTGCCCGAGCCGGGCGGCGAGGCGCAGCTCGAGCGGCTCGCCGCGCGGGTCTTCTCCCAGCAGCTCGACCGCTCCAAGCCGCTCTGGGAGATGTGGCTCGTGCAGGGGCTGGAGCGCGATCGCTTCGCGCTGCTGACCAAGACCCATCACGCAGCGGTCGACGGGATCGCCGGCGTCGACATCGGCACGGTGCTCTTCGACCTCGAGCCGATCCCCGAGCCGGCGCCGGTGGAGGACGGCTGGCAGCCGCACGAAGAGCCGAGCACCGCCGATCTCCTGGCCCGCGGGGCGAACGAGCTCGCGGCGGCGCCGGCGAAGCTCGCCGAGCGGGCGCTGGGCGCCGTGCGCCATCCGGAGACGGCGGCGAAACGCGTAGTCGAGGCGCTGGAGGGAGTCGGCGAGGTGGCCGGCGCGCTCGCCGACCCGGCGCCGGACGTGCCGCTGAACCGCGAGATCGGCCCGCACCGGCGCTTCACCTGGGCGCGCTCGGAGCTGGCGACCTTCAAACAGATCAAGGACGCGCTCGGCGGCACCGTCAACGACGTCGTGCTCGCGGTCGTCACCGGGGCGCTGCGCAAATGGCTGCACGCGCGCGGCCTGCGCACCGAGGGGCTCGAGCTGCGGGCGCTGGTCCCGGTCTCGATCCGCAGCGCCGACGAGCGCGGCGAGCTGGGCAACAGACTGGCGGCGATGCGCGGGCCGCTGCCCGTCTACGTCGAGGACCCGGCGCGGCGTCTGCGCGTGGTCAGCGAGCAGATGGAGGGGCTGAAGCGCTCCAAGCAGGCGCTGGGCGCGGAAGTGATCTCGCGCTTCAACGACTTCGCGCCGCCGACCCTGCTGGCCCAGGCGGCGCGGATCAACTTCTCGACCCGGCTGTTCAACCTGATCGTCACCAACGTGCCGGGGCCGCAGTTCCCGCTCTACGTGCTGGGGCGGCAGCTGGAGGAGATCTTCCCCGTCGCCTTCCTGCCCCAGAACCACGCCCTCGCGGTGGCGATCATGAGCTACAACGGCCGCGTCTGCTTCGGCCTGCTCGCCGACTACGACTCGATGGAAGACGTCGAGATCGTCTCCGCCGGGATCGAGGAGTCGCTTGCCGAGCTGAAGGAGGCGGCGGCCGCCGCCACCGCCGTCTGAGGCCGTGCTTCCGCTGATCGGCCTGTTCATCGCCGTGCCGATCCTCGAGCTGTACGTGATCATCGAGGTCGGCGGCCTGATCGGCGTGCTGCCGACGCTGGTGCTGCTGTTCGCCATGTCGCTGCTCGGCGCGACCCTGCTGCGCCACCAGGGCCGCGGCGCCTGGCAGCGCTTCAACCGCGCCCTCGCCGAGCGCCGCTTCCCCGGCCGCGAGGTCGCCGACGGCCTGCTGATCACGGTCGGCGGCGCCCTCCTGCTCACCCCCGGCTTCATCACCGACGCCGTCGGCCTGCTGCTGCTCGTCCCGCCCAGCCGAGCCGTCGCCCGCCGCCTCCTGCAGGCCTGGCTCGCGCGCCGCTTCGTCGTCGTCGGCGTGAGCGGCATGCGCGACGCGCCCCCCCGCTACGGCGCAGGCCCCAGCCAGGCAAGCCGCCCCTACGACTTCGACGGCACAGCCGAGGAGATCGACCCCGACGACCCGCAGCTGCCGGGATAGGCCCTCACCCGACGGCCCCCTGCTCGCCGGCGACGACGAGCGCCCGGTGCACGACGAGCGGCGTGATCAGCTCGAAGACGAACACGGCGCCGAGCACGATGGCGGCGACTTGCTGGCCCACCTCGGCGGACCCGACGCTCTCGGTGCTGCTGACGACGAAGGAGGCGAGACCCACCGCCATCCCGGCCAGCGGCAGCTGCGCGGCGGCGCTCCAGACGCCGTGGCGGACCTCGCGCCCCTCGCGCGTGACGAGCAGCCCCAGCCGCCCGCCGGCCAGGCGGCCGACCACGCGGAAGGCGATGAACGCCGCGCCCAGCAGCCCGAGCTCGGCGAAGCGGTCGAGATGGGCGTCGGCGCCGGTCACGAGGAAGAAGACGAGGAAGATCGGCGGCTCCAGGAGCTGGACGTGCTCGAAGACCGCATGCGGCGTGCGGCGGTCGTTCGCGGCGACCGCGCCCATCACCAGCGCGACGATGACGACGGACGCCCCGAAGTAGCGCGCCGCGCCCACGGCGAGGATCAGCAGAACCCAGACGAGCAGGAACTGGTGGTCCCGCGCCTCGATGCGCGCCGCGAGGCCGGCGAGCAGGCGGCCGCCGACGTAACCGCATGCCAGCGACGCGCCGAGGATCTGCAGCAGCGCCATTGCCGCGGTCGCCGTGGCGGACTCGTCGGAGATCCCGGCCAGCACCAGCGGCGCCCCGATCCCGAAGAGCAGCGCCGCGCAGACGTTGTTGACGGCGGTGGCGGCCAGCAGGTCGTCGGTGAAGCGGCCCGCCGCCCGCTGCTCCGCCACCAGGGCGCGGACCGTGACCGGGGCGGTCGCCGGGGAGAGCGCCGCCAGCAGGAAGGCCACCGTCGACCGGCCCCCCGCCGCAACGACCGCGGCGAAGACGGCGACGAAGCTGGCGAGGCTGCCGAGGACAGCCATCGGGATGACGGTGCGCCGGACGCTGCGCAGGACCGCCAGCCGCAGGCGGTCCCCGAGCAGGAAGACCATCGCGGCAAGCGCGACGCTGGCGACGGGGCGGATCGCCTGCAGCCGGTCCTCGTCGATCGCGCCGAACGCCTGGGGGCCGAGGGCGAGCCCGATGGCCAGGAACACGATCACCTCCGAGACCGGCAGGTAGCGGCGCGTCAGCACCGCCCCGCCCAGCGCCGCGGCGCCCAGGGCGCCGACCAGCAGCACAGGGCCGGCGCTGAGGTCGAAGCTCACGGCCGCAAGCGGCATCTGCTCGCCCCCGCCGGTGACGATTTCGCTCCGCACCTCAACCCCCTACCCGGTTCCACGGGCAGGCAATTGCACGAGGTCGCGCAATCGTCTGGTCGCCGCCGCCCATCGGCGACGGCACGCTATCGACGCCCGCGGCGACCGTCAGGCGGCAGATCGAGCCTGATTCGACTTTGCCTCCGGCTGCCGGAGACAGGGGGATGAAACGTGGCTCAGAACGGGTGGGCGGGGTTGAACACGGCCCGGACCAGAGCGGCTCGGGCGCCCGGCCCCGTCAGTCGCACATCCGAGCGGCCGGGAAGATCGACCCTGAGGTTGCCGCGCCACCTCGGTCTGCTGTGGCGAGAACGTCGCCTGTAGCTCGCGCTTCCCGAGAACGGCGCGGGCGGCCGGACGCGCGCCCTGCCCGACCGCAGGTCGAAGTCGAAGGCGCGCGGGGCAGCCCTGACGTTGACCGAGCGTGCTACGTGCAGCTCGCCGCGGCGCTCGCTGACCGAGGCCGTGAACATCGCCGGCCGCTTCGGGCCGTTCTTCATCGCCCGGAACTCGAAGCGGTCGCCGCCGCGGCGCCTGACGGTAAGCCGAGCGCCGGGCGCGCGGGCGCCGGCGCCTTCCGAAGCCCCGGAGGCGCAGAGGAGGTTTAGCCACATCTTCGCCTCTCCACGCGCGAACGCCGCGTCGACCTGGCTGTACCCCTCCTCGCCTTCGAAGACGATCGTGCCTTCGTAGCGACCGGACTCCACCCGCACGGGCTCGCCGCGGCACTCGGACCGTTCGGTGCGAGATCGACCCGAGGGCACGAAGCTGACGTCGACCCGGCCGAGGCCTCCGAGGTCGGCCTCGATCGAGGTGGGGGTGACGCTCGCGGGCACGGAGTAGACGGCTTCCGCATGGCGCGAGCGCATCGACAGGATGACCGCCCCGCGACCGGTGTCGGGATCCTCGGCCCCCAGGACCGTCATCCTGTAGCCGTGCGTGGCCCGCAGGCTGAAGCCGGGTGGGACGATCGGCGCTTGGGCGGCGGACGCCGAGGCAGCCGAGCCAAAGAGGAGCGCCGCGCAGGCGCCTGCCCCGATCCAGAAGACGAGCCCCGCCCGCATACGGTCCAAGGATACGTCGTCGGGCGATCCGCGAGTGGACACCGAGCGGCATCCACCGCATCGACAGCGCTCAGAACCCGAGTGCGAGCTTGGCGTCCTCGGTCATCATCATGCGGAAGGTGGGACGCGACGCCCCTGCAAATCGGTGGGTTTTGATGCCCGTGGGGACAGCGGTGGGGACGGCGAGGCGTCAATGGGCGGTGCGGCGCTCCCGGAATCCTTCGATGGACGCCTCCAAGATCGCTTTCCATTCGCCGGTCAGCGGACTCGTCCCCCACTCCGCGATCAGGTGCCAGGCGACGTACTCCAGCGGGACGCGGCCGGTCGGAACGTGCAGGCCCCGGGCCTCCTCTCCGTCGAGGCGACCGTGGAAATGAACGTGAGCCGGGGGATACGCGTAGTCGGGCCTGGGAGGATCGCGGTCGTACTCCCAGCGGATGAGCGTCGATCCCGGCGAGTCGTCGGACTGGAGCCGGTAGCGATAGGAAACGGTCTGGCAATGCTTGCCGCCGTCCGGGTCGTCCACGACACGGACGACCTGCTGCGCAAACAGGGTCCGCGATGTTCCGGGCAGCTCCAGGGGCGGATCGTCACCGCCCTCCAGGCGCTTGACGAGGAACAGGTCCGTCTCCCCCGGTATCTCGATCAGGGAAAGGCGCGACTCGGTGAGCGTCGTGTTGAGGACGCGGTTGAGATGATCCGTAAATAGCTGAGCTGCGCTACCGCTGCTAGTGGCGACCGTTCTGACCGATCCGAAGGAGGGCGACCAGCTCGCTCACGCCGGGATCGGCGTCGTCAAGGCCGCCAACCTCGTATGCGCTCTTGAATTCAGCGACGGACATGCCCGCGAGCGCCTGCGCGCGAGCCTCCAAGTACTCGGCGTACTCCTGCACAGAGGGCTCATAGACCTCCGTGCCTGCATCCGTCACGAGAACTCTGTCCATAGCCCGGAGAATGATAGGCCAAGCGGACGGAATACTCGCCGGAGACGATCAAGCAGAATCGGTCGTTCCGCGCCCCCGCATGGCCTCGGCCGCATAGCGGATCGCCTCGCGCACGTCCTCGGCTTCCAGGTCCGGGTAGATGGCGACGATCTCGGGCTCGCTCATTCCATCGGCGACCATGCCTACCACGGATGCAACCGGGATTCGCAGACCCCGGATGCACGGGACACCGCCCATCTGATCCGGACGAACCGTGATCCGAGTGAAACTCATTCGATTCAGCGTAGCGCTGAGAGACGCAGCGGACCGCCCTGCCGACAACCGGATTCCTGCACCGCCGAACTCACGCGCGCTGGAGGAAACTGGGCTTCACACCCTCAGTTCCGTGGGGACAGCCGTGGGGACGGGATGGGGACAGAATCGACCCCCATTGACCCGCCATGACCCCGCAATCCCTGCCTAGAAGCCAAGTGCGAACTTGGCGTCCTCGGTCATCATCTCGGGGCTCCAGGGGGGGTCGAAGATCATCTTGGGGTGGACGGTCTTGACGCCGGGGAGGTCGCCGACGAACTCCTTCATCTGCTCGGAGACCTGGGGGCCGATCGGGCAGGCCGGGGTGGTCAGGGTGAAGGTGACGTAGACGTCTTCGTCCTCGATCTCGACGTCGTAGACGAGGCCAAGCGAGACGAAGTCGAGCCCCAGCTCGGGGTCGATCACCTCCTCGAGCGCCTCCAGCACGTCGTCTTCGGTCAGCACGTCGCTCTGCGTCTGGTTCTCAGCCATGCGCCAATGGTAGCCGGGGCTGCGGCTCGGGTCGCGGCGGGGGCGTCCCGGCATAGAGTGCCATTCGATGAGCGAGAACCGCGGACAGGTGATGCGCCGCTCGATCGGCATCGTCTTCGACGACGGCGGGCTGCTGGCGCTGAGCGCCGAGCGGGCGCCGGGCGGCGGCGAGCACGCCGAGGAGCGGCTGATGACGGTCCTCCGCCAGCCAGACGGCAGCTCGATCGAGGTCTCCGAGACGCTGCTTTCGACCGAATACGGCCCCGACGGGGTGCAGCGGCGCGCGACCCTGGAGCTGTGGACCGACGGCGAGGGCGGGCAGCCGCTGCGCGGCGGCGGGACGCTGATCGGCGCCACCGAGGCGCCCAGGCAGGGCGCCGTCGCCGCGGTCGCCTTCTTCCGCTGGGCGCTCGAGGGGCGCGCGGGCCTGGGGCACTACGAGCTGGTGCGCGAAGGTGCCTGACCCCGCCGGCCGGATCGAGGCCGTGATCTCCGACTTCGGCGGCGTGCTGACGACGCCGCTGGTGCAGTCGTTCATGGCCTTCCAGGACCACACGGGGATCAGCGGCGAAGCGCTCGGCAAGGGGATGCAGGCGGCGACCGAGGCGAACGGCGGCAGCAACCCGCTGTTCGAGATGGAGCGCGGGGAGATCAGCGAGGCGGCCTTCCTCGACAAGCTCACCGCCGCGCTCGAGCCGCTGCTCGGCCACCGCCCCGAGATGCACAGCTTCAAAGAGATCTACTTCGAGGCGCTGGAACCGAACCCGCCGATGATCGAGCTGATGCGCGAGCTCGGGGGCGCCGGCTACCGGATGGCGATGCTGACCAACAACGTGCGCGAGTGGGAGCCCTGGTGGCGGCCGATGCTGCCGGTCGACGAGATCTTCGAGACCGTCGTCGACTCCGGATTCGTCGGCTGCCGCAAGCCCGAATCGAGGATCTACGCGATCGTCCTCGAGCGCCTCGGCCTCCCCGCCAGGTCCTGCCTGTTCGTCGACGACGTTCAGGTCAACTGCGAAGGCGCGGAAAGAGCGGGCATGGCCGCGGTCCACTTCCAGGACACCGAGCAGGCGATCGCCGCCGTGCGCGCGGCGCTCGCGGCCTGACGGGCCGGCCGGGCTCAGGCCCTCCCCGCGCGCTCCTCGGCGATCCGCTTGACCTCGTCCATGTGCTCGCCGACGGCCCGGTTCCACTGCGGGACGACCCAGTGGGGCGCGGCTATCCGCCCGAGCACGAAGAAGTCGATGCCGAGCTCGCCGTCGTAGCTCAGGACGGTCGCCTCCCCGTCCGCCTCCAGCCGGAACTCCTCGCTCGCCTCGGGCACGGGCCCGGTCAGGTGCCGGAAGCGCATCGCCGACGGCGGCTCGAGCTCCACCGACTCGACCGTGCGGGCCTCGTAGAAGTGGACCTTGGTCAGGTGGGCGGCGACGACGAGCGACTCGCCGGCGGCAAGGACCTCGATCGAGTCGCTGCGGGCTCGTCCCAGATAGGGAGCGCTGAGAATCTCGTAGACGAGCTCGCGCGGGGCCGCTATCCGGGCCTGCAACGGGCCCAGCGCATGCCGGCTGCGCCCCCACCCGAGGTCGAGGTGAAGGCGCCCCATGGCGAGCGCCAGGAAACCGCCCGCGACCATCGCGATCAGCAGCAGCGCGAGGACGCCGAAGGCGATCCAGCCGGTCATCTCGATCTCGCTCGCATCGATTGCCCCCGAACACGATCCCATACCCTGGGTAGCGTGCTCGGCGCCACCGAGTCGATCTGCCCTCGCTGCCGGCGGGTCCTGGACGCTCAGCTGATCGAGCGCGCCGGTCGGGTCGTGCTCAGCCGCTCCTGCCCCGAGCACGGCGCCTTCGAGGCGACCGTCTACGGGGACGCGCGGCGCTACGCCGAGATCCAGCGCTTCGACAAGCCCGGGGAGGCGCCGCGCGAGCGCCAGACCGAGAGCGTCGCCGGCTGCCCCGACGACTGCGGCATCTGCCCGGAGCACGCCCAGCACACCTGCCTCGGGATCATCGAGGTGAACACCGCCTGCAACCTCGACTGCCCGATCTGCTTCGCCGACTCGGGCACGGGCCACCAGGAGCACGGCTACTCGCTCAGCCTCGAGCAGGTCGAATCGATGCTCGACTCCTTCGTCGCCGCGGAGGGCGAGCCGGAGTCCGTCCAGCTGTCGGGCGGCGAGCCCTCGATCCACCCGCAGATCCTCGAGATGCTGCGTGCTGCCAAGACGCGCGGCATCCCCCTGGTGATGCTCAACACCAACGGCATCCGCCTCGCCCGCGACCCGCGCTTCGCCCCCGCGCTGGCGGAGATCGGCGTCCACGTGTACCTCCAGTTCGACGGCTTCGAGGAGGCGAGCCAGGAGGCGATGCGGGGCAGGGCGCTGACCGAGGAGAGGCTGCGGGCGCTCGATCGCTGCGCCGAGGCGGGGGTCAGCGTCTCCCTGGCGGCGGCCGTGGAGCGGGGGCTGAACGAGCACGAGGTCGGCGCGGTCGTGCGCTTCGGCGTCGAGCATCCGGCGGTGACCGGCGTCTTCTTCCAGCCGGTCACGCACTCGGGCCGCTTCCGCCCCGAGTCCGACCCGCTCGACAAGCTGACCAACTCCGACGTGATCGAGGCCGTCGCCGCGCAGCTCCCGGACTGGTTCCGCAGCGAGGACTTCGTCCCGGTCCCCTGCTGCTCGCCGAGCTGCCGCTCGGCGACCTTCGCCCTCTACGACGGCGAGGACCTGGTTCCCCTGCCGCGCCTGGTCGACGTCGAGCAGTACCTGGACTACGTCAGCAACCGCGCCGTCCCCGACCTCGACGTGCGCGAGGCGCTGGAGGGGCTGTGGTCGGCGAAGGCCGCCGGCGGCAGCGCCCCGGTGGCCGAACGGTTGGAGTGCATCGCCTGCGCCACCGCGATGCCGGCGGAGCTGCGCGAGGTCGCGGCGCGCGGCTTCATGATCGTCGTGCAGGACTTCCAAGACCCCTACACGCTCGACCTGCGAAAGCTGCGCAAGTGCTGCGTCGCGGAGATCGCCCCGGACGGCCGCCTGATCCCGTTCTGCGCCTACAACTCGGTCGGCTACCGCGAGCAGGTCCGCCGCGAGGCCTCACGCGCCGCGCCCGCCGGAGCGCCCCGGTGAGCGCCGGCGCCGTCGAGCCGGGCCTCGCCTCGCTGGCCCGCGGCGGGGAGCTCGCGGACGAGGAGCTGAAGGCCTGCTGCGCGGACGCTTACGCGAACCCGGCCGTGCGCTGGCTGCTTGGCGAGGAGCTGCATCCCGGCGGCGCCGCGACCACCCTGCGCACGCTCGAGCTCGCCGGCCTGCGGCCCGGCGAGCGGCTGCTGGACGTCGCCGCCGGCGCCGGCGCCTCGGCGATCCTCGCCGCGCGCGAGCTCGGCGTCGAGGCGCTCGGCGTCGAGTACGGCGAGCGGGCGGTCGAGGCGGCCCGCGCCGATGCAGCGGCGGCCGACTTCGAAGCATCCGTCCGCTTCCTCCGCGGCGACGCGGAGGCGCTGCCGGTCGAGGACGCGTCCTTCGACGTCGTGCTCTGCGAGTGCTCCCTCTGCACGTTCCCCGACAAGCGGCGCGCCGTGGCCGAGTTCCGCCGCGCCCTGCGGCCCGGCGGCAGGCTCGCCCTCTCCGACGTCGTCGCCGAGGCGGGCGCGCTGCCGGCGCAGCTCCGCGGCGCGATGGCGACCGTCGCCTGCGTCGGCGGAGCGCTTCCGCTGGGGGGCTACGAGGAGCTCCTCGCGGCGGGCGGGTTCTCGCTCGCGCGGCACGAGCTGCTGGCCGGGGACGCCGACCTCTTCGCCCGCCGGATCGAAGAGCGCCTGCGCGGGGCGCGCCTGCTCGGTATCGGCCCGCCGGAGGGAGCGCCGCTGCGGGTCGAGCAGGCGATCGATGCGGTGCGGATGGCCCGCCGGGCGATCGCCGACGGCCTGCTCGGCTACGCGATCCTGATCGCTCAGTTGTCCGAGCCGGCGCGGTCCCAGACGTAGAGCTCGACCGCCTCCACGGCCAGCTCCATCAGGCGGGGCTGGGAGAGCAGGTCGAGGACGAGCTCGAGGGCGTCGTCTTCGGTGACGCCGGCGTCGACGGCCTCCTCGCCACGGAAGCCGGCGGCCAGCTTGAGCGCCTCGCGACGGTTCTCGCCGAGCGAGCCGAAGGCGCCCATCAGGAAGTCCCGGTTGGGGACCGGCTGGCCGAGCTCCAGCGAGCCGTGCCAGGCGGCGAGCATCGAGAGGTCGTGCTCGTCGAGCTCCGACAGCGCTTTCGCGTAGTGGACCTCGAGCTCGTCGTCGGGGATCTCGTCGACCCAGGCGCGCACCGCCTCGCCGAGCAGCTGGCGACGCGCCTCGCGGCCGATCGAGTCGGCGATCGCGCGGATGGCGTCGGCAGGGTCTACGAAGCAGAGGGCCATTTGCTGCGCCCAATCTAGAGGCGGCCGTGGACGGCAAAGTCGGGGGCGGAATTTCCCCATTTGCGGCTTCCCGAGGCGGTTCCGCGGGGCCGCCGGGCGCGCCGGGCGGCGACCTATGCTGGATCGCTTGCCGCTATGTCGCTGAAGCTGATCCACGGTCCCCCCAACTCCGGTCGCGCCGACCGGATCCTGGCGCTCTTCCGCGCGGAGCTCGAGCGCGACCCGGTGCTGGTCCTGCCGACCCGCGACGACGTCTTCCGCTTCGAGCGCAGCCTCTGCGCCGGGGGCGCAGCGCTGGGCGGCTCGGTGCTGACCTTCGCCGACCTCTTCCGCGAGGTCGCCCGGTCCTGCGGAGCGCCGCTGGGCGCGGAGCTGACGCCGGACCAGCGCCTGGCCGCGGTCTCCGCCGGGATCGCGGCGCGGCGCGGCGCGCTGGGGCCGCTGCGGCGCTCGGCCGCCCGCCCGGGCTTCGCGATCCCCTTCGAGCGCCTGCTCGACGAGCTGCAGGCCGCGGGCCTGGAGCCCGCCGCGCTCGAGTCGGGGGCGCGGACGCTCGAGTCCTCCGCCTACCTCGGCGACCTGACCGCGCTGTTCGCCGCCTACGCCGAGGTCCGCGACGGGCTCGGGATGCGCGACGTCCACGGGCTCGCCGCGGCGGCGATCGAGGCGCTGCAGGGGGCGCCCGGCGCCTGGGGCGAGCGCCCCGTCTTCCTCTACGAGCCGGGCGAGCCGACCGGCAACCAGCGGCGGCTGTTGGCGGCGCTGAGCGGGGCGACCCAGGTGACGGCCGTCCTCGCCTATGCGGAGGACGAGCCGGGGCTCGCCGCCCGCGCCCCCGCGATGCGGGCGCTGAGCGAGATCGCCGACGAGTCCGAGGCGATGTCCGCGCCGGCGCCATCCGCGCCGTTCGGCATCGACCCGCTGCTCGTCCACCTGCAGCGCGAGCTCGGCCGCGCCGAGCCGGCCCGGCTCCCCCCGGGCGCGTCCCTCGTCCTGCTGCGCTCGGCCGGCGAGCGCGCCGAGGCCGAGGCGATCGGCGCCGAGGCCGCGAAGCTGATCGACTCGGGCGCCGATCCGGCGGCGATCGCGATCGCCCTGCGCGACCCGGCGCGCCGCGGCCCGCTGATCGCCGACGTGCTCGAGTCCTACGGGATCGCGGTGGCGCTGGAGGCGGAAGCGCCGGTGGCGAGGACGGCGGTCGGCGGCACGCTGATCGCGCTGCTCGAGACCGAGCACGGCGCCGGCCGGGCGAGCGACCTGCTGCGCTTCCTGCGCGGCCCCTCCGGCGTCTCGCCCGAGCGGGTCGACTGGTTCGAGCGCGCGGCGCGGCGGCGGCGGCTGCAGAGCGCCGCGGCGGCGATCGAGCTGTGGGAGGAGCGCTACGAGCGGCTGCCCGGCGACCTGGCGGCGGTGCGGGAGGCGGCCGCCGAAGGACCCGCGGCGCTGGCGGGCGCGCTGGCGCGGCTGGCGCCGACGCTCGCCTCGCGGCCGCTGCGCGGCGGCGGCGACGGTCCCCGGCCGCAGCGCGGCGACGGGCTCGAGCTGCGCGCGGCGGCGGCGATCGCGACCGCGCTCGGCGACCTCGCCGCGCTGCCCGGGCTGGCGCCGCCCGCGGAGGGCCTGATCGCGACCCTGCGCGAGCTGCGCTTCGACGCCTGGCGCGGCCCGGTGGAGGGACGCGTGCGCATCGCCAGCCCCTACCGGCTGCGCGCCTCGCGCTTCGAGCACGTCTTCGTCGCCTCCCTGCAGGACGGCGAGTTCCCGCGGCGCGAGCGGCGCGAGGACCCCTTCCTCTCCGAAGCGCAGCGGGCCGCGCTCGGGCTCGATCCGCGGCGCGACCCCGAGGCCGAGGAGCGCTACCTCTTCCACGCCTGCCTGGCGCTGCCGAGCAGGCGCCTCTTCCTCTCCTGGCGCGACAGCGACGAGGACGGCGTCGCCGAAACCCGCTCGCCCTTCCTCGACGAGGTGCGGCGCCTGCTCGACCCGCCGCCGCCGACCGAGGGCGAGGACCCGGTCGAGGCCGGGCTGACGGTCGCCCGCGACCTGACCCGGGTGCGCCTGCCGCGCGACCTGCATCCCTCGCCGGGCCGGCTGGAGCGCGCCCGCCGCGCCGCGGCGGCGAGCCGCGCGCCCGGGCCGCTCGCCAACCCCGACGTGCTCGCAGCGCTCGCCTCCGTCCCCGCCTACGGCGGCACGACGCTCGAGGGCTTCGACGTCTGCTCCTACCGCTGGTTCGTCGCCCACGAGCTCGATCCGCAGCCGCTCGACCCGGCGCCGGACCCGCTGCTCCAGGGCGGGCTGATGCACGGCGTGCTCGAGCGCCTCTACGGCGAGCGGCCGGGCGGCGACCCCCTCCCCCGCCCCGCCTCGCTCGCCGCCTGGACGGCGCGCGCGAGAGAGCTGGTGGCGGAGGAGTCGGCTGGGCGCGAGCTCGGCCCCCACCCGGCCGAGCGGGCGATCGCCCGGCGGGTCGAGGGGCTGCTCGTCCGCTTCCTCGCCGACGAGGCGACCCGCGCGGGGTCCGGTTTCGAGCCCTGGCTGCTGGAGGCGCGCTTCGGCGAGGACGAGGGCGCGACGCGACCGCCGCTGGCGATCGGCGGCTGGGCGCTGCACGGCGCCATCGACCGGGTCGACCGCGACGCGGACGGGCGGGCGCTCGTCCTCGACTACAAGCTCTCGCGCAGCGTCACGCCGCTGGCCAAGTTCGAGCAGCAGGCGAAGCTGCAGCTGCAGCTCTACCTGATCGCGGTCGCCGAGCACTGGGGCGCGGACGCGGCCGGCGGCCTCTACCACCCGCTGCGTGGCAGCTCGGCCGGCTCGCGGCGGCCGCGCGGCGCCGTGCGCGAGGACGCCGCCGCGGCTCTCGCCCCCTACGACCTCTACCCCAACGACCTGCTGGAGCGCGGGGAGTTCGAGGCGATGCTGGCCGAGGCGCGCCGCCGCGCCGGCGAGATCGTCGACCGCATGCGCCGCGGCGAGATCCGCCGCGACCCGGGGCCGCGGCGCGGCCTGCGCGGCCACGACGTCTGCCCGGCCTTCTGCGACTTCGCCCCGATCTGCCGCCGCGACCGGGCGCCGGCGGAGTCCGAGGACGGCGAGTGGGAAGGCGAGCGATGAGCGCTGTGGAGTTTGACCGTGCCACAGCACGTAAAAAGTCCACAGCGCGCGCGCCGACCCCCGAACAGGCCGCCGCGATCGAGGCGGCGGGGTCGGACGTCCTGGTCGAGGCGGGCGCCGGCAGCGGCAAGACGGGCGTCATGGTCGATCGCTACTGCCGGCTCGTCGACGAGCTCGAGGTCTCGCCCGACGCCGTCCTCGCCTTCACCTTCACCGACAAGGCCGCCGGCGAGCTGCGACAGCGCATCCGCGCGGCGCTCGAGCTGCGCGCCGCCGCCGGCTCGGCGCGGGCGGCGGAGCTGCTGCCGGCGATCGGCGGCGCCTGGGTGACGACGATCCACGGCTTCTGCAACCGGCTGCTCGCCGCCCACCCCGTGGCCGCCGGGATCGACCCGCGCTTCCGCGTGCTCGACGCCCCCGAGGCCGAGCGGGCGGCGCGCGAGGCGTTCGACGACGCGCTCGCCGAGTTCCTCGCCGGCGGCGAGGAGGCGCGCGAGCGCAGCGTGGCGGCGTTCGAAGTCGGCGGCCTGCGGGCGATCGTCAGCGGCGTCCACGCCGAGCTGCGCAGCCGCGGCGAGGCGCAGCCGCGACTGCCGCCGCCGCCGCAGCCCGATGTCGCGGCGGCGCTGCGCCGGGCGGGCGCCGCGGCGGTGGAGGCGCTCGAGGAGCTGAAGCCGGCCAACTCCAATCGCGAGCTGCTCGAAGCGGCGATCGCCGAGCTGGAGGGCGCCGGCCCCGAGCCCGACCTCGACCGCCTGGCGGCGCTGCGCACGGACAGCAGGGCGAAGGCCCTGGCGCCCTACCGCGAGGCGATCGACGCCGCCGTGGCGCGAGCGGCCGAGGCGGGCGAGGGCGGCGAGGCCTACCGCCACGTCGCCGAGCTGCTGGCGCTCTTCGACGCCCGCTACGAGGCGGTCAAGCAGCGGCGTGAAGGGCTCGACTTCGAGGACCTGCAGCTGCGCGCCGCGCGCCTGCTCGAACGCGAGGAGATCGGCAACGCCTACCGCAACCGCTTCAGCCACCTGCTGGTCGACGAGTTCCAGGACACCAACCGCCTGCAGCTGCGGCTGGTCGAGGCGCTGCGCGGGCCGGACGCCGAGCTGATGACGGTCGGCGACGAGCTGCAGTCGATCTACGGCTTCCGCCACGCCGACCTCGAGGTCTTCCGCGAGCAGCGCCGCGCCGTCGAGGAGAGCGGCGACGCGGTCGCGATGGAGCTGAGCGGCAACTTCCGCTCGCGGCCCGAGGTGATCGGCGCGGTCAACGCGATCGGCGGGCGGCTGCTCGGCGACTCCTTCCACCCGCTGCGGGTCGGCGCCCCGCCCGCCGCCGCGCAGCCGGCCGGCGACGGCCCCGCGGTCGAGCTGCTGCTGACCGCCCGCGACGGCTGGGACGCCGAGGAGATCGAGCTCGCCCCGGCCACCGACGCCGACACGCCGCCGGCCCACCTCGCCGAGGCGCGCTTCGTCGCCGAGCGCCTGCGCAGCCTGCACGAGAGCGGCGTCGAGCGCGGCGAGATGGTCGTCCTGCTGCGCGCCTTCACCCACCTCGACGCCTACGAGGACTCGCTCGAACGCGCCGGCCTGCGCCCCTACACGATCGGCGGCCGCGGCTACTGGTCCCAGCAGCAGGTGGCCGACGTCTGCGCGCTGCTGGCGACGATCGCCAACCCGCTCGACGACCAGGCGCTGTTCGGCGCGCTCGCCTCGCCGGCCTGCGCGGCCGCCCCGGACACGCTGTGGCTGCTGCGCGCGGCGGCGGGACCGCGGCGGCACGTCTGGCCGGCGCTCGCGCAGCTGGGCTCCGAGCCGCAACCGGCGCGCGGTTCCTCGAGGACGCATGGCGCCGGTGAGGAACCAGGCGGCGTAGAGCTGGAGGCGCCGGAGCGGCTGCAGCAGATCCCGGCGGAGGAGCGGGAGCTGCTGCGCCGCTTCGTCGACACGATCGCGGAGCTGAGGAGCCGCAGCGGACGCCTCTCGCTCGCCGCCCTGATCGAGGCGGCGGTCGGCGAGACCGGCTACGGGCTGGCGACGCTGCTGCGCCCCGCCGGCGAGGCGCGCTTCGCCAACGTGCGCAAGCTGATGCGCCTCGCGGAAGGTTTCGAGGCGCGCGAGGGGCGCGACCTGCGCAGCCTGCTCGACTTCCTCTTCGCCCGCGCCGAAGCCGACGCCGAGGCGGAAGCGGCGAGCGCGGTCGAGGGCCACGACGGGGTGCGGATCATGACCGTGCACAGCGCCAAGGGGCTCGAGTTCGGCGTCGTCGCCGTGCCCAACCTCTCGCGCCGGCTGCTCGCCGGCACGCGGCTGCCGGCGCTGACCCTCGGCCACGAGCGCGAGCGCCCGCGGGTCGGCCTGCAGCTGCGCCGGCTCGGCGCCCCCTCGATCGACCTCTACGCGCACCGCGAGCTCTGCGAGGAGACGCAGCAGCGCGAAGCGGCCGAGGAGCTGCGGCTCTTCCACGTCGCGGCGACGCGGGCGCGCGAGCGGCTGATCCTCAGCGGCGTCGCGGCGCCGAAGCCGGCCGACGGCAGCCGGCCCGGGACGCCGGTGGTCGAGCGGATCCTCGCCGGCTTCGACGTCGACCGCGAGCGCGACTCGGAGATCGAGGTCCCGGCGCCGCTGCCGCGCCGCGGCCTGCAGGCGAGCTTCGGGCCCTCGCGGATCGCCGTACGCGTCAGCCTGCCCTCGCCCGAGCGCGCCGCCGAGCTGACCGCGACCCGCAGCGAGGCTGCGGGCGAGCCGCCGCGCGAGGCGGAGGCGGCGCCGCTGCTGGAGCGCCGGCCGCCGACCGTCCCCAACCGCCCCCTCTCCTACACCGCGCTCGCCGCCTACGGCGAATGCGCCTACCGCTTCTACATGGAGCGCGTGCTCGACCTCAGCGACCGTGGTCGAGGTTCCGACCGCATAGCGGCACAAAGCTCTACCACGCTCGGGGGGGATGGCGCGGAGGACGAGGGCGGGCCGGGGCGGCGCGGCGGCGCGGCGGCGGCCCGGGGCGCGGCGGTCCACTCGCTGCTCGAGTGGAGCCAGGCGAACGGCTGGCGCGAGCCGCCGCGGGAGCTGGTCGGCCGGCACGCGGCCGCGGCGGGCATCGAGGCCGGCGGGGGGACCGCGGAGCGGCTGCTCGAGCCGGTCCGCGCCTGGCTCGGCTGCGACCTGCTGCGCGAGCGGGTCGCCGTCGACGGGGCGAGGGTCCGCGCCGAGGCGCCGCTGCTGCTCGGCGTCGGGGAGGCGACCCTGCGCGGCTCGATCGACCTGCTGGTCGAGCGCGAGGGCGCGCCGCCGCTGGTCCTCGACTACAAGACCGACCGCCTCGACGGCGCCGCGCCGGCCGAGCTCGCCGCCAGGTACGCGACCCAGCGCGCCGTCTACGCGCTGGCCGTCGCCGAGGCGCGCGGCGCCGAGCGGGTCGAGGTCGCCTACGTCTTCCTCGAGCGCCCGGACGAGCCGGTGCTGACGCTGCTCGGCGCGCAGGACATGGAACGTGGTCGCCGCGACCTCGCCGCCGTCATCGCCCGGATCGGCGCCGGCGAGTTCCCCGCCGCCCCGCCCGGGCGCCGCGACTGGGACCTCTGCCGCGGCTGCCCGGCGCTGGGCAGGCTGTGTTCAGGTCCGCTCGAGCTTGGCGGCTAGTTCGTCGAGGTTCAGCTCTTCGAGGCCCTCGCTGACCGCGTCGAGCTCGGCCGAGCAGTAGGTGACCAGCTCGCGGCCCTCGCGGCAGAGGTCGAGCGTTTCGCGCAGCCCCGCCTGGCCGGAGTCGAGGCGGTCGATGATCTGCTCGAGCCGCTCGACCGCGGCCTCGTAGGACTCAGGCTTCTCGGACGCGGATTCGGCCATCGCTGAAGCGCAGGTTTATCTCATCGGCGGCCCGCGCCGCGGCGGCGCTGGTCAACGGCTCGCCGTCGGGCGCCTCGGCGAGCGCGTAGCCGCGCTCCAGCGTGCGCTCGGGCTCGTGCGCGCGCAGGGCGACCTCCGCCCTGTGCAGCGCCTCGCGGCTGCTCGCCGCTTCCGCCCCGGCGGCGCGGCGGACGGCGCGCGCCAGCACGACCGTCGCCAGGCGGCGCTGGAAGGCGCGGCGCTCGGCGAGGCCGCGTGCGGAGGCGGCGCGGATCTCGCGCGTCTTCTGGTTCAGCGTCCCCCGCTCGCGCCGCAGCGCCCGCGCCGGGCCGCGCGCCAGCGAGACCAGGTGGCGGCTGCGGCTGCCGACCGCCCGCTCGGCCGCGCGGCGCAGGCCAAGCGCGTCCCGGCCGAGCGCCTCGCGCGCCGCCCGGCAGTCGAGCGGCACCACCGCCTCGGCGGCGTGAGTCGGGGTCGAGCAGGCGACCGCGGCGACGTCGTCGATCAGGGTCGAGTCGCGCTCGTGGCCGACGGCGCTGATCACCGGCACGCGCAGCATCGCCACGGTGCGGCAGAGCGTCTCGTCGCAGAACGCCCAGAGGTCTGCGAGGCTGCCGCCGCCGCGGGTGACGACGATCGCCTCGACCTCGGGCGTCGCCGCCAGGTCCCCGATCGCCGCGCCGATCGCCGGCGCCGCGCGGCGGTCCTGCACCGGGGCGAAGGCCCAGACGACCCTGCCGGCCCAGCCGCGCCGCCGCAGACCGGCGAGCAGATCGCGGCGCGCGGCGCCGCGCTCGGCCGTGACCACGCCGATCGTCTTCGGCAGCCGCGGCCGCGCCAGTTGCTTCTGCAGCTCGAACAGCCCCTCGCCGCGCAGCTGCTTGCGCAGCGCCTCCAGCCGCGCCAGCAGGTCCCCTTCGCCGGCGAGCCGCAGATGGGTGACCCGAAAGGAAAAGGCGGGAGAGGAGGTCGCGCTGCCGGGGAAGTAGTCGGGCCCGCCCGCAGCGACGAATTCGGCGCCGTCGCGCAGCGCGCCCTCCGGCAGTTCGAGGGCCGCCAGTTCATCGGCCCAGATCGTGCAGGGAACGGCGCCCTCCGCATCGCGCAACTCGAAATACGACTGCTTCTGCGTGTGCCGCAGCCCGGTGACCTCGCCGATCAGCTGCACCCGCGCACGCTTGCGCAGCTCGTCCCGCAGGGTCCTCGCGTAGCGCCCAACTGCAAACGGTCCCGGCAGATCCATTGGTAGTCAGGGGCGCAGTACCCAACCGGGCCTGTTTCCCCATTCCCCTTTCAATCCGTGCGTGCGGTTTTCCCGCACACGGCTTACCGATGATCTTCTTGGCATGGCTACGCGACCTCCGG
>Ga0210096_1000112_pt1 | contig 35874 bp, 44 predicted proteins | sample China_Galinas_PW_4_FD_184864 | JGI IMG/M metagenome (GOLD analysis project Ga0210096, IMG submission 184864) | Wetland microbial communities from San Francisco Bay, California, USA, that impact long-term carbon sequestration - China_Galinas_PWA_D2... | ecosystem: Environmental > Aquatic > Marine...
CGTCGATCCTGCGAACATCTCCCATGGCGTGCCTTCCTTTCCCGCCTTACGGCGGTCGGTCTTGATCAACCGGGAAGGTACGCCGCCTTCGTTCTGAGGGTCATCCACAACATCTGGGTATAGCTCGGATCGGAGGGATGCGCGCTCGATACTCGCAGAGGGCGCGCTTGAGCTTGGTCGAATGAAAAGAATGCCCTGACGCAGTTCGGAGGACCGTTGGCGGGCAGAGCCGAGTGGCCGCCTCCTGAGAAGTCCAAAGACCAGATTCACAAACTGGAACTGGCTGCCGAGGAGTTGGAGTCCGCGCTGGCGGCCATCCGCATCCGTTTTCAGCACGACGAAAACGTCGTCGTCAGGTTGGAATCAGCCTACGACTCTGCCTGCTCCGTAATCGCCGTCTATTCGAGCGCCTATGGAACCGAGCCTGACCGCCAAGACAATGCCGTGCTTCGGAACGTCAGCACGACCTTTGACTCCCAGAAAGACGCCTACCTGATCGCTGCGCAAAAGGCAGTTGGCGTCAAGCTGGACAAGTCGCCTTCCGTCCACGCGGGCGTTGCTCGATTTGTTCGCAAAGCGAGCTAGGCTCCTCGCATGTTCGAGAGACGCAAGCGGGAGTGGGTTTGGGTTGACACGTTCCCTCGGCCGCCAAAGGACGTGCGGCAGATCATGGATCGGCTGGCTCGGCTACCTGCCCCGGATGCAGAGAAAGTGTTGCTGCGAGTGATCAGGGAGTGCCAGGAGTCCGGCAAGTTCTCCCAGTACCTGACGCTTCCGAGCGAGCGGCGTTTCATGGATCGCCAGTACGTACGGGCGATGGAGACTTTGGCCGACATCGCCGAGCATGGCGAAGGCGATCCTTCCGCCGAGAAAGCGCGCCGTGCGCTTGAGGTCAACCGCCGGGCGCTAGAGCAGCATCGAAGCGCAGCGGCCGAGTGGGAATCGCCGGAGCTACAGGACTTCATGCACCGAGTTTTCGGCCCTCCAGACACTGAGAACTACGACTAGGCAGCTATCGTCCGCGGCTGCCCGCGCGAGCGAAGACCGAGTCGGCCGCGCGCCATCGCGTGAGCGGTGCCGGGCCGCTCGCGGCGCAGGCACGAGCCACTGCGTCAAGAGCGCGGTCACCGAACCTCAGCGGCGTCGAAGGTCTTCGGCCCTGGCTGCGGGGTGCGGTACCCTGAGTTCGTGGCCGCGACGCTCGACAAGGACAAGCTGCACGACGTGCTCGATCAGGCCGTGATCGTGATCGACGAGCAGGATCTCGAGCGCTCACGCCGCGATCCGCGGGTTCGTGCCTTTCACGAGAGTGCCGAAAAGCTCATGGCGGAGCTTGAGGCCGAAGACGCGAACTACGACTGAAGGTTGAGCCACTGCCGGCGTAGCCGGCGATTGCCTGGCACCGGCTGCTCGGAGTCCCGAAAGCCGAACCGCTGGTGCCACATCCCGGCTGTGTCCTGGTCGAACGGGTCGACGACGAGCACCGTCGCGCCGACATAGTGAAGCGCACGTCGCGCGATGCCGTAGGCGTGCTGGAGCAGCTCATCGCCGATCCCCGGCGAGCCTGCCGACCGCGCGAACTGAGCAAGCAGGATCGCCGGCTGGGTGCGGTAGTGTACGCCGCCGAGCTGCGCGCGCTCCTCGCTGCTGAGCGCGACCTGCGCGGCGCATAGCGCGTAGACGCCGGTGACCTTGCCGTGGCTGAGCCGGACGCGCACGGTCGCCTCCTGCGGCTTGCGCAGCGCCCGCTCGGCGAGCCATTCGGCGACGCTCTCGCCAGCGGGGCCCTCGGTCGGCTCAAAGGAGCGAATCGCCTCGCCCAGCTCGGGCAGCGTCGCGACAACCGTCTGATCGACTCGCAGGTAGGCCCGTGCGCGCTCCAGAATCTCGGGTGAGAGTTGTGGGTCGGAAGGGCTCATGACGGCAGCGAAGCGTACTCGTCGCGGGCAGTCCTACCGTTTGCCGGTGATGGCGGCTGGGCACCAGTGCCCGGAACGGGCACTATCGGCCGCAAACTGCGGCAATTTGGCGGCTCAGAGGATCGGCGGTGGGAGGTGCGTCATTCCGCTTGGGAATACGGGTTTGGGGGCGCTTTTCGGCTCCTTCGGGGCGTGCCTCACACGCGAGAGGTCGCTGGTTCGAACCCAGCCGCGCCCATCGGCCGAATTCCTTAGCTGAGCCACGTTCCGATCTAGCCGCTGGCTCGCTCCTGTAGTCGCCGGTGGGCGATCTCGTAGAGCCTCGGTCGCGTGGCCGAGGTCCTCGGCCAGCTCTCGCTCGTCTACGTGGACCGGGAAGGTCGGCCCCGAAGACTGCTCCGCCATCTACCCCTCGCCGTCAGTGGGCAGATCGCCGAAGTGCTTGTCGAACTCCTCGGGCGACATGCGCTTGCCCCCTGCGCGCTCCAAGATCGCGTCGGTAGAGGTCTCCTTCGACGGCCACTCCGGCGCGACCACGAAACGGCCATCGGTCAGAGCTTCCTCGATCACGCAGGAACCCTCGACATCGCCGCTGAGCTTGACGTGGCGCTGCTCCATCGGAGAAATCATGGCAGAGGGCGCAGTCGAGTTGAACTCTCTGAAAGCGCAAGAGCCGCCCGAGGACGGCTCCGCATCTCAGCCGCCGAAGCGAACTGAGGGGGTGGCAGGAGTGTAGCTGGGCGCCAGGACGTGTGTACACTTGCCACATGGCTACGGCCAAGACAGCGCGCGTCCATCTGCGCATCGCGGCCGAAGACAAGGATCTGTTCGAGCGAGCCGGGTCTCTACATGAAGAGTCCCTGACCGAATTTCTCGTCGAGAGCGGCCGTGAGCGCGCAGAGCGGCTACTGGCCGACCGCACGCACTTCGCCCTCAGCGACTCAGACTGGCAAGCGTTCATCACAGCGCTCGACCGCCCCGCCACGATTCGTCCAGAGCTGGCGGAGCTGTTCGCCCGCCCTCGCCCTGAGTAGACGAAGAGTGACGCGCTTCAGCGACCCCGAGCCGCTGAAGTCAACGCATTTGCTGAGTGGCTTCGATTGCGGCGTGGTTTCGCTAGACGCCTGGCTGCCCAAACACGCCCGCCTGGCCGCTGCTGCGGGCTCGGCGCGGACCTATGTCATCGAGGACGCCGAGCAAAGCCGGGTGGTCGGCTACCACGCTCTCTGCGCAGCCTCACTCAGCCCGCGCGAAGCGAGTCCGCGGGCGCGCCGCGGGATGCCACGCGACTCGATCCCGGCTGTCCTGCTGGCCCGGCTGGCCGTCGATCAGAGCGTCCAGGGCCACGGCCTCGGAGCCTTCCTGCTGCGCGACGCGATGGTCCGCACCCTCGCGGCGGCGGAAGAGCTTGGGATTCGCGCCATGCTCGTGCATGCGCTCAACGGGTCGGCCCGGGACTTCTACATTCGGCACGGCTTCGAACCGTCGCCAACCGACCCTATGAACCTGCAACTGCCGATCAAGGACATCGAGGCATCCATAGAGGGGAGTGGCTGAACATGGTCAACGTCAATCGTCCTGAATTCGACGAGCTCCACTTGGCCAAGGAGGAGCCCCAGCCGCGCCCATCGAACTGTCCCGGCCGTTGGATGACGGAGAGGGCTTACTCCGCCAGCTCGGGGATGTGGCGCCGAACGTGCTCGTCGATCGTGCGGCGCACCCATTCCTGGGTGGCGGCGTCCGCCATGCGGTAGCGGCCGAGCAGCATCTTCTGGTCGTCGAGCGGCAGGTCGGCGATCGTCCAGCGCACGGCGAGGCGCTCGAAGAGCATCTCCTGGCGGCGGCGCCAGGCGTCGTCCTGCGAGGTCGCGGGGCTCGCCGGACCCTCCGCGAGCTTGCGCACCGTGCCCGCGCTCAACGACTGCCGAAGGGTGAGCACATTGCCCTCGTCGTCCCGGTAGTCGACCGTCGGGGACTTCTGGCGCGGCCTCCGCTGCCTGCGCTTTGCCATGGTGCTCAGTCTGCCATGGCCGACGAGTGGCTGACCGAACGCCTGCGCGCGCGCCCGCCCCGTCCCGCCGACTGGGGCGGCTACCGGGCGCTCTTCCGCGACCCCGCGATCGAGGAATGGCTGCGCCCGGCGCCGCTGCCGCCCTTCGGGGACGAGGACATCCGCGCGATGCTGCACGCGGACGAGCTGCACTGGGACCTGCACCAGTTCGGGCCCTGGGCGCTGCTGGACCGCAGCGACGAATCGCTGGTCGGCCGCGGCGGCCTGCGCTGGCTGGAGCTCGAGGGGCAGCTCGTGGTCGAGCTGCCCTGGACGGTCGCCTCCGACCGCCAGGGCGAGGGCCTGGCCGGCGAGGCGGCCGCGGCGGCCGTCAGCTGGGCGCGGACGCTCGCGCTCGCCGACGTCGTCGCCCTGGTCAGGCCGCAGAACGCCGCCTCGTTGCGGGTCGCCGAGAAGGCCGGCCTGCGCCGCGAGCGCGAAGCGATGCACGCCGGCCTCCCCCACCTCGTCTACGTCCTCCCGTAGGGCCCGGCCGCAGCTCACTCCTCGTCGGCGCTGGGCCGCCGCCGCGCGCGCTTGCGCTCGCCGGCCCGCCGCTTGCGCTCCAGCCGGCGCTGCCGCGCCGCGCGGCTGGGCTTGGTCGGACGCCGCCGCCGGGGCACGACCAGCGCGGCCGCGAGCTTCTCGGCCAGCCGCTCCAGCGCCAGCTCGCGGTTGCGCGCCTGCCCGCGCGCCTCCTGCGCCACCGCGCTGAGGACCGGGCCGGCGCTCCGCAACACTCGCTCGCGCTGCGACTCCTCCAGCGCCGCCGACGCCCGCACGTCGAACACCGCTTCCACCCGCGAGGCGGTCACGTTCGCGTGCTGCCCGCCCGGCCCCGACGAGCGGCTCGTCCGCAGCTCGATCTCCGCCATCGGGATCGACAGACCCTCGTTCACTCTCAACTCTTCGGCCACACGCCCACCGTAGCGGCGACCGGACCGGCGCCGTCGAGCTTTTCACCGCTGTCCGCGCATGATCTCTGCCGCGAGCGCGCGGGGTCAGGGCAGCGCGTCGATCTTGGCGGCCAGCTCGAAGTCGGCGGCGGTGACGCCGCCGTCGGAGTGGGTGGAGAGGGAGACGGTGACGGTGTCCCAGGAGATCGAGAGGTCGGGATGGTGGTTCATCTCCTCGGCCGGCCCGACCATGCTGCGGACGAAGTTGACCGCGCCGACGAAGTCGCCGCGCTTGAAGCTCTTGGTGATCGACGAGCCGTCGCGCTCCCAGCCGGGATGCTCCGAAAGCCTCGCCTCGATCTCCGGATCGGCCATTGGCGCCATACCCCCATGCTGCCACAAATCGGACTGCTCAAACTATGAGTGAAGTGATTCCACCCTCGGGGAGCCGCGCGAGCGCCGCGGCTCCGTCTGCCTCAGCGACTTGATCTGGCGCAGTGGTGCTTGCTCAGCAACGCGCAGACGCCGCTGCTCCAAGCGCCCCCGACGCGCGCGAGCATCAGCCCGTAGCGACGCCCGACGCGCGCGGGCAGGCCGCAGGCCTCCGAGGAGCGGGCGCTGCGCACCGAGATCACCCGCCCGCGGCGGATTCCCGCGGCGCCTTTGTAGACACGCTGAACCCGGTAGCGGAAGATCGCCCGCTGGCGGCTCCGCGGAACCACCTTCAGCAGGCGGCCCGAGATCGCCGCGTCGGCGCCGCGCATCGCCTCCCTGCGGGACATCGGCGCGCAGGAGCACGCCTGGGCGCCCGTGGCAAGAACCAGGGCGCCCAGGCTGACGATTGCCGCCAGAACTGACAGGCGCCTCGAACCCACTCCCCCAGCTTAGAGAGAAACTCCACGTTTCACAAATTTGCACGCCGTGGAATTCCGGTTTGAGGATCCACGTGCGTGGCTGGCGCGCGCCGGAGCAAGCTAGGCAAGGACGCAGGGAGATCAGGTAGCAGCGCTACCTGACCGGCTGAGGACGCAGCATCGCGCCGATCCGCCGCCGCCAGACGCGTGCGTGGGACTCAAACCGGGATTTCACGGCGTGAGAACGATCTTCAGCGCTTCGCGGCTGTCGTAGAGCTCGTAGGCCTCGGCGGCCTGGTCGAGCTTCATGTGGTGCGTGACCAGCGGCGCCGGGTCGAGCCGCCCCGCCTCCAGCAGCCCGAGCACCCGGTCGACGTGGGCGATCACGTTGGCGAGGCCGAGGCGCAGCGTCAGGCCCTTCAGCCAGGCGAGGCCGAGCGGCGCCTCGCCCTTGCCGGCGTAGGCGCCGATCCCCGACACCGTGCCGGCGTCGCGGGCGAGGCTGACCGCCATCGCCAGCGGCCCCGGATCGCCGACGGCGTCGACGACCACGTCGACGCCGCGGCCCTCGGTGGCAGCGCGCACCGCGCGCTTCGGGTCGCCCTCGGTGAGGTGCAGCGGCTCGGCGCCGAAGCGCTCGGCCATCGCCAGGCGCTCCGCCACCGAGTCGATCGCGAAGACCTCGCGCGCCCCGGCGGCGAGGGCGGCCTGCACCGCGCAGAGCCCGACCGGGCCGAGGCCGAGGACGGCGGCGCTGTCGCCCGACCGCAGGCCGGCGTGGGCGACCGCGTGGTACCCGGTTCCCATCACGTCGCCGGCGAACAGCGCCACCTCGTCGGCCATCCCCTGCGGCACCCGCCGCAGGGTCAGGTTGGCCCGCGGCACGAGCAGCAACTCGGCCTGCGCGCCCTGCAGGTTGCCGAGCTTCGAGCCGTGGCCGAAGGTCTGGCCGCGCTCGCAGCGGTGGTAGTCGCCGCGCAGGCAGGGGGAGCAGGTGGCGCAGGCGGTGTGAAAGCAGCCGAGCACGCGGTCGCCGACGGCGACCCGCTCGACGTCCTCGCCCGCCGCGAGCACCGTGCCGACGAACTCGTGGCCGATCGTGAAGCCGGGCTCGACCGGCACCCGGCCGTGGTAGATGTGCAGGTCCGAGCCGCAGATCCCGCTCGCCTCGACCCGCACGACGCAGTCGTCGCCGGCGACGAGCTCCGGATCGCCCTTCTCCTCGACCCGGACCTCGCCGGGCGCCTGAAACGTCACCGCACGCATCCCAAGAACTTATCCGCTCGTCGGCTGAACGGTTGGCTGCGAATTTGCGTGCCCGAGGGGGCGTGACTGGCCAAGCTGGGCGGTGCACGCCGACAAGCGAATGGCAGCGCCATTCGTGAGGAGACGGGCGCCGATCCAGCGCCGCGCCAGGCGCGTCATCCGCGGGTGCGGAAATTCGGAGTCAGACGTTCAGCCGACGCTGACGCCGGCCACCTGGAAGCGGCCGGAGTCGGCGCCGGGGCTCGCCGTCTCGGCGATCCGCGCTTCCAGCGCCAGCTCGCGCTCGAAGTCGGCCTCCTCGCCGTGGCGGAAGGAGATGTCCTCGCCCTCGAGCAGCTCGATGAAGATCTCGACGAAGCGCGCGTCGAGCTGCTTGCCAGCCACCCGGCGCAGCTCCTGGATCGCCTCGTAGCTGGAGGTCGGCGTGCGGTAGGAGTCGCGCGCGGTCATCACGTCGTAGGTGTCGGCGACGGAGATGATCCGCGCCAGTTCCGGGATCTCGTCGCCCTCCAGGCCGCGCGGATAGCCCTTGCCGTCGATCCGCTCGTGGTGGGCGAGGATGATCTCGGCCACCGGGCCGTAGCCGTCGAGCGAGGAGACGACGCGGGCGCCCTGCTGCGGGTGGCGGCGGATCAGCATCCAGTCTTCGTCGGTGAGCGGCACGTTCGCCTTGAGGATCCGGTCGGGCAGGATGAACTTGCCGATGTCGTGCAGCAGCGCCGCGATGTGCACGAGCTCCTCCTCGCGACGCGAGAAGCCGGCGCGCTGGGCGATCGCGCGCGAGTAGCGGGCGACGGCGGCGCTGTGGCGGGCGGTCATCTGGTCCCGCAGGTCGAGCGTGCGCAGCAGCGCGCTCAACATCCCGACCTGGAAGCTCGCCAGCTGCTTGGTCCGCACCTCGAGCTCCCGCGCCCGGTCCTGCGACTTGAGCAGGGCGCCGAGCAGGTACTGGAAGGTGACGAGGACGATCCCGAACAGGGCGACCCCTGCGAGGCCGATCTGGATGTAGATGAAGGCGACCCCGACCGCCATCAGCGCCGCCGCGAGCTCCGAGGGCAGCAGCGGGAACATCACCGTGCGGACCTTGTCGACGAAGGAGGCGCGTTCCAGGTAGCAGGCGTCGAGGGCGATCATCGAGAAGTTGATCGCCAGCGCCAGCAGGAACGCGGAGAAGACGAGCACGTAGTAGGCCGGATCGGCGGTGGTGATCTGGCTGTGGGCGACCGTTTCGCGGAAGGCGACCCCGACGACGAGCGGAAAGCTGACGTAGGTGAGCAGGTTGACCAGCAGGTCGTGCTTGGGTTCGCGGAAGCGGAAGAGCCAGCCGGCGACGATCCCGGCAACGCCGATCAGCGCCGCCGGCGTGCCGCCGAGCAGAACCATCGCGAGCACCAGGGCGAGGAAGCTGCCCGAGATCTTCAGCCGCGATTCGGTTTCGATCGCGGTGATGTCGCTGAAGACCGAGAAGCCGAGCAGGATCCCGAGCAGCGGCAGGTTCCAGTCGGCGCTCGGGATGCGCCAGATCGCCGCCGCGCAGGCGAGGACGAGCCCCAACCCCAGCAGGGCCTCGTTCAGCTTGGTGGGTCGCTCGTTTTCCATCGTCCGGCCTGAGAGAATCGCCGTCTCGCCCAGCCTGAGAGTTCCACGGGAAGGCAGGAGCACCTTCGACTCGAGCGCGCACAGGCGGGGCTCGCAAGCCACCGTAGACGCTCGCGAGAGCGGCGGCAAGCCCCTTCAACGAACTGGCCAAGACCTTGCAACTTGCGGAAAAGCGTCCCCACGCCCCCATGAATCGCGCAAAAAAAGAGCGAGAGGGGCCAGAAGGCCATCCCTCGCTCTGCGGACGAGCTCTGCTCGAACCGCCCGCTGCATCTTTTTACTTCCGAAGCTTTCTCTACTTCTTCCAGCCCATGAGAGCCATTCCTTTCGTCGAAGCCCGTGCGTCTATCTCGCGCAAGTTCCGGCGAGACGAATTAGTTGCTGGCAAGTTTGTAGCACAAGTTGGCGGAAACCTGTGCATCTGCAACGAAACTTGTGCAAGAAACACGTGGGGACTTTGATCGAAAAGTGAGTAGCCCACGCCTGACAGACCCACTGAAGAGGCCTGCCTTCCGGCGGCTCGCGCTCTCCTACGCGGTCAACGAGCTGGGCGACTGGCTCGGGATCATCGCCCTCTCGGTGCTCGTCTTCGAGCTCACCGACAGCGCCCTGGCGACCGCGCTGCTGTTCATCGGGACCCACTTCCTGCCGGCGCTGCTGACGCCGCTCACCGTCGCCCGGCTCGAGCGCCCGCCGCCGCGCTTCGTGCTGCCGGCGATCTACGCGGGGGAGGCAGCCGCCTTCGGCGCGCTGGCGCTGCTCGCCGGCCATTTCTCGCTCGCCGCGGTCGTCGCCGTCGCCACGCTCGACGGCGCCCTCGCGCTCACCGCGCGGACGCTGACCCGCGCCGTGACGGCGGCGATGCTCGAGCCGCAGGGCGAGCTGCGCGCCGGCAACGCGGTCCTCAACGTCGCCTTCACCGGCGGCGCCGCGCTCGGGCCGGCGATCGCCGGCGCCGTGGTGGCGGCGCTGGACGTGCAGACCGCCCTGCTGCTGAACGCCGCCTCCTTCTACCTGATCGGCTGCATCCTGCTGACCAAGCCGCTGCCCCAGCCCGAGCCGGAGCCCGAGGCCCGGCTGGGCGAGCGGGTCCGCGCCGGGCTCGGCTACATCCGCCGCCACACCGTCCTGCGCCGGCTGATCGCCGCTCAGTCGGCGGCGATCGTCTTCTTCTCCGCGGTGATCCCGATCGAGGTGATCTACGCCAAGCAGACGCTCGGCGCGGGCGACACCGGCTACGGGCTGCTGCTCGGCAGCTGGGGCGCCGGCATGGTGCTGGGCAGCGTCGTCTTCGCCTCGCTGCGGCGGGCCCCGCTGCCGCTGCTGCTCTTCTTCAGCTCGGTCGCGATCGGCGCCGGCTACCTCGGCATGGCGGCGGCGCAGACGCTGGCGCTCGCCTGCGTCGCCTCGGCCGCCGGCGGCGCCGGCAACGGCGTGCAGTGGGTCGCCGCGGTCAGCGCCGTGCAGGAGCTGACCAGCGCCAAGATGCAGGCCCGCGTGATGGGCACGCTCGAATCGGCCTCCTCGGCGGCCCCGGGTCTGGGCTACGTGCTGGGCGGCGCGATCGCCGCCACCTGGAGCCCGCGGGCGACCTTCCTCGCGGCCGGGGCCGGCGTGATGGCGATCGTGCTCGCTTCGGCCCTCCTGCTGGGCAGGAATTGGCCTCTGGAGCGGGGAAAAGAACGTCCAGGGGACGTTGACGCCGCCGACGAGCTTATGGTGGAGTTGATTCCCGTAGAGGCCGTGTCCAGTCCAGAACGGAGGTCGTGACGTGAGGAAGTTGCAAGCCGTGCTCGCAGTCGCCATGCTGACGATGGTCGCCATAGGGGTGTCGTCATGCGGAAGCTCAGGCGGCAAGGAAGGCGGCACGCTGACCGGCAGCTACGCCTCCTTCCCCGAACTCGACCCGACGGTCGCCTTCTCCGCCGAAGGCTGGACGGCGATGTACGACACCTACCTCCCGCTGCTGACCTACAAGCACGCCGGCGGCGAAGAAGGGACCGAAGTGGTGCCGGCGCTGGCCGAAAGCCTGCCCGAAGTCAGCTCGGACGGCAAGACCTACGAGCTGCGGCTGCGAAAGGGGCTCGAGTACTCAGACGGCACGCCGGTGAAGGCGACCGACTTCACCGCCTCGATCGAACGCATGTTCAAGCTCGACTCCTACGGCTCGTCCTTCTTCACCGACATCGTCGGCGCCGAAGAGTTCGCCGAAACGAAGAGCGGCGGGATCTCCGGGATCAAGGCGGACGACGAAACCGGCGAGATCACGATCGAACTGAACAGGCCGCGCGGGACCTTCACCAACGAGCTGGCGCTGCTCTACGCCGCCGTGCTTCCGGCCGACACGCCGGCCAAGAACCTGACCGCCAACCCTCCGCCGGCGACCGGGCCCTACGAGATCGTCAAGGTCGAACGGGGCCGCGGCTGGACCTACGAGCGCAACCCCGAGTGGGCGAAGAGCAACGCCGCCCGGATCCCAGAGGTGCCGAGCGGGCACGTCGATGAGATCGAGATCTCGGTCGCCCGCAACTCCTCCACGCAGGTCAACGAAATCGAACGCGACAAGACGAACTGGATGCAGACGGTGGTCCCGGCGGACCTCTACAGCAAGGTCAAGGACAAGTACGAGGGCACCCAGTTCCGGATCGAGCGCCCGATCAACATCTACTTCTTCTGGATGAACACGTCACGGCCGCCCTTCGACGACGTGAAGGTCCGCCAGGCCGTCAACTACGCGGTCGACCCGGCGGCGCTGGAACGGATCTACTCCGGCGCGCTCGCCGCCTCCCACCAGGTCCTGCCTGAAGGCATGCCCGGACACGAATCGTTCGACCTCTATCCGCACGACATGGCGAAGGCGAAGGAACTGCTCGCGGAAGCCGACCCCTCGGACCGCGAAATCACCGTCTGGACCGACAACGAAAGCCCTAACAACGACGCCGGGGCCTACTACGCGAACCTGCTCGAAGAACTCGGCTTCGACGTCAAGCTGAAGACGATCAACGCCGACGTCTACTTCCAGACCATCGGCAACCCCTCGACGTCGAACCTCGACACGGGCTGGGCGGACTGGTTCGCCGACTATCCGCACCCGAACGACTTCATCGAACCCAACTTCGCCGCGGAAAGCCCGTTCAACCTCTCGCGTTTGGACGTGCCGAAGCTGGACGAGAAGATCACCAGCCTCGGGGAAGAGCAGCTGGACGCGCAGGTCGAAGGCGAATACGCCCAGCTGGACAGGGAAATCATGGAACGGGCGCCCTGGGCGCCCTACGGCACCAACACCGTCTCGACCTTCGTCGACAGCGAAATCGAACTCGACGAGGTGATCTTCAACCCGACGATGGGCCAGGACCTGACCAGCTTCCAGTTCAAGTAATGGAGAGCCGCAGCCCCTGGTATCTGGCGTACCGGCGGCTGCGGCGCAACCGGGTCGCGCTCGCCTTCGGAGCGCTGTTCGTCGCGATCGCCCTCTTCGCCCTCGCGGCGCCACTCTGGGCGAGCCACGTCGCCCACACGACCCCGAACGCGACCCACACGACGGAGACCGTCGAGGTCGACGGCGAGACGCGCGAAGTCGTCGACCGCGAAGGCGGACCGATCGGCCCGCTGTGGCTCGGCGCCGGCGGCAGGTTCTTCCTCGGCGCCGACGGCCACCTCGGTCGCGACGAGATGGTGCGCTTGATGTACGGCGGGCGGACCTCGCTGTTCGTCGGCATCACCGCGGCGCTGATCACGGTCCTGCTGGCGACGCTGCTCGGCCTGCTCTCGGGCTATTACCGCGGCTGGGTCGACGGGCTGATCGCCCGCGTCCTGGATGTCGTCTGGGCCTTCCCGGTGACCCTGCTGGGAGCTGCCCTCGGGCTCGCGCTCGCGCTCGGCGGCCTGCGCATCGGGCCGATCGTCATCTCGGGCGACTCGGTCTGGGTACCGATCCTGATCATCGGCTTCGTCTACGCGCCGTACGTGACCCGGCCGGTGCGCGGCGAGGTGCTGGCCCTGCGCGAGCAGGAGTTCGTCGAGGCCGCCGTTTCCCAGGGCGCCGGGCCGCTGCGGATCATGTTCGGGGAGCTCCTGCCCAACGTCATCTCGACGCTGATCGTCTTCTTCGCGATCAGCGTCGCCAACAGCATGCTGCTCGAGTCGATGCTCTCCTTCCTCGGCGTCGGCGTGCAGCCGCCCAACACCTCCTGGGGGACGATGATCGCCGAAGGCTTCGAGCTGATCACGAGCTCGCCGCTGCTCACCGTGCTGCCAGGGGCGATGCTGCTGCTCACGGTGCTCTCGGTCAACGTCTTCGCCGACGGCCTGCGCGACGCGCTCGACCCGCGGGCGAAACGCCGCCTCGAAGTCCATGCCGGCCAGACTGAGCCGGAGGGCACGGCGGCCTGATGGCGCGCTTCGCCGTCAGGCGCCTCGCCGGCGCCGCCGCGGTCCTCTTCGCTGTATCGGTGCTCGTCTTCGTGATCTTCAACGTGATCCCGAATTCGGACCCCGCCCGCCAGCTCGCGGGGCGAACGGCGAATCCGCAGCTGATCGCGAGCATCACCCGGGAATGGGGCTTCGACGATCCGCTGCCCCAGCAGTACCTGCGGATGATGCAGAACATCCTCACCGGGAAGGTGATCTCCTACGAAACGGAGGAAAACGTCGACGAACGGATCGTCGAAGGGATCCCCGAGACCTTCTCGCTCGCCCTCGGCGCGGCGGCGATCTGGATGTTCTTCGGCATCCTCTTCGGCTACCTCTCGGCGGTCAGGGCCGGCGGCCCGCTCGACCGGGGGCTCACCGTGCTCGCCGTCACGGGCATCTCGATGCCGGTCTTCTGGCTGGCGGCGATCCTGCTCAACTACCTCGCCTACCAGTTCGAACTGGTCCCCGCCGGCGGCTACGTCGGCATCACCGAGAACCCGCTCGAATGGGCCCAGCACCTGGTCCTGCCCTGGGTGACGCTGGCGATCGTCTACGTCGGCCTCTACAGCCGGGTGCTGCGCTCGAACATGCTCGACGCGATGGGCGCGGACTACGTGCGCACCGCGCGCGCCAAGGGCCTTTCCGAGCACCGGGTGATGACGCGGCACGTGCTGCGCAACTCACTGATCCCGATCGTGACCCTCTTCGGGCTCGACTTCGGCGCCCTGCTCGGCGGCGTGATCGTGGTCGAGGGGATCTTCAACCTCAACGGCGTCGGCCAGTACGCCTACGAATCGCTGATCAACCTCGACCTGCCGCCGATCATGGCGATCACGCTCTTCGGCGCCTTCTTCATCGTCCTCTTCAACGCCCTGGTCGACGTCGTCTACGCCTTCCTCGACCCGCGGGTGAAGCTCGGGAGTTCGGCGCGGTGAGCGCGGACCGACAGGGGGGCGAGCCGCTGCTCAGGGTCGACGACCTGCGGGTCGCCTTCGCCACCGAAGGCGAGCCGGTGCAGGCGGTCGACGGCGTTTCCTTCGAGCTGGCGGCGGGCGAGGTGCTGGCGATCGTCGGCGAGTCCGGTTCGGGCAAGAGCGTCACCGCGCAGACGCTGGTCGGGCTCACCCGCTCGCCCAACGCGCACATCGGGGGTTCGGTCCGGCTCGGCGGCGAGGAGCTGATCGGGGCCGGCGAGAGCGAGCTGCGCAGGGTCCGCGGGGAGCGGGTGGGAATGGTATTCCAGGACCCGATGAGCTCCTTCAACCCGGTCTACCGGATCGGCGCCCAGGTGGTGGAGGCGATCCGCGCCCACCGGCCGCAGGCCAGCCGGGCGGATGCCCGCGAGCGGGCGGTCGAGCTGCTCGGCTCGGTCGGGCTGCCCGACCCCGAGCGGCAGGTCGACCGCTACCCGTTCGAACTCTCGGGCGGCATGCGACAGCGGGCGATGATCGCGATGGCGCTGATGCTCGAGCCCGAGATCCTGATCGCCGACGAGCCGACCACGGCACTCGACGTGACGATCCAGGCGCAGATCCTCGAGCTGTTGCGACGCCTGAACCGCGAACGCGGCCTGGCGACGATCCTGATCACGCACGACTTCGGCGTCGTCGCCGAGATGGCCGACCGGGTGCTGGTCATGCACGAAGGCAGGATCGTCGAGCGCGGCGACCTCGACCGGGTCTTCTACTCGCCGCAGGACCCCTACACGCGCAGGCTGCTCGACGCCGTCGTGCGGCTCGACCGCGAGCCGCCGCTGCGGCCGAGCCGCGGCGAGCCGCCGTTGCTCGAGGTGAGCGGCCTGGTCAAGCACTTCCCGGTGAAGCACGGCCTGCTGGTCGACCGCGAGGTCGACCGGGTGCGCGCCGTCGACGGCGTCAGCTTCAGCGTCGCCCGCGGCGAGACGCTGGGCCTGGTGGGCGAGTCGGGCTGCGGCAAGTCGACCCTCTCGCGCACGGTCCTGCAGCTGCTCGAGCCGACCTCGGGCTCGGTCCGCTTCGACGGCCGCGAGATCGCCGGCCTCTCGCGGCGCCGGATGCGGCCGCTGCGCGCGCAGATGCAGATGGTCTTCCAGGACCCCTACGCCTCGCTCAACCCGCGCAAGCGGATCGGCCAGATCGTCGGCGAGCCGCTGCGCATCCAGGGAGTCGCATCGGGGCGCGAGCTGCGCGGGCGGGTGCGCCGGCTGCTCGAGCGGGTCGGCCTCTCGGCGGCGCACTACCAGCGCTACCCGCACGAGTTCTCCGGCGGGCAGCGCCAGCGGATCGGCATCGCGCGGGCGCTGGCGCTGGAGCCGAAGCTGGTGATCGCCGACGAGCCGGTCTCGGCGCTCGACGTCTCGATCCGCACCCAGATCCTCGACCTGCTGTCCGAGCTGCAGGACGAGTTCGGCCTCACCTACGTCTTCGTCGCCCACGACATCGGCGTCGTCCGCCACGTCTCCGACCGGATCGCGGTGATGCACGGCGGCAGGATCATCGAGCAGGGGCCGGCCGACAGGATCTGCGAGCAACCTTCCGACCCCTACACGAAGCAGTTGCTGGCGGCGGTGCCGGTGCCCGACCCGCGCGAGGCGCGGGCGCGTCGGGCATCATCAGCCAGGTGAACCTGCCGCTCTCGCCGCCGCTGAGGCCGCAGCTGGCGCTGACCCGCAAGCAGCTGCCGCGCGGCGAGCAGTGGGCCTACGAGCAGAAGCTCGACGGCTTCCGCGCGATCGTCTACGTCGACGGCGAGGACGCGTACATCCAGTCGCGCGGCGGCAAGGACCTGACCCGCTACTTCCCGGAGCTGAGCTTCGCGCCGGGCCGCTACGTGCTCGACGGCGAGCTGGTGATCCGCGACTCGGCGGGCAGGCTCGAATTCGACGCCCTGCAGCAGCGCATCCACCCGGCGGAGTCGCGGATCGCCCTGCTCTCGCGCGAGATCCCGGCCGCCTACGTCGCCTTCGACCTGCTCGCCGAGGGGGACGAGGCGCTGCTGGGGGCGCCGTTCGGCGAGCGGCGGGCGCGGCTCGAGGCGCTCGCCGGGGACGCCGCGGTCGAGACCAGCGAGCTCAGCCGCGACCCGGCGCGGGCGGAAGAGTGGCTGCGGCGCACCGAGGGGACGATGGCCAAGCAGCTCGACGCCCCCTACCTGCCGGGGAAGCGCAGGGGGATGGCGAAGATCAAGCGCGAGCGCGAGATCGATTGCGTCGTGCTCGGCTGGCGGCCGGGCAAGGAGGAGGGCACGGTCGGCTCGCTGATCCTCGGGCTCTACGACGGTGGGGAGCTGCGGCCGGTCGGCCACATCTCGGGCTTCAAGGCGGCGGAAAATCGGGCGCTGCCGAAGCTGCTGGCGCCGCTCGAGACCGGCGAGAGCGGGACGGCGGAGCCGAGCCGCTGGACGGGCGGGCGCGAGCTCGAGTGGGTAGCGCTGCGGCCGGAGCTGGTGATCGAGGTGGGCTACGACCATGCGGCGGCGGGGCGGATCCGGCATGGGGCGCGGTTCCGGCGGTTTCGGGACGACAAGGACCCCGAGGAGTGCACGTTCGATCTGCTCGACGAAGGGTGAGCGGGGCGGGGCGTAGGGGGCGGTGGGCGTGGCCGAAAGGCGAAAGCAATGCCTTGAAATGGCCATATATGCTACTTTTGAAGGCCAAACTAAGGACATATATAAGGCCAAACCGAGGGTGTCCGATCTGATCCATAACGTTGATGGATGCACCCGACCAGGAGGAACGATGGCAGACCCGACCGTTGCATCTAGGGAGGCGCACCGGCAGACCACCGAATCAACCATCCAGCAGATCACGAGCTTCCTGGAGGAGGTTCTGGGGCGCAAGCTGGTGGCGAAGCTTGCCGGCGTGCAAGACCCAAAGGCAGTGGCGCGCTGGGCCGCAGGTGAACGGAGTCCCCGCCCCGCAGCAGAAGAGCGGCTTCGAACCGCCTACCAGGTATTTCGCCTGCTGCTGGCCGAGGAGTCGAAGTACACGATCCGCGCATGGTTCATCGGGCTCAACCCTCAGCTCAACGACGAGTCTCCCCTCCTTGCTATTCAGGAAGGACGCTTCCAAGAGGTGATGGTTGCCGCGAAGGCTTATGTGTCCGGGGGGTGAGTTGAATCGCGCTGAAGTCCGTCAAGCCGCCGCAGGGTGGCGTTTGGCGAGTTGGTCGAACGCCGGATCCGATCAACTTTCCGGATCCGCCAAATGCAGACGACCTCGACTACCCGCGAGCAGGCAACAGATTCGACAGCCCGACCGAGAATTTCAGCGTCTGCTACTTCGCGACCGATCTGAGGGCATGCTTCGGCGAGACCCTGTCCCGCTTTAGGCCTAACCCGGCGCTCGCCGAGGCCGCGGAGGAGGATGGCTTCATGCGAACCGGCGAGGTACCGGCTGACTGGCGAAATCAGCGGATTGCAGTGCAGGCTACGTTCTTACCCAGCGAACTGCTGCCTACCACCCGCTTCCTCGACGTCGAGGCATCGAAAACGAGACGAGAGCTGGAGAAAGAACTGGCGCAGCTCCTCGCCTACTACGGATACACCGAGCTCGACGTCCCCACGGTCCGGGGCGGTGATCGCCGAATCACCCGGTGGATCGGCAAGTGGGCATTCGACCTACGCGGCGACGACGGCGCACCGGTATTTGCCGGTATTCGCTACCTCTCCCGACTCAACACCGACTGGGAGTGTTGGGCCGTCTTTCACGATGTTGAGATCAAAGAGCTGTCTCGCCAGCCGATCGAGCGCGGGCACCCCGCTCTCACCGAGATAGCGCGGGAGTTCGACCTCACTGTCTTCTGACAAGGCGCCAGCACATCCAGGTAGCCGCCTATGACAAGCGGCCCTCGATCGCGTAGCGGAGCACGGCGATCACCTGCTCGGGGGCGCGGGCGACGCCCTGGGCGGCGCGGTCGACCTCCTTCAGCGCATGGTCGAGCTCGCCGTCGTGCAGGGTGACGTAGGGCTTGCCGAGCGCCGCCGCGTAGCCGGCGTCGAAGGCGGCATTCCACTGGCGGTACTTGTCGCCGAAGCGGACGACGACGATGTCGGCGGCGCGGATCAGCGTCTGCGTGCGGATCGCGTTGACGCCGGCGCCCATGTGGTCGCGCCAGAAGGGCTCGCTCTCCTCGCCCAGGGTGCCGACCCCGGCGTCGTCGGAGGCGGCGTGGTCGGTGACCGGGGCCGAGAAGGAGACCGGCAGGCCCGCGTCGCGCACGCCGGCTTCGATCCGCTCGCGCCAGTCGGAGTGGATCTCGCCCGCCAGGTAGACCCGCCAGCTGCGATCGGGAGGGGCGGCCATGTCGCCCGAAACACTCAAGCGAGGCTCCCGCCGAGCGTTTCGGGAGACGGGGCCGCCCCGCCTCCACCGGCGTGCTCCTCGAAGTGCTTGCTCAGCATCGTCACCTGGCCCTGGTAGTTGGAGCCCAGGTCCTCGCCGTAGAGGCGCTCGGCCGGCGCGCCCGTGCGCTCCAGCGCCAGCTTGCAGACCGGCTGGCGGTGTTCGACCATGAACGAGACATCGCGGGCCCGCACCTCGAGCGCCGCGCGGCTGCCGTGGCGGCCGCCGGCCGGGTCGTAACCGAAGCCCGGGTCGAAGAAGCCGGCGTAGTGGGTGCGCAGCTCGCCCGCCGTCGGGTCGTAGGCCATCATCTCGGCGGCGATCTGCGGCGGGATGCAGACGCCCTCGGCCGAGAGCAGCAGGTAGAAGATCTCCGGCTCGAGCACGACGCGGCCACCGGGCTCGGGGTAGACCGGGTCCCAGTAGTCGGTCCAGCGGTAGGCGCGGACCCGCGAGAGGTCGATCGGCAGGCTGTTCTTCTTCGCCCGGTAACCGACGATGCGGTCGCCGGGCCCGGAGAGGTCGACGCTGAGGAAGAGCCCATCGGCGAGCGCCAGCTCGGACTCGCGCAAGGCGTGCGAGTCGAGGTAGAGCAGCGGGAACTCGTCCTGCAGGGAGCGGATCTCGGCGTCGCCGAGGCGAACGTCGCCGCGCGCCAGGCGCAGCTGGTTGAGCGAGAGGCCGCTGCGCACCTGGATCGCGAAGGAGCGCGGCACGACCTCGAGGTAGAGCCGGCCGCGGTAGCCGGGGCGGATCTCGTCGAAGCGGTGGTGGCGGTCGGTGAGCACGCGCGTGAACACGTCGAGCCGGCCGGTCGAGCTCTTCGGGTTCGCCTTCGCGCGCACGTCGTCGGGCAGCGCCAGCTGCTCCAGCAGCGGCACCAGGTAGGGGCGGTCGCGCTCCAGCACGGCGCCGTCGCGGAGGTCGACCTTCTGGAAGGCGAGCCCCTCGATCTTCTCCTCGACCGTGGAGTCGACGTCGGGCAGGAAGCTGCAGCGCAGGGCCCAGGCGTGGTCGCCGAGGCGCAGATCGACGCTCGCGGGCTGGATCGCCTCGGGCAGGATCCGGTACTCGCCCGAGCTGAGCCAGCCGGCGTCGATCGCCTCGCTCAGGGCCTGCGACGGGAACACCCCGTCGGCCCCCTCGCCGCGCGGGTCGGTCCCCGCCGCGGCCGCCGCTGCGGTCGTCTCGCTCATCCAGCCGAGATTATGCGGCGCGCCTCGGCGACGCCGACGTAGGGGGAGAGCGCAAATTCGGCAAGTTCCGGAAAGAACCGCGTCAGCTGCGCGCCTTCGCCCGCGAGGATGCGGCGGCCGAGCAGCGAGGCGATGGCGCCGACGACCGCCTCGCCGGTGGCCGCCGTCACCCGGTCGGCGGCGGCGAGGTCCGGCGCGCCGTCGCTCAGGTGGGAGACGAAGCTCTCGACCAGGAGACGGAAGCGGGCGCAGACCTCGGGGCCGGCGCAGAGCCCCTCGGCGAGCAGCAGGTTCGCCTCGGCGGGCGCCGCCGCGAGCGTGGCGAGCGCGGCGGCCAAACCGGCGCAGACTCCCTCGGCCCAGCCGTCGTGGGGCGCGCAGGCGAGCAGAACCTCGCCCCGCAGCCGCCCCACGGCCGCGTCGTAGGCGGCGAGGAAGCAGTCGTCCTTGCTTTCGAACTGGTTGTAGAAGTCGCTCTTGGAGATCCGCGCCTCGCCGGCGACGGCGGAGACGGTGGCGCCGGCGTATCCCTTGCTGTCGAGCACGGCGGCGACCGCGGCGAACAACCGGGCACGCTGATGTTCGGCGATGTACTCGCGTGAGAGACCGTGCTGCCCGCGCGGAAGCTGCGCCATACGGGCTCGAGTCTGCCAGGAGTGCAGTACTAAAGTCTGCTACAGCTGAGCGCTTCTCACACGCTTAATAGACGTCCATCAGGCCGAGGTCAGATACGGCGCCGTCATGAACTCGCTCAGTTCGGGAAGCAGATCCTCGGCCCGCTCGGCCTCGCCGCGGCGCAGCTGCTGGTAGACGATCCAGATGACGCCGCCGACCAGCGTCTCGGCGATCGTCCCGGGCAGGCGGTCGTCGTCGGGCAGGGCCTTGCGGGTGAGCTCGACGAAGGCGTCGACGGCGTCCTCGTAGCGCTTCGTCGTCGCCGGCGTGGCGGACAGCGCCTCGATCATGCACATGCGGGCGACCGTCGGCTGCTCGGCGACGAACCCGAGGAACGCCGCCAGGCCGCCTTCGAGCCGATCCTGCCAGCCGCCGTCGGCATCGTCGCCGCCGTCGGCGCCTTCCTCGACCCTGCGCATCAGCTCGTCGCGCGCCGAGTCGAAGGCGGCGAGGAAGACCTCCTCCTTACCCTCGAAGTTGTCGTAGAGCGTTTTGCGGGCCACGCCGGCGCGCTTGACGATGTCGGAGATCTTGGTCGCCTCGTAGCCCTGTTCGGCTGTCAGCTCGGCGAGCGCGTCCATGATCCGGCGCTGCTTGTGCAGGGCGATGAACTCGCGCGGAAGCGCGGGGCGTGCGGAAGCCGCCGGCCGCTTCGCGGTCTGCTCCCCCGTTCCCCCTTTGCCTGACGGTGGCATGGGACGAAGGATACCCACGCCGGCCGAAATTGCGATGCACACCGGCAGATTTTGTGGTACCCTTCGAATGCCTGCATATTTTCCGAAAGAAACGTGTAGGTTCCTTTATGTCGGAAAGAACGCCGGAGAGGGTAATGCTGACCAGGGAGAAGCTGGCCGTCGCGGTCGGCGATCGCTGGTCGGACGCCGAACTGAGCGAAGCGGTGGCGCTGCTGACACGGGCGGACGGCCGTTTTCCCGCCGGCGTGCGGACGCTGCCGCCCGACCTGGTCAAGGCGGTGCAGCGCGAGCGGCTGCTCGCGGCGATGATCGATGCGCTGGCGGAGATCGGCTACAACGCGCTCACGGTCCAGAACGTGTTGACCCGGGCGGGGATCTCGCGGCCCACCTTCTACGAGCAGTTCGACGACAAGGAAGACTGCTTCCTCGCCGCCTTCGACTCCGCCGCGTCGCGAATGCGGGGCCGGGTCGAGCGCGGGGTGGCAGAGGCGGGGACGGGCTGGCGGGACCGGCTCCGGGGCGGCCTCCTCGGCTTGCTCGGGTTCATCGCCGACGAGCCGAAGGAGGCGCGCGCGCTGATCGTCGAGGCGCGCGCCTCGACCCCGGCGGGCCTGCGGCGGCGTGACGCGATGCTCGATCGCTACGCCGCCTGCATCGACGCTTTGGTCAGGGAGGACCTGGACGAACCCCCGTCGGCGATCGCAGCCGCCGGCGTGGTGGGAGGGATCGAATCGGTGCTCTACGCGCGCCTGCAGAAAGGCGAGATCGAGGAGCTCGGCGAGCTGCTCCCCTCGCTGATGTATTTCGCCGTCCTCGCTTACGCCGGTCGCGAGGCGGCCGGGGACGAGCTGGACGACGCGGCTCTCGCCTAGTCCTGACCCTTGCGGCGCCTGCCGGAGCTCTTCTTCGGACGGGCGGCGAGCCGCAGCGTGCGCTCCCCCTCCTTCTCCACCGCCTCCCCCATCGCGATCTGGAAGGTGGCGAGCAGGGCGCCGGCGGCGAGCGGGCGCATCCGTTCGAGCGCCTCGCTCATCCGCGGCCACTCGCCCTCCGGCCGGCCCGCGCGGTCGAACGGCTGCCAGACCTCCTTGACGAAGAGGTCGACGAATGCGCGGGCGACGCCGTCGGCGTGGCGGCGCAGCTTCTCGGCCGTCTGCAGGGCGCCCTCCGCGCCGATGCCCAGCTCGGACAGTTCGGCCGCGGCGCGCAGCAGCTGCGGGCTGATCACCTCGATCCGCCCGTCGGGCAGGGCGCGGAAGATGCCGAGTCTTTCCGCCCGGCGACGCAGCTTGACGTCCGCGGCGTCGTCCCAGATCTCGGCCAGCTCGCCAGCCTCGATGATCTCCGGCGCCTCGTCTTCGAACGGGGCGCGCAGGGCGCGGGTGAAGTCGAAGATCGCGGAGGCCGAGCCGTCGCCGCTGTCGAGCACGCGCCGGATCGCCTCCAGGTTGAGCCCGTCGGCCTGCATCTCGCGGGTCAGCTCGATCCGCGCGACGTGCTCCTCGTTGTAGTAGCCGGTGCGGCCGCGGACGATCGGCGGCGGCAGCAGGCCGCGCGTCTGGTGGGCGCGGATGTTGCGCACCGTCATCCCGGTTCGCTTGGCGAGCTGGCGGATCGTCATCTCGCCCTCAGCCGCTTTGGGGCGTTTCCCGCTCATTGCGAGAATGGTATGCGCCCGGAGCCGTTCAGGAGGCGAGCGTCAGCCGCTGCCCGTTCATCTCCCGCGCCGCGTCCGAGCAGAGGAAGGCGATCGCCCCGGCGATGTGCTCGGCGGGGGTGAAGGAGGAGAAGTCGCCCGCGGGGCTCTCTTCGCGCATCCGCGGGGTGAGGATCGCGTCGACGACGACGATGTTGGCGGTCGCCGCGCCGTCGCCGAATCCGTCGGCGAGTGCCAGCGTCCAGGCCTCCGCCGCGGCCTTGGCGGCGGCGTAGGCGGCGTTGGAGTTCGAGGGCGCCTGCGCCTGCTTGGCGGAGACGAGGACGAAGCGGCCGTGGGGCCCGGCGAGGAGCGCGTCGTGGAAGGCGCGCGTGGCGTGCTGCAGGGTGCGGATCAACAACTCGTGCAGCAGCTCCCAATCGGCCAGCGGCGCCTCGTGCAGCGGCCGCCCGCCCCGCCAGCCGCCGACCAGGTGCAGCAGCCCGTCGACCCGGCCGAAGCGCTCGAGCAGCGCCGCGCACCAGCCCCGCGCCGCTTCCTCGTCGAGCAGGTCGACCGCCCGCCCGTCCCAACGCTCCTCCGGCAGCCCGAGCCCCTCCCCCAGCTCGTCGAGCCGCCCCTGGTCGCGGTCGGTCCCGGCGAGGACCGCCCCGGCGCCTGCGAGCCGCTCCGCCACCACCGGCCCCAGCCCACCGCCGATCCCAGCGATCGCGTAGACCCGGCCATCGAGGCTCGGACTCGTCATATGGGGGAGAGAGGATTCGAACCTCTGTAGGCATAGCCGCTCGATTTACAGTCGAGTCCATTTGACCGCTCTGGCACTCCCCCAGGGCAAAGAGAGCCTGATTCTATAAGGGATAGGCGGCCGGGCTGCTAGCTGACGCCCAGGCGGGCGGCCATCTGCTCGTTGAAGGCTTCGAGGGCAGACATCGGGCGCATGAAGACGGTCAGCCCGGCGACCCTGCCGTCGGCGTCGAGCTCGAGGAAGTCGATGCCCTCGAGCTCGCGGTCGCCGACACGGGCCTCGAAGCGCAGGACGACGGTGTCGCCCTCGGCGAGCTCGTCGGTGTAGCGGAAATCCTCCAGGGTGGCGGCGACGTGGGTCAGCACGCCGGTCACGATCTCGCGGCCCTCGAAGCCGCGGAAGAGGATCGGGCTGTGCAGGACGACGTCGTCGCGCAGCACGTCGGCCATCGCCTCGAGGTCCTTGTTCTCGGCGGCGATTCGAAACGGGTGCGGAGCGGCCATCGTCAACGCGGCGCCAGGGGCTCCAGCACGAAGAGCGCGATGTCGCGATCGGTGCGCGCCTCGTATTCGTCGAAGCCCGAGTACTGCTCGTTGTGACGCCGCCAGAGGTCGGCGCGCTCCTCGCCCTCGGCGACGCGGGCGCGCACCGGGAACCGCCTCCGCCCCACCTCGACCTCGGCCTCCGGCTTCGCCTTCAGGTTGAGCGACCAGGCAGGTGCGCTGCTGTGGCCGGCGTTGGAGCCGATCACCACGTAGTCGTCGCCCTCGGCCAGGTAGACGACCGGCGCCGTGCGCTGCCGCCCCGACTTGCGCCCCGTGGTCGTCAGCAACAGAACCGGCGCCTGGTTGACCTTGCCGCCGATCCGCCCGCCGGAGAGCCGGTACAGCGGCACGTTCAGCTTGCCGGTCCAGCGCAGCCCGGTCGCGCCGAGCAGCTGCGACATGCGCGAGTAGAACCTGTCGCCGGAGGGCATCGTCAGCCCGCTTCGCGGAGCATCTGCGCCTCCGGCAGGTGCTGCAGTTTCTTCAGCGTGTTGTTCTCGATCTGGCGGATGCGCTCGCGCGTGACGCCGAAGGTGTTGCCGACCTCCTCGAGCGTCAGCGGCTCCATCCCGGTGAGGCCGTAGCGCAGCTCGATCACCTGTCGCTCGCGATCGGGCAGCGAGGCGAGCGCGCGGCGCACGCCTTCCTTCTGCAGGTGTTCGCTCGCCTCTTCGAACGGCTCGGCGACCGTGTCGTCGGCGACGAAATCCCCCAGCTCGGAATCGTCCTCATCGCCGACCGGTTTCTCCAGCGAGACCGGCAGCTGGGCGACGCGGAGGATCTCACGCACCTCGCCGAGCGGCCAGCGCAGCTCTTCGGCGATCTCTCCGGGCTCGGGCTCGCGGCCGTGTTTCTGCACCAGCTGGCGCTCGACGTGCGCCACCCGGTTGAGCTTCTCGACCATGTGCACGGGGATGCGGATCGTCCGCGCCTTGTCGGCGATCGCCCGCGTCACCGCCTGGCGGATCCACCAGGTCGCGTAGGTCGAGAACTTGTAGCCGCGCCGGTAGTCGAACTTCTCGACCGCCCTGATCAGCCCCAGCGAGCCCTCCTGGATCAGGTCGAGGAAGCTCAGCCCGCGCCCCAAATAGCCTTTCGCGATCGAGACGACGAGCCGCAGGTTGGCCTCGACCATCTGCCGCTTGGCGATCATGTCGCCGCGCTCGATCCGCTTCGCCAGTTCGACCTCCTGCGCCGCGGTGAGCAGATCGACCCGCCCGATCGAGCGCAGGTAGAGGCGCAGCGAGTCGAGGCTCGGTTCGATCGTCAGGTCGAGCTCCTGCTTGCGCGCGGCGCCCGCCCCGTTCGCGGCCTCGGCGCGCTGCTCCTTGTAAGCGCTGACGCCGTCCTCGGAGATCACTTCGACGCCGTTCTCGACCAGGTGGGCGTGCAGGCCGGAGACCTGCTCCTTGGTCACCTCGATCTCCTCCAGCGTCGAGGCGATCTGCTCGAAGGTCAGGTAGCCCCGCTCGCGACCGAGCGCGACCAGGGCCTGGAGCTCCTGCGGCCCCATCGGCCGATCGTTCGAATCCTGATTCAGTCCCTGCGGGACCGTCTCCAACGGCTCGATGTCACTGCCTCCGCTGCAACCCTGTTCCCCTCCCGGGGGCCGGCCCCAACGCTCCGGCCCCGCGAAGTATAGGACCCCGATCGCCTAGGCTTCAGCCTGGCATGGCGACCCGCTCGACCACCCCGCCCTCGTCCGCGGCGCCCGACGTGCAGTCGGGGACGCCGGCGACCCGGGTGAGCCTCTCGCGCGTCGGCGTCACCGGCGTCGAGAAGGTGATCCGGGTCGAGGCGAACGGCGAAGAGAACCTCTACAGCGCCGACTTCGAGTGCTTCGTCGACCTCAATCCGCGCCAGGCGGGCGTCCACATGTCGCGCTTCGAAGAAGTCGTCGCCGAGGCGATCGACGAGGTGGTGCTGGAGGAGGCGTTCCGCGCCGAGGTGCTCGCCGCCCACATCGCCCAGCGGGTGCGCGAGCGCCAGGGCGGGCTGCGCGCCGAGGTCTCGGTCACCGCCCGCTACCCGGAGACCGTCGAGACGCCCGCCAGCGGCCGGCCCACGCAGGAGATCTACGTCCTCTTCGGCACCGCGGTCGACTCGCTGCGCGGCACGCGGACGCTGACCGGCGTGCAGGCGCAGGGGATGACCGCCTGCCCCTGCGCGCAGGAGATGGTCGGCGGCCTGGCGCGCGAACGGCTCGCCGAGCGCGGCTTCGACGCCGAGCAGATCGAGGCGGCGATCGAGGCCGTGCCGGTCGCCACCCACAACCAGCGCGGCGTCGGCGCCCTGCACATCGGCTGCCCCGAGGGCGGTCCGGCCTGGATCGACGCGCCGCAGATGGTCCAGATAGTCGAGCAGTCGATGAGCTCGGAGATCTACGAGCTGATGAAGCGGCCCGACGAGCTCGCCGTGGTCGCCAAGGCCCACGCCCAGCCGCGCTTCGTCGAGGACTGCGTGCGGGAGATGGTCCGCCGCGTGATCGCCGACTACCCCGACCTGCCCGGGGACGCCTTCGTGATGGCCCGCCAGGAGAACCTGGAGACGATCCACCGTCACAACGTCGTCGCCGAGCGCTACGGCAAGCTCGACGACCTGCGCGCCGAGCTGCAGAGCGGCGAGCACGAGCGCCGCCACACGACCAAACGCGAGTGGCTCGAGGCCCCCGCCAGCTGAGGGCCGACGGGCCTAACAGTCGCCTATACGGCGACTTTTAGGCCCGTCGGCGGTGTGGCGGGCTTCCTCGAGGCGCTTGCGCAGGCCGAGGAAGTAGTCGGCGCCGCTGATCACGGTCGCGGCGACGGCGAGGTAGACGAGCGCGTCGACCCAGGCCGGCGCCGGGTCGGCGGCGATCAGCGCGATCACCGCGGCGATCTGCAGCACCGTCTTCACCTTTCCCATCCAGCTGGCGGCGATCACGACGCCGCGCTCGGCGGCGATCCCGCGCAGGCCGGTGACCGCGATCTCGCGGGCGATGATCACCATCGCCACCCAGGCCTGCAGGCGGTCGAGCGAGACCAGCGCGACGAGCGCCGCGGTGATCAGCAGCTTGTCGGCCAGCGGGTCCATCAGCTTGCCGAAGGTCGTGACCGCGTCGCGCGAGCGGGCGAAGTAGCCGTCGAGCCCGTCGGTCGCGGCCGCCAGCGCGAAGACGGCGGCGGCGAGCGCGTCCCCGTTCGGCGTCTCGCCCAGCAGGGCGACGACGACGACCGGCACCGCGAGGATCCGCAGCAGGGTAAGCGTGTTGGCCAAATTGAGCGGAAACATGGTCGACGGGCCTAAATGTCCACCCCGACTCCACTTTTCGGCCCGTCGGCGGCCGGGGCCGCGTCGCGCTTGGCGAAGTACTCCTCACCCTCGATGCTGACGTGGGGCACGAGGCGACCGATCCAGCCGGGCAGCCACCAGGCACGGCGTCCGAGCAGCACCATCACCGCCGGCACCAGCAGGCAGCGGACCAGGGTCGAGTCGATCGCGATCGCGACGGCCAGGCCGACGCCGAACTCCTTGACGACCGGATCGCCGTTGAGGACGAAGCTGCTGAACACGCAGACCATGATCGCCGCGGCGGAGGTGATCACGCGCCCGGTGTTGGCAAGCCCCTCGACCACCGCGCGGCGCTCGTCGCCGGTCTCCTCGTAGTGCTCGTGCATCTGGGTCAGCAGGAAGACCTCGTAGTCCATCGAGAGGCCGAAGAGGATCGCGAACATCAGCAGCGGCACGAAGCTGACGATCGGGATCGATTCGTCGAGGCCGATCAGCGAGGCGCCCCAACCGAGCTGGAAGACAGCGGTCACGACCCCGTACGCCGCGGCCACCGAGATCAGGTTCATCGCCGCCGCCTTGAGCGGCACCAGCAGCGAGCGGAAGGCGAGCAGCAGGACGACGAAGCTGAGCGCGACGACGATCGCGATCATCATCGGCAGCTCGTCGCCGATCTGCGTCGCCAGGTCGATGTAGCCGGCGGTCTGCCCGCCGACGTAAGCCGCGCCGGCGACACCCGCCATCGCCCCCGGGATCACGCTGTCGCGGAGGTCTTCGACCAGCTCGATCGTCGAGCCGTCCCAGGGCGCCGATTCCGAGACCACGGTGAAGACGGCGACGGTGCCCGCCTCGTCGAGGGTCGGCGGGCCGACCTGGGCGACGTCGGCGGCGCCGCCGACGGCCTTGCGCAATCCCGGCAAAGCCGCCTGCGCGTCCTGTGGGCTGTCGAATTCGGCGGCGATCAGGAGGGGTCCGATCAGTCCGGGACCGAAGCCTTCGGCGAGCGCGTCGTAGTTCTGGCGCGCCGTCGTGTCCTTCGGCAGGGCGCCGATGTCGTTCTGCCCCAGTTCCAGCTGGGTGACCGGCAGAGCGAGAACGACCAGCACCACCAGCGCCGCGATCGCGGAGCGCCAGGGGCGCCTCGAGACCCCGTCGGCCCAGCGCCGCCAGCCGTGCGGCTTCTTGTCGTCCGGGTGGGTCTTGCCGAGCTTCACGCGCAGCGAGTCGACCCGCGGCCCCAGCGCCCCGAGCGTCGCCGGCAGCAGGGTGGTCGCCGCGCAGACCGCGGTGACGACGGCGACCGCGGCGGTGAAGCCGAGCGTGGCGACGAGCGGGATGCCGGCGAAGGCGAGCGAGCAGAGCGCGATCACCACGGTGAAACCGGCGAAGACGACGGCGCCGCCGGCGGTCGCGGTGGCGCGGGCGACCGACTCCCGCACCTCCATGCCTTCGCGCAGCTGCAGTTTGTGCCGGGTGACGATGAACAGCGCGTAGTCGATGCCGACGCCGAGCCCGATCATCGTCGCCAGGGTCAGCGAGACACCGGGAACTTCGACCACGTGCTCGAGCAGGCGGATGATCGAGAGCGAGCAGACGAGGCCGAGCATCGCCGAGAGGATCGGCATCGCCATCGCCATCGCCGTGCCGAAGGCGAAGAGCAGGATCACGATCGCCGCCGCGATCCCGATCGCCTCGCTTTGCTCGGTCGCCGGTTTGGAGAGCTGCTGGCCGACGTAGCCGCCGATCGCGACCTCGATCCCCGCCGCTTCGGCTGGCTCGCCGGCGTCGAGAATCTGCTGGGCCTTGCTCTCGGTCAGGTCGCCGGGGCCGATCCCGAGCACGACCGGGGTATAGGCGATCCTCCCGCCGGCGCCGACCAGGCCCTCGGCCTGGGCGCCGAACGGGTCGACGGCGGAATTGACCCCGCCGATCGCCGCGAGCCGCTTCGTCGTCTCGGCGATCGCGGTTTCGTAGCGGGACTGCTCGAGCGAGCCGCTCGGCAGCTCGAACGACATCGGGTTGGACCCGTACGCCTGCCCGGGCAGGTTCTCTTCCAGCAGTTCCGTCGCCTTGGTCGAGCCGGTCCCGGGGAGGGTGAGGTTTTCGCTCGTCTGACTGCCGGCCGCAGAGCTGAAGGCGACCAGGGCGACGACCGCGACCAGCCAGGCGCCGATCACGGGCCAGTGGTGGCGGGAGCAGAAGCGCCCGATCGCGTAGAGGGGCCCGGTCACGCCGGGATCATCCCCCACCCGCCGACAGCATGCCGAGATGCAGGCCGTGCCCGGCGGCGAGCCAGGCGTCGAGCGTGCGCGGCGCGGCCGTGTTCAGCCGGGCCGCCTCGCCGACGTAGAATTCGCGCGCCTCGGTCTCGAGCCGGCCGGCGACGGCGAGGAACCCGACCCGGTCGGCAACACCGGCCGGGTCGACGGCTTCGGCTTCGCCTTTGCTCTCGCCGCCGAGACCGCGAATCGCCTTGGTCACGTCATCGACGTATTCGGCCTGTTCGGCGCGCAGCCGGCGACCCGGCTGGTGCGGGCCGCGCAGGTAGCGGCGACCCCGCTCGTAGAGCTCGAGCAGGGTCAGCTCGCGGCTCAGCGCCGCGTTGAGGATCGCCGCGTCGGATGCCTTCTCGGGGTCCGTCTCGGCGCCGTGACCCCGGCCGCCGCATCCGGCGATCGCCGGCAGCGCCGCGAGAACCGCGGCAAGCGCGACGAGGGCGGCGGCGCGACCGAAGCCGCGCCCACCGCCCGCGCCACCTGCTGCCGGTCCGGAGCCCACGAGGCGATCAGCCTATGGGCCCACCCGGGTCGGTCGCCGGCCCTGCCGGGCCGGGGCTATTTCCTCTTGCTCTTGCCTTTGGCTTTTTTCGCTTTTTTGCCTGCGGCTTTGGCCTTGCGTTTCGGCAGCTTCTTCGCCGCCGTGTCGGGCACCTCGTAGCCGATCATCGCGACCGAGGATGAGATCGGCTCCTCCTTGGATTTGGCGAGCCTCTTGCCGGCGTCGGTGTTGATCTTGAGCGCCTGCTTGAGCGTCCCGTCGAGGAGCTTCTGCAGCTCCGCCCAGCCTTTCTCGTCGAGCATCAGCGGGGTCCAGCTGAGGTGACGGTCCTCGCGATCGTCGAACTTGTCCCCCTCCATCGAGGCGACGACGTCGTCGACCACGGCCTGGAACAGGTCCGCGCTCATGCCGACCCGAACCGACTCCGGCAGCCCGTGCCAGTCGCGATCGGTCAGATAGGCGCGCGAGGTGGCGCGGTAGTAGTGCTCGACCGCGCCGCGGCGCGGCTCGGTTTTGACCAGGCGGATGACTTCGTAGTCCTTGAGGACTTTGACGTGGTAGCTGACCTGGCTGAGCCCTTCGCCGAGCTCCTTGGCCAGTTCGTTCGGGCTGGCCATCCGTTCGTTGAGGATCGCCAGTATCTCGGCGCGCAGTTCGTGCGCCAGCGATTTGACCAGCGCCTGGTTCACGCCTCGTTTACTGCCGGCCCTCTTGCCTTTTTTGCTGCGTTTCCGGGTTTTGTTGTTTGCGGGCAAAGCGAGTCCTCCGATCGTTGCTGGGTGGCTTAACCACTCCATCCTATTGGTCACAAAGGCGGTTTTCCAGTCCGAGGGCGGATTAATTGCTTCCTATGTAGGAAATGGTGGAACTTTCTCCAGCAACAGTCTGGGTCGGCAGCCGGGGCTCCGCATGATTCAGTTCCGTCCGATGAGCTCCGCAGCCCACAGGCCGGAAGACCCCCTGCGCGAGCTCGAGGCCGAGGTCCACGGCTGCCGCCGCTGCGCACGCCTGGTCGAGTGGCGCGAGGCGAGCGCCGAAGAGCCGCCGCGCCGCTTCCGCGGGCAGGAGTACTGGGCCCGGCCCGTCGCCGGCTTCGGCGACCCCGCGGCGCGGCTCGCGATCGTCGGCCTGGCGCCGGCTGCGCACGGCGCCAACCGCACCGGCCGCATGTTCACCGGCGACCGGTCCGGCGACTGGCTCTACGCCGCCCTACACCGGGCGGGCTACGCGAGCCAACCCGAGGCGACGGAGCGCAGCGACGGCCTGCGCCTGCGCGACGCCTTCGTCACCGCCGTGGTTCGCTGCGCCCCGCCCGCCAACCGCCCCTCGCCGGCCGAGCGCGACAACTGCCTGCCGTACCTGCGACGCGAGCTCGGCCTGCTCGAGCGCTGCCAGACGCTCGTCGCGCTCGGCTCGTTCGCCTGGGACGGGTCGCTGCTCGCCCTGCGGGGCCTGGGCGAGGCCGTGCCGCGACCGAAGCCCCGCTTCGGGCACGGCGCCGAGGCGGCCGTCGGCGGGTGGAGGCTGCTCGGCTGCTACCACCCGAGCCAGCAGAACACGTTCACCGGCCGCCTCACCGAGCCGATGCTCGACGCGGTCTTCGCCCGCGCCCGCGAGCTGACCATGCGGGGTTAGAGCCTGCCTCGAGCCCCCACACACGCCCGGCGCCGGGCGTGTGTGGGGGCACTCGCGGGCGCCCGACCGCAGACCCGGACATGCGGCGCATGGCAGTTCACCGTTGAAACTCATTGAAACGATCGGGCGGTCGAGCTCGGAGGACCCGAGCGGAAGGCGGGACTATGAACAGACCGAGGATCAAGCGCACGACCGAGCAGGTCGAAGCGCCGAACGGCGACCTGTACCTGATGCGCCCGAGCGCCGGCGCCGACGTGCAGATCGAGAACCCCGATCAGGAGGGGCGCGACCTGCTCGCCGCCCTCGACGGCGCCCGCGACCGGAAGGCCCTCGTGGAGCGCTTCGGCGAGGAAGCCGTCGACGACCTGCTGGCCCAGCTGGAGGAGCTCGGCCTGGTCGAGGACGCGGCCGACGACGACCTGATCCCGGCGGCGGCGATCGAGCGCTTCGATCGTCAGATCCGCTACTTCTCCGACATCACCACCGGCCCGCCGCCCTCGCAGTGCCAGGCGCGGCTGGAAAGCGCCCGGCTCGTCGTCCTCGGGGTCGGCGGGCTCGGCGGCTGGTCGGCGCTCTCGCTCGCCTGCTGCGGCATCGGCGAGATGCTGCTGGTCGACGGCGACCGGGTCGAGGAGAGCAACCTCAACCGCCAGGTCCTCTACAGCGAGGCGGACATCGGCCGGCTCAAGGTCGAGGTGGCAGCGGAGCGGCTGGGTGGCTTCAACTCGCGGATGCGCCTGGAGACGCTGCCGGAGAAAGTCGACGGCGAAGCGGCGATCGCCTCGCTGATCGAGGGCTACGACCTGGTGATCGACGCCGCCGACTGGCCCGCCCACGAAATCGAGCAGTGGTGCAACGGCGCCTGCTTCGCCGCCGAGATCCCCTATATCACGATGAGCCACTTCCCGCCGATCGCGCGAGTCGGGCCGCTGTACGTGCCGGGGGTGACCGGCTGCTTCACATGCCAGGTCGCGGCGTACCGGCGCAGCTACCCGATGTTCGACGTCGCGGTCGAGCAGCGCCGCGCCAAGCCCTCTCCGGCGGCGACCCTGGGGCCGGCCTGCGGGCTGATCGGCGGCCAGGTCGGGCTCGACGTGATGCACCACCTGACCGGCCTCGCCGAGCCCTCGACCCAGGGAGTCGGCCACATCTACGACCTGCGCACGATGGAGGTCGAACGGGAGCCAATCGTGCCGGAGCCCGACTGCCCGGTCTGCGGACACCTGGCGACCGCGACCCCGCGCCGGCAGGGCGAGACGAAGGCCGGCTGCAAGTAGCGCCACCCCGGTAGATTGGAGGCATGCTCGGCCCGGCCCGACTCGCCCTCGCCGCCACGCTCTGCGCCGTCGCGATCGGCGGCTGCGACTCCTCGGCGAGCGACTCGGGCGAATCGAGCGGCGGCGAACCGACCGCGCGGGCGACGACGCCGACGGCGCCGCCCGGCGCCTCCGCCCGCGCCTGCGGGGGCACGCCGGCGAGGACCGAACAGGTGCGGGTGACCGGCATCGGCTGCGACGACGCTCGCGGCGTGGTCGCCGCGTGGACGGACGAGCCCGCCTGCTCGAGCCCGCAGGGCGAGTCGCGCTTCTCCTGCACGGTGGGCGAATACCGCTGCCTGGCGGCGGCGAGCGAACGCGGCATCGCGGTCAGCTGCTCGCAGCCCGGCAGCTCGGTCTCCTTTCTCTTCAGGCGAGGTTGACGAGCCCACCGCGCACCCGGACCGGGGCGCGGGAGGGCACTGACTTCGTGGCTTTGTTCGGCGTGAACGCGGCGATGATCCTCTTCGGCCTGACCTTGGGGTCGGGTGCTCGGTCTACGTGCCGCGCCGCGCTCGGTTTGCCGCTCAGCCCTGGGGCGGGAGCAGGACTTCGTCGATCACGTGGACGACCCCGTTGGAGGCTTCGACATCAGGGGTAACCACCTTGGCGCCGTTGACCGTCACCTCGCCGCCGGCGATCCGCACTTCCAGCGTGTCGCCCTGGACGGTCTTCAGCTTCTGGCCGTCGCTCAGTTCGGAGGACGTCAGCTCCCCCGGCACCACGTGGTAGGTCAGGATTTCGGCCAGTTCGGCCTTGTTCTGCGGTTCCAGCAGCGTGTCGAGGGTGCCGCCCAGCGCTTCGAAGGCCTTGTTGGTCGGCGCGAACACGGTGTAGGGACCGGGTCCTTCGAGCGTTTCGACCAGGCCCGCGGCGCCCACCGCCTTGACCAGGGTCGAGAGGTCGGGCGTCTGCTGCGCGACGGCGACGACGTTCTCTTCGGTGGCCGCCGAGGCCTTCTCTTCGGTGGCCGTCGTGGAGCCGGTCGTCTCATCGTCACCACCGCCGCAGGCGGCGACGCCGAAGGCGAGGGCGAGCACGGAGGCGACGAGCAGGATCGTGCGCTTGGTCATGGGGTTCCTTCCTGGGGTTCCTTCCGGAGTGGCCCGCGCCGGGCGGCGCGGTTGGGGTGTGCCGGGTCCTACGAGCCGAGCCGCCGCGGCGGTTTGGAATTCGCGGAAATCCCGATCGGCGCCCCGAGGGTTGCGCCTCTCGTCGACTCATCTACCTTGTGGGAATGGACCCGAGGGGAAGACTTGGCAGCCTCGCCGACCGGGTCCTGGACTGGACCGTGCTGCCGGGGTACTCACGCGTCGGCTACGCGCTGCGCGAGAAGATCGTGACGCGCGGCCCGCTGGAGCTGGATGGAAGGAGGGTGATGCTGACCGGCGCCGGCTCGGGGATCGGCGAGGCCGCCTGCGTTCAGCTGGCGCGGGCCGGGGCGCAGGTGCTGATGGTGGTTCGCGATCTCGAGAAAGGAGAGCGCTCGCGCCGGAGGGTCGTGGCCGGAGCGCCGCGGGCCGAGCCCGAGCTCGTCCGCTGCGATGTCTCCGACCTCGCTTCTGTCCGCGACGCGGCGGCCGCCTTCCTCGACTCCGGGCGATCCATCGACGTCCTAATCAACAACGCCGGCGTGCTCCCCGCGGGGCGCCGCCACACCGCCGAAGGCTTCGAGCTGACGTTCGCGACCAACGTCCTCGGGCCGTTCCTGCTGACCGCGTCGCTGTTGCCGGCCCTGGAGGCAGCCGCCCCCGCGCGGGTCGTCAACGTCTCCTCGGGCGGCATGTACACGGCGCGCATCGATCTCGATGACCTGCAGCTGGAGCGCCGCGAGTTCGACGGCGCTCGCTTCTACGCACACACGAAGCGGATCGAGGTGGCGCTCAGCGAGGAGTGGTCACGGCGGCTCGCCGGCAGGGGTGTCGCCGTCCACTCGGTTCACCCGGGCTGGGTGGCGACGCCGGGCGTCGCCGCCTCGCTGCCGCGCTTCGCAAAGCTGATGAGGCCGCTTCTGCGCGACGCCGACGCCGGCGCCGACACGATCGTCTGGCTCGCCGGCTCGCCGTCGGCCGCCGAGAATGCCGGCGCCTTCTGGCACGACCGGCGCCCGCGTCCCAAGCATCGCGTCCCCTGGACCCGCGAGAACGCCGCAGAACGAGCAATCTTGTTTGATCGCTGCGCCAAGCTCTGCGGAATCGATCCGGCCGCCATCGGCGGACCGGGCAACCGGAGTCGCCCTCGCCGCGTATAGAGAGTTATGGCCCGCTATCGCGACACGGTCGAAAGCAGCCGTCCGCAGGAGGCGACCTTCGCCTACATCGCGGAATTCGCCAACATCCGAGCCTGGGATCCCACCGCGGCCGAGGCGCATCCGTTGCAGGAAGGCGAGCAGCGCCTGGGCTCGCGCTTCTTCGTCCGCGTCCACTGGCTCGGCCGCGACCTGCCGCTGACCTATGAGATCGTCGAGTTCGAGCCGCCGCAACGGCTCGTGCTGCGGGCCGAGAACGCGACCAGCGTCTCCGAGGACACGGTGGAGGTCGAGCCGCGCGGCGAGGGATCGACGCTCACCTACGATGCCAGGGTGGACCTAAAGGGCCGGGCGCGGCTCCTCGATCCGCTGCTCGGCCTGGCCTTCAGGCGCCTCGGCGCCAACGCCGCCGCCGGCTTGCGGCGCGAGCTTGCCGGTTAGGAGTTTTGGAGGGCCAAAAACCCGCCCGAAACCACCCCTATCTACGGGCAATCGCCCCCGAGGTATTCGATTATCATTGGCAACGAGGTGGCCCCGAATCCGCTTCAGAAGGTCGATTACGGGCATCGCGCCGGCGTAGCTCAGTTGGTAGAGCACTTCATTCGTAATGAAGGGGTCCCCGGTTCAAGTCCGGGCGTCGGCTCTGAAAAGCCCAGCAAATGGCCATATTTGGGTAACCGTTCAGTCCCCTGACCCCTCAGGCGCGGCTACGCGATGACGATCGGCGGCGGACTCAGGCCTCAGGCGAGCGCGGGGAGCGGCTGCCCGCGAGAGCGGGCGGTGAAGAGCTCGGCCAGGTA
>Ga0210096_1000113_pt1 | contig 35841 bp, 41 predicted proteins | sample China_Galinas_PW_4_FD_184864 | JGI IMG/M metagenome (GOLD analysis project Ga0210096, IMG submission 184864) | Wetland microbial communities from San Francisco Bay, California, USA, that impact long-term carbon sequestration - China_Galinas_PWA_D2... | ecosystem: Environmental > Aquatic > Marine...
TTGCGCAGGATACGGGTGGCAAAGTAGACGAACCGGCCACAGGCCTGCACGTTATCCGTGATGGCGTAGTCGTTGAGGTGTCCTTCTACGCGGGACTTGGCCCGGCGTAACATCTCCCCTTTGGTCGGCTTATGCCTGGCCTTGCGCGCCCAATCGGAAAAGGCTCGCAAGGCGGCCCCAAGCTTCTTGCGGCTGGTGCGGCGCTTGACCTTGAAGTAGCCCTTCTTGGTCTTGCCGCAGTCGTGGGTGAAGCCCAGAAAGGTGAACTCCGCAGGCTTGGCCCCCCGCTTGCGCGCATCGGCTCGGGCATAGCGCCCGAACGCCAAGCACCGCGTCTTCTCCTCCGCCAGGCTGAGCCCGAACTTGCCCAGTCGCCCCCTTAGGCCCTCCATGAATCGATTCGCGTCCTGCCGATACTGGAACAGAAAAGGGATCTAGAAAAGGCAGAAAAGGGGTCAGAGCCCTTCATGTTTTCTTTCGGTTTTCAAGTGCTCTGATCCCTTTTTGTTTTCTTGCTGACCCCCTTTTTCCTGGAAGGAGATAACGCGCCTGGCAAGACCGGGAACAGCGGTCCTGGTAGTGGACCTGATGCGCCCCGCCACAGCTGCGCACGCGGACACCCTGGTCGAGACCTATGCCGCAGACGCCCCGCCCCTGCTGCGGCGGGATTTCCGCAACTCGCTGTTTGCGGCCTTCGAGCCGCGTGAGGTCGAGGTGCAGTTGCGGGAGGCTGGACTGGATGGTCTGAAGGTAGAGACGGTCAGCGACCGACATCTCGCGGTCAGCGGGTGGATGGGGGAGTGAGGCGAGTTGAATCCCGACAGTTCGTCGGGGCATCCTCTCTCCCGCGGATCTTGTTTCAGTCTAACTCCTCCAGCGAACACACACGACCCAATCCAGTGGCCGCAGGCATCCTCGGTGCGGATGCTGCAGTGGCGGACCCTGATCGCGTCTCGGACGCGGTCCAGGAAGGCGGGGCTTGAAGGTTCTGCGCTCGTGGACTTCTCCTTTCGCTTTCGTGTGCTCAGCGCATCGACCATCGCGCTCGAGCGTGCAAGCCAGTCTGGGATAGCGTGCGATGTCCACGATATCCCGCGGCTCTGGCACGCCCGCTTGCCTCTGGACCGATCCGAGCACCTATGCTAAGTTCTTGAAAACTCGACAAGCCAGCGACTAGGAGATCGACGGATGGCAGAGTCCCAGCGCACCTTCCAGCCGACAGCCAACTCTTTTTGCTGCTCGTTTTGCCCCAATATGCGGGGGTAGCGAGCGATGTCCGCGATATCCCGCGCATTTGAGCGATATCACGCAAATTGCACGGTTCGGGCTCTAGTAGGCGGGATATCGTGCAAGTTGCTCGCTAATCATTGGTTGCCGCAGGAAACGGCATGGGGCATTACTGTAGAATCTGCGGAAGAACCAGACCGAACGAAAAATTCTCTGGTAAGGGACACGGGACTCACGTATGCAAAGATTGCGCGCGAATGCCAAAGGAGGAAAGAGAAGCCATCGAGCAGGAAGAAGAGATTTTCGGTTTCCTGAAGCAGTCTCGTATCTCCGACAAGAACATAGGTCGGCTTCGGACACTGGCGGCATCGAATAATTTACGGATAGCTGAATTGGCGTCTCTCGTCATCGAGGTTGCTAAGGTCAAACCATACAAGAAAAGACGTCTAAAGGTGCTGGCTCGAGAAAGAAGAGACCTTCTCAACGCTCTCGAAAAGACTGGACTAATATATGCACATCATTGGTAGATTATCGGCTAACAAGGGACTCCAGGCGACGCCGGAAAGCTTTCCGGCGCTTCGCGCGTGGCTCGGTGGCGGCGCGCCTGAGCCCAGGCGTTAGATGACATACATGACTTCATCCCTTGTGATAAATATGTGGAGTAAAGGAAGGTAGCAATGGAAATATGGACTTCAAAATTCTTAGGTCCTATTGTTTTTGCCTTGGCAGTTCCAATGATTTTCACTCCAAGAAGTCTCAATGAGGTTACGAAGGGCTTCTTAGAGGATAAGCCGTTGATTCTAATTTCTGGTGTTCTTGCAATGATAGCCGGATTATCCATCGTCAATTCCTATAATATATGGAAATTGGATTAGACCTTGATTATTACTCTCTTTGGCTGGGCTCTTGTCATCGGTGGGGCGTCACGAATAATCACTCCACACTTTGTCGCTAGAATAGGTAACACCATTACACATAGTCCCAAAGCGACGATGATCATAGGCCTTTTTTGGGCAGTATTAGGGGCATTCTTGATATTTAAGGGTTATGTGCAATAAAAATTATTTCATCTTAAAATTGGCTGCACCCGATGCTACGGTCGCTGCCGCTCGCTTCGCTCGGGTGAGCCAAGCACGTTATATCATCATATAGATAGAGGTGATCATGAAGATAAAGAGTTTGGACCATGTTGGCGTTCGGGTAATGAGCTTTGATAGAACGATCAACTTCTATGAGAAGTTAGGATTTACCGTAACTAGAAAAGACCTGAAGGAACATGTGGTGGTGCTTAAACACTCCTGCGGCATTGAAATTAACCTGCTGGACAGTGGTAACGACGATAACCAACAAGAAAATATTCTGATGGATGTGGAGATGAAATACCCCGGTTACACCCACTACGCCATGGCGGTCGATTCAGCAGAACGCGCAAAACAATATTTGGAATCTCTCGGAGTTTCCGTTACTGAAGGACCTGTCACTTTTGGTGATGGGAAAACATCTGTATTTGTACGCGACCCTGATGCAAACGTTATTGAATTCACCGAGCTACCAAAGGTATAACAAGAACTTGCACCCGACCTGCTTCGGTCGCTGCGCTCCGTACGTTTTCAAATATGGGGTCCAAATATGGGGTCAGAGCCCTTTAGAACCTAAAGGGCTCTGACTTTGGTCTTTCGCGGTCGCATGGTCAACGCCCTGCGCGGCGCCGCCAAGGCCGGGGAGATCACCGGCCTCGGTCCCGGCTCGATCCCGGCTCGGTCTCGGCCCTGCTCGATGCCCTGATGGCCGAGGAGTGGGTGGTCTACGCCAAGCCTTGCCTGGCCCACACCGAGTCGGTGATCGGCTATCTGGCCCGCTATACCCATCGCATCGTTCTCAGCAACGCTAGCATCCCGGGCCTGGACGACGATCAAGGGAAAGGATCGGACATCCATGTTTTCGAAGCCCCCGACAGCGGGAGCCCGAGCGTGTCGGCTTGTGCCCCCATCTGAGATTTTCAGAGACTCCAACGCGGAGAAATGGCGCCCAAAGCGGGCGAATCGGCAAGATTGAGAGGGGCGGACCGGAAATCGGCCACGGGCTTCCCCCCGATGCTCTATCGGGCACAGAATTGGACAGCCATCTTTTGGTTGGCACGCACATAGAGACCGGGGTCGTTCCGCCCGGTGGCCACCTTGATATCGCGCCGGCTGTCGAGGCCGAAGGGACGACAGGCGATCACGTGGTGAACCCGATCTCGCTCGAGCAAGCCAGCCACCGCTTCGGCCATGTTCTTGTCGGCAACAAAGAAAGAAGGTCATTCACTCGAAGACCCCGGTGGAGAAAAGGCTGCCGAGATCGATGCCGCCCTTCCACCGGGCGAGTCGGGGATGCTCGCTCCCCGGAATGACCGTCGCGGCCCCCGAGCGATCCAGCCGCGTGATGACAAGCTCCGCGACCTGCGCATCCGCGAGCACGACCGGACTGGGGAGTGGGTCGAGACCCACACCTGTTGCTCGTAGAGCGAGCGGAGCGACTGCATGATGGTGTCAATCGACTGCGAATGGATGCTATTCCCAGGCTCTTCGATGACCAGCAGCGGCGGCATGTCGTCGAGGTAGCCGACGAGGGTGAGCGCGAAGATCCGCAGTGTGCCCTCTGACACCCCGGAGGACGTTACCTCGTGGCCCCCTTCGGACTGGACGCGAGAATAGGCGTGGTGGTCCTCTTCGCGCTCGCGCAGCGCGATTCCGGTGATCTGGGGCAATGCTGTGCGCTCGTGCGCGACCCACGCGGCGAAGCGCTGCGGGTCGGTCTGCTGCAAGGGCAGCGCCAACCAGGGCAGGTTCTCCCCGGAACTCATCAGTCCCTTCGGTGGCCCGGGCGGGCTGGCCTGGTGCAGCTCGCCCCATTTCGGGTCGAAGAAGAGGACACCATTGAGAAGCAGGCCCATGAGCCATCGACCGGCCGCAAACTCGGATTCGGACTCGTATTGGAGGCGCCGCAGGGCAAGCACTGTGCGATCGACCTGTGAGTCGCGATCCCTGCCGCCCTTTTTCTCCGGCCTCAAAGTGGCCTCTGACACATCCTCCCAGCTGAGCTCACGCTTCAGAATGAACCGCCAGCCCTTGTTGTTCGCGTATTCTCCCTGCATGAGCAGACGTCCCGCCTAATAGGCTTGGTCGTACGGGAATACGAACAGGTATTCGCTCTGAACGACAAGCTCGTGCGCTTCCTCTGATTACAGGCGGATGTCATATCGGATGTGAGTCGGCCACTTCGTTTCATCGCGTTGCACCGCGGCGGTTGAGGCACCGATGAGCTGTTTCATCACGTCGTCAGGCAGCAGCGCCTCGATCCCGATGGAAGAACTCTCGCGCTGAGCGCGGAACGGAATCTCGGCGAGCGAGCCCGCTCGCGCGCCGCGACCGAGCAAGCGTTCCATGAACGCGCCAGCGACGTTGCGGCCGCGAGGCAGATCGCCGAGGCGCACCGGGATGTCGAGCAGCGTGGTCTTGCCCGAGCCGTTGGCGCCGGCGATGACACAGAAGTCCGACAGCGGGGCGCCGAGTCGCTCGAAGCACCGATAGTTGGTGGCGTCGACGCGGGTGATCATGCGCCTCCCCCGGCCTGGGCCAGAGCCCTCTGGAAGCGGTCTGCATCGGGCGCGAGATCGCAAGGCTTCCGATACGCCGCGATGACGTCCTGACGTGGAAGCTTCAGCCATTGGCGCACTTGCCCGAGATTGAACCAGGCCCAGGCATGGCGGGCTTGCGGCGCATCCATTTGCGTGACGCGTTCGAGATAGGCCATTGCCTCCTGGAGCAGGCGTTTGCGGGTTTGCTGGTCCGCGAAACGGTCGGAGCGGCAGAGTCGTCCAGTCAGACTCAGCTTGGTCTGAGCGAACTCATGTAAGGCTCGCGCATCCTGCAGGACCGGGTCCCCCGCCCGCTCGAAGAGTCGATGGGCGCGGTCCTGACGCCCCAGGCGTCGCTCGATGATCGCGGCGTCGAACGCATCTCGCGCCGCGAGGATGGGTGGGAGCCGATCCAGCAGTGCCTTGGATTTATTCTCATCGCCTGCATCGGCGTACGCGGAGGCAAGCGCAGTCAGCGCCCGCGCAAAGGTGCCAAGCTCGGGGGCATCGAGGTCCGCAAGCAGCGACTCAGCACCGGACAGGTCGCCCTGTTCGGCCTTTTCGCGGACCATCGCCACCGCGATGGACGGCGAGCGCATCCCGTCACGCCAAGCCTGATCGAGCAGCGTCCGTGCCTGGTGTCCATCCCCCGTCGCCTTCTTGTAGGCGTAATCGCGCAAGACGCCCAGGACCACGTACTCGGGGTGGGCAGGCAGCGTGACTCGGAAATAGGTCCGCCCCTCGTCGAAGTCGAAGACGGGTGACGGCGAACCGTTTTCGGCCATGCTCCGCCGGATCTTGGACAGCCCGGTGCCGCGCCCCTCGGCGAGGCGCAGCTCCTTTAGAAACTCCCCGATGCGTCGATTTCTGGCGGGGACCGGCGGCGGGGCCACCGCTCCGGAGAGATGCTGTTGTTCGATCCCCGGGACCGGACCGGGATAGCTGATGATCTCGATGCGGTTCGGATAGAGGTAGACCTTGGTGGGCTCGACGCTCGTCTCGTAGCCGCGGTGGTAGACGGCGTTGACCAGCGCCTCGCGCAGGGCGGGCAACGGAAAGCTGAGCCAACCGCGGGTCTCCACTCCCGCCGTGCTCTTCTCGAGATGGCGGGTCGTCATGCTCTTCAGGTGGGCGAGGCATTGCCGCAACTGGTGCTGCAACGGTCCCCGAAAGACCTTCTCGGTCAGGGTGTTGCCACCGGCCTCGTCGGGAAACTCCACAACTTCGATCCGCGCCCCGCGAAACCACTGCTCGGGGGTGTCGCTGAAGAAGAGCAAGGCCACGTTGCGGGGGGCCCCGTGACCGTTGACCCGCGACACGATCTGCATAGCCTGGTAGATACGCTCGGCGTCCTGGTCATCGCGAAGGTCACTACGGACGTCGTTCAGGAACTCCCGGACCAGGGTGAGACTGAGATCGTCGTTGCGTGCCTCGTGGGCGCGGCGATCATCGAACGGTACCCGCGCCGTCTGCTGCAGCAGCGAGGTGAATATCTCGTTGCGAGCCTCCACCGATTCGCTGCCAATGCGAACCCAGTACTTGCGCTCCCCCTTGGCCCCGTCGGGGGCCTGATGGGGACGAACATCGGAAGCGGGTGCCCAGAGCACGAGCACCTGCTTCCCGTCCACCTCGCAAACATCCATCACCGGCATGTAGGCCGGATCGATGCGATTGCAGTTTCCCCGAATCCACTTCTGTGCAGCATCGATATACGCGGCACTCAGGCCGTTGACCGGTCTGACGGCAACGCCGTCCTGCTCGGCCACACCGAGGACCCCATAGCCGCCGTTCTGGTTCTGCAGATCGTTACCAAAGGCACACAGGGTCTCGATGACCTCATGTCCCGCGGTGTCCGGGTCCCAGCTCGCCTTGAGCTCCAGGCGGGCGGTCTCGACCGCGCCGCCCACGAGCTCTTCGATGCCGATTGGGAGGTGCGATCTCATGCGCCCGGCACCGCGTTCTCAGCGCGAAACACGCGATAGGCCTCGGCAATGCGCGGCAGATCGTCGTCGAGGGTCTTCTCCCTACGGCGCAGCATACGGACCACGGACTGCCCGCCCACACGCACGCGCTCGCGATGCTCGACCTCTTCGACCAGCTCCTCGCCGTCGGGGCCACGCTTGTAGAGCGTATTGCCCCGCCGGTCGAAGCCCACCTTCTCGGCGACAGCCATGAAGACGGGATGGCAGCGGCGCAAGGCCGTCAGCAGCATGTCCCGGTCGTCGGCCCGACGCAGTTGCGCCGCTGATGCGACCGTGCGGCCGCCGAGCGTGCCGTCGGCCATGGGCCAATCGCCGCGCGGGTGGAACACCGGTTCGAACCGAGTGGGCTCCTTCTCGAAGAAGAACATGTCGAGACCATTTGTCCACAGCCCCCAACGACAGTCCCTGGCTTCCTCCTGGCTCATGACATCGTAGAGCAGGCCGAACTCCTTCTCTGCCCGCTTGTGGTCGCGCATCTTGTATACGCCCCGGGAGCTGGTCTTAGGCTCCTTGTCGCAGATGACGACGAGCTGGAGATTCGCCGGGGTCTTGTCTGCGCCCGGCTCGAAGATCGCGATGTCGATCTTCTTGCTGCGTCCGTCGACCTGCATCTTGAAGTCGGGGACCATGTCCTCGACGGAGATACCGTACTCGTGGAACAACGCCCGAGCGATACGCTGGCGCACCTGTTCCTTGGGCGTGTCCTTGACGGGCTCGTCAGTGATGTAGTCGAGGAGCTTGCCCTCCTCGATCGAGCTAACCTCGTCGTCGGCCTGGTCGATCTCTTCCACTTCGGGGTCACTCACCGCCGAATTTCTCCTTCAGGTCATCGTCGGAACCACTGGCGGCTCCGCCGTCGCGAACCCAGGCGTCAACGTCTTCGCGCTTGAACTTCCAGAAGCGCCCGACCTTGTGGTCAGGCATACCCTTGCTGGTCACCCAGGCATACACCGCGTCCTTCGACACGCCAAGGTACTCCGCGATTTGGTCAACCGATAGCCACCGATCATGCAAGCTGGCGCTCCTGATATTTGGGAGTTCTGTGCTTGCCGCGGTATAGACCCTGCCCAGAGGGGCGTCAAATGGATTTGGCAGGATTTAACAGGAAATGGCAGGATCTGGGCCAGATGAATTGGCATTCCAGCCGGGCGGACGTGAGAAGTCCTTGGCCAACTGCAGCCAAGCCTGTCGGGTGATCCCGATCCGCTCCGAGATCGGCGGCAGATCATCGGCGATGGCCCCGCGCTTGTCGTCGCGCACCGCCTGGCCGGTCCCGTTGACCAAGTCCAGGTAGTCGGCCAGGTGGAAAGGAAGACCGTCCGACATGCTCTCGCGCACGCCGCCCACGAAAGGGGACAGCTCCGGTGGCTGGGTCGGTACCGTCGCACCCCCCTCCCCCTCGATGGCCTCCGCTGCTTCGACGCAGGGCTTCGGTGGCGGCCTGAGGCGCGCGTTCAGTCGTCGTATTGTAGCATGCTACGAAATGGGAACCGAACGCGAGGGGTTCGGAAATGAGAATTAAACGATCGGGGGGGCGGACCACGGTTTCCGTGTTTGCGCGTAAAAGGGCGCACCGCTTTTTACATAAATTTTGAGGACGGATATCGAAGTCTTGGATAGTCGCAGATGAGCAATGATGACCTCGACAACCTCCCCGATGTTCGGGACGGCCTAACGCGAAAGGAGCGCATTGTGCTCTATTGCATCGATCAGATACAAAAAGAACGGAGCGGGCGTAACGTCCCCACTGTAATGCTCTACGGCCGGGTGGTGGAACACATCGATATCAGCGAGGATGAACTGCAACTCATCTTGCAAAGGCTCACTGCCTATAATCAAAACCCGCCGGCGCAGTGATCGAGCGGGCGCTGGCGCTCTGGCGCTCTGGCGCTCTCTGGCGCCTGGCGCCTGGAGCTAGGGTCATGTTTTGTTTCTTACCTACGGTGATTTCCCGCGCCACAAAAAGAAAAAGACGGGCACCTTTTGAGTTGAGCTGTCGTACCGAGGCCCTGGGCGGCCTGAGTGCCCAGTGCGACCAGTGCGGGGCCTTGGCCGACGATGGCACCTGGGTCCCGGTCAAGGGCAGCTACCTGTTCCCGGTGCGTGCGCTGTCCCGGCACTTTCGTGGCCGGATGGTCAGCGCCCTGCGCAACGCAGCCAAGGCCGGCGAGCTGGCCGGCATCGACCCGGTCGAGGTCTCGGCCCTGCTCGATGCCCGGATGGCCGAGGACTGGGTGGTCTACGCCAAGCCCTGCCTAGGAGCCTGTCGGACTTCGGACTGTCCTACTGCGGGACAGCGGAAATCGGCCGGATTTCCCGATCCATTTCGTCAAATAGCGACGGCCATTCTCCTCAATCGATCGAAAAATCCGACTCGATCCCGCTTTCCCTCGCTACGAACGCCCAAGTCCGACAGGCTCCTAGACCACTCCGAGTCGGTGATCACCTATCTGGCCCGCTACACCCATCGCATCGCGCTGAGCCCCTCGGGTTGAGTCGAGCCCTCGACTGAGCCCGGACAGCGCCCGTGAACCGCCGGCGCCCCTCGGGTGCCGCGGGTACGCTCGTGCAAAGCCCGAGATTTCGGCTAAAATCGGGCTATTGTTTACCGAAATCGGACGCCGGAGGGATGCTCAAGCGGTCGACGAATGCCCCCAGGACCCCGTCACAGGCCTTGAACGCCGGCCTCCCCCTGTGCCCCAGACGGGGCCCCGCGATACGTTTCCCTCTATATAAGGTCTCGCGCTCCCGGGCAGAAGCGGCTTAGCTCAACAGACATCTATACGCCACGATGGGCTTCGGAGCTTCTCCTGTGAGATCAGGGTGCGAGGCGTATAAATGCTTATCCGTTAGCGCAAACACATCGACGATCAACCGTATACAGTGATGAAAAAAGTCTGGGTTAAGGATCCTCACACCGGTGGAGTGAAGATTCCTGAAATAATAAAAGAAACGGTTAAGAACCGTATAGTAGGCTATGCCGAAACGCACTACACCGGAAAATATTCTCGGATTGACGTCCGCTTCAAGGGCCACTTTTGCTATATAGATGCCTATACAGAACCATTCGTACCGGAAGATTATGACTCACTTCAATTCGGTGAGACAAGAGAAGAACGCATTGAAAGGCTAAGAAATACGCCGATACATCTCTGTAGATTGCGATACAAAGGCAACGAAGACGAATGGACGCTGGCTTTTTACACATACAGCCACAACAAATATGAGCCAAGCGTATTTGATCACGGCGGATTTTGGGGAACACCGGAAGAAGCATTTCAAACATCAGCTGTATACTTGGATGAATGAGATGCTTGTGCAGCTATTTCGCGGAAATGTATCAGGAAAATATATGGTCACGGGCGGTGGCGAAAACGGAAGGGCTTAGCGACTGTGAAGCTTGCTGATGGCGCAATTGTTGATGTTGAACTACATTGGTATGAAGCAACCGGATTTGGGAAACGAGAATTCAAGATCAAACGGTACTTGTAGGACCGAGGTTAGAAATTATGCATAAGTTTTTGATTTGTATAAATAATACTGGCTATGAGGCTTCGCTTGAGCAACGGAAATTGTACGAGGTCTTGCCAGACGAAGCAGCGTCCAAGCATGGCCAGTTGAGAGTAATAGATGAATCAGGAGAGGATTATCTATATCCTGCGAGCATGTTTATGGATGTTGCTCTTACAGAAGAAATCGCAGAAAAAGTCGCTCAAATCGCATGACTATGCGGTGCACCCGACCCTCGGGTCGCTACCGCTCTCTTCGGCCCGGTGAGCTGAACGTTCGACAAGGATAATTTAAAAAAACATTATGATTGAGCGATCACCAATACCCGAAGAACGCCCAATTCTGGAAGAGATTCGGAAGATTGTCGCCACAGGCGAACAATATCTATTAAAGGATGAATCAATGTAATCAATGGGGTCAGACTCGATTGGTGTGGCGTCAAGCAGTGAGTTTCGGTCGAGTCTGACCCCATTGATTGGTGCCGTGGTCGAGGGGGCGGTCGAGTTCGGGCTGCTTGCCGGCCTTGAGCACCTTGACGGCACGCTCCAGCAGGTCGCTGTAGAGGGTGAAGCCGATCTCCTGGATCTGGCCGCTCTGCTCGTCGCCGAGCAACTCTCCGGCGCCGCGGATCTCCAGGTCGTGGGTGGCCAACGTAAAGCCGGCGCCCAGATCTTCCAGGGACTCTATGGCCTCCAGGCGCTTGGCGGCATCGCGGGTCATGGCCTTAGCAGGTAGGCGTAGGCACGGTGGTGGGAGCGCCCGCCCCGGCCGCGCGGCTGGTGCAGCTGGGCGAGGCCCAGCTTGTCGGCGCGGTTGATGAGGATGGTGTTGGCGGTGGGTACGTCGATGCCGCTCTCTATGATGGTGGTGCACACCAGCAGGCTGAAGCGCTCAGGGCGTCGCTCCACTGGCTGATAAAGGTCTTGATGGGGTGGCGCGCGGCGGGCGGGGTGGCGATGACCGAGAGGTCCCGCAGGCCGGACATGGGCATGTTGAGCGTGCGCGGGATGGGGGGTGGCGGTCAGGGTGAGTATGTCCACCTCGCTGCGCAGGGCCTTGAGCCGCTCCTTGTGGCGTACGCCGAAGCGGTGCTCCTCGTCGATGATCACCAGCCCCAGGTCCTTGAACCGGATGCCGCCCTGGAGCAGCTTGTGGGTGCCGATGACGATATCGACCGCGCCCTTCTCCGGGCCCTCGATCACCTGCTTCTGCTCCTTGGGGGAGCGAAAGCGCGACAGGCTCTCCACCCGGACCGGCCAGTCGGCCAGGCGGTCGGCGAAATTGTGGTCGTGCTGCTCGGCGAGCAGGGTGGTGGGCACCAGCACCGCGACCTGGCAGCCGCCTTGTGCGGCCCGCATGGCGACCTCGGTCTTTCCGAAGCCCACGTCGCCGCAGACCACCCGGTCCATGGGCCGGGGGAGACAAACAAAGTGGGTGTCCATTTCTTCCCGGCCGGGGGAGACAAGCAAAGTGGGTGTCCATTTCTTCCGCAACAATCGCGAGATCCGCCAGCAATCCCTGGCGATCTTCGACCGCACCTTCACCATCACCCGAGTGCTGCGGCTGCTGGCCATCGGCGTGGCGTTCATCGGCATCCTCAGCTCGCTCATGGCAATGGAGCTCGAGCGCGCGCAGGAGCATGCCCTGCTCCGGGCCTTGGGGGTGACCCGCACCCAGATCTTTACCCTGGTCGGTCTGCAGACAGGGCTCATGGGGCTGATCGCCGGGCTGCTCTCGCTTCCTCTCGGGTGGGTCTTGTCGGAGATCCTCATCCAGGTGGTCAACCGCCGCTCCTTCGGCTGGTCCATGGCGAGCCGCCTGCCCTTCGACCCGCTCTGGCAGGCGCTGCTGCTGGCGCTCGCCGCGGCCCTGCTGGCCGGACTCTACCCCGCCTGGCGGGTCAGCCGCACCGAGCCCGCCCAAGGACTGCGGGAGGAGTAGCCATGGGAAGCTCGCTTCTGCGCAACCTTTTTGCGATGGTCCTGACCGGTCTTGCCGCCTGCTCTCGGACGCCGCCGCCGGACGCGCCCATCCGCGTCACCGACGCCCTGGGAGAGGCCCCGGCGGAGGGCTTCGCACGTGCCCTGACGCCTCGCCGCTTCGTCTTCCCTGCCGACCACGGCCCCCACCCCGACTTCCGGAACGAGTGGTGGTACCTGACGGGAAACCTGGCCGACGACCAGGGACACCGCTTCGGCTATCAGGTCACCTTCTTCCGCATCGGCCTGCAGGCCCACCCCGCTCCCCGCTCGTCCCACTGGGCAACCAGCCTGCGGTTCTGACGGCACTGTGCCGGGTCACAGCGGTCACTCCACCTGAGGACTTGGCTTGGAACCTTCAAAGAGGCGCTGTAATGATCCTCGGGGAGCACCATCTGCCACGATCGCGATGAGCCCTGCCGCTTCAGGGCTGACGGCCTGGATTGGATCCCGCTCCGACATTCAGGCTGCCCCTTGACTCGCGGCGCTTATGCACACGGCGCCGGATGACGAACCGCTCGTCGCATCCAGGCCACATTGGCTCCCCGCTTTGGTCTATAAGTGACTGATTTTACAGGGCTCGCCCCGGGCTGTGCAAGAATTGGTCTTTGTGACGCAGATCGCACTGTTAGGCGGGCTAGAGGCTGATCCCCCAACGTTTTCCCCATAGTTGTCCACAGGAACTGTGGAAAAAGGTTTATAAGGGTTACAGGAATTTTTGATCTACGGCGACTGGGTCGAAAACGAGGTCCTGGCCCAGGTGCCGCACCGCCAGTACGTCTTCGTCGTCCGAAGGTCCTGCCACGCGCGTTCCATCAGCACCACCGCCTGGGCGAGCTGTGCGCGCCGCAGATGACACGCACCATACTGCGCTGTGCCGTAGAGCGTTTTCCCGATGAGCGTCGGTGTACTAGATACGATTGCGAAGCATCAGCTCCTTGGGATGGGGCGAGAGGTAGTACTGGCGCATCACGTAGGGGTCCGGGTGGCGCCGAAAGTGGTGGCGAATGAGCGTGATGGGCACGATCAGGGGCACCACTCCCTGGCGGTACCGCTCGATGGTCTCGACCATTTCCTCCCGATCGAGCCCGTCGATCCGGTCCTTCAGGTAGCCCATCAGGTGCTGCAGCACATTCACATGCTGGCGGGGAGTGGCCGGGCGCTTGAGCGTACGCATGAGCTTCGAGACATAGTCCGCCGCCAGCTGCTCCAGATCCGCGGCTCCCGCCTTGGCCACCATGGGGCCCAGCTCGCGATACATCGACTGATCGTGGGCCAGGATCAGATATTTGTGATCCGAGTGGAAGGCGACGAGCTTCTCGGCGGTGAGACCGCCGGCGGTCATGCACTGCCAGCGATGGTAGACGAACACCCGCTCGATGAAGTTCTCCCGCAGCACCGGGTCTCCCAGCCTGCGCTCCTCCTCCACGGGCAGCAACGGCAGGCCTTCCAACAGCACCCGGGCGAAGATGCCGACACCGACACGCTGGGGCATACCCTTCTCACCATAGACCTTGACCCGCTCCATGCCGCAGCTGGGCGAGCTGTTCTTGAGGATATAGCCGGACATATTGCTCAGCTGCGGCAGCGTGCGGCGGGCGAACTCGGCCAGGTCATCTGTCGGGTCCAGACCGGGCGTGCGCACACCCTGGGCCCGCACTCCCTCGCCTTTCCGTATCAGCTGGATGGGCTCCCGGGGGATACCCAGACCGACTGCCGCCTCCGGACATACGGGGAGAAACTCGAAATACTCCGACAGTGTCCCGTTGATGTAGGCGTCCCGCTTGTGGCCGCCGTCGAAGCGCACTTCCTGGCCCAGCAGGCAGGCACTGACACCCACCCGGATCTTCTCGGACGAAATGGTCTCGGCACCCGAATCGTCCTCTTGATTCATAAACTCAGATCTCTTTCCAATACGGATAGGGAAATTGGCGAATCGGGTCCCGGACCTCAAGCCGATGCATGCCCTGGGCGACGAAGAAGACGATCGCATCCTCCTGGGCCTTCACCAGCAGCCCCTTCCGTTCCCGGCGGCGCGCCGCCCGTTCGGCCTCGCGGTCCAACAGCCCGCCGACCCCTCGATGATGGCAATCCGGCGCCACATGGAGGCCGCGGACCAGCAGACCGCTGAGTCCTGCGGGGGTCTCGCTGTCGTCGGCGGCCTCCCAGGCGACGATGCCCAGGACCCGTTCGTCCCGGTCTTCGGCCACCATCATCCCGAGATGGTCGAGGTCCAGCTCGGTGTAGCGATAGCTGGGCAAAGACGGCCGCTTCACCCGCTCCTCGGCCCTGGTCGGGTGGATCGGCAGGTACGGTCGAAGTCCGCCCTGGACGCACCCATGGTCACCGCCATCGCAAAGCCCTGCAACATCTCACCGGCGTTGTCGCCAATGATGTGGATGCACATCACCTCGTCCACCTCCTGCGCCTTGGGCGCCGGCGTCAGACGATTGTAGCGCGGGACGTGGGTGGACGAGCAGGTGGGCGTGAAGGCTCCCGGCAGGGCGAAGACCACCGCCGTCCGTCCTTTGAACCTAGAAACCGCAGTTGGACGGCCGCCAGAGTGCGTGCGGCGTGGTGCCTGGCAAGGCACAACGAGGCGGAATAGTTCATCTATTCCAACGAGTTGTAACGCCGCCAGGCGCCGCGCCGTGCGTGCCCTGGTGGTCGTAGCGCCCCTCACCTCGCGGGTGAGTCCCAGGTTTCTCAATACCCATCAGCAAAACAATCACTTGCTAGCCACTCGAAGCGGTCAACTGCGGTTTCTAGGTTGAACTCCTCGTCGGTGGTAACGTCCACCCACTCGTGGTCCCGGCGCGTACGGAAAGTGACCCTGAAGACTCGCTGACCTTCTCTGTTCTCAAGCATGACTTATGCTCCTCTCGCGTTGATTCCAGACCTTCTCGTGGATGTGGTAGGCGACAGTGTTGACGGCTGGCTCGACCAGCGCCATCGCACCCCCGACGAGGACACTGCCGGTCATCAGGGACTCCACGGTGAAGGCCACCGTGCAATGCACTGCCGCAAAGCTCATGGTCTTGGTCATCGGCAGCTATGGGGAGGCTTTTAGAGCTGCAGCGATCCGAGGTTGGCTTGGCCATCACGAAAAGTCGGGATACAAGCGGGGCGCATTTACCTTTTCAACCCTACTGTCGCGTAGATTTCGGAGGGAAAGCGGCGAAAACCCTGTAAGACACGGCCTCTAATATCAGTTCTCGTCTTGTGATTGGACTTCACCATCGGTGAGCGTCTGCGACAAGCTCGGCCCAAGACTGATCGAGCTTCTAGGCCCTACGGATCGCACGTCACAGCCATTCTGTGGCTCTTGTGACCGGATTGAAACGGCGGCTACCGAGCCTCCAGGGAAGAGGCCGAACAGGAGAAGCGCCGGTAGCGCTGTTTCCGGCCGAACGGGACTCGCCATGGATGGCTAGCGCCGGACCTGCCGGCGAAGCGGGACTGCGTAGCACTCGCAGGGATTCACGGCTTGTCCGTCAGTCCCATCCCGAACCGCACTTCCCTCAATCTCGCTGTTGCCCGTTGACGCCAGTCGGGTCTTCCTTCAATCCGCTCTCCGCAATGGTCAAACTTTGGTGAGTGCCTCCGCTGAGTCGGCGTATCGGTCAAGGAAACATGCTCGGCCTCGAAGTCCCCTCTGGAAAAAGTCCGCGGAAAGGACTTTACTCTGCGCGTGACCGACTGAGCCCCGAAGGCAGCCCCGATGACCGAGACCCCCGACCCTCGCCTGTCCCTGCTGGAGACCATGCCCATGGACCATGTGATCGCCTGGGCCGCCTCCCGCGGCCTGGAGCCGGCACGGGTGGACGGCAGCGACCCCCTGGCGGTCCACCAGGCGGCGCTACAGGGTATGGAGCGCATCCGGGCCACGGGGGTATGCCCTACTTTCTGGAGAGCACCACCTATCGCCTGCGGGGCCACTTCGAGCCGGACGACCAGTCCTACGTGGACCCCGCGGAGCTGGCCGAATGGCGCGCCCGGGACCCCATCGACCGATTGGCCGCCCGGCTGGGTCTGACCGACGCGGAAATCGGCCACTTGCGCGCCGACGCGGTCGCGCGCATCGATCAGGCCCTGGCCGAGGAGATGCGCCGGGACTCCAGCGTCGTCATGTTCGGCGAGGGCGTGGCAACCAAGCGCCTAGATCTGCTGGAGGCCTTCGGGGCCGAGCGCATTCGCAATACGCCCCTGGCCGAGAGAGGCGTATCGCCCGAGGTGCTGGACCTGCGCAGCCTCAAGCCCCTCGACGAGGCCGCCATCCTCGCCTCGGTGCGCAAGACCGGCCGGCTGGTGGTGGTGCCCGAGGCCAACCGCAGCTGCGGGGTCGGCGCAGAGGTTGCGGCCCTGGCGGCGGAGCAGGCCTTCCACGCCCTGCGCGCCCCTATCGTCCGGCTCACCAGCCCGGACGCGCCCGCCCCCTCCAGCTATCCGCTGGAGCAGGCCTTCGCACCCCAGGTCGATGCCGTCTACTCGGCCGCACTCGGATTGATGAGCCGTTAGACACGATGCCGTCATGGCGGAACGATTCGTCAGCGAAGCCATAGAGCCCGACATCGAGGGCTTGGATACGGCGCGCATGGCAACGGGCGAGCCTGGCCTGCCGGGACGCTTCGTCTGGCGCGGCCAAGCCTACACCGTGGCATCGGTGCGCCGAAGTTGGAAGGACACCGGGCCCTGCCGCAACGGCAGCGGTGAGCGCTACGTCCGCAAGCATTGGACCGAGCTGGAGACGACCTCGGGTACCGTCATGAAGGTCTACTTCGAGCGGCGCCCCCGTAGCGATACGAAAGGCCCCCGCTGGTGGCTGTTCAGCATCGACGAGGGCGAGACCGCTGAGTAGATCGAAGACCGGTCGACCCAAACTCGACTCCGCTCAATGGCAGGTCGGGGAGCACCTCGTCAGCTCCTCCGTCCGGGCGGTCGAATGCAGGCGAGGAGCACCGTGCCGCATGGCGATGCGTCACCCGGCCCGGCCAGCACCGAGACACGTCCGTTCATGACTTCTCACGGTCTCCACTGACCATGATCTATCGGCCCCTTTGCCGGACACTCGGCGGACCGGATTTCAGCCTCGACTGCTCTGGTATACTGGGCACAGATTAACCCTCTTGCGTCGCCTCGCGAGGAGATAAGCCATGACCGGAAAGAAACGGCTGCCAGCGCAAGAGCCAACCGCCGAGAATCGCTCCACCGCCGCCGATCAGACACCCACTCCATCGGGGGCCGATCCTGCCGCAACGCAAGACTCGGGAGATCGAGACACGGGTCGTTCGGACGCCTTCCCAATCGTCGGAATCGGTGCCTCGGCCGGCGGGCTCGAGGCCTTCGAGCATTTCTTCAATCACACCCCGTCCGACACCGGAGTTGCCTTTGTTCTCATTCAACATCTCGATCCCACCCATAAGAGCATTCTGGGAGATCTGATCAAGCGCTATACCCGCATGAAGGTGTTTCAGGTCGAGGACGGCATGAAGGTGGAGCCGAATTGCACCTACATCATTCCCCCGAACCGGGATATGGCAATCCTGCATGGCAGGCTTCACCTGATCGAGCCGACCGCCCCCCGCGGCTTGCGCCTGCCGATCGATTTCTTCTTCCGCTCCCTCGCACAGGATCGCGCTGAGCAGGCGATCTGCATCGTCTTGTCCGGTACAGGCACCGATGGCACCCTGGGACTGAAGGCAGTCAAAGGCGAGGGCGGCATGACCATGGTCCAGAGCCCCGACGCCGCGAAGTACGACGGTATGCCGCGAAGTGCCATCAACACGGGTATGGTCGACTATATCCTGCCGTCGGAGAAGATGCCGGAGCAGCTGCTGTCATTCATCAATCGCGAGCGCAGCAAAAAGGCCGAAAAGGCAAATGGGGCCCATCTCCCGAAGCCGGGCGAGTATCTGCAGAAGATCTACATACTCATCAGAGACCGCACCGGGCACGATTTCTCTTTTTACAAAGAGAACACCATTTTGCGACGCATCGAGCGGCGCATGACCGTCAACCAGATCGAGCATGTCGGCCATTACATTCGCTATCTTCAGCAGAACCCCCTGGAGATCGACATCCTCTTCCGGGAATTTCTGATCGGGGTAACCAACTTCTTCCGCGACCCCGAAGCCTTCGACGTGCTCGCTACCAAGGTCATCCCTCAGATTCTGCAGTTCCAACCGACGGAGCAGCCCATTCGAGCCTGGGTGACGGGCTGCTCCACGGGCGAAGAGGCCTACACCATTGCAATACTGCTCCGCGCCTGGATGGATACCCAGAAGCGGAGCTTCCCCGTGCAGATCTTTGCGACCGATATCGATCCAGAGGCCATAGAGGTCGCCCGCGCAGGAATCTACCCAGACAGCATAGCGGTCGACGTTCCGCCAAACTATCTGAAGCAGTATTTCTCCAAGGAAGAGAATACCTATCAGGTCAAGAAGACGATACGAGATATGCTCGTATTCGCCGTGCAGAGCCTGATCAAGGACCCGCCCTTCTCCAAGCTGGACCTGATCAGCTGCCGCAATCTGCTCATCTATCTTCGCCCCGAGCTCCAACAGCGCCTACTCCCCCTCTTCCACTATGCGCTGAACAAGGAAGGGTATCTTCTGTTGGGAACCTCCGAGTCCGTCGGGGATTCCGCCGACTACTTCACTACCATCGACAAGAGATGGAAGATCTTCCGCAAGAAGGGGGACCTGCTGGCCTCACCCCAGCCTATGGATATGTCGGCCCGCTCGGGACGGCCGACCGCGATACGACCCTCGCCCAACGGGCTGGAAGGCCCTGAAAAACGACTCACGTACAAGGAACTGGCAGAGCGTACGCTGCTCAATCACTTCCCCGCAGGTTGCATCATTATCAATGAGTCGGGACAGATGCTGTTCATCTACGGGCGCACGGGAAAGTATCTGGAGGCGACGACCGGAGAGGCGACTCTGAACATTCTCAGCCAGGCTCGGGAGGGACTGAGGATTGAGCTGACCACTGCCATCCGCAAAGTGCTGGGGCAGAAGAGCGCCGTCCACTATCGGGCTCTGCGCATCAAGACCAACGGCAGCTCTCAAAACGTCGACCTGACCGTGAAGCCTATTACCGATCCCCCTTCCCTGCGCGGCCTGATGGCGGTGGTCATCGAAGACTTGCCTGCCCCTCATACACAGGCTGCCGAGGGAAGCCGTACCACTCGGCGTGAGTCTGGACCTCGCGTTCAGGAGCTGGAGCAGGAGCTGCGATCCAACAAAGAGTACCTGCAGAGCACCATCGAGGAGCTGGAGACGGCGAACGAGGAGCTCAAGTCCACCAACGAAGAGCTCCAATCCTCCAATGAAGAGCTTCAGAGCACCAATGAGGAGCTGGAGACATCCAAGGAAGAACTCCAATCGGTCAATGAGGAGCTGACTACCGTCAATTTCGAGCACCAGAAGAAGATCGAGGAGCTCACCCAGGCCAATAACGACATCAACAATCTGATGGCAGCCACCGAGATCGGAACCCTTTTCCTGGACACCGACCTCTACATCACGCGGTTCACTCCCGCAGTGACCCAGTTCATCAATCTGATCCAGACCGATGTCGGCCGCCCTCTGAGCCATATCGTTGCCAATCTCAAGCACGCCAATCTCGTCCGGGACGCACAATCCGTGTTGGCCAATCTTCAATCGCGCGAGCTGGAGATACAGTCGGAAAGCGGGGACTGGCTATTGACCCGGATCATGCCCTATCGGACTGTCGATAATCTTATCCAGGGCGTGGTCATTACTTTTGTCGATATCACCGAGCAAAAGCGCGGCCACATGGCCTTGAAGAAGATGGAGCTGGCAATCGAGCAAAGTGCCCAGATGGTCGTGATGACCAACACCCGGGGCGTCATCGAATACGTCAACCCGAAGTTCTGCGAGGTCAGCGGCTACAAGGCCGACGAGATTCTCGGCAAGACACCTGCGACGGTCAAGTCCGGCCGGCATTCGCAGGAGTTCTATCGTGATCTCTGGACCACCATACTGTCCGGAAAGGTCTGGCGAGGCGAGATGATCAACAAGGCCAAGACCGGCGAGCTGTATTACGAGTCCGCGTCCATCAGTCCGGTGTGTGACGAAGACGGGAAGATCACCCACTTCATCGGCGTCATGGAGGACATCAGCGGATACAAACATACGTTGCACGAGCTGAGTGAGAGCCAGAAACAGCTCCAGTTGAGCACCGAGAAGCTCGAGGCCCAGGTGAAAGAGAGAACTGAGGAGCTGACAACTGCCAACGAGCTGCTCGAGAACGTCTTCTCCAGCATCCCGATCCAGATCGCCCAGCTGGATGCGGAGCTCGATTTCGTCCGAGTGAATCGCGCATTCGCCGAGCCGCGCAAGCACGGACAAGCCTATTTTCAGGGACGGAGCTATTTCCGGATGTATCCGAACAGCGAGGACGAAGAGATCTTTCGGCAAGTGCTGACCACGGGCGAGAGCTACCGGGCCGACGCCCGCCCCACCGACGGCACGGGCACGAGCCAGCCGGGGCGTTTATGGGATTGGACCGTCCAGGCGTCTCATAAACGCCCCGACCAGCAGCGGGGTCTTGTCCTGACCCTGGTCGAAGTCTCGGATCGAGTCGATGGCAAGACGTGATCCACCTTGCAGGTTCACGACTGGGAGCGCGCCGCGGTGCAAAGCTCATCGCGCTTGTCTGTGCCGCGCCCGGACTGAGCCCCCGGCCAACGGCCCTTGCACTTCGGGCATGAAGCCCGGCAATCGCCTTGTCTGAGCCGTCTCCCAGGATAACGGAGCAACCTATGACCAGCCATCGGCCCCACCGATTGAGAGAAGTTGCGGAGCGGTTTCTGGAGCGCCGGTCGTCGGGCGACAACCCGTCGCCTGACGTCGATGAGCAGCGGCTGGTACACGAGCTAAGGGTGCACCAGGTCGAGCTGGAGATACAGAACGAAGAGCTGCGTGACACGGCCCAGGCCTTGGAGGAGGCCAAGAACCGTTACCTGGAGCTCTACGACTTTGCTCCGGTCGGGCACGTCACCGTGGACCCGAAAGGCATGATTCGTGCTGCAAACCTGACCTTCTCGCGCATGCTGGGCGTGGACAGACAGACCTTGCAGGGCGGGGCTCTCTCCCGATTCGTCGCCAAAGAGGATGCAGACACCCTTTGGCTGCATTACAGGAAGGTGAGCAGCTCGGGGCAACGCCTAAGCTGCGAGGTCCGGATGATCGGGGCCGACGGTCAAGGCTTCAGGGCGCGCCTGGAGACGGCGTCCTTGTGGAGCGAGGAGCGCGGACAGAACGAGCACCTGATCTCCGTCAGTGACGTGACCGACAGATGGGAGGCCGAGCAGGCGCTTCAGCGCGCAAAGGAGAACGCTGAGCGGGCCAACGACGCCAAGTCACAATTCATGTGCCGGATGAGCCACGAGCTGCGAACACCTTTGAACGCAATCCTCGGCTTCGCGCAGCTGCTGTGGTCCGACAAAGGGAGGCTGAAGCCCGATCAGGAGACATCGGTCGACCGTATCCTCGAGGCGGGCAAGCGGCTGCTGGTGCTCGTGAACGACGTGCTGGACGTCAACAAGATCGCCCTCGGAGAGCTACCCTTCTCCCTGGCCGCTGTGAGCCTCGAGATGGCCTTGTCCAACGCCGTGGCTCAAGTCCAGACATCGGCGGCCGAGAGAGGCGTGACCCTGACGGAAACGTCCCGCGAAACCCATTGGGTGACCGCCGACGCCAAGCGCCTGCGCCAAGTGCTGACCAATCTGCTCTCGAACGCCGTGGAGCTCAGCCGTTCGGGCGGCTCGGTGGAGGTCCGCGTAGAGTCGATGCCCGACCGCAAGGTGCGCGTCAATGTTTGCAACAACGGGCTCGAGCCCACGCCCATCGACCCGGCCGAGGCAGCCGAGATCGGTATCCAAGGGCCGGCAACCAGCGGGCAGGCCGGCCCCGGCGTCGTCCTGACCGTGACTGAGAAGCTGGTGGAAGCCATGGGTGGGCGCACGGGTGTCGAGACGCGAGGTCGCTATGCCAGGAGCTTCTGGATCGAGCTGCCGGAGGCCCAGCCCGAGCCAGCCAAGACCCAGAGACAAGCGCCGGCGGCAACTCAGGCCGGGCTCGCCGCGCGCCAGGTCCTGTACGTGGAAGACAATCCGGCTAACATGGCGTTGGTCAAGGCCATCTTCCGTCAGCTGCCGAGATTCGAGCTTCTCGAAGCCAGTGACGCGGAGCGAGGCATCGAGATCGCGCGGGCTCGTATCCCGGTCCTGATACTCATGGACATCCAGCTACCCGGGATGGACGGCTTCGAAGCCTTACGCATCCTGCAAGAGGATCCGGCAACCTCGGACATCCCGGTCATAGCCGTCAGCGCCCATGCCATGCAGAAAGAGTTGGAGAAAGGGCTTCAAGCAGGCTTCCGCGATTACATCACCAAGCCGATACAAATCGACCGGTTGATCGCTCTGGTGGAGCAAGCCTGCGCAAACGGAGAAGCGGTCTCTCCACTCTGACGATTACCAGCGTTCGGTCAGCGCTTGCGCACGATGGTCAAACCGTCGCCGATGGGCACCAGGCTCAGGCTCACCCGTGCGTCCCGATGCAGGCGCTCATTGAGGGCCCGAATGCCCCGGGTATCCTCCCCATCGTCGTCCGGGTCTGCTACCGCCCCGCCCCACAGCGTATTGTCGAACAGCATCAGACCACCCGGGTGCAGTAGCTCGAGTCCGTATTCGTAGTAGTCGACATAGGCGGGCTTGTCGGCGTCCACGAAGACGAGATCGAATCGTCCGGCCACACCTTTCTTCAGCAGGTCTTCGAGGGTACGGAGGGCCGGAGCGATACGCAGGTCGATGCGATCGCGCACGCCCGCCTCCTCCCAATAGGGGATGCCCTCGGCGGTCCACTCCTCGCTCAGGTCGCAACAGATCAGGCGGCCGTCCTCGGGCAGGGCGGAGGCGATCCACAGGGCGCTGTAGCCGGTGAAGGTGCCTATCTCTATGGCACGGCGGGCGCCGATGATCTCCACCAGCAAGGCCATCAGCTGGCCCTGCTCCGGGGCGATCTGCATCCTCGCCCATTCGTGGGCCATGGTCCGCTCGCGCAGGCGGCGCATCACGGAGGTCTCGCGCACCGAGTGACTCAGCAGGTACTGGTGCAGACGATCGTCCAATCCGATGGTCTTGTTCGACATGTCTTCTCCTCGGCCGGGCACTACACCGGCCCGGCTGACTAAGATATACCCAATCGCTCTGATCGAGGATCTTCCCAATGGGTATGGCGTCCGGGGCCGTATGGCAGAGAGCCGCAGACCGTCTTTGGGCCGGATTCCTCCGCGGGCTCGGCTATCTGGGCGCCGAGGCCGAGGATTACCGCCACGTCTCGAGCCTGTTCCTGCGCCTGCTGGCCCTCATCTATCTCATCGCCTTCGTCTCCATCGGAGTGCAGATCCTCGGGCTCGTAGGCTCCCAGGGCATACTGCCCATCGGCGAGCATCTGGACTACCTCGCCCGGACCTATGGCCCGGCGCGATTCTGGCTGCTGCCCACACTCTTCTGGCTCGATTCCGGCGATTGGGCCTTGCAGGCGGCCTGGATGGCAGGGTGCATCTTCGCCCTGCTGCTGCTGTTCGGCCGGCTCACCCGGCTGTGCCTGGTGATGCTCTTCCTGCTCTATCTCTCGCTGACCCACGCCGGTCAGCTGTTCATGAACTTCCAGTGGGACTATCTGCTGCTGGAAGCCGGTTTCCTGGCCATCTTTCTGCCCGGGCGCTCGCGCCTGGTGGTCTGGCTTCTCCGCTGGCTGTTGTTTCGCATGAGATTCCTGTCCGGCGCCTCCAAGCTGCTGAGCGGCGATCCGTCCTGGTCGAGCTTCACCGCCCTGCACTCTTACTTCGAGACCCAGCCCCTGCCCACTCCACTCGCCTGGTACGTCCACCAGGCCCCGGACTGGCTGCTCAGAACAGGGGTCGGGGCCACCTTCTTCGTCGAGCTGGTGGTGCCTTTCTTCATGCTGCTGCCCCGCCCCTTCCGGCTGTTCGCCGCAGCCGCTACGGTGCTGATGCAGATCCTGATCATGCTGACCAGCAACCACAACTTCTTCAATCTGCTGACCATCCTGCTCTGCCTGTTCCTGATCGACGACAGGGCGCTGGCGCGACTCATTCCGATGCGGTCCCGCTCGGCCGTCGAGCCTGCCCCTTCCGGGCCGCGCCGCTGGCGCAACCTCGGACTGGCCAGCCTGGGCGGGCTGCTGGTGCTGGTGAGCCTTCTCCAGATGGAAGCCTTCCTGCTGCGCCAACCGCTGCCCGGCTGGGCCCAGGCCCTCGTCGAGCCTGTGAGCGCGGCGCGCATCGTGAATAGATATCACGTGTTCCCAGTCATCAATACCCAGCGTCTGGAGCTGGTCATCGAGGGAAGCCGTGACGGGGAGCACTGGCAGCCCTACGTATTCCGCTACCGCCCGGGCGACCCCAGTCGGCGTCCGACGGTGGTCATCCCCCACCAGCCCCGGCTGGACTGGATGATGTGGTTCGTGCCCGCGGGCCACCCCATGAACCTGATGTGGCTCGACCGTTTTCTCCACCGCCTGCTCGAGAATTCCCCACCGGTCGTTGGGCTGCTCGAGCACAACCCTTTCCCGTACGCGCCGCCGATGACCCTGCGGGTCACCCTGTACCGCTACCGATTCACCGACTGGCAGATGCGTCGGGAGACGGGTCACTGGTGGACCCGCGAAGACCTGGGACCCTTCTGGCCATTGCCCCGGCTCGACCGGCAGGGCCCCGGTGCGGCCGAGCCGGTCGAGCCTCCCTGAGTCGCTGGCAAAGTCCGGGCGTTACCAGGTCAGCTTGCCGAGCAATGCCTCGATGCGCCCGAGACGGGCCTCGATGCGCATCAGCACCTCCACCATTCGGGCCTCGTCGGTGCCCTGACCCGCCGGCGTCGGCGGCCGAGGCAGGCGCTGACCCATAGGACCGCCCATCATGCCCTTGGGCATTCCCGGGTAGCCTGTGCCCCAGCCGGGCATGTCGGGATAGGCCCTTGCCTGGACATCGGGGCGGGGCCAATCATCGGCGGGCGCCTCACCAAAGTCCGCCATCCCCCGGCCGTAGCCCCAAGGGCCCTGATAACGCGCAGCCGGGCCCCTCTGCCAGCCTCTGGGCATGACGGCCATGGCGGAGTAGCCGGGTGGCGGTGAGGGTATGTCCGAGTCGCTGGGCGCACCGCCCTGGTAACCTGCCGCATAGCGGCCACCGCCTCCGCTGCGATTGCTCAATTCAGTGATGCCGCCCCCTCGGGGGCTGGGCTCCCATCGCCGGCTCTTCCACCGCGATACCGTGCCCGACGCGTCGGCCGAACAGCACGCACGCCTTCTCGAAGGCCTTCTGGGCCTCACGGGCGGACCATTCCCACTCCATTGCCGAGGCGCCTGCCTGGGCGTACCAATGGCCGGCCAAGAGCACCTCACCGATGCGCAGCTCCACCGCCCAATCGTGCCACACCAGCTCCTCCTCCCCTTCCTCGACGAACTCCTGCTCGGCGAGCCGGCAGTAGTTACCATTGCGCTCGTCCATGGCGGAAATATCCGCCACGGTCAGGCCCGGCTCCACGCAGCTTCGCCAGCCCGTGTGGACGCTCTCGGCAGAGGGGAACAGGGCATTGATAAGCAAAGCAGGCGTCAGCGTGATCTCCAGCGGCAAGTCCCAGTCCGGCTCGTTGGGTTGTTCGGTATCGGTCATGACGGCTCCTGTGACAGATCGGGGCATGGCCCCGATGGGCGGCCACTTTACTGCCCCCCAATGCCGCCCGTCCACCGCTGCGCAGGATCCCAAGCTCTGGGTCCACCGTACCCCAGCGGTGCTGCTTGTCGTCTTCGGACTGCTTGCCCTCTGGGAAGCCTGGTCGATCCTCGGCGGCTGAATCGGCGCTCAGTCCGGCAGTCGCTCGCGAATCCCGGCGAACAACGCAAAGTTGTCCAGAAAGAGCCGCGCCAAACCCGGGTCGAACTTCTTGCCTGCTTGGCCGCTAATCCAGTCGCTGACCTGCTCCATCGGCCAGGCTTCCTTGTAGGCGCGCTTGCTGGCCAGGGCATCGAAGACGTCGGCAATGGCCACGATCCGCCCGTAGATATGGATATCCTCGCCTGCCAGCCCGGCGGGATAGCCCGAGCCATCCCAGTTCTCGTGGTGCTGGGCGGCGATCACCGCCGAGGCCTTGAGAATACGGCTGTTGGAGCCGCTGAGCAGCCGGGTACCCAGCTCGGCATGGGCCTGCATGCATTCCCAGCTCTCGGCCTCCAGGCGGCTGGGGTGGTTCAGCACCCGGTCGGGTATGCCGATCTTGCCCACGTCGTGCAGGGGTGCGGCCGCACGCAGTATCTCCGCCTCGCGCTCGCCCAGCCCTGCCAGGGTGGCCAGCTGCGCGGAATAGTCGCCCACCCGTCGCACGTGATTGCCGGTCTCGTGTGAGCGCGTCTCCACCGCCCCGGCGAGCAGGAAGACCACCTCTTTCTGCGCCACTTCGACATCGTGTCGCAGATGCAGGTTCTCCAGCCCGATGGTGACATTTCGGAAGAAGAGCTCGATCAGCTCCATGTCCGGTGGCTCGAGCGGGCCGCTGCTAGCGACAAATACCACCCCCTCGGTCCCGGTCTGGGTGGACAGGTAGCCGCAAAACGACCGGGGAAACACTAGGCTCCGACGCCGCCGCAGGGTCTCCTGAATAATCCTGTTGACCTCGGGCGACAGTACCTCGTGCGGGTCCTGGCCGACGTATGCCAGCTCCTGCCCGGTGGCAGCGATGATCACCTGCCTGCCGGCCACCAGCTCGGTGACCAGCCCGGAGACCTTGACGAAGAGCGCGTCCTGATCGAGGAATAGCAGAGCGGCGACCTGGTCGATGACCCTCTGCACGAAGGTCTCCACCGACTGATGCTTCAGGATGGAGGAGCAGCCCTCGATCACCTTGGTCAGACCGCGACGATTGGCGTCGAGGCTGGTCAGAGAGCGGTAGGCGGAGAGCGCCGTGTAGACCACGGTGAACAGCTTCTGGGCGGTGAGCTCGGTCTTCTCCTTGTAGTCGTTGATGTCATAAAGGGTCACCACCTCCCGCTCCGGGGCCTGACCCGGCTGCCCGGTGCGCAAAATGATGCGAACGAAAGGATCGTTGATCTCTTCGCGCACGAAGCGCACCAGCTCGAGACCGGCCTGGTCGGATTCCATGACCACATCGAGCAAGATCAGCGCCACGTCGCTCTGGGCCTCCAGCAGCTCACGCGCCTGGCCGGCGGAGTAGGCACTTTGCAGCTCCAGACCCCGGCCTGCGAACTCGAAGCCGTCAAGGGCAAGCCGGGTGACCGAGTGCACATCCTTCTCGTCGTCGACGATCAGCACCTTCCACCGGGGAAGGTGCGGCTCTTCGACCGGCGGATACTCTTCGGCGAAGCTCAGTAGATCTGAGCCCTGTGCATTGCTCATGAAATACTCTCGGGTGCTTGAGGAAACCGGATCACGAAGCGTGTGCCCGCAGGTCCGGTCTTGCAGCTTATGGTCCCACGCAGGGTCTTCGCAACCAGGTTGTGGACGATGTGCAGCCCCAGGCCGCTACCCCCCTCCCCGCGCCGGGTAGTGAAGAAGGGATCGAAGATCTGTTTCAGATTTCCCGCCGAGATGCCTTTGCCGTCATCACTGAAGACCAGCTCCACCAAGCCGTCGCGCGCGTCCACCAGGATGCGAATACAGCCCGCCTGCTCCGGCTCGAAGGCATGGGTCAGGGCGTTGACGATGAGATTGGTGAGAATCTGGGACAGAGCGCCGGGACAGCTGTCGACCTCCAGCCCATCGTCGCAGTCGAGCAAGAAGCGATGGGCTGTGTGCTTGAGCTTCGGACGCAGGCTGAGCAACACCTCTTCCATATACTGCCTGAGCCGAAACCGGCGGTGCTCGCTGGTCGACTGATCCACCGCCACCTGCCTGAAGCTGAAAACCAGCTCCGAGGCCCTGGAGAGGTTGGTCATCAGGATTTGAGCGGCCTGTCCCGCCTGATCCAGGAATTGCTCCAGGGTCGAGCGTTTCAGGGTGCCCGCCTCATAGGCTCGGTGAATGAGTTCGGTCTGCTCCTTCAGGTGGGAGGCGGCCGTGACACTGACCCCGACGGGAGTGTTGATCTCATGAGCGATGCCGGCGACCAGTCCGCCCAGTGAGGCCAGCTTCTCCGCCTGGATTAGTTGGCCCAGCGCCTCTCTGGCCTCTTCCTCGGCTCGCTTGCGAGCGGTGATATCCCGGATCGCGCACACCAGATGCCCGCGACCCTCGATACTCATCGCCCCCACGGCCAGCTCGATCGGAAAATTGGAGCCATCCCGCCGTCGCGCCAGCGTCTCCACCTCCTGGCCCACCAGCAGCGGAAATTCTCCGCTCCCATCTCCCGCGCTCAGCTCGGCCAGGTGCGGAAACAGCAGACCAATGTGCTGTCCGGCTACCTCTTCGGCGGTGTACTGGAAGATCGGCTCCGAGGCCAGGTTGAAGATCTCGATATGCCCCTCTGCATCGGTCGTCACGATGGAGTTGGGAATCGTCTCCAGGACAGCGCGGGCATGAGACACCTGCCTGCCGGGGGAATGGGGACGTTGATCATCTGCACTATTCGCCGGCACGCGGCTCAGCCCTCGCTGCCAAACAACCTCGTTGCGGCCATGCCCAGACGCGACCAAAGCGCTTTGCAGACCGTTGTTCTTATTCGGAACACTATCGTCTTGCGGTCGGTATCACCAGCCATTCAGGCAAAAGGGACGCCGCACCGGAACTCTCGCTGAATGACCTTGCACACAAGGCCCGGCACCTTGTGCGAAAGTGTAGTGCAAATGGATGGATTCAGGCGCAGCAGCCCGCCGTTTGCCGCGGGTTTCGATGAATCGGATACTGGCAGCTCTGATACTGGGCCCCGAAACAAGACCTGCAATGCCACCGCCGCGGAATCGTCTTGGCCCGATCGTACACGCGCCGCGGTTGGCGGTCGGCCCAACTCACACGGACACGACGGAGGACCCGATCATGCGCAGGACCACCTGCTGGGCAGTCACCATCACCCTGGCCCTTACTGTTCCGGCCATGGCCGGGCAGCGCTAGCTCGCCGAGTGTGCGGCGAGGGCGGGTTCCGGACAGTATCATCTCTCCCCGGCACCAGGCAGGCGCCCACCCCGAACGACACCGATCGAGACGCCGCCCCTCGGAATGGGTGCTCTCCCCATCTGCGCGATGCCTCTAGCTTGAAGTAGAATCGCGAGCGAGACTCGCTCCGCGATCGCCGACCGGAGACACCATGGCTCGGCGTTCGCGTCGGCTGCCGGCCTGCTATAGATCCCTCCCACCTGTCAAGACCCGACCCGCTGGAGGATTTCCCGATGATCACATCCAGATACGCCTGGGGCGCGCTGGCGGGCACCGCCCTGTTCCTCGAGCTCTGCGCCCTCTTCTTCCAGCATGTCCTGAAGCTCGACCCCTGCGTGATGTGCATCTATCAGCGCGCGGCCGTGACGGGCGTGCTGGTCGCGGGCCTGATTGGCTGGATCGCCCCGTCGAGGCTTTGGCTGCGTCTGCCAGGCTACCTCTCTTGGGGTGCGGGCGCCGGCTGGGGGCTGTATCTGGCGCTCAAGCAATCGGGCCTACAGCGGGGCCTGATCGCGCCGTCGTTAGACTGCACCTTCGACGCCGACTTCCCCAGCTGGGCCAAGCTGGATCAGTGGCTTCCCTGGATGTTCCAGCCCACAGGCTACTGTGAGGACATCCAGTGGAGCTTTCTCGGGCTGAGCATGCCTCAGTGGATGGTGATCATCTTCGCCGCCTATCTACTGGTGCTGCTCGCCGGGCTGGCTGCGGAGCTGCGCCGTGGCTCAACATGAGCGGCCTCTCCGCCTGCCGTGCCTGCACCTTGCTGGCGGATGGCCGGCCAGTCCGCCGCCTGCCGATCCGCATCGAGGTCTGACCCGTGCAGGGCAGCGACTCCCCGGTCATCGAGGCCGCCCTGGGCTCGCCCCGAGACAATGCGGTACGGGGGGAGCGCCTGGCCCAGATCGGAGTCTCCCCAGAAGGGCTGGAGCGCGTGCACGGCCCCATCGCTAGTCGTTCTCCCGCTCGAGCGCACAGCATTGGCCGCCCGGCTCGGACGCCTTTGCCTCTTGCCCTTCGGTCAAAACGGAGCCGCTGACGGGGTTCGCCCGAAATCCGGTGCAGCCCTTGAGCCCCAGCTCGTAGGCTCGTCGATAGAGGGACTCGAAGGCCTCCAGGCCCATTGCCTCAGGCACGTTGATGGTCTTGGAGATAGCGTTGTCCACAAATGGCTGTATCGCCGCCTGCATGACGAGATGCTCGGCCGGGGCGAGCTGGTGGGCGTCAACGAAATAGTCCGGCAGCTCGGCCTCCGGGGTGCGGTCCCGCCAGTGGCGAAAGGCATAGTCGGTGAGAGAGTGCCAGGCGTAGTCGCCCGAGGTCCCGCGCACCCGGCGGCGATACTCGAAGTCGAACACCGGCTCTATGCCGCTGGAGACATTGTCGGCAAACAGGCTGATGGTGCCCGTGGGGGCGATGGCGATGAGATGACTGTTGCGGATGCCATGGCGGCGAATCGACGCCTGGATGTCATCGGGGAGCCTTTGGACAAAGGGCGAGCCCAGGTAGGGGTCGGGATCGAAGAAGGGGAAGGGTCCCCGCTCCCGCGCAAGGGCGACGGAAGCTCGATAGGCCCGGTGACAGATCCGCTCCATGACCCGGGCGGCCAGCTCGCGGGCCACCGGACTTCCATAGTGCAGGCCGAGCATGATCAGCGCGTCCGCCAATCCGGTGATGCCCAGCCCGATCCGCCGCGTCCCCCGCGCCTGCTCCGCCTGGGCGGCGAGGGGGAAACGGGACAGATCGATCACGTCGTCGAGCATGCGCACTGCCTTGTCCGCGGCGGCCTCCAACGCCGGAATATCCAGCCTGGCGTCGGGTGTGAAGGGCGCCGAGACGAACCTCACCAGATTCAGCGAGCCGAGGTTACAGGCCCCATAAGGCGGCAAGGGGATCTCGCCACAAGGATTGGTGGCGCTGATGTCCTCCCGGTAGGCGAGGTTGTTCTCGCGGTTGATCCGGTCCACGAACAGGACCCCGGGCTCGGCAGTGTCGTAGGCGGCCCTCATGATCCGATCCCAGAGCGAGCGGGCGGAGACCTCCTTCATCACCACGCAGGGGACCTCGCCGTCGCCGCCCGGCCAGGCGCGGCGAACGAGCGCCCGCTCCTGCCCTGCCCCGCCCAGCCCCTGCGCGGGGAACACCAGTGGCCAGGCCCGATCCTCTCCGACTGCGGCCATGAAGGCATCGGTCACCAGCACCGACAGGTTGAAATTGCGCAGCTCCCGCGCGTCGCGCTTGGCTTCCACGAAGGCCTCTATGTCCGGATGGTCGCAGCGCAGGGTGGCCATCATCGCCCCGCGGCGAGAGGCGGTGGAGAGCAGCGTGGCGCACATGCTGTCCCAGATGCGCATGAAGGACACGGGTCCCGAGGCCACGCCGCCGATCCGCCAGGCAAGGGTCCCGCAGGGCCTCAGGCTCGAGAAGTCGTAGCCCACGCCGCCGCCTTGCTGCATGGTGATCGCGCCTTCCTTGAGGGCGTCGAAGATCGCCTCCATGGAGTCGCCGATGCGGCCCATGACGAAGCAGTTAAACAGGGTTACGTCGAAGGCGGTGCCGGCACCGGCCAGGATACGTCCGCCCGGAAGGAAGCGAAAATCCCGAAGCAGCTCGTAAAAGGCCTGCTCCCGGCCCTTGGCGTCCTCCCGCTCCACCGAGGCCAGGGCCCGGGCCACCCGGCGCCAGGTATCCTCCACCGTCAGGTCACGTACCACCTCGTCGGCCCGATAGCGGTAGCGGCCGTCCCAGATCTCCCGGGCAATGGGGACTTCGAAGGGCTCAGCATCCATCGCGGGTCAGCTCCACCAGGCTCAGGGCGTTGGCCACCGCAAAGGCCTGGTCGTCATTGTCGAAGAAGACGAACACGTCATGGCCGGTCTCTCGCCAGGACCGGACCTGCGAGGCCCAGTCCTCCAAGGCTTGGCGATCATAGCTTCCAGTGTAGGCCAGCTGCGGCCCGTGCAGTCGTGCCCCTTGGAGAAAGCGGGCGATCGGCTCGGCGCTGTCCTTGAGCTTCTTCCGGTGGGTGATGTATTGGCTCGCCTTCAGGGCAAAGACGAAGTCCCCGGGGCTCTGCTCCACCCAGGCAGCGATCGTCGCCTCGCTCGGAAAGCCGTAGAAGGTGTTGTTGACCTCCACGCAGCGAAAGCGGCTGCTGTAGAAGCCCAGCCATTGGCGCTTCGCTAATTCTTCCGGGTAGAAGGGACCACGCCAGTGGTCGTAGTGCCAGCCGGAGGTGCCGATGGAGAGGGTGGGATCGGAGGGCATCTTTCACAGGATAGCCGCTGGGAAGGGTCGACGGGCCTACCCGGAGCCCCGGCATCCTTCTTGTATCGTTGCTCCTTCGTTTCCACAGTCCGCTGTGGGAATGGGTACCAGTCTCCTGCAACACCGTAGCCGTTCCCAACGGAAGACCCGACAAGAAAGCTCAACCACAAAGCGCACAGAGGGAGACATTTTCCGCAAACCGGCCAGCCGCCCCTCCTCTGCGCGCGGGGGAGGCTGCCGCCAAATGCGGCGCGCCGAGACCTGGACAACGCCCCTCCCCCGCATGCGGGGGAGGCTGGGAGGGGGAGCCTTTTTGAGCTTGCGCCGTGCCCTGTTCCCACGGCCCGGTCAGTCGCGCGCCTTGCAGCCACGCGCACCTCAGACGCCTCGCGACGAACCCTGGTGAGAAATGCAAGCTAGCAACACGGGCACCACCCCGCCCAGAAATCACCGTCACCGGCGCAGTCGCCTACTCTTTCTCTGGGAGTTCCCGCTCGACTGCTTCGTCCGAAGCACCCTGCTCCTCCTCCCGTTCCCCACTACCCTGCTTGAGCGTCCTACCCAGCGGACTCTGCACCGCCGTGCCGCTACGCTGGATCACATGGGTATAGATCTGGGTCGTGCGCACGTCGGAATGTCCCAGCTGCTCCTGCACGGTGCGAATGTCCATGTCCCTTTCAAGGAGGTGGGTCGCGAACGAGTGCCTTCCTCAGGGTGTGGCAGCCGACCTTCTTCGGTATACTCGCCTGACGAACTGCCGAGGTCATGGCCTTGCGCATGCAGCTCTCGTGCACATGATGGCGCCGCCTGGCGTTGCTGCGCGGATCCTTGCTGATATCGCTCGCCGGAAACACATACTGCCATTTCCACTCACGTGCTGCGTTCGGATACTTGCGGGCCAGGGCATGAGGCAAGTACACCTCTCCACACCCGGCTGCCAGATCCCGTTCATGGAGTGTCCGAACCGTCTCAAGGTGCCGCTGCAACGGCATCACTAGCTCATCGGCCAGCGTCACCACCCGATCCTTGCCGCCCTTGCCGCCCCGAACGAACACCGCTCTGTGCTCGAAGTCCAGATCCATCACCCGCAGCCGCAGAGCCTCCATCAGCCGCAGGCCTGAGCCGTATAAGAGGCAGCCCAACAGCCAATACCACCCTTTCAGCCGTTTCAGTACCTCGGAGACCTCCTTCTGCGACAGCACGAAGGGCAGGCGCTTCGGCTTCTTCGCCCGCACGACCCCTCCAATCGTCTCCAGCGGGTGCTCCAGGACCGCCTTGTAGAGAAAGACGAGCGCGTTAAGTGCTCGATTTTGGGTACCTGCCGCCACGTTGCCTTGCGTCGCGAGATACGACAGGAACGCCGCTACCTCGACTTCACCCATCTCCTCCGGGTGGCGCTTTTTGTGGAACAAGATGAACCGCTTGATCCAGTGGACGTAGGCATCCTCTGTCCGGATGCTGTAGTGGCGGACCCTGATCGCCTCTCGGACGCGGTCCAGGAAGGGCGAGCTGGGAGGCCCTGTGCCCATGTCGTTCTCCTGTCGTTTCCCTGCGCTCAAAGCATAGACCACCCCTCGCGAGGATGCAAGCCTGTGTGGGATAGCGTGCGATGTGCACGATATCCCGCAGTCGTGAGAGGTCCGATTTCATCTGGACCGGTCCGACCATTTGTGCTAAGTTCTGGAAAAATCGAATGCCAGCGAGCGGGAAATCAACGGATGGCAGAGCCCCATTGTTGCTTCCACGCCACATCTAGGCCTTTTGCTGCACGTTTTGCCGCAATATGCGGGGATAGCGAGCGATGTGCACGATATCCCGCGGATTTGAGCGATATCACGCGATTCGCACGGTTTGGCCCGTAATAGGCGGGATATCGGGAAAATCGCGCGCTAATCAATGTTAGCGGCAGAGAAACCGCATGCCAATGTCGCTTATTGTTCAGTCCTATAAAAAGTTAAGCCTTATGAAGAAACTCAGCCTATGGGGCTCACTTGCGTCGATAGTTGGATTGGGATTCGCTCTTTATCCATTGTTTGTTACCACAGAACCCGCGACACTGGATGCTGATATAAAATACGATGGGAACGATCAGTCTATAGAAAAGAATACTGGAACTGTAGTAAACAATCAAACTGAGCATCAAACAGGAAACAATAATACTGTTATAATTCAACACGTGCAGGGAAACGTTAATCTGCGTCCCGACCCTGATTCGAATAGTACTATATTCGATAGCGGCCCTAAAGAAAAACATTTTGCCGGCGCCACCAACAGACCACCACGCTCAGTAATGATTACGGATAAAGTAGAGTTAAGGCAAGGCAATAGCATCAAGTCTGAACCAATATGTGTACTTTGGCCCTCTGATCGTGTAATTCCATTAAACTCGGTTTTCTCCGAAAACGATGTTCATTGGTGCCAAGTCCGCGTCGCAAGTTCAAAAAATTGCATGAAGGAAGGTAAAGGGTACGTGCCATCCGTAATTCTCCCAGGTAACTGTACAGTGATGAGTAACCAATAGGAATGCCTCATGAACACCAAATATAATGTTAAAGCTAGAATTTCTGCTGTCTTGATACTCACAACTTGTTTTCTAGCATTTGGACTAGCGGTTGCGGATGATGATCTTCAATCAAAAACCACACTGCGACAATTAGAACTTCAGGCGCACAAAGAAAGAATACGTTCCTCCAGTATTGAGGAGGCAATCGCGGCTACCGAAATCGGCTTAAATAGCGGAGACCAAGAACTTCGATCTATGACACTAGAAGCCGCCCTAAGCAGTGATAATGCAAGTGTACAGACAACTGCTTTAAGATGGATTTTTACGGAAAAGAAAAGTATAGCGTTTCATCTGATTAACCCTCGTACTGCGGACAATGGTACCAGTTACACATATAAGCTATGGAGGGGCCATGTCCTAAAAGACTTTGATTTTGACCCCGCAACTGATGAAATTCAATTGAATAAATCCAATTTTCGAGATGGACATTTGGTTCGTGGCGGCTTCGAATTGGAATATAGCTGGTATCCGGAAAGGCGTGAGGGGTATCGATGCACTTTTGTGGCGTCAGTTGATAAAGAGGCATTTATGCAAGATAAA
>Ga0210096_1000114_pt1 | contig 35291 bp, 16 predicted proteins | sample China_Galinas_PW_4_FD_184864 | JGI IMG/M metagenome (GOLD analysis project Ga0210096, IMG submission 184864) | Wetland microbial communities from San Francisco Bay, California, USA, that impact long-term carbon sequestration - China_Galinas_PWA_D2... | ecosystem: Environmental > Aquatic > Marine...
GCGTCGTACTCGGTGCGGGTCTCGCTGCCGTCGGGCAAGGCGGTGCGGGTGCGACGGCCCTGGCCGTCGTAGGCGTAGGTCGTGGTGTGGCCCAGGGCGTCGGTGCGCTCGGTGAGCTGACCGAGGGTGTCGTAGGTGAAGCTCGTCTGTTGGCCCAGGGCGTCGGTGACCCGGGTCTGGCGATCCGCCGCATCGTAGGCGTACTGGGTGGTGTGGCCGCGCTCGTCGGTGCTCTCGATCAGGCGCCCGGCCGGATCGTAGGCGCTCTCGCTGCGGCTGCCATCGGGCAACACGGTGGCGATGCGCTGGCCGGCGGCGTCGTACTCGTAAGCGGTGGTGCGACCCAGCGCGTCGGTTTGGGCGATCAGGTGGCTCTCGGCGTCGTAGGTCTGGGTCTCGGAGCTGCCGTCGGGGTAACGGGTGAAGACCAGGTTGCCGTTGGCGTCGTACTCGTATTCCGTGCGTCGGCCGAGCGGGTCGATGACCGCGGTCTCTCGGCCTTCGCTGTCGTATTCCATACGGGTGCTGTGGCCCAGGGCATCGATCTGCTCGATGATCTGGCCTGCGCTGTCGTAGACCCAGCGCTGGGTCTGCTCGACGGGGGTGCCCGTCTCATCGGTGCGGGTGAGGGTCTCGCTGAGCTTGTGGCCGTCGGCGTCGTAGCTGTAGCGGGTGACCGCACCCAGGGGATCGGTCTGGCCGATGAGCCGGTCGTTGAGGTCATAGACGTAGCGGGTGGCCCGACCCAGCGGGTCGAGGAGGGCGGCGAGGTTGTTGCCGTCGTCGTACTCGCGCTCGAAGCGGTAGCCGTCGGCGTTGGTGACGCCGAGCAGCCGGCCGTCGTCCGGGTCGTAGTCCTGGGTGACGAGCTGGCCCAGGGGATCGGTCTGGGTCAGCACATGCCCGTGGGCGTTGTAGGTCCAGGTGGTGGTATTTCCGAGGGCATCGGTCTCGCTGACCCTGTTGCCCTTGGCGTCATAGGTCCAGCGGGCGGTGTGGCCGAGCGGGTCGGTGCGGCTGAGCTCGTGGCCTTCGCCGTCGTAGGTATGGCTGGTGGTGCGCCCCAGGGGGTCGGTCTCGGCCAGGATGCGCCCGGCCTCGTCGTAGACGTAGGTGCGGGTGTGGCCGAGCCGGTCGGTGAGGGTCTCGATCCGTCCGGCGATGTTGTGATCCAGCAGGCTTCGGTGTCCGGCCGCATCGGTGAGCGCGATCAATCGTCCGTCGGCGTCGTACTCGGCGCGTGCCAGCAGCCGGTCACCCTCGCCTCGGGTCTCGGCCAGGTAGTGGTCGCGGATGTAGGCGTAGGTGACGTCGTGGCCGAGCGGGTCGGTGACCCGTGCAAGATTGCCCTGGGCGTCGTAGGCGTAGTCGATGGCATTGCCCAGGGGATCGGTGATGCGGGTGATGCGCCCCTCGGTGTCGCGGGTGAATGCGACGCGGCTGCCGCTGGAGTGCTCGACGCCGTCGCGGGAGAAGGTCAGCGTGTGGCCGTCGATGTCGGCGACCCGGCGCAGGCCGAAGCCCTGGTCGATGTCGTAGACGGTGCCGTCGACATCGGTGAGGCGGTAGTGGGACGGGTCCATGGCCTCCACCGTGCCGAGGATGTCGAGCAGCTCGCCGCCGTTGTAGTGCAGCTGCTGGACATCCAGGTTCTCCAGCGTGGTGTGGGTGCCGGCCATGGGCTTGTAGACGGCGGTGACCGCGTCGATCGGGGTGCCCAGGTTGCAGTGCGGCTCCACGTCCATCTGGAAGCTCTGAAGCTCGCCGCTGGGCAGGCGCACGGCGATGAGGGGTAGGCGACCGCCCGTGGGCTCGACGCAGTAGTACTTGAGCTCGTACTCGCCAATGACCACGCCCGGGTAGACGTTCATCTGCCAGTCGGCACCGGGGATGCGCGACTCGCTCAGGTTGACGTTCTGGTAGCCCACGCTCCAGCCCTGGCCGAAGTCCAGGCTCTGGCTGCGCTGTCGGGTATCGTAGGTGCGCGTGACCTGCACATTCATGCCGGCCATGGGCAGGCTCAAGTCTTCCAGGGTGAGGGCGAAGTGCCCGACCTTCATCTCGCCTGTGACGCGCACCACCAGGGTATCGACCGAGACGTAGCCGTTGAGGTCCTGGGCGGTGAGCTCGAGCTCGTAGAGGCCGTTGATGAGCTGGGTGGGATCGAGCCGGTAGACGGTCTGGGCGCTGACCACCGCGTTGCCCGAGGCGACAGGGGTCTTGGCCGAGCTGTCGAGCGGGCGGTAGGTCAGCGCCCAGTGGGCCAGGTTGGCGTCGGCCACGTCGATGACGATGGGGGTGGGGGCGGTGACCTGGTCGCCGTAGGCCAGGCCTTCGAAGCCGATCTGGGGGGCGTCCTGGTCGCTGGGGTCGGTGACGGTGAGCGTCAGGGTCCGGTCGGTGCGGTTGCCGGCGGCATCGGTGGCGCTGGCGGTGAGGCGGTGCCGGCCGGCCTCGTCGAGGCTGAGACTCAGATTGCCGTTGGCATCCAGGGTGAGGGGCTGGCCCTCGAGGCTGACGTTCAGGTCGATGAGAATGGTGTTGTCGGTGGCCTCGGCGTGGACGAGCAGGGGATCGCCGAGGGCGAGGGTCTGCGGGCTGGCGCTGAGCACCAGGGTCGGGGCCTCGGGGTCGCTCAGGCGCGAGGGGGCAGACTCGTCGGCGAGCAGGCCGCTCCAGAGCTGATCGCCGAGCACGGGGGCGAGCGGGTCGGCGTAGGTGAGGTCGATCCAGCTGCCGGCGACGAGGCCGTAGAGGCTGTCGCTGAGCGGCTGCTGCAGGGGATCGCCGGTCTGGGCGAGACCGGCGCTCCAGCGCTGGGGGGCGGCCAGCTCAGCAGTCGCGGTGGCTTGCAACGGGCTGGGGTCGAGATCGGGGGCCAAGGCAAGCTGAAACAGCAGGGCGGCGATGGCGCCCTGGCGCTCGGCGGTGAGCTCGCGGGGGGCGAGCTGACCGCCGAGCACCCGGTAATCACCGCGCCCGCTCTGGGGATCGGCGGCGCTGAGCCCCACCCCGGACCAGGCACTGCCCAGGGTGACCGGGGCCTGGCTCAGGATGACGCGACGCCCGGCAAGTGCTGCGTTGCGCGCGGTCTCGGCCGTGGCCGGATCGATGTCGAGCAGGGGCAGGATCTGATCGACGGTGTCGGCCTCCAGGGTATAGAGGCGAAGACCCTGGTCGAGGGCGGCGGCCTGGGCGCGCGGGGCGGACACGCCGGGCTCCTGACCGGCGAGCAGGCCTTCGAGAGCGGCGCGGGCCAGCTCGGCACCCAGCTGGCCGGTCTGGCGGATCAGGCGGGCCGTGCGCTGGGGATCCCCCGCATTGTCGGCGGCCTGCACGTCAAGATGGGCGACGTCCAGGCCGATACCGGCGAGATACACGCTCCGGGGCAGGCCGAACAGCAGGTCGGTCTCGAGCACCGTGCCGCAGGCGGCAAAGGAGGGGGCACGGTAGACGGCCGCCCGGGCGATGGCCGCCTGGAGGCGGTTGTACTGGTCGTTGGCGTAGAGATAGCCGGTCAGCCCGGCCTGCAGCAGGGCGGCGGGCAGCTGCTCGGGGGGTGCGGCGTCGGCCCCCTGGAGCCGGGCATCGGCGTCCATCATGGCGGACGCCAGGCCGCCTTGCAGGTCCCAGCCGAGCTGCAGCTGCTCGCCGGCCACCGGGTGCCAGGGGTAGCGGTGCTCGCCCAGCTGGGGGGCGGTGTGGATCAGCTCGCCGCGCAGGGCCTGGCCGAGGCTGACGGGGGCGGACTCGGCGATCGGCTGCCCGTCCAGGCGCAGCTGCAGGCGCAGCTCGATGAGATAGCCGGGCAGGTAGCGCACCAGCGCGTCCAGGCTCAGCTCGGCGGCCGGCGGGTCCTCGCGCAGGAAGCTGGCCAGGGCCTCGGCGTCGGCCTCGCTGGCGGGCACGCCCCGGAGGCTCAAGCGGTGGCCGGCCAGGGCGGCGAGGCTGAAGTCGCGCTCGATCAGGGGGCTGGCGGCGGCATAGAGCGCGTCGTTCTCGTAGAGCCGTACCTCGAGGTGGTGGCGCAGGCCTTCGGGCAGGGCGGCGGCCGCGCCGAAGCGCTCTTGCAGGGCGTAGGGCAGACCGGCGGCGAGCACGAGCACCTGCAGCTCAATCAGCTCCTGGGTACCGAGCAGGTCGGCGGCGCTGGCCCCTTCGGGGCTGTCCAGGGTCTGGGGCAGCAGCTGCGCGTAGACGGCCTGGGCCGAGTCCACGCTCTGGTCGTCCAGGTTGGCGATCCAGCCGGCCGCCGGATCGGCCTCGGAGTATTGCTGGATCTGGCTGAGCAGGTCCTGGCTGTCGAGCTGGATGATCTCGCGCCAGGGAGAACCCTCGATGGGCGCATACAACTTGTAGGCGGGGTCCAGGGCGACCCAGCTGTCGCCGGTGCGCTGCACGGCCCCGCGCGAGGGGTAGAAGTCGAGCCAGGCCTCGACCCAGGTGCGCTGGATGTCGAAGGCGACGATGCGACCGCCCTCGACCACGAGACTGTGTACCGCCCCGCCTTGGGCGAGCAGGCTGGAGACGGCCTGGGGCGAGGACAGGCCGCCGAGCACCCGGTAGAGCGACTCGACACCCAGGCGCTGGGTGCCGAAGGCGTAGCGGGCGGGGATGCCGGCGGCGCGCAGCAGGGCGATCAGCAGGCTGGCGCTGTCGGTGTCGTTGCCGCGGCGCGTCGCGAGCGTGCCGGCCGCCCCCTGGATGGAGCCGGCGCTGGGCACATACTCGATGTGGTTGCGCACCCAGCTGTAGAGAGCGACGGGGCTGTTGTCGAGCGAGGCGGCCAGCGCGCGGATCTCGGGAGTGAGCGGGATCTCCTCGGCCTCGGCCAGATAGGGGGCGGGATCGGTGAGCGGGCCGACGGTGGTGTCCAGGGCCTGGGGGTCGAGGCCGCTGGGGGTCAGCGGGGTGAGGGTGTCCTCCGGGGTGGCGTTGGCTTCCAGATTGCGCGCGTCCAGCAGGCTGCTGTGGGCGTCGAGAAAGCGGCTCAGCCGGGCCAGCACCGTCTGGGCCGCCCGGCGCTGGGCGTCGGCGTCGAGGGCGGCGAGCAGCTCGCTCACCGCAGCGCTGAGGGCGTCGAGCTCACCCTCGATCAGCCCCTCCCAGGCGGCCTGGCGCCGAGCGATGACCTCGGCCAGGTGGTGCCGGGCGATGTGCTTGGCCAGCACCTGGCTCTGGGCTCGCAGGCGCCGCGCGAGCTGATCGGCGAGGCGCTCGATGCGGCGCGGGTCGGCCTCTTCGCCCTGGACCAGGGCCTGCAGCTCGTCGCTCAGGTGGCGGATCAGTGCGCGCAGGCCGCGCTGGGCGGGAAGCTGACTGTCGGTCTGGGCGCTCGCCTGGGCGCTCGCCTGGGCGGCGGCGCTCGAGGCCGGGGGGCTGCTCAGCCCCAGGCCGAGCACCAGCAGGGCGGCGCTGACCAGGGCCGTGAGCCGATCGGCCACTCTGCCTGACCTTCTCGTCTGTGAGGATGCGTGCTGTTCCATGGTCGGTTCCTGTGGGTCAGGTGTCCGTCGGCCGCGGCCGGGCGGATATGGCTCGGGTGCCTCGATCAGATATTCCGCGATACGGCCCGCAGGGCCTTGGCGACCTGCAAGCGGATGGCGCCGCTGTGGGCGTCGTCGATCCGCGCCAGGGCGTCGGCAGCACGGATCAGGGCGTCCGCCGAGCTGGCGTAGCGGGCAGCGACCCAGTCCTCCTCGGCCCAGCGCAGGTACTTCTCGACCTGCTTGTACTTCTCGTCGTTGAGCCTGATGACCGCGTTCAGGGCGCCGGTGACCGAGGCCTCGGACTGGGCGGCCAGGTCGAGTGCCGTGCTGACGTGATCGACGAAGTTCGGATCGGTGCCGGTCTGGATCAGGGCGTCCAGGTGCAGGTCGCCCTCGGCCAGGACCAGCCAGGCGGTGAGCCGCACGGTCTCGCCCTCGGCCAGGTTGAAGGGCCAGATCAGGGTGTTGTCCTGGGGCGTGACCTCGCCGGGACCGGCGACCCGCACATCGGGTGGCAGGGTCAGGATGGCGCGCCCGGGCGTGGCTATGCCCTGGTTGAGCAGGGTCAGCGCCACGGGGTAGGCCCGACCCGGCAGGGGCGCCACGGTGGCCGAGCGCACCCGCTCCAGAGCGGCCAGGATCAGCTGACCGTACAGATTGTCACCGCCGGCCAGCGCGGCCTCGGCTAGCAGGTCGAGGCCGAGGTAGACTGAACGGCCTTGACCGAAGACGAATTCGGTGACGGCGGGCTCCTCGGTCACGGCGCCGTAGGTGTCGGTGAACCGGCCGAGCACTGTCGCACCCTCGGTCTGGGCACGCAGCACCCGGTCGGTCAGGCCGAGCGGCGCGCTCTGTGCGGCATGCAGCGGGGAATCGGCCAGGGACAGACCGCCCGCGTGCGGGAGCTTGCCGATGAAGTTGATGCCCAGGGCGTCGTCCAGTCGGCCCTGGCGCCGGTCGTGTCCGCCAGCCCCGACCAGGCCTTCTCCGCGGTACACCGCCTCGCGCAGCGCCTTCTGCGCCGATTCGTCGAGCTTGGCCGGCTCGGACAGGAGCAGATAGGTGGCGTAGGTGCCGCTGCGCAGCTCGGCGGCGAAGTCCTCGGGCCGGGTGACGATCGTGTAGGACCAGCCGGCACCCTGGAGCAACGCCTCCAGATAGCGGCGCTGGGTCGCCAGGTCCGGATCACGGTTGGGACCCAGGGGGTCGTCCGCGGAACCCGAGGGGGTCGTGGCCGGATCGTCGAGCAGCACCAGGAGGCGGCCATGATCGCCATCGGCCAGGGTGGCCTCGATCTTGATCGGCGGCTCCAGGACCTCGAACAGGGCCTTGCCCAGGGTGGCCCAGGTACCCTGGATCTGCGCCTGAAGAACACAGGCATAGACACCGAGATCCAGGTAGGCGCTATCGCTCTCGTCGATCAGCGCCGGCGTGGTCGCCCCGGCCGGCAGATCGAGGGTGGTGGTCTCGGCGGCCACCTCGGTACTGGTATCCAGGTCGGCGATCACCCGGCGCAGGACCAGATCGGACAGGTCCTGGGTGCTGTGGCTCTCGAGCGAGTAGCGGCAGGTCTGGACCTCGCCCTGGTACAGGCTCGGCGGGTCGGCCACAATGCTGCCAACGAGGGCTAGGCTCAAGTCCTCCTGCACCTGGAAGGAGGTGCTGTCGCTGGCCAAGACCTGGTCATCGCTATCCAGCACCCGGCCGTCCGCGCGATAGACCCCCTGCGGTGCGGCGCTCAGGGGCAGGGTCATACGCAGGCTGCGCTGTGCCCTCGGGAGCAGCTCGCTCAAAGGCAGCGGCTGGGAGACGACCTGGAACCCGTCCGGGTCGAGCACCTGGACGCTGAGCCACGCCCCCTTCACCAGGGTGTTGCCGCTGAGATTCCCGACCAGGTTGTCAATGAGGACCTGATCGGTGGTGTGGTACACGGGGCGATCGGTGGTGCTGCGGAGGCTCAGGGCGCTGGCACCGTCCGCGCTGCTGGCGATCTCGAACGGGCTGAGCGCCTCGTCCACCAGCTTGCCCTCCGGATCGAGCAGGCGCCCGCGCACCTGATAGACCCCCGCAATCACGCCGCCCGTCTGCCAGCTCTCGGTGAACTGCGCGACCCCTCCGCCCAGCAAAGGCCCGACCGGATGAGCGGCGAAGCTCGCCAGGACGACGCCATCGCTGTCCTCGACCTGCAGCTGGGCCTGGTACTCGCCGGGCAGGGCGCTGGTATTGGTGATCGCTCCTTGCAGGAGCACCGGGCTCTGGCGCCCGTAGACGGGGGCATCCGTGCCGACCGTGATGGCGCCGGCATTGGACTGGGTCCTGACCGGAAGCATCACGCTGTTGTTGGTCTCGTCGCACTCGATGAGGCGGTTGTCGTCGTCGGCGATGACGTAGATGTCCTCGGTGCTACTCAGGCTCGTTACGTTGTCGAGCGCCACATCGCGATACTGCCCGGCTCCCAAATCGGTGAGCGCGACGGTGCCTAGCAGAATGCCACCGGCCAAGGGATCGCCTTGGTAGAAGGCGACCAGAACCTCGCTGGAGACCGGCCCGTCACCCGCATTGCCGATGCGTACGCTGAGGCTGGCGGGGACACTGGGGCCGTTGTCGAGGACCTGGAGCCGGGAGGCGGACAGATCCGGCACCGCCAGGGGATTACGGTCGACGAAGGTGTTGAGGCGGAAGCTGTTGTGGGTCAGCCACGGGTAGGCAGCGTGGGTGGGAATGGTCCCGTCATCGTTGACGTTGCCGATGTCATAGGCGTGCTGGTTCCATAGATTCCGCGTTGCGGGCCATTGGGCATCGGCGGACTCGAACACCCGAACACCCGCCTGGGCCCAATTGCTGGAGGGCACAACCACCTCTGCGCTCCCATCGTTGTCCAGGTCGACAACGACGGGATATTCGATTGTGGTCGTAGATCGATTCCTGATCTGTGTCAGAACCGAGCCAGTTTCTCCATCATAAATCCTGAAGTACTGCTCATCGGCGTACAACACCTCTGCCTTTCCGTCGTCTTGGAAATCGAACAGGGAAGAGCCGGTCGCCGCAGAGCTGTTGTCTTGAGTATTGCTGATCCATTTGATGGCCCCGTTGGCCTCCAAGACAAGGTAGCGATAGGCCCCGGCAACGCCTATCTCCGGCTCTCCATCCCCATCAAAATCGGCGACAGTCGGCGGGCCGCCCCTATTGCCGCCATAAGGCAAGGACACCGGCCCCCATATGGTTTCCCCGGTATGCTCCAAGAGATAGACCTTTCCTCGGGCCACCAGGACGATTTCCGGGAACTCGTCGTCGTCGAAATTCCCAATTGCGTTATACCCGTCGCCGACCAGGTTCCCTCTATGCCAAATGACATTTCCGGCAGCGCTGTAAAGGGTACGTCCCGCAATGATCTCGCTGATGCCGTCCATGTCCACGTCGGCGGCAATCGGTACAGTCCCAAACCAGCGGGCGTAGTCCAGCCCCGCCTCATCTCGCTGACCAACCCAGAGCAGGTTTCCACTGCTGCTGTAGACATAACGACCATGCACGATCTCCGGGTCTCCATCGCCCCACAGATCCACAACGACAGGCGCATCGGCCCGGTCGTCTCCCTGGGATTGCCCTGTACTGACCGACCACTTCAGGGTCCCATGATTCTCCAAGGCCATCAGCCTCGCCCTGTTGCGATCGACCACGACGATTTCCACGACGCCGTCGCCGTCGATATCACCCAATGCGACCGCGCCGCGCTGGGATGCCCTGATGTCGGCTCGGTGCCAAAGCTCGTGTCCGTCATCGCCGCTCAGCGCGACCAGAGCCGAGCGGCTTGCATTCCAACCCGCATTGCCGGCGCCGAACACCAAATCCGGCGTGTCCAGAGGGCTGATCTTGCCGTCTCCGTTGTCATCGCTGAGCTGACCCACCACCACGGTGCTCACGACATGCTTGAGGCTGGGGTCGTCCGCCAAACCGTTCCATTGCCATTTCGCCCGAAGCTCGAGGGGACCGATCGGCGGCGGGACGATGCGACACGCTGCCGCCGTCGATGAGACATTGTTGTCTTCCCGCGCCTCGTCGATCCGCCGATCGCTGTCCACCATCGCGTAGACATGACTGTCGCGAAATGCCAGCTGTCCGTTGACTGCCATGCGCGGGCTCACTTGCCCGCCTGGCTCCAGCCCGCTCGGCAGGGTCGCAGCGCCCAGAGGATTGTCGGCAGCCGGGTCGAAGACCCCATTTCCGTTCAGGTCCTCGAACACGGTAACCAAAGCGGGCTCCGTGGCCGGTGCCTTGCCGATGTTCTCGACAACGACCTCGACGACTCCGGATGCCTGCAGGGTCTGCAGGTCGGTGGACAGGTCCGGCGTGGCGACGCTGGTCACGGTCAGGTCCGGAAGTGGCAGATTCAAATCTACCGACACATGCACTGTATCCGTTCCGACACAACCCCAGTCGTCCACCACGAGCAAGGTGACGTCCCGGTCGAATCCCGCCGTGAACACATGCGTGGGGGTAACGCCGCTAAGATCGATCTCGCTGTCGCCATCCAGGTCCCAGCCGTAGGTGCGAATGTTGCCCTGGGACCCGAAGCCATCGAGCTGGATGGTGTCGTTGACCACGCCGACGATGTCATCACCCGCTTCGGCGATTGGCTTGACGTCACAGACCATGCCGGCGACCCCATCGATCTCGGACTCGATCGACTGCCAGCCCGCCTGGGTCCCGTCGTCACCGGAAGAGCGGTAGCTGGTATGGGCGGGGGCATCGAAGATCGTGATCGAGTTGTCCGCCTTCAATCGGATGTAGCGGAAGGCGCTCGCCCCAAACGTATACAGGCCCGCGTCGTCGTCGATGTTGGTCGAGTAGCCGCTGCATGCCGCCTTGTTGTCGGCCCAGCCCTGGCCATAGATGGTGACCAGGGTTCCCAGCGTCCAGCCGTCGGGGAAGGGTGCGTTGGGATCGTCGCTGCCCCAGACGGTGTACTCGATCCCTTCTTGGGGGAAAGGCCCGTGGTCGATGAAGGGGAACACCGTGACTGTCGAGTAGGGCTGTTCCAGGTCCCAAACTGCATCACTGCCGTAGCCGGAGCCCACGGACCAGAAATCCAAGGCGTTCGCAGCGGCGGCCCGGTCGTTCGTACCGCTGTAGTATCCGAAACCGCAGCCATTTGCCGACGATGCGCGCCATGTGCCCGAACGCCCGCCGCTCACGTAACGACCGAGTGCATAGCTCGACGGCACCAGGGCGTCCTGCGTCAGCCCATTCAGCGTCTCGACGTCGGTGACGACATAAGACGGATAGCTGCCGACCTGGACCGAGACGGCGACAGGCTGGATGGCCACCGCCCCCTGGGGATCGCTGACGACCACGTCGAAGGTCTGCTCCCCGCCGTGCTCGGCCGTGGGAATCCAGCGGATGAGCCCCGTGGCTGTCTCGATCTCGAGCCCGCCGGGTCCGTTGGAGACGCCGTAGAGCAGGGCCCCGCCTTCCGGGTCGCTGGCCGTGAGCTGGTACTGGTAGAGGTCTCCGGCCGTTACGCTCGCTGGCGGCTTAGAGAGGATGACGGGGGGCTGGTTGAGCGTGATCGGCACGTCCGGTGCCAGCCTGACCTCGCCCAGGTCAATCAGACCGCCCGCTGGAGCGGCGGCCTGGTATTGGACTCCGACATAGCCGTCTTTGGAGAGATCGAGGGTCAGCGCTCCGGCGGGCATGACCGTGAGCGCGAAACGGCCGTCGCCGCCCGATTGGGTCTGGAACAGAGTGCCGGCATCGACCATCACGCCCTGAAGCGGCATCAGGGTATCCGCGTCGACGACCAGGCCTTTGACGGTCACCAGCGCAGGGGCGGTCTCTTTCACCATCGATACCGTAAAGGTCAGGGTGGCGCCAGCGACGATAGCGCCGCTGCCCGACGCGGCATGGTAGCCGTCGAGGCTCGCCATGATGTCGATGTCGCCGGGGCTCAGGTCTTCGAAGAGGAACCGTCCATCGGCGTCCGAGAAGGCGGCACGGGCATCGGCGCCGCTGACACTGATCTGCACACCGCGCAGCGCCTGGCCGGTCGCAGCGTCGGTGACGATGCCTGACAGGCTGCCGGTCGTGGTCTGCGGGGGCTCCGAGGGCTGGGGCGCTAGCTCGATCTGACCGAGATCCACGCCGCCCCCGCTCGGCGCGGACACGGCAAAGGCCATTTCGGAGTAACCGTTGAGGCTGACCGCGACGGTGATCGAGCCGGCCGGGATGCCGCCGAGGCTGAACGTGCCGCGCTGATCGGTGCGGGTCCCATACGCGGTGCTCTGTACCTGAACGGTCGCGTTCGCCAAGGGCGCATGGTCCGTGGCGCTGACGACGATCCCCGTCAGCTGGATGGCAACGGGGGTAGGGTCCTTGACCAGGGAGAGGCTGAAATTCAACGTCTGGTCGGCGAGCACTGCGGCGCTGGCGTTGACGGTGACGTAGCCGTCGAGAGCGGCACTCAGATTGACTTGGCCCGGCGTGACCCCCGTGATGGCGTAGAGTCCGTTCGCATCGGTGGAGGCGCTCAGGAAGCCGTCCCCTTGCAGGGTGATCGTGACCCCTTCCAGGGGATGACCGCTCAGTCCATCGGTGATGAGTCCGGCCACCGTACCCAGGACCGGGTCCGGTCCGGTCACCGTGTCTGCGACATAGAGGGCACGGGCGGCCAACGCCGTGGTATAGACATCGCCATTCCAAGAGCCGTCGGCAGACTGGGAGGCCCGCAGGCGGGCCACCAGGTCCTGGTAGAGCGTCTTGTCGAACACGGCCGGTGCAACAGCCAGCACTGCCAGCGCCGTCTCGAAGGTCTCGCCGACCGCTCCCGTGCCGTCGCGCCGGCTCAGCAGATAGGCGTTGGCGTTGTCGATAGTCTCGTCGACAAGATAGAGGTGCTTGACCTGCTGGAGGGCGTCGCTCGCCAAGGCGGTGAGATAGATCGAAGGCTCGTTCTCTCCGTCCGACCAGCTCCCGTCGGGGAACTGTCGACTTTGCAGGTAGCCGACCAGATAGGCGACCGTCTCTCCGGTGCCCTGCCCCGTGACAGCCAATGCCTGGAGCGCGAAGACGCTGTCCAGAACGGTGGTGCTGTAGCCTTCCAGCTCGCCGAAGCCGCCGTCCGGGTTGACCCGGCCCTTGATCTCCGCGGCAAGTCCGGCAACCGGAGCACCCGCTTGCGCCTCGATGATCACGCGGCGCGCCAGGTACTCGGTGCTTCGATGGGGCTCGGTAGCCAACCGCTCGCGCGCGGCAGGGATGCCGGGCTGAGCATTCTCGCCAAAGACCTGAAACGTTCGAATCGTCTCGGCCGTGGATTGGTAAGGGGTGGCGAGATCGTCGGCGCCTTGATACCCGCCGTCGGGCTGAGATTGGCTCGACAGCCAGGCGACCGCATCACCGGCCTGCAAGAGCGACGGAGCCAGCGAGAAGAAGATGATGGTCAGGAAGGCGACGAGCGCATGACAACGGCCGAGTCCGAGACAAGACATGAGAAATGCTCCCAGCGAGAGGCTATTCCGAGCGGACATGCGAGGTGAAGCGGGATAGAAACGTGTGCTTTCAGACCGGCTCGGGTGAAAGCGCGCGGAAGGCCGAGAAGAGGCTCGAGCCGGATGGACGGATGGGGCGGCGGGTCGGCGCAGATACATCCCTGCCTCCATTTTTGGGTGCAGCCGACGCGCACCCGCTGCCGGGTCGTGCCAACGGCTCCTTCTCTAAATCCCGTAATGTTTATACCACCTTAGCCGGTATTCGGCGACTGTCAACCCCTCTCCTCGAAAACATGGCGCGGGAGGGCACGCCGAAGATCGTTAACCGATAAACGTCGACGGTTAGGCGACCGTCGGAGGGTTGTCCGGCTAGCCTGTCGCTCCCCCGGCTCGGCGTAGAACTCGCTACGGCAATTGCGCCGAAAGGCGCATCGGCTCGGGCAGGGCGCCGCTGTGGTCCGGCTCCAGGTGGCTGAGCACGATCGCCGCGAGCGCCGGTGCTTCCCGGGTGGTATCGAGGCTGGCAGCCGCTCCTACAGGGCCACGGAGGCGAGCGCACGTCGATATTTCTCCTTCGGCCAGGCCACCATGGGACTGGGGGCCTGGTCCCTGGCGCTGGTACCACTGCCGGTCCCCGGCACCGTCAGCTCCGTGATGCCGGCCGTGTTCTGCAGATAGACGCCCTTTCCCCCGACCAGCACCACCTCCAGCTTGCCGGCGTTGAAGAAGCCGTAGCCCGCCCAGTAATCGGTCCCGCGGATGCCGAGGGTGGCGACCGGGGTCTCCACGACGAAGCTGGGACGATCGACATGCCCCAGGAGGCCGGTCACGGCTCGGAAGACCCCCTTGGCCAATCGCATGGCCGCCTCGCCGGTCTGGCTGGAGGCCGTGTAGCGGTAGCGCTCGATCAAGAATTCCGTATTGGCGCCCAGGGTGATCACGGAATCGTCGATCATCTTGACCGCCAAGCGCGCACCCGAAGCGGTGATCAGCGTCTCCCCTTCACGGATCGGACTACTCAGCGTCAGGGAGTGCACGCCGGTCGCGTCCCGAGCAGTCGCCTCGCCTTTGATGAATACCATCGCGCCGACCTTTTCGGCGGCGGACACCCCGCTGCACAGAAACATCCCAACCAGGAATATCAGGACCAGACGCCTCATGACGGGGTCTCCCTCGTAGGTTTTCCAGCAGTATAGACTGTGGCGTCCCTCGCAACGCCGCCAATCCACGGACCTGCGAGACGCTTGTCGCGGACGGATCCGGGCCAGGACTCAGAACTGGCGAACCTTGATATCCAGCGTCCGTTTCCGATAGGCAATCTGGCGTACCTGATCGAACACCATGCGCATGCCATCCGTGTATCCGACGATGTTGTCGAAGCCGTGGTCGGTCTTGACCTTGTGACCTTGCGACGCAGGCTGTCGCGCTCGTCGCGCATGAGAATGGTGCCGACCACCCCTTGGCCCGTGCGTCGATTCACGGGATCGACAGGCCTGCCAGACACCTCGCCGTACGCACCCTGGCGGCCGTCCAACTGCCGCTTCTAGGTTAACCGAGCCGGCCGACCGGCGCGCCGCGCAGGGGCCGCCGCGAGCCACCGCGCCACCCGGGCAGGAGCCTGCCCCTGGTCTCTCAGCCTTGCGGAGATCCTCGATGAACAGCGGAATCGCCTACGCCTGCCGACAGCGCGATGCCACCGCCGCGGGCCGGGCACCCAGATTCACAACTCCCTGCCATTATTCACCGAGCTCCGTGACGAGGACGCTTGCCATGTTGCCTGCCGGCCCAGCCACCAGGCGTGAGAAAGTGTCGTCGAGAAACCGCCCCACATACTCCGTACCGTTGATGTTCAAATGGTCCTGATCGTAGTACAGCATCTTGCCGTCCCGGACGCTGTCACATTCGCCGTTCCGGCACAGATACTTCAGCGGATCGAAGTACTGCGCGCCGTCGCTTCCCGCGATGAGCCCCTTGATCACGGCCCTCTGTCGTCCCAGGTCACTTTCCACATCCGACAGGGCGAGATCCTGAGGCCTGAGGCCGACTCCGAGCATTCTCGACAGTAGCACGTCCCCCCGCACGAAATTATTCGCAGGATGAAAGGGAAATTTCGGAATCTGCCCCATCACGACGACCTGCCTTCCGCTCGCCGCCAGCACCCGAATGGTGCTCTTCAGGCTTTCTCGAAAGCCCTCTGCATCCACGTGGGCATCCCATCGTGCCGCCAGCACCACATACTTGATCCTGCGCTCCTCGCCCAGGAGCTGTCTAACGGCATGGATATATCTTGCGCACAGCTCCTTCTCCCTCGCATCGTCTCCTTGGGGAAAATCGAACAAGGGCACACAGCCGCTCTCCCACAGCAGTCTCGCCGGAACTCCACGGGCCGAGAACCACTCGAGCAGGCCCTTGGCGTAATGTCCTGCATGGCTGTCGCCGATGACCAGGGCCTCACCGCCGACAGCGGCCGGATGACCCGATTCTGCCCGGGGCTCGAAGCGGCAGCGCCTTCTCATCTCCTGCTCCGATTCCAGATACCTGGGTCTGTCGCCCTTCTCCTCGCAGTCTATGACCTCAGGCGGCGCGTAGATCATGCCGGGGTCTTCTCTCAAGCCGGTGATAGCCCGGGAAATCCCTTCACCGTCTCGCTGCAGCCAGACCGCTGCGGACACCAGCATCACGACCCCGCTCATTCCTGCAAACACCGCGTGATACACCCGCGCCTCGCCGGGTCTTCCCGGCAGCGAGACGATCGCGTAGCCTTCCCAGCTCAGCTTTCGCGTCCTCCTGAACGGCCGCTCGACATATTTCCAGGAGAGTGTCGCCAGGATCATGGACACCATGAAGATCGCGGCGCCCGCGGTCGGCCCCAGCTCGGGCTCGGCCATGAATCGCTTGAACAGCGCAATGATCGGCCAATGCCACAGATACAGTGAATACGAGATGAGGCCGATGAAGACCAGGTACCTGAATCTCAATAGACGCGAGACGAGTATCCGCGAATCCGATCCCGCGACGATCAGCAACGCAACCCCGGCGCAGGGGATTGCGGCGCCCAGCCCTGGAAAGGATTCGGAGGAGACCGCAAGGACCGAGAAGCCCACCGCTGCGAGCCCGACGATGCCCGTCAGCTCTTTGACCGCCCGTCCCTTCACATCCAGCGCCTGTACGGACAGCATCCCCCCCAGACCGATCTCCCAGAGTCTCGACGGGAGCGAGTAGAAGGCCAGCTGAGGACTGGCGCCGACCAGATACTCGCTGGTGCCGAGCGAGGCGGCGACAATCAGCGCCATCACCAGGGCGACCACCCGCCAGCGCTTGCCGGACAGCTTGTAGAGACCGAGGATCAACGGGGGCCAGATGAGATAGAACTGCTCCTCCACCGCAAGGGACCAGGTGTGGAGCAGCGGGCTATTGTCGAAGCCGTCCGAGAAATAAGGGACCTGCCTCTGGAAAAGGATGTTCGACGCCTGGGCACTGGCGTAGCGAAGGGTCCGTCCGAACTCGTCCATCTCCATGGGTGTCAGGATCAGCAGGGCCGCAGCCACCACGAGACAGAGCATCACGAGCAAGGCGGGAAAGATTCGCCTGATCCGTCGAATATAGAAATGGACGAAAGTGAACGAGCCCGCGTCCACCTCTTCGACGACGAGCCGGGTGATCAGAAAGCCGGAGATGACGAAGAAGACATCGACACCGACGAAGCCGCCGGGCACCCAGTGCGGATCGAGATGATAGAGAACCACGGACAAGACTGCGACGGCTCGCAGGCCGTCGATGTCGGGGCGATAGGCGCTCATTCACACGGCCGAGAGAGACGGATTCGCAGACGTCCCTGCGGCTCAGACACGCCCCGAGAAGAGCGCAACCGAGCCGATCACGTCCACGGACACCTGGTCGAATCTCTGGCGGAGCACCTCCCACAGGCCATCCAGATCGTCCTCGGTGTTGGAGAAGATGCCCTTCCTGTTATAGAGGCCCATCAATCGCCTCGCCGCCCAGCCCCTGGACACACCCCCCTGCAGGATGGTGGAGCCGAACAGGACGGCGCCCGGATTCATCAGCGTCTTGAGATGGTCCAGCGCGACCGCCTTCTCACGGATCGGTCCCGGCAGGCAATGGAGCAGGTAATTGATCCCCACCGAGTCGAACTTGGGGATCTCGACCCGGATAGGCTCGAGAACATTCTGGCGGTAGATCTCTGGGCGATACCGGGAGATCCGACTGGCCGCATACTCCAGGGCCGTCGGGTTGAGATCCATCAGCGCGACCCGCGGCCTGTCCGACGGAAATCGGCACCTATCCAGAAAGTACCCGGTCCCCACTCCCACGTCCAGATGGCTGCAAGACACATGGCGGCGGTAGAGCGACTGGATGCGCGCGGAGGGGCACCGCCAGACATACCGACTGGAGATGCCCAAGACCAAGGGATCGTAGACCCGGAGCAAGCGCTTGGTGTAGACCGCCTGGCCGGCCTCTACCTGCTCGTCAGTCGATGTCATGGTCGGTGTCTCCCGCCGCTATGGTCCAGCGGGCGCATAGTCTACACGACACCCACGGGCAACCTTGCGATCGCTCGGTCCAGAGCAATGACTCCGACCGGCAGTCACGCACCCATCTGTTTAAACAACCTCACCGCCATCACCACCAATGCCAGCGCCCCGACCACCAGCACCCCCCAGAGCATCCATTGGCGCCAATCGACCTGTGGCGCGAGGGCGGCGACCCCACCCGGACTGAGCTGCTCGTCCTCCAGGATGGCCGTCAGGGCACTGACGCCGGCGCCTTGCAGGTTCCGGCCGAGCCCGGTCCCTCGCAGGCGCAGGGGGCCTGCTCTTGCGCTGCCCCAGGCGAGGGTGAAGGGCCCGTCGCCCCGAGCGACGAAGACCAGGCGATGGGGGGTCCAGCCGATGTGGATATCGGGCAGGCCGGAGCCTATGCCGCCTGCGGCCTGATCCACGACGAGTCGCCAGTGGGGATCGGTCACCCCCGCGAGGTCCAGGTCGGGGTTAGTCAGCTCGGCGTCCTCGTGGCTCAGTCGATAGAGCTGGGCCTGGGCGCGACCTCGCCATTGCTCGCGGGAATCCTTGCGCGAGTAAACGGTCGCGCTCGTGAGGGTGTTGCGCTCGGGCAGGGCGATCCTCAGGCCGGAGACGGGCAGAGAGGCCGGGATATCGAACAGATACTCACCCGGGGAGCCGTGTCGTACCGCGATTTTTCGCCATAGTTCGGGGGTCTGCGGGGCGCGGCTGGCGGTCTCGCGGGCAAGGGCCGCGACCAGCTCTACCGCCCGTTCGGGACGGTTGAACTCGAGTCGGTAGAACTGGGCCTTGGTGGCAGGGATAGTGATCTTGTCACGCTTCAGGCGGTGGCCCGAGTGGGTCAGGTCGGCCAGGACGGCATCCGGCTCCAGGGTGCGCCAGTAGTCCAGATCGTCTCCTGCCTGAACCTCGACGCTGACCAGGAAGCCACTGGATTCGGTTGGGTCCGGCCAATGGACGCGGAGCCGGTGGACCCGCCCGTCAAGCTGGCGGGCGTCGAGGACATAGCCGATCAGGCGCGAAAGGGGCACCTGTTCGCGCTCAATGAGGGTCTCGCCCTCGTCGGGCTTGCGCAGAACACGGAGCTTCACCTGCTCGGCGGCTCGGTCGTCGTCGTAGATGGGGAAGAGCGGCAGCTCGACTTCGGGGCTGTCTTTGGCGGGTGGCCCAGGGGGGCGGGTCAGCTCATGGGGCACGATGGCCCCAGCGGCGTTGAACACCCGTAGATCGCCGAGGTCCGGACGGGTTACCCCGGCGTAGACCCGCTCGGGCAGGGACAGGGCATACAGGGCGCCCTCTCCCTCCGGGAGCAGACGGGACGCATGGGCAAAGTCACGGAGCTGAACAGAGGGAGCGGGGAGCGCGCCCGCGCCGGCCGCCAGATGGAGTAGACAGAGCATCAACCCTATCGCGAGACGCGTCGATCGCCTCCGGTCGCTAACTTCACCGAGAGCCCCAGCCGCCGGAGAGCCTGGAACCAGGTCCGGAGCCTGGAGACAAGACGACGCCTCGGGCGCCCCTTCAATCCGAGGCACCCGCCCCCCCCGTCCCAGGGGAAATCTCTCCAGCCACTTCATCGATCCGCCTCCGCTTTGGCACGCCCCTTGGGCGGAACAGGCGAGAAATAGCCCACCACCAGCAGCAGCAGGCCCACCGTCATAAAGGACACGATACGGGCCATGGTGCCCGTATTGGACAGGTCGACCAGGAACAGCTTGGCGACCACCACCCCCATGAGTGCCGCTCCGCCGAGCCAGAGATAGCGTCTGCGCGTGCGTGTGCCCATCACCATGGCGGCCAGCCCGCACAGGCTCCACAGCAGCGCCAGGCCCGCCTGCACCGTCTGGGACTCGAACAAGGCGTGAGGGCTGAAGCCTACCCCCAACCAGTGGTGGGCAGTCCTGAGCCAGACGGTGTTCAGCCAGACAAACAGGGTGGCGAGGTAGAGCCAGGGGGCGGCCGCGAACCGCCAGCCGCCGGCCTGGTGGCGTGGCATCAGCCACCCCAGCAGGGCCAGCAGGACCAGGCCGACGGAGATGTCCATGGGATTGAACAGAGGCACGAAGGGCAGTGGGTCGGCGGAGCCCCGGCTGGCCAGGATCAGCATCCAGACCCAGAGCCAGAGATAGATGGCCAGGGGGGCGAGCAGCCGCTCACGATACAGGGCCGGGTTGGCGCCTATCGGCCAGGGCAGGACCTCGCCCCAGCGTCCAATCGCGACCAACGCCGCCGCCGGCACCAGCCCCAGTGCGATTCGCCACCAGGTATCCGCCCCCTTGACCATTTCTTCGGCCAGCCAGGCGGCCTCCCAGGTGAGCAGGGTCACCAGGAGCCAGAGGCCGAGACCGTGGAGCCATTCGCTCGAAGTCAGGTCTTCCCGCTCGTCCCGATACAGGGCGTAGAGGTGAACGCCGAGCAAGGCCAGCCAGCCGAGCCAAATTACGCCCTCGAACGGGTGGTCGTGCTGTAACGCCGTCATCGGCAGCATCAGGATGCCGAAGGCCAGGACCGAGCGGCCGGGAAAGCGCATGCCTGGCCAGGCGAGACGACCCTGCAGCCAGCGGGCGGCAGCGGAGGAGCCCGACGCCATCAGCAGCACCGCCAAGACCCAGTGCCCCTCTTTCGCTTGGCTGGCAATCTCGTACAGCCAGGCGCCGTACCACCAGAGCAGGCCCCAGGCCAGGGCCGGGGGCGCAATGTTGCGCTCCCAGTCACCGCGCAATGCGTCCCGCCACCGCATCAGGTACCAGGCGGTGAACAGGCCGGCCAGGGCGATCACCAGTGCCCCGACGAACAGGCCGTTCAGGACCGGAAGGCTCGACGATGCATGCTCGGCGGCGCGCAGAAAGGAGAATCCCGCGCCCAGCTGCAGCAGACAGCCGAACAGCCGCGGCAGCAGCCGAGCCTGGCGACGCCCGACCCAGATCATGGCCGCCCCCTCGAGCGCCCACATGCCTGCGGTCCAGCGGGCATCCAGGGCCAGTGGAACGGTTAGGGTGGCGAAGACCACGCCGATGGCGAGAAAGGCCTCGGCCAGCAGCCGAGAGTCGGGACCCAGCCGCCCGAACAACGCCCTTGCGGACAACACGTAGAAAGCCGCGGAGGCGAGCGCGCTCCATGCCAGCCCATAGGGCATGGCCCGCACCAGAGCGGCCTGCAGGGCAAAGCCGACCAGGGGCACGCCGAACACCAGGGTGCCGTCCACGTAGCCGCGCAGACGTACCGGCTGGCGCAGGGCAAAGAGCACGGCCACCGCCACATAGACGAGTGCGAAGGCGATCAGAAAGGGCTCGGTGCTGCCGAAATACTCCGGTCGGTAGTAACGGACGCCCCAGGCAATGCCGATCACGAAGGTGAAGGCGAAGCCCACCAGGTTGAGGACCCGCCAGGCCCGGAACCAGGCAATGCCCAGGATGCCCAGATCGAGCACCAGGTAATAGCTGAACAGCTCAACATGGCTGCCTGCCCCAGTCGAGGCGAGGATGGGCGCGAGAAACCCGCCGCCGGCCGCCAGCACCGCCAGAGATCGCGCATCCTGGAGCACCGCCAAGGCCGCGGAGAAGGCGCAGAACACCAGCAGAAGCGCGAATGCGAGGCCTGGCGGGATGAGATCATAGAGCCGCAGCGCGGCGAATACGGTGAGGTAGAGCACCCCCACTGCCCCACCCTGGACGACCAGGGCGTAGACACGGCGCCTCGTTCGCAGGCGCCAGCCCACCAGCAGCATGGCGATGCCGCCTGCCGCCACCCCGGCCAAGCGCAGCTGTATAGGCAGCATCGAGTGCTCGGCGGCGAATTTCAGGAGGAAGGCGACGCCGAAGAAGAGCACGACCACGCCCACCCGCACCATGAGGTTGCCACCCGTGAGCCAGTCCAGCAGCGGCTGCCAAACCGGAGGGCGCGAGGGTACCGATGGCGGGCGGGAGGGGGCCGCGCGCTCGGCTGCGAGCCGAGCGTCGATGTGCGAGGCCTGCTCCTGCCCCTCGGGAGGGGCCGCCCAGCGCTGGTCGACTGCCTCGCCTTCAGGCTGAGGCCATGTCGCCGACTCTGGAAGGGGCTTCGCGGCGGGTAGTGGCGTCTCGCGGGACTCATCGGGCGCCGGAGGTGCCTGACGCAGTCGGGTCAGCTCCCGCTCCAAACGGGTCACCCGTGCCCGGGTCGAGATCAGCAGCCCGAGACAGAATCCCGCGAGCCCCCCATAGAGCCAGCCCCCGTGCCGGTCCAGCACCAGGCCGGCGACCACTCCGAGCAAGGCGAAAATAATGGCCATGGAATCTTGGTCCCTCGTCGAGCCCCGACTCGATGCTGCCCAGGGCAAGGCATCAAATCATACGTCTATCCCACGGCTAGAGCGACCCGCGGAACCGAGAACCGCGTCTACTGCTGTATAGTCGGCACAAGGGCGGGCGTGACGGGGCCTGCTCGATCATGACCCAAACGCTCATTCCTTGGTACGAGCCGATGCTACCGATCGAGTTTCAGGTGGTGGGAGAAGAGGAATACGCATTCGCCGTGCAGATCGACAGCGCGGGCGGCTATGTGGTGCATAGCGGCAGCTACGCCACCCAGCCCCCGCGCAGCGGCACCTTGTCCCGCGACCAACAGGCTGCCCTGCTGAGCGCCGTCGAGACCCTCGGCATCCCGCCTGCGTATCCGATGCCCGTAGGCACCGAGGCCTTCGAGGCCCGCTTGACCATCGGCGAGCAAGGCTCGCAGGTCACCTACCGATTCTGGGAGGGCGCACTGGAGACGGACGCCAACCTGAAGGAGCTGGTCCGATTACTGGAGAGGCTGTAGCCCACAGAACGAGATGGCTCGATGGGGCGGGTCCTTGCCGGTCCCGTCACGGCGAGCCCGGAAGCCCGAGGCTTGATCCGCCTGCAGGCTCCGGGGCTCTGGCCCGGTATCGGACGTGCCTGCCGTCTTCCCCGGCTTTGTGGTATTTTGGCCCTAAAAAGGACCCGTATCGAGGCGCCTGAATCGGTCCGCAACTCACTGAACGGTTTGCAGTTTTGCTGCCAGATCAGCCGATTCGGCCGGAAGCCTCGCATCCTGGGCGCGGCTTTTCCATTTCGGCGACGAGCACACAACCATGGCCCCGAGAAACGCGACGCCCCGCAAAAAGAACTATCTGGTCATCTCCGCCCTGGGTAAGGATCGGCCGGGCATCATCGACGCGCTGACCCAGGCCGTGCTGGAAGACGGCTGCAATATCGTCGACAGCCGCATGACGGTGCTCGGCGGCGAGTTCGCCATGATGGTGATGGTGGACGGCAACTGGAACACCCTCGCCAAGCTGGAGGCCGGTCTGCCGGAGATGCAGAAACAGCTGGGGCTGACCATCATCTCCGATCGCACCGACGGTCGCGAGGTCGGGCAGAACCTCCTGCCCTATGTGGTGGAGGTGGTCTCGCTGGATCACCCGGGCATAGTCCACGGCTTGGCGCGCTTCTTCTCCCAGCGCTCGATCAATATCGAGGACATGGCCACCACCAGCTATGCCGCCGCCCATACCGGGACCCCCATGTTCTCGGTACAGATGACGGTGGGCATTCCCGCAGACATCCACATCGCCAGCCTGCGCGACGAGTTCATGGACCTGTGCGACTCCATGAACCTGGATGCGGTGCTGGAGCCACTCAAGCAGTGATCCTAGAAACGGCAGTTGACCGCTTCGTGCATCTAGCAAGTAACGGATCGGCGGATGGATTTGGAGAAACATGAGACTCACCCGCCCGTTGAAGACCGCTACGACCACCAGGGCACGCACGGCGCGGCGCCTGGCCGCGTTACAACTCGTTGGAATAGAGCAACTATTCCTCCTCGTTGTGCCTTGCCAGACACCACGCCGCACGCACCCTGGCGGCCGTCCAACCGCCGCTTCTAGGATCATCCACCGGAGACAGACCCCATGAGCCACGCGGAGATCGATCAACCGGTGCCCGACGCTGAGCTTCTGCTCACGGGCGACAAGACCACGCCACTCTCGGCCTTCCAGGGCAAGCACCTGGTGCTCTATTTCTACCCCAAGGCCAGTACCCCCGGCTGTACCCAAGAAGGTCGGGATTTCTCCGAGGCAATAGCTCGCTTTCGACGCCAGTCTGCCGTGGTGCTGGGGGCCTCCCGCGACACGCTCAAGTCCCAGGAGAATTTCAAGGCCAAGCAAGGATTTCCCTTCGACCTGGTCTCGGACAAGGACGAGACCCTGTGTAACCTGTTCGCTACGATCAAGCTCAAGAATATGTACGGCAAACAGGTCCGGGGCGTAGAGCGCAGCACCTTTCTCATCGACAAGGAGGGCGTCCTCCGCCGAGAGTGGCGGGGCGTCAAGGTGAAAGGGCACGTGGAGGAGGTGCTCGAGGGGGTCAAGGCGCTCAACAAAGCCTGAGCACAACCAAGCCCCAGGATCAGAGCCACATGCCGTCAGACACCCATCGCGACCACAAGCTGTTCGTCCTCGACACCAACGTGCTGATGCACGACCCCACCTCGATCTTCCGGTTCAAAGAGCACGATGTCTTCTTGCCCATGGCGGTCCTGGAGGAGATGGATCGCCACAAGAAGGGCACCTCGGAGGTGGCGCGCAGCGTCCGCCAAGCCAGCCGCTTTCTGGACGAGTTGATGTCCCTGGCGGACAAGTCCGGCATCGACGGGGGGCTGCCGCTCCCCGCGCCCTCGAACGGTGGGTCGGAAGGAGGCGAGCCCGCAGGAAGGCTCTTCTTCGAGACCCGCCAGCTGCCTCAACCCCTCCCCGAAGGACTGCCCGGCACCTCACCCGACAACAGCATCCTCGGGACAGCGCTGGGCCTGAGCAAGGAGCACCCGGGCCGCACCGTGATCCTGGTCTCGAAGGACATCAATCTGCGCATCAAGGCGTCGGTGGTGGGGCTCAGGGCGGAGGATTATCACAACGACAAGGTCCTGGACGACATCAGCCTACTCTACAGCGGCGAGCGGACTCTGCCCGCGGGCTTCTGGGACGAGCACAGCAAAGACGTAGAGTCGTGGCAGGCCCAGGGACGGACCTTCTACCGTATCGCCGGGCCGGACGTGTCCCACTGGTTCATCGGAGAATGCCTGTTCATGGAAGAGGACTCCAGCTTCGAAGCCATAGTGCGGCGCCTGGACGCCCAAGGCGCGGTGATCGAGCTGCTAACCGACTTCCGCGCCCCCCACCACTCGGTCTGGGGCATCAACGCCCGCAATCGCGAGCAGAATTTCGCCCTTAACATGCTCATGGACCCGGAGCTGGACTTCGTCTCCCTGCTGGGCACCGCAGGCACGGGCAAGACCCTGCTAGCCCTGGCGTCCGGGCTGGCCCAGGTGCTGGACGCAGGGCGTTACCGCGAGATCGTCATGACCCGGGTGACCGTACCCGTGGGCGAGGATATCGGCTTCCTGCCCGGTACCGAAGAGGAGAAGATGACCCCCTGGATGGGAGCCCTGATGGACAACCTCGAGGTGCTGACCCGCACCGAGGGCAGTGACTGGGCGCGCGCGGTCACGGACGACCTGCTGCGCAGCCGCATCCGCATCCATTCCCTGAACTTCATGCGCGGGCGCACCTTCCTGAACAAGTACATCATTCTGGACGAGGCCCAGAATCTGACCCCAAAGCAGATGAAGACCTTGATCACCCGAGCAGGCCCGGGCACCAAGGTGGTCTGCCTAGGCAATGTGGGTCAGATAGACACGCCCTACATCTCCGAGACTACCTCGGGACTAACTTTCGCAGTGGACCGCTTCCGCAGCTGGCCCCACAGCGGTCACATCACCCTCCTGCGGGGGGAACGCTCGCGCTTGGCGGACTTCGCCTCCGAAGCCCTGTAACCATGCCGGGAGCACGAAGCGGTCAACTGCCGTTTCTAGGGTCCCCCGTCACCCCGCCGACACGGCGCCCCTGAGACCCTCTCGTATCCGCCTGAGCTCGGGAATGACACGGCCCATCTCGTCGGGAAGCTGGGAGAAGGCCACCAGCGCCGCCTCCAGATCTCCGGCCTTGCCGGCCAGCTCCACCTGCTTGGCCAGGTCGGACAGGTGCAAGGCCCCCACGTTCGCGCTGCTGGACTTGAGCGAGTGGGCAGGCAGTATCATCCCGTCCACTCTGCGCTGGCCGGCCGCTTCCTCTATCTGGGTCATGAGCGTCGGGGTGTTGCTTAGATAGGTCTCGAGCAGGTCGGCGAACTCCTCCTCCATCACCTCTTGGAGTTCGCTGATGATCTGGCGATCGATGGTCTCGCCCTGCTCCGGCGGCGGCTTGCCCCAGACCCCTGCCGTCTCCGGCTCCGCCCGAGCCTCGACCTCGGGCTGAGGCTCGGACACGCTGCGCGGCGACATGTCGGGAGGCCGCTTTACCTGGCCCCCCGTTGGAGTCCCTCTCGGCTCCTCGAACAGACCGGGGGCGCTTGCCAGCCATCGGGAAAGAATGGCACGTACCTTGGGGGCATTGATCGGCTTTGAGATGTAGTCGTCCATTCCCGCATCCAGGCACTTGGCACGGTCACCGGCCATGGCATTCGCGGTCATGGCCACTATCGGCAATCTCGGCAGCTTGTGCATGGCCTCTTTGGTGCGCAGAGAGCGGGTGGCCTCGTAGCCATCCATGCGAGGCATCTGGCAGTCCATGAATACCAGATCGAACTGCTCCTTCTCGATGGAGGCCAATGCCTGAAGGCCGTCCACCGCCACCGCACAGGTCAAGCCGATGCGCTCGAGCATCTTCTTCGCCACACTGAGGTTGACCGGGTTGTCCTCGACCAGCAGCGCCGATCCGTGGAAAAGAGGTGCCTGACCCGCTGCCTGGGCCTCGCTCGGCAAGGGCGTCGGCTGGGGGACCTCTTGAAGTGTCGAGCGCTCGATCCAGACCTCTTCGTCCAGGCTCACGGGCATGGCCAGGGGAGCGTCCGGACCTATCCCACCCTTGCTCTCGATCTGGACATCCAAGAGCCGATTCAGCTTCGCCCGCAGCTCACCCTTGTTCATGGGCCGGCCCAGCAGGTCGTTGATACCGAACTCGTCCATCTTGGAGCGTAGCGAGAACTCACCCTCCAGCACCAGCGTCTGTAAGTCGCTCAGCGCGTCGAACTTATGGACCTGCTCCAGCAGATCGATGGCCGCGCTTCCCAGCCCCTGGGCGTCCACCAACAACAGCTCGTAGCCCCAGGAAGCGCCCAGCTTGGCCGACGAACGAAGCTTGTCCACCGCATCTATGGGGCTGGACGCGCGGTCGTAGACGATATCCCAGTCGTCAAAGAAACGGCTCAGCTCCCGATAGTCGTAGGCATCCACACCGACCACCAGGACCCTCGCTCCCTTGAGGTTCTTGCGCCTGGAAGGCACGTCGGTGATCGAGCGGCGCATCGGGACATGGAACCAGAACACCGAGCCCTTGCCGATCTTGGAGTGCACCCCGATGTTCCCACCCATCATCTCGGCCAGGCGCTTACAGATCGCCAGACCCAGGCCGGTTCCGCCGTGACGTCGCGTGGTGGAGGCATCCGCCTGAGTGAAGGAGCTGAACAGCTTCTCGGCGGTCTCCCGCGTCATGCCGACCCCCGTATCCTTGACCGCGAACTGGATCTCCACCTCCTTGCGTCCGGCCTTGCGCCGGGTCACCTCCACCAGCACGCCGCCGCGCTCGGTGAACTTGATGGCGTTTCCCATCAAATTGGTGAGTATCTGCCGAATCCGAATGGGGTCACCGCGCACCCGCCGAGGAACGCCCTGGCGGATCACATAGCCCAGCTTCAGACCACGACGCTCGGCCGCCTTGGTCAGCAGCAGGGTGACGGACTCGACCACCTCCTGAACATTGAGCTCGATACTCTCGAGCTCCATCTTGCCCGCCTCGATCTTGGAGTAATCCAAGATGTCGTCGATGATTCTCAGCAAATGGTGAGAGGAGCCCAAAGCCGTGTTGACGAATTGACGCTGCTCCGGGTCCAGATCCGTATCACGCAGCATCTCCAGCAACGGCACCACGCCGTTGAGCGGTGTACGGATCTCGTGGCTCATGGTGGCCAGAAACTCGCTCTTGGCGAGATTGGCAGTGTCGGCCAGCTCTTTGGCCATGGACAGCTCCCTCTCCACCGCCTGGCGCTGGCCGCTCTGGGCGAGCAGCTTCTGGCGCGAGCGCTCGAGCTGCTCTTGGAGCTCGGCCATCTCCCGCTGGAGATCGTCGCGCTCGTCCTCTTCCTCGATCACCTGGTCCGATGCCCGCCCAGCGGCGAAGACCGCTAGGCTGATCGTGCCGAGATACCCGAGCACGAGCAACGCCGAGGCCACGGCGTCGCCCGTCCATCCGAGCCCCAGCACAACCAGCGCACCGCCCCACAGACCTACGAGATACCCTGTAGCGGACGGCGAATGAGAGCCCGCCACCAGCGCAAGGCCTACGCTCATCGCGCCCGAGAGCAGCGTGAGGGCCACCGCCAGCGTGGCGGAGTAATCGGGGAAGGGATAGAGCAATGCACTACCCCAAAAGACACCTCCTCCCATCAGAGCGACCACCTGTAGGGCGGGCAGAGAGCGGACCAGGACCCCGCTCCCTCGGTCACTGACACAACACACCCAGGCGGTACCCAGCAGCAGCAGGCCTACCAGCAAGACACCGCAACCCCAGATCCAGAGCCCAAGCGGATGCCACGCCTCGCCCAGGATGGCGAGATAGAGGCCCAGCATGCCGGCCAGCAGGTCCGCCCCTCCCGCAAGAGCCGCCCAGCGGCATACCAAACCCTCGGCTAGCGGGCGTGTCGGAGTGCCGTCCATCGAGTTGCCGCCGGTCACTTTCCGGTACTCGGACACAGAATGCGCATCACGCCCGGGGACCGAGGTGGCAACGGGAAGACATCAGGTGGAGATGGGGCTTGCACGAGGCGCTCTTCGGGTTAAGATGCCGTGGTGATGCCCGGAAGCATCCCGTTTTATCTAAGCTATTTACTTGAACCAGCTCTAACTGGCAACCATGACGGGTTCCAACGAGGACGAGGGCCATTTCTCAGCATCCTGACATCGACGCCGTCCAGACCTTGATGCGCGAGCTTCCGAAACGCATGGGTGCCATCGTCACACTTTGGCGAGACCTGAAAGGCGGCGACTGGAACGACAAGCGCTTCGACGAGCTCTACCAGCAGGTCCAGAACCTTGGCGAGGCCGCCGGCAGGGCCGGACTCGCGAGAGTCAGCGAGAGTGCCTTTGCCCTCGAAGTTTACCTGAGCACCTTCGGATCGGACCAGACGCGCCCCGGCGTCGAGCGACTGCAAGAGGCGGAAGCCCTGCTGAGGGCACTGGACACTGCCGCCCATTCGGCTTTGCGTGGGCAACCAGCTTCGAGCGCCCTGCCCAAGACCCCTCCCTCGGGCGACCGACCGACCGCCTACTGTCTGCTGGCAGGCAACGATCTGGTCCAAGGGCTCGACAGAGCCCTCAAGGCCAGCGGCTGGAGCACCCGCTTTTTCCGTGACGCCAGTCAGCTGCGTGGCGAGATGCAGCGTCAGGTGCCCGCCGGCTTGGTGCTGGATGCGGCCTTTCTGTCCGCCTTGGCCCCTCTGCTGCAAGATCTCAAGAAGCAAAGAGCCGCAGGCAAGGGGTCCATCCCGACCGTCTTCGCGTCGTCGTCGGCCAGTCTGCAGCTGCGCTTGGCGGCCATGCGCGCGGGCGCCGACGCCTATTACGCCCCCCCGGTCGATACAGAGACGATCGCCAAGCGTCTGCTTCAGATCGTCGCATCCAGGCAGCAGAGCATCTACCGGGTGCTGATCGTCGAGGACGACCCGTCCCAGGCGAAATTCGCAGGCACCATCCTGCGCAAGGCGGGTATGGAGACCCAGCTGGTCACCGAGGCGCTGGAGGTCATACAGGCCGTCGAGCGTTTCAAGCCCGACCTGGTGCTCATGGACGTCTATATGCCGCAAGCCAGCGGCGTGGAGCTCACCCGCATCATCCGGCAGGCGCCTGACCTGGTGACACTGCCCATCGTGTACTTGTCCGGCGAGCAGGACCCGGAGAGACAGCAGTCGGCACTCAGCGTCGGGGCGGACGATTTCATCGTCAAGCCCATTCGCCCGAAACACCTGATCAACACCGTGGGCAACCGCATCCGCCGTGCGCGCCAGCTTCAGGATGGGATGAATCCCACCGATACGGGCGTAGATCCCAGAACGGGCCTGGCAACCAAGGAAAGCTTCTTTGACTGTGTCGATGCCTTGCTGGGCAGCCGAGCCCCCGCCGAGCTGGCCACCATCATGCACATCGACCTCGATGGCTCTGCAGAGCTGCGCTCGGGTCTCGGTGCCGAGGACAAGGAGGCACTCATGGGTATGGCAGGCAGGCGCATCGCCAACCAGTTGACCGAGTCGGACGCAGCCACCCGCTCGGGAGAGGCCGGCTTTACCCTGCTGCTTCGAGAAGCCCGTGGACGAGATCTGCGTCTGGTCGCCAACCGGCTGCTGCAAGCCATCTCTGAACCGCCCATCGAGCTCAAAGGCCGGGCGATTCGCCTTTCCCCGAGCGCCGGATTCTGGCCTCTCCAACGCGAGGCCTCACAGGACGGCACCCAGAACGGACCGACCGGCCCGGCGCGAGCACGGCAAGAGCCGAGGCCGGGCGCACCGGGGGCAGCCGACTCGACGGCTTTGCAAGCGTTGATCAAAGAGGCGCTGGAGGCGGATCGACTGCGCCTCGTGCTCCAACCGGTACTGGGCAGCTCCGAGAAGGCCCATCCCAAGACCTACCAGGTCGGTCTGGGGCTCGCCGACGAGGCCACCGGGGCCAGCCCCGAGGCCATCCGCTCAACCGCCGAGAAGATGGGAGTTCGGCTGACGCTCGACGCCCTGGTGCTCGAGAGATCGCTGCAGCTCTTGGAGCAACAACAGGCCTCGGGCGAGGAAATCCAGCTCCTACTGACCCTGTCGATGGAGTACATGAGCGACCCTCGGTCACTGTCCAGCTTGAAAGGCGAGCTGCGGGCCCGCCAGCTGCTAGGTGTCGGCCTCATCTTCGTAATGCCGCTTCGTGGGATAGGCTCAGACCCCAAGAATGCCCGAATCATCGCCCGGGAGCTGGCTGACATGGGGATAGCCTCCGCCCTGTCGGAATTCACCGGCAGCGACGCGGCGATCCGAGTCCTGAAATTTCTCGACGCCCGTTACGTGGAGATTGACGAAACGCTAGCGCACGGGGGAGACCGCCCTCTGGCCATCGCCATAAAAACGGCGCACCAATCGGGGGCCTTGGTGATCCTGCCCAGCGGCTCCGACTCCAGCGACTGGCAATCGCGCAGGGGCCCGGAGGGTCCCGACTTCATCATCCGCCAGCCGGCCCAGCCGGTCGAGGCAGCATTGCCTCGATCAACGGGCTCGGGGCAGTAAAGGCTGCGGCAAGGAATAGATACCCCGTTTTGCTGGTCTCTGGCTTCGGCGTTGCGGCAAGGGTTACATAGTCCGTTCTAAGCGCCCCTTGCCGCGCCTTGAATCCGGCGCCCCCGGCGCTTTGCTTACCCTGCTCCGCTTGGGCACCGGTCTTGGGCCTCCTGCCGGGGCCGCTTGCTGCTTCGCAGCTGACATTGCGCAATCTCGGAGCGTTTCTTGCCACAGTCCTAACTAGGACTCCCCTCCTCTGCGGGGCTCGCGTCTTGGGTCGGCCAAGCGGTAAGAATCGCCTGGACCAGCGTGGCCAATGGAATGGCGAAGAACACCCCCCAAAAGCCCCAGAAGCCGCCGAAGACCAGGATCGCGACGATGATCGCCACCGGATGGAGATTGACCACCTCGGAGAAGAGCAGCGGCACCAGCACATTGCCGTCCAAGGCCTGGATCACCCAATACGCCACCGTGAGCCAGATAAAGTCGCCCCCCCAGCCCCATTGGAACCAGGCGATGAGCAGCACCGGCAAGGTCACCACGGCCGCGCCTATGAAAGGAATGATCACCGAGAGTCCCACGAGCACACCCAGCAGCATGGCGTAGTCCAGCCCGAACAGCCGGAAGGCCGCAAAGCTCACTGAGCCGACGATGAGGATCTCCCAAAACTTACCCCGCACATAGTTGCCCAGCTGCCGGTCCACATCCGCCCAGATCTGTTGGCTCAGCGCGCGGTCTTCAGGCAGAAACTGCACCAGCCAGCCGAGAATGCGGTGCTTGTCCTTGAGAAAGAAGAAGACCAGCAGCGGCATCAGGATCAGATAGACCAGGATGGTGATGATGCCGACCACCGACGCGATGGAGATGGAGACTACCTGCTGGCCGAAGGCGAGTGATTCCCGGCGGATGCGCCCGATCAGCTCCTGGATCTGGTCTGACGTGACCATATCCGGGTAGCGCTCGGGCAGCTGCATCAAGGCGTTCTGGCCGTGGGAGATCATGTTGGGCATCTGCTGGAAGAACTGGGTGATCTGCCGGGACAGCAGCGGCAAGAGCCCGAACAGCACCAGGGTCACGAACAACAGGAAGACCACAAACACCACCGCCACCGCCACCACCCGGGGCATGCCCCACCGCTCCAGCAATCCCACCAACCCTTCGAGCAGATAGGCGATGACGATGCTGGCGAGCACGGGCGCCAGCATATTGCCCATGACCAGCACGACCACGGAGGCCAGCACCAGGAGGGCGGCCAGGAGCACCACCTGGGGGTCGGAGAAATGACGTCGGAACCATTCCGTCAGCGAATGCATGGGTCGAGCAACCTGGGCTCAGCTCATTCGGTCTGATCGGTCATGAGCTTTCGGTAATGCTCGGAGAACAGGCCTTCGAGGTCGTCGATCACCTGCTCGGCGGGGCGTCCCTGAATCACATGCGCGGTCATCAGGGCGGACGTCTGATCGAGCATGGCCGATCGGTCCAGCATGAAATAGGTCTGGGACAGCCGCTTGATCGCCGCCACCACGGATTCCCGGCTCGGCCGGCGTATGTCTCTGGGTCGCACCGGCTCGGTGGCCGGAGGCTCCCGGCGGGAGCGATTGGCGAGGAACTCCGCGAAAGCGGTGAGACTGGCCTTGTCTTCGCGGCCAAGGGCCCCGAACAGCCGCAGCAGCCGACGCTGCTCGGCGGACAATCGAGTGGAGAGATCGAGCAACTCAGACGACTCCGCCGACGTCGTGGGCCTTGCAGTAAGCCCGGGCGAAATCGAGCAGCTCCTCCATGACCCGCACCCGGAACTTCTGCTTCTGATGCACGAACGAGAAGGGACGCCGCAAAGGCGGATCGAGATTGACCGCCACCAGGGTCCCGAGCTTGAGTTCCTTCTGGACCGTGGCACGGGACACCACAGAGACGCCCATTCCCGCCTCGACGGCGCCTTTGACGGCCTCGGGGCTGCCCAGCTCCATCGAGATATTCAGGGAATCGGCACAGCCCTCGATCTTGCCGAGGTATTCGCTGATCACCTCTCGGGTACCCGACCCTTCCTCCCGGCAGATGAAGGGATAGCCCACCAGATCTCGCAAGGAGACGGCGGTGACCCCGCTGCTGCTCACCGGGTGTTTCGGCGGCAGTATGGCCACCAGCTGATCCATGCGGCACACCTCGACGACCAGGTTCTTGTTGGTGACGGGGGCCTCGACCACGCCGAGATCGATGGTGTTGTTCTCCACCATCGAGACAATGCCTTCGGTGTTGGAGACCTTGAGATGGATCTCGACGTCCGGATACTTCGCCTTGAAGTCCCCCAGCAGGGTCGGGAGCATGTACTCTGCAATGGTGGTGCTGGCCCCGATGGTCAGGGCACCCCGGATCTCTCCGGTCATCTCCCGGATGGAATTCTCCATTTCCTGATAGAGTTCGAAGATGCGGTCGGCATATTCGTAGACGTACCCGCCCGCCTCGGTGAGACTGATCCGATTATGCGTTCGGTCGAACAGGCGGGTATTGAAATGCTCCTCCAGCTGGCGAACCTGGAAGGTCACCGCGGGCTGCGTCATGTGTAGCGTCTCCGCAGCCTTGGTGAAGCTGAGCAGGCGGGCTACGGTATGGAACACTTGGAGTCGTCGATCGGCCATACAGGCTGGCCCCCTTGGGGGGAAATAAATCGAATTTATTATACCTCAGACCACTCTCCTCCCAAAATGCTGCTGACGCAAGACCGCCCCGGCTCCCACGGCAAACGCCGGCTGCACCTCGGCAGCCGGCGTCCCGCCCTTGCTCGTCACCCGCTAGTCACCATGCCCGCGCGACCAGCCAGTAGTGCTCCGTCAGAGATCGAAGCCGCCCCGTCCAGTCTCGGAGACATGGCCCCCTGCGGCCAGGGTCAGGGCCTTCACGATGGCATCGGGACTGGACATGATCTTCATGAAGCTGTTCTCCCCAAACATCCGCTGTTCGGGAAAGGAGACTGCGATGCGAAAACGCGGCGCCAGCGCGGTGACCACACCATCGTGCACGACCATCTCATAGGGCAGATGGGCCGCATGCCTGGGATTGTCGACATCGATGGTCGCCATGATCGTCTGGTCCGAGCTGAAGTGTTCGGTCAAGGCCACACCGAACACGGCGACCTTGCCGTTCGTCGAATCGATGCGATACACCGCCGAGGTACCGCCTGCCCCCGCTTCCAGCGCCTTCTCCACCGCGCGCAACGCCTCCACCTGGCTGTCGTAACGCGCCAAGGTCAGCGGCTCGTCGAAATACTCCATGCCGAAGGCATAGTGGTAGCGGCGAAGCTTGGACGGCGTCAGCCCCTTGGAGCCGAAGTCCTCCTTATAGCCGAGAGCGGCCTCGAGCTTCTCCGCCACCTGATCGACATTGGCGTCCACCCGATAGGCATTGGAGAAATAGACCGGGTTGGTATAAGCAACCTGGATCTTCTTGCCCTCACGGATGATCGACACCCGCGGCCCGGCGAAGAAGGCCCCGCCTTGCTCTATGCCCGCCAAGCTCCTTAGGAAGTTGTCTGTCACGACGATAATATGGGTATCGGCGTAGGGGGTGTACTCTCCGGCCACTGTGAACCCCGCTCCCTCCAGAGCGCTGCGCACCTCTGCGATCTTGCCCGTGAAATCGCCCGGACCGTCGGATGCCAGAATGAAGGGCTTTAGCTTCTGCGCCGCCACAGCCACACCCGCCGCGCAGAGCATCAGAGAGACGACGAGGCTCCAAAGAATCAATCCAATCCGCTGTTTTTTCATCACCCACCTCTGTACATTGTTACAAAGTACACTCCTCCGACACGCGCCGTGCGCGCCCGAATCGCCAAGGCTATCGGCGCCCGGACCACCGATCCGCACTATGCTTGGCGCCGGAATCCCGAGCCTGCCTTTTTCGATGGCTCTTTACGTGATCTTATTCTGAGACGACAATCGCTGAAATTTCGGCCTAGCCCCTGCCATCTTGCCGGGAGTCCGGCAACCGACGATACCATTGGATTGTCCATTGCCCCCATGCGATCACCAGGCTGATCGCACCGACCCTAAGGGTCTCGCCCAAGTTTATATAATAAGTCAAGAGCTGCCAGTCGAAAGTTGATAAAATGGTTCAACTTGAAGGGAGGGCTGCACCCGCGGCCACACCCGGTGCGCCTGTCGCACTTGGCCAGACGCACCGAGATACCAAGTCAACCAAAGAGGACAGCCGTGAGCAACCACAGACCTTCACCCCTGGCCCGTTGGGGCAGAACGGCTGGCACCATGCTGCTGGTGCTCGGGACGCAAAGCTGCTTTGGCTCGGGGTTTTTTCTCATCGAGCAAAGTGTTACCGCCATGGGTACGGCCTACGCAGGCTCTGGCGCCCTGGGGGAGGACGCCACCACTATCTTCTTCAATCCGGCAGGCTTGGGCCGTATCCAAG
>Ga0210096_1000115_pt1 | contig 35274 bp, 39 predicted proteins | sample China_Galinas_PW_4_FD_184864 | JGI IMG/M metagenome (GOLD analysis project Ga0210096, IMG submission 184864) | Wetland microbial communities from San Francisco Bay, California, USA, that impact long-term carbon sequestration - China_Galinas_PWA_D2... | ecosystem: Environmental > Aquatic > Marine...
GCGATTGATAGGGAGCCAGCGCGCTGAGCGTCTTCTCCAGATCGTTTGAAAGCCTTTTGCGATACACCTGTTTCCCGTCCTCGTCCGAGACCACAACCACATGGTTGTTGGAGTGCAAATCAATACCAGCGTACAATTTCATTTCCGACTCCTCTTGCAAGTAAAGTTCAATGCGAGAACATCGAACGATACCGCTTGCTTGGGGAGTCGGCTAGATGATTATCAGGTCTCTCCTTGTAGCATTCGGCTGTAGGGGAACGAAAAAGAAAGAAATAGACAGTCATCAATTGGCCATCATTTGGCCGCGCGGCCGCGCCGCGCGCTTCTGCCGAGGTCCCGGGTCCGGGGGCTTCGGTAGCGAACGGGCCCGCTTCGGCAGGGCGCTATCGCGCGTCCACTCGAGCGGGTCGCCGGGGGCCAGCTCGGGCAGTGGCGGTCGCTTCGGCGCTTTTCCGACCGCCAGCTTCGCCCAGTATCCGCGCTCTGGCCGCGGTACGTTAAAGCCTGCAGACTCGTGCCATGTAGCTCGACGAGACGCCGAGTCGGGCAGCCACCTTGAGCCTTGGGTCGGACCAGACCGTCTCGTACAGCGCTTCCCGGCTGACGCGGGCTTCGCTGCGATCGGCCGGCGGTAGTGATGCAATAGGTTCGTCCAGATAATGCGTCACGAGTCTTGATCTTCCACAGTCCTTCGGCGTCCCTGGAGGTCTCGTGGGGGGATTGCGATAATTTCGTTGCTCAGCACCCTTAGGTGTCCGTTCTGCCGGCCGCAGGAAGGGGTATACTTTCCGCACGCCGATGATGAGGGATAGCAACGTGCCGTACCAGCGCACCGCGACGACCGACGGAGAGATCCGTTGCGCGCTGCAAGCGAAGCGCCTTCGGCGTCTGAAAGATTATCCCGAGACGCTGGTTATCAACGAGCTTGGTTTGGGGCACGCTCGTGGTCGTATCGACGTCGCTGTCATCAGTGGTTGCATTCATGGCTACGAAATCAAGAGCGAGAAGGACACCCTCAAGCGGCTTCGGATTCAGGTCGATATAGATCGCCAAACGCTCCAGAAGCTAACGATCGTCGCCGCTCCGAAGCATCTTGGTAGCGTCGCGCACTGCACCCCTGAATGGTGCGGTTTAATCGAGGCCGAACAGGGGCCAAGGGGAGGCATCGGGTTTAATGTAATCCGGGCGCCGCGACTCAACCCCGACATCGACCCAGTTATGATGGCCCATCTTCTTTGGCGGGATGAGGTATTGGAGCTCCTGAATGATATCGACTACGCGCCAAGAGATTTACGTCTCCCAAGAAAACAGCTCTACAGAGTCGTGTGTGAAGCCCTGACACTTAGCGAATCGACAGTCGCTATCCGTACGTTTATAGCGCGCCGCCATGGATGGAGAGATCGTCCAGCACTTGCGTTATGTGGTGATTGATTGCGACGTCTTTCCGTCGCGTCTGGTTACTCGGTCCTTCATCCCGCGTAGCGCATCTAGCGATATCCTTGTCCCCGGTTGAGAATCCCGCAGCGCGAAACTTGCCGGAACTAACGATCGATTCGCAGAGATCATGCATCTGCTCAGGGTGGTCACGGAACGCGCCGCCTTTACGTAATTCCCAGGTATCTGCGGTCGCATAGACCAATTTGGATGCTGATTTGATCATCCTCATGTCCATCGGCGTGAACTCAGGATGCACGATTGTGTAGTCGCCGAAATTCGGGCGACGCATTTCATCGGGCATCGTCGCAACCAACGTCCGGTAGAACAGCCACTCATGACGGGGAAGCGTATCCGCTCCTCGCGCTACATCCCCGAATGTCTTGGGAAACGCTGTCCCGACAACAACGAAGTTTCGAAACGCAAATAAGTCGCCCAAGCGGTGGGATGCGACGACCAACGCCCCAGAGAAGGCAGAATACGGCTCGAAATTCGGGGCGCCGAGATCAATGATGAGATCGCAACCAAGTGGACAGGCATCATTTGGAACCGGTGCCATGCACCTGTTGAGCCCCGCAAAGAACCGCGATGCGTCGACATCAGTCAGGATGATGCTATGATGCTTTCATGCGAACGACACTGAACATCGACGACGACGTGCTGGAGCGAGCGAGAGCCCTGTCGACAAAGCTCCACTCTGCGTTCAAGAAGGTCATCAACGAGGCATTGCGGGCGGGGCTGGAGCAGGTCGAGAAGCCCGCCCGCCAGCGTCCTTATGTGACGGAGCCCCACGCCATGGGGCTCGCCCCCGGCGTTGATCTGAACAATGTCCAGGAACTGTTGGCCCAAGTGGAGGGAGAAGACGCCCGTTGACACTGGTCGACGCGAACATACTCCTCTAAGCCGAAGACTCCCTCGGCCCGCTACATCCGCCGGCCCGATCCTGGTGGGACGCGCAGCTGTCCGGATCGAACGCGGTTTGTCTGAGCTGGGTTGTGGTTTCCGGATTTATTCGAGCGGGCCAATCGGCAGGAATGACAGAGCGTCGAAGGGTGACAGGCGCAAGGTGGCTGGCCACTGTGTCTCTGTCCACTGACTCTCCCTCCACTGTCTCCTGGCTATTGTCTTTCCTGCCTCTCTGTCGCTTGGTGCGAGTGAGTAAACAGACGTTGGTCCCACTCCACGGGCAAGGGCTCCGTTGCTGTGATGTGCTGGAATTCCGGGTGGGCGGGGTTGATGAGCAGGTTGCGCTCCCGTCGCGTAACCACCGAAGGCACGAGCAACACGGCGGTACGCCGTTCAGAGAGCCAGGAATCTCCAAACGTGCGGCTGGCCAGGCAGTCGTCAACGTCCCAGCCGCGCAGCGCATGCAGCTCGGGGCATTCTCGGGAGACTCTGGCCGGTATCCCGATCTCGATCCACTTCATGTGGCGGGGAACGCGCCCTATTCCGGCATGCACCAGGACCTCGAGCATCGCGCCCGAATAGGTAGTGGAAGCGTAGATGACAGCTCTACCAGGGGAGTTCCATCGGGCTCCGACAAGTGATGCCCCGGTCCCCTCGAATAGGGGGTGGCGGCCGTCGGCGATTCGGTAGGCGAGCAGGGGAACGTCAGGCGGGCAGTCCATGAAACAGCCCCCACAATAGATCTTCCACCCGTCTCGCGCCCAATTCGGTTAAGGCGACGCTTACCGGTGAACGCCCCTCAAGCATTGGATGCGGCTCGTGCAGGAATCGGCGAGCCAACTCTGGGTCGCCCCAAACATATTCCGCGGTGGCTACAATCCGAGCCAGACGCTCGGTACGCTCGCTCGCTTCGGGGCTGAGCACCGGACGACGTTTGTAAGTCGACTCGGGGACGATGGCATAGAGAAGTCGGCGCCGCTCCCGGCGTTCGCTGAGCGCCCTCTCGACGACCCGTTTGAGCGCCGCCCGCGGCAGGCCCGCATGAACAACTGATTCCAGAGTGCTCAGGGAGGTCACTATGCCTCCAAGAACCTCGGGTCCACCCATCACCTCCGCTATGCGTTGAGAGTCGATCATGGTGCTAGCTCCGGTATCGTTTGATACCCAAGATTACACCAAACGAGCCTATCAGTCTTGGATTCTTTGGAGCCAGTGGACGGCATAGACCTCACTATCCCCCGGGGCCAGATCCTGGCCTTGGTCGGGGTTGGCTTGGTGGTTCTGGCCGCAAGAACAGGGCGGTATCGCGCCGGACCTGGCCGATGATCTGAACCTGGCTGGCCAGCAACGGCTCGAGCAGGCTGCGGCGCATGTACCCGTAAACGGGGTCACCATTTAGCCGACCCCTGTCAAGTCGAACGATCGTCGATTTAGGTCGACGGACCGGCGGCTAATCAGTTCTGTTGGCTTGGCGCCAACCCCATTGGCGAGCTCACCGGCCCATCCGAAACCGTCTGCTATGTCATATGGGCATGCATAAATTGATCTTGGCAACGCGCGTTGGCAAAGTGAGTTAAGACATGGCTGCACAAAACGCGGCCAACACTCTATTGTGGTGTGGGTTTTTGTGCCATAGGAGTGAGCCAGTCATGTTGAGCTATCGTTTTAGGCTGTCGCGCGTACAACGCGCGGAACTCGATTGTGAGCTCGCGGGTGCGAGACAGGCCGGGGACTTGCCCTGCGGAGGAACGGGGTCAGGCCTTGTCTTTTTCCTTTTATATTTTTAGGGCTATTTGTGACTTCATCATTCGAGCGTTGCTTCGTGTATATCGACTGGAAACCCGTTCGAATCGGCGTGGTCAAGCATCCGGCGGACTGGGCTCACGGGGGCTATTCTGAGATCCAGAGCCCGCCGTTACGATACGGCTTGCCAAGGCGTTAGATCGAGATTATCGTGTTTGGATAGCAGAATATCGGGTTCGAAGGCAGTATACGGTTGATACATTAACCCTGTTTGAAGAAATAGCCGACGAGACCAGCCCGTTGAACAAAAGGTCATTGCCTTATCTCTGCGGTAGTAAGGGAGGTCGCCGGTATGAGAGGTGCTGGGGCACCGGTTAGACCCCGTAAGCGAGCGGCATTCTCAGCATGGTCTACATGTGCGTGAGTAATGATGAATTTAATGTTCTCATAGGCGAATCCGATCTGTTTTAATACTTTGAGTACTTTTTTTCTGTACCAGGGAGGCCGGTATCCACCAATATTGATTCTGTGGCGCTGTGGATGAGATGCGCATTGACCAGGCCGAGTGGCAGGATGGAAACACGTTTTATACTGAGATCTTTCATGAGTCACACCTATTGGATTAGCGTTCGCTTAACCCTTTTTCACTGTGTGCTGTAAATAGTGGCAAAGGCAGTAGCATTGCTTTTCCTTTGTAAACCCTGAACAGCCAGTAAAACATAATGCACAAGACAAGACTGGCGGGTATCGCAACCACATAAGGCATTTGATCGATCGTTGAGTCAAGCATCTTGATAATCTTGTCACCAAACGACAAAGCCGCCCAGACAAGGGAAAACGATATTCGCCAGATATGACGCGCCAGTCGATGAGTTTGGTTCATACCTTTCAACAGAATATTTCGAATGTCGCCAACGGCAAACATGAGGGCCATGATCGCGTCAAATGTATAGACAACAGGTTCTCCCACCTTATCCCACTCCGGATTGATCGACAGGGCAGCCAGCCCGAGAATGACTATATAGGCCAGCGCAAGGTATTCCAGAATGCCAATGACGGGTTGACGGTGGCGGACCGTCAGCCAGGCGGTAAATACGGTATAGGACACAAGCGCAGCGAGAAACACATTCTCAAGTGATCCCTTAAGAGCGCCGGCGATTCCTCCACTGATCAACATAACGAGCATGGCGATCGTGAAGACCTGGCCGGCCATTTTGTGTTTCGACGAGCCTTTTGGGTAATAGAAGGCGGCAATCGCAGCCAATATCGCCACGGTTCCCGTTGGGAAATGGATCAACCAGACGACGAGTTCTTTCATCTTGATTTCACCCTGTATTTGTGTTTCCAATGCCGCTATACTAGCCAATACATAGTTTTTGTAAATCGACTAAATATGCATTTGTCATATGCATTTATGTATGAATTGGCGATCAGTACAATTTGACTGGAACCTTGCCCGGGCATTCCTGGTGACTGCTGAAGAGGGGTCTCTGTCTGCGGCAGCAAGGGCTTTGGGACTGACGCAACCGACGTTAAGCCGTCAGGTTGTCGGTCTGGAAGAAGAGCTGGGTGTTGCCTTGTTTGAAAGGGTAGGTAGAGGACTCGAGCTCACGCCAAGTGGTGCTGAGCTTCTCGAACAGGCACGCGCCATGGGGGATGCGGCGGTAAATCTCAAACTGGCCGCAGCTGGCCAGTCAAAAACGATCAAAGGAAACATCTGTATCAGTGCCACCGAACTGGTAACGAACCTTGTCATGCCCATCCTGGTTCAAAAGCTGAGACGCCTGCACCCTGATATTTCGGTTGAACTGGTTGCGTCAGATACCCTAAGTGATCTAAGGCGTCGAGAGGCCGATATCGCCATACGCGCTATGCAACCTGCAGATCCGGAGTTGATCGCACGGAAGATTGGAGACATCGCCGGACACCTGTACGCATCAGAACACTATCTTCAGCAGATAGGCGTGCCTCAGTCACCGGACGATCTTGGCGATGCCGATTTCATCTGTGATAGATCCGAGATGATCATAAACATTTTGGCAGGATGCGGTATTAAACTTACGCAACGAAACTTTTCGATAACGTCAGAGAGTGTCTTTACACAATGGGAGCTTGTAAAACTTGGGCTTGGTATAGCGCTATTTCCTGATCCATTGGCAGCAACAGAGCCACGATTTCACAAGGTGCTACCAGACTTACAACCGTTTAAAGGGCCACTATGGTTGGTAGTGCATAAAGAACTCAGGACCAGTCGACGAGTCAGAGTCGTGTTTGACTTCCTGGTGGATGAACTCTTGGAGTGGTTTCAGAAGATAAAATAAAGTCTCATTCTGGAAAAGAAGTGGGAAAAGAAGTGGACAGGCATCATATGCCACCCCGGGCCCCGCGGTGGCGGTGGTCCGGGGGCTGGTGAGCTTCTCGCCGGGGCGAGGGAGATCCGGGCGGGCTGAAAGGAGCCAGTGATAGAGAGCAGGCGAATAGACCGTGGCCTGTCTCCGGTTCCTTCATCGCTTTGATCTGAATGTATTAAGACAAACCGCCGCAACTGGCTTAGCCCAGTCCGGCATATTCGGACACAGCTCGCGTATTTCTCCATCGAGCACATGCAACAGACGTCGGATGTTTGGTCGCCGGCGCGCATCAAGCGGCGACGAGTTGTCATAGACACCGAGTTGGTGGAGACCGGGAGTCAATCGGCAGAGATTGCGCATGGAGGTCTTGTAACGTGAGCGGATCAGATCTTCTGGGATGGCGTGCCCGCCGCGCGAGACGCGGGCTGCAACGCGCTCGATGTGGTGCTCGGCCGAGCTCAGGCCGCAATACCAGACGCTGACATCCACGCCGGCGGCGATCGCATCCAGCAGCATGTTGGTGATGGTGCTACCGCCTAGGGTGGTTTCAAAGGCGAAATCGCTGTCATTGCGAATGGCCACCTCCAGCCTGCGCCGCCCCTCGTGCCAGACCTGGCTATTGACTTCCCGAGGCGGTTTGTCAGGGAAGCGGGCCTGCATCGCGCGAGCGAGCTCATCTGGGTTGTACCAGTCCCGCCCGGCCGCCCGGATGGCGGAACCGCCGATCGAGCTTTTCCCAGCGCCGTTCACTCCGGCAAGGACAAAGAGCATTCCGGCTGCCCCGGCATTCAGTCGTTTGATTCTGTAGCGCCGGGGCGATAGGTCTCGTTGAGCGCAGAGGGTTCCCCGAACAGCGCGGAATTGGTGGCGTGCCCCGCATCGGGTTCATTCATTCCGGCGACCAGATCATCGAAGCGCTGCTTCAGCGCTTGGGCAAAGCCATCGTCTGCCTGATCTTCGCGCAGCTGGCGAATCAGCTTGACCATCTCGTCATACTGGCGCTGAGAGACTGTGACCATCGCTCCTTGCCCCTGGATATTAACGGTGACTGCCTGTTCCGTGGCCGCGAGCTGTCGGAGAATGGCAGTACCCGTGCGGGCCAGCTTTGACATGGACACGCTCTCGAGGGCGTCGGACGGTTTCAGGTGCAACAGATCTTCAGGAATCGTGATGTGTCCCGCTGACATGAGCATCTCCAACTTGGCCGTCTATTGAAAAGTCTAACACATTATTCACAACATTCACATCAAAACAAGGACAGCCAGTGCGCCGGGACGAAGCCGGCGCCCGATCAGAGGTGGAAGTCATCCACGCGGAAGGGCTAGCGACCCACCGTGGCCCCGAGTCATGGGCCGATGACCGCAAGGTCACAGAGAAAGGAGACGGGGGGCAGTTATCGCCTGGTAGCATTTCGCCTGTTGAGGGCACCGCAAGGGTGCCTGTGCGTGTTTGTGGGATCAGTTCTGATGGCACAAACACCGGGACATGGAGGGAATGCACCAAGCTTGGGACGGGGTTAGACTTGCACCAGACCGACACGAGTTGCCTGGAATGGAAACGGCCAAGAAGTATCGTCTCTATGACCAGTTGATGGCCTTGCCCGAGGGGCTGACCGGAGAGATCCTGAGCGGTCAGCTTCATACCCAGCTTCGTCCATCCGGCGCCCATACGGGAGTCGAATCGGCCTTGCAGATCGAGCTAGGCGGCCCTTTCGATCGGGGCCGCGGCGATTCGGGTGGCCGGCGAATTCTGGTCGAGCCGGAGATACACTTCGTTCGCGACCAAAAGGTCTGCGTTCCGGATCTTGCCGGTTGGCGTAGAGAGCGCCTGGTAGACCTACCCCGGGACCAACGCTTCGAGGTCGTGCCGGACTGGGTGTGCGAGATCCTGTCGCCCTCCACCGAGAGCAAGGACCGGGGAGTCAAAATGTCGATCTACGCCCGATACAGCGTGCCCTTTGCGTGGCTCATCGACTCGTTGAAACAAACGGTTGAAGCCTTCGTGCTGAGTGCGGGGGGACTGGCGAGGTCCGGGGTTCACCAGGGTGATGAGACGGTTTCCTTGCCGCCGTTTGAGGCAGTGCCGCTGGACCTTCGGGCGCTTTGGGGTTGAGGGTGGCGTTTCTGAACCGAATGAGCGGTCCATGTAAAGCGGAGCTGCTGCTGGCCTCGGTTCGGATCGGAAGGGACGATTTCGGAGACTAGAATGCGCCCTTACAGACCGAACGCTGCGGCCATTTTCTTTGTTGACTGGGGAAACCGTGGTTTGTCCCAGGTTACCCGAAGGGTGGATCTTCCGTTAAAGGGCTCCGACCTTCTTTTCCTGTCCGCGAAGGGCGGGTGGTTTGGGTGGGGCTCGAGGATATCGGAGTGGCCCGGGGGACTGGGCGCTGAACGACTTGTGTCAGCAGGCAACTTGCGCGAGTCTATAAAGCGTAGGTGCTGCCGAGCTGGAGGCCGGGAGCCGTGAGAAAGACCGTGCTATCGGACGCGAAGAGGGTGCCAGCGGTCGAAAAGATTCAGCGAAAGAGGCCAGACCAATCGAGTCTGACACCATCGCTCACCAATGTGAGGGAATTCAAAAGAGATCCCGGATTGAGAATTGGATGTGATTGCATGATCAACGGGCTTACAGTGAGTCATAGCCGTTGATTTTGCACCAAATTGAGGCGAACTGGCACAGCGTGCCCACTTGGCATTGGTCAAAGTCATGACAGAACAAGCAATCCGAAAAAACATCTCGCGGGACGAGTACCTGACCTTTGAAGCGCAGAGCACGGAGCGCCACCAATTTTATCGCGGCCAGGTATGCGCCATGACATGACAGGTGGCACCTTCAATCACGCGGCCATATCCGGCAATCTACTCGCCATCATAAGAAACGCCACGAAAGGCGGCCACTGTAGCCCCATGAACAGCGACATGCGAATCGACACACCCAGGAGTTCATGCTTCCGCGACTAATAAGGATAAAGAGAGAACACCGGCCAGATGAAAGCGATGCTGATCTCGGCCAACTCTATAGCGCAATTTCGGACGCGTATCTGGTTGAACCCATCGACATTCCGGCTTTTTGCGATTCAACGAAGATTGTGAGAATAATCAGGCCAGGCTTTGCGCCGGGAGCATCGCCCGTTGCCCGAATCCATACCTTACACGTACAGCGGGATGCGGCGTATCTGGTCTAAGAATCAACCTTTCAGGCTCTGACCCAGTCTCGCGGAGAGAGAAAGGACGAGGCGGGTAATTTGGCCCTGCTCACCGACGCCTTCCTGAAGCCGCGCAACGCGACCCATCGGCAATACGAGGCCCTGCGTGCCTACTTGGTCGAGGTCCCACCCTCGGCCTGGCGGCGCATCGAGCTGGAGGGCATCGCGCGGGCCTACCGTACCCCCAGGATCCTCGATGAGAGGATCGGGCTTGGCGATTACGACGGCCCGCTACGCCAGCTCACCATCACCGACCTGGGCCATGAGCAGCCCACCTTGCTGATCACCAACCAGCTCAAGCGCTCACCGGCCAAGCTCACCGGCCGCTACGCCCCGCGCTGCCCACCTCGTTCGCATACACGCTCGACATGCTCGGCTTGACCGATTCCGCGGCCCCAGTGGGTTTCGAAGTCCTTGGCCAGCTGCAGCCACGCCGCTCGGGTGACGCCGATCCTCTCGAAGATCGGCGGCAGATCTTCGCCGATGGCCCCGCGCTTGTCGTCGCGTACCGCCCGTCCGGTCCACTTGACCGGGTCCAGGTAGTCGGCGAGGTGGAACGGTAGCCCTTTGGGCAAGAATTCGCAGACACCACCCACGAAAGGGTGCAGATGGGGTGGCTGCGTGGGAGCCGGTGCGATGTCTCGCTTGGCGTTCTCGCCATCGGCCGACGACTCGGAACCGCCTTGCAGGGTCGAATGCGCCGCTGGATGGAGGTGTAGTCAGAGTCCTCGGGGATCTTGGCGATCGCGGCGCGCAGTGCAAGCGACTGCCGGGGCTGCAGCGTGGTAGGTGGGTGTCCACTCTTGTGCTCCTTGTGCCCCTATCCTGGACTTGCCGCGATTGCTCAGCCGGTAATCGAGCCGGTTCTTGTTCCCGCGGGCGATGGGGGCTTCGAACGCGGGCTCGATATGGACCGCTGGCAGGAAGATGGCGCGCGCCAGGCTGTCGAGCCCGGCGGCGTCGCGCACGATAACGCTGTTGCGCCGCTCGGCGCCGTTGTACCGGATTCTCGCTTCTTGGTTTTCGGCCGACCACGCCTCGCCTACCCCACCTTGACCTTCACCATCCGTCCGACTTCGGCCCGGAAGTGCACTGGCGCAGGGCCCGCTGTTGGACCAAAGCTCGGTACCCTTTCCAAATCGACCGCGGGGCGCGCCTTAGGTATAGTCCCTCCCGGAAATCTCCGAGGAGCGACCCCACACCCTGTCATGGCTTGCGGAGGATCGGATGGCGCGACTGTTGCGTCTGTTTCGAACGTCCATCGGGAGCAAGCTGGTGGTGGCCGCCACCGGGCTGCTGATGGTCGGATTCTTGTTCGTCCACATGATCGGGAACCTGAAGATACTCCAGGGTCCCGATGCGTTGAACGACTACGCGGCCTGGCTGCAGGGACACCCGCTTCTGTGGGTCTTCCGCGTCGGCCTGCTGGGGCTGTTCGGCCTGCATGTGCTCACTGCGGTACAGCTTGCGAGAGAGAACCGCCGGGGACGGCCTGAGCGCTATCGGGTGACCCGGCACAGCCGCTCCACGGTGTTCGGCCGGACCATGCTGGTGACAGGTGTCCTGGTGCTGGCGTTTCTGGTCTACCACCTGTTGCACCTGACGCTCGGCGCTGTGGGACCGGATTTCTCCGCCCTGCCCCCGGACGCCCAGGGCCGGCTCGACGTCTACACCCGGGTGGTGACCAGCTTCGGCCACACGGCCGTCACAGGGCTCTACCTGGTGGCGATGGGGCTGCTCGGATTCCACCTGACCCACGCCATTGCCAGCCTGTTCCAGACCCTGGGCTTCAACCACGAGAGCTACGAGGCGCTGATCCAGGTGCTCTCGCCCGTGCTGGCCTGGGCGGTAGCGCTGGGCTTTGCCGCCGTGCCCCTGCTGGTTCGGATCGGCGTCCTGACCCTGCCCGGAGGCGCGTGAGCATGACCGATCGACTGGAGCCACTTATCCCTTCGGGACCCCTCGCGGAGCAATGGCCCCGCCACCGGTCGGAGGTACGCCTGATCAGCCCGGCCCACAAGCGCCGCCATCGGATCATCGTGGTGGGCACAGGGCTGGCCGGGGCCTCGGCCGCCGCCACCCTGGGTGAGATGGGCTATCAGGTGGAGGCCTTCACCTTCCACGACAGCCCGCGCCGGGCCCATTCGGTGGCGGCCCAGGGGGGCATCAACGCGGCCAAGAACTACCGCAACGACGGCGACAGCGTGCAGCGGCTGTTCAAGGACACGGTCAAGGGCGGCGACTTTCGCTCCCGCGAGGCCAACGTCTACCGACTGGCCCACATCAGCAACCACATCATCGACCACTGTGTGGCCCAAGGTATCCCATTCGCCCGGGACTACGGGGGCTACCTGGACAACCGCTCCTTTGGGGGAGCCCAGGTGTCGCGCACCTTCTACGCCCGGGGCCAGACCGGCCAGCAGCTGCTGCTTGGGGCCTACGGTGCGCTGAACCGCCAGATCCGGGCGGGCCAGGTACGGCTGCACACCCGTACCGAGATGCAGGACCTGGCGGTGAACGACGGGCGCGCGGTGGGCATCATCACCCGCGGCCTGGTCGACGGGCGCATCCAGCGCCATAGCGCCGACGCGGTGGTTCTGGCCACGGGGGGCTACGGCAACGTCTTCTATCTGTCCACCAATGCCATGGCCTGCAATGTGACCGCCACCTACCGGGCCTGGCGGCGCGGGGCCTTCTTTGCCAATCCCTGTTTCACCCAGATCCACCCGACCTGCATCCCCGCCTCGGTATCGCACCAGTCCAAGCTGACCCTGATGTCGGAGTCGCTGCGCAACGACGGGCGCATCTGGGTACCGCGGCAGCCGGGCGACACCCGCCCCCCGAACGCGATTCCCGAAGCGGAGCGCGACTACTACCTGGAGCGCATGTACCCGGCCTTCGGCAACCTGGCACCGCGGGACATCGCCTCCCGGGCGGCCAAGGCGGTGTGCGACCAGGGCCGGGGGGTCGGAGCCACGGGGCGAGGGGTCTACCTGGACTTGTCCGAGTCCATCCACCACCTCGGGCGCCACACCATCGACCAACGCTACGGCAACCTGTTCGAGATGTACGAGCGTATCACTGGCGAAGACCCCTGGAGCCTGCCCATGCGGATCTACCCGGCCTCCCACTACACCATGGGCGGCCTCTGGGTGAACTACGACCTGATGACCACCCTGCAGGGCCTGTTCGCGATCGGCGAGGCCAACTTCTCCGACCACGGCGCCAACCGGCTGGGCGCCAGCGCTCTGATGCAGGGGCTGGCCGACGGCTATTTCATCCTGCCGCAGACGATCGGCCACTACCTGGCGAGCCTGCGCCCCAGCAACAACCGGACCAACACGGAGGCCTTCGAGCAGACCGAGGCCGAGGCGACCGCACGGTTGGAGCGACTCGCCGGGACGGGTGGGCGCAATACGATAGACGACTTCCATCGCCGCCTGGGAGAGATCATGTGGGAGTATTGCGGCATGTCGCGCAGCAAGGCGGGCCTGGAGAAGGCCTTGGAGCTGATCCCGGCGCTACGGGAAGAGTTCTGGGCCGAGGTCTGCGTATGCGGAGGCTCGAAGGAACTCAATGTCGCCCTTGAGCAGGCCGGACGAGTGGCCGACTTCATGGACTTCGGCGAGCTTCTGGTGCGCGACGCGCTCACCCGGGAGGAGTCCTGTGGGGCCCATTTCCGGGAGGAGCACCAGACCACCGACGGAGAGGCCGCACGGGACGATGCGCGCTTCGCCCATGTGGCGGCCTGGGAGTGGATGGGGGACGGGCGAGAGCCTCAGCGGCACCAGGAGCCGCTCGACTTCGAGTCAATCCCGCTGGCGGAGAGAAACTACAAATGAAGGGGAACCGCCAAGCTCCAAGAACGCCAAGGTTCGAAAAGCCAGTACGTGGTTCATCTCGACAGCCTGGCGAGCCGGCGCTCGAATCCGAAGACCACCCGTGGTGTCGACCCGGCCCAGGTGGGTCTGGCGCGCCCTTCACGGTACTTGCCGCGCGTGTGGAGCGACTGATGGACTTCACCCTGCACATCTGGCGCCAGAGCGGGCCGACCGCCGCCGGGGCCTTCCAGACCCACCGGGTAGCCGGGATCACTCCGGACCTCTCCTTTCTCGAGATGCTCGACGTGCTCAACGACGGGCTGATGAGCCAGGGGTGCCCACCCGTGGCCTTCGACCACGACTGCCGCGAGGGCATCTGCGGGGCGTGCTCCATGGTCATAGACGGCCAGCCGCACGGGCCGCTGCCGGCTACCACCACCTGCCAGGTCTATATGCGCCACTTCGCCGACGGTGCAGAGATCACCGTCGAGCCCTGGAGGGCGAAGGCCTTTCGCGTGCTGCGGGACCTGATGGTGGACCGCAGCGCCCTGGACCGGGTCATGCAATCGGCCGGCTACGTCTCGGTCAATGCGGGGGCGGCGCCCGACGCCCACGCCACACCCATCCCCAAGCAGGACGCGGACCAGGCCTTCGAGGCAGCGGCCTGTATCGGTTGCGGCGCCTGTGTGGCGGCCTGTCCCAACGCCTCGGCCATGCTGTTCGTGGCCGCCAAGGTGACCCAGCTGGCGCTCATGCCCCAGGGAGGGCCAGAGCGTGTCCACCGTGCCATCGCCATGGTCGAGACCATGGACCGCGAGGGCTTCGGCAACTGCTCCAACCACTACGAATGCGCCGCCGCCTGTCCAAAATCCATCCCCGTGCGCTTCATTGCCCGACTCAACCGGGAGTTCATGGTCGCCGCCCTGACCAGCCGGGAATTTGCCAAGCCGTTCACGCCGCATGAGCATGAGGAGTAGAGCGGTTGGCGGTTAGCGGTTAGCGGTTGAGCCTAGAGCCAAAAAAGCAGCTCCGTGCGCGAAGCGCACTCCTATGCGGCTAATAGTTAACCGCTATCTCGCCCTCACTACAAACCGGCTCACCACTCGGGGTCGGCGCGCGGAAACTGCCTCCGGATCGGCCTCCAGCTCCGCCTGGGTGTAAGGCTGGATGGCATAGGTGGTTACCCGCAGCCGGCGTGACCGAGGGTCTATCTCGAACTTCGACCAGCCGTAAGAGACCACCGACACATAGAGGCCACGCAGGCGCTTCACATCTAGCCCGGGGGCACTGCGCAGTCCCACCGGGTCATCGCCGAACAAGGTCAGCAGCTGGGTCGCCGCCAGCTGGAGCACCGCGTCCTGCACCACCCGCGGAAGGGCGAAGAGCTCGTCCAGAGACTCGAAGCCCACCAGCGCCAACACCTGCTGAAGCAGCGCGGCCGCCTCGGGGACAGTGTCGACGAGCTCCAGAACCGTCTGACCGAAGGGGGCATCGAAGGCCACCGAGCCGGTCGTGATCTCGAAGGCATCCACGGGGATGTTGGGGGCGGCTAGGGCATCGCCCTGGGTCGCCAGGGCCTGGACCACGTCCTCGGGGCGGCGATAGGTCAGATTGTTGATCACGGTGCCGTGGATGTCGGCAGACACGAACACCAGGTTCTCGATCCCATGGTCGTGGATGAAGCCCAGGAGCTCGGAGCGCTCCCGGGCATAGCCTTCGTACCTGTCCTGGGCCAGGATGGGCGTGAGCGGCTGGATCGGCTCCGGCAGCACGATGAGCTTCCAGGTGATGCCGTCGGCCTGGGCCTGCAGCAGATCCGCTTCCAGCCGAGCCAGCTGTCGGGTTCCGAGCAGGGTGCGTGGCGGCAGGGGCTGGCGGGTCGCCGGATCTATGTCGAAGGAGCGGGCGACGAAGTCGCTCACCTGCACCGGGTCGAGCGGGTCGTCGACCGGGACCAGCGGGGTGTCACGGAAAGATCGGGCATCGAGTATGAAGATCGCCGCCTGGTCCCCGAAGGTACGATAGCGATAGAGGTCCGGGCGGCCGTCGGTACGCGCGTCCCCGGCATCGGGATAGACCAGGTCCTCGATCGGGTTGTACTCCGCGAAGGCCTGGAGCCCTTTGCGATACAGGGCGGTCTGGTTGATCAGCCCCTCGGTCTCGGCAAAGCGGGCATCGGTCGCCGCCGGGGCACCGCCAGCGAAATCGTTGGTCACCTCGTGATCGTCGATCATGGCGTACACCGGCATCACGCGCCGAGCTTTGGCCCAGCTGGCCTTGCCGAAGTGCTCGGAATAGACTTCCGAGTGCTTGTCCCTGAATTCCTCCAGGCTGTTGGCCTGACCCGCTGGGACCGCGGGTGAAGGAAAGTCCGCGTAGACGGTGTCCCCCAGCTCGACGAAGAAGTCCAGACCCTGCCTCGCCAGGTTGGAGATAGCCGGATAGGGGGCCAGCTCCCCGCGCCAGTCTCCGCTGACGCCGAAACGCAGACTCCTGAGGCTCTTGCCGGCCGCCGCGGTTCGAAAGGTGCCGGTCAGCTGCTCCCCGGCCGGCGAGTCGACCCGGTAGAAATACCGGGTGTTGGGCTCCAGACCCTCTACCTGAGCTTTGGCGGGAATCCGCGCATCGGCCACGTCCACCTGGCCGGACCAGATCGGTGAGAGAAAGGACGGCCTCGAGGCCAGCTCGAAATGCACTGGCCCGGTGCTTCCGGCCTTTGCCCAAAGCACCGCCGAGCGCTGCGTGATATCCCCGGCGGCTATTCCGTTGGGCAGGCTGACCCGGATAGCGCCCGCCAGGGTGTGGCCGGAGACCACCGCCAGGACCAGCCAGGCAGAGAGGAGACTGCGCATGCTCATGAGATGCTCCTAAAGAAGGGATGGGGGGAGGCGCGCTGTCATGTCGGACATCAAACCTGACAAACCTGCTGCCGTCGCTTCAATGCTCAGCCACGCTCCACATAGAAGCTAACAGCCAGCTGCGATTCGGCCCCTGGGGCGACCTCGACCGCGTCGTCCGCCGCATTGGCGGTCTCCACACAAAGGAAACGGTGATAGTCGACATCCTCCAGGTCCGGCATCTCCCGGGAGATCCGGGCCCCGGGGTTCCAGATCACGGCTGTACGGCTGCCTGCAGAGACGATACGGATGCGCCGCCCCCAGGCCGCATCCTCGACCACCAGTTGGCGCGGCACCCCAGTGTAGATCCGGTCGACCTCCTTGGCGATGGTCACCACCCCGCGCTGGGACTTGCGTGCGCCCCCGTCGACCTTGTCCAGGTAGTCGGTGCCCTCGAGGCCCCGAACCCGGACGGCCCCGATGTCCCCCACCCTCAGGTAGGTATGCAGCGCCTGGCTGACGGAGAAGGCACTGTCTCCCCGGTTGCGGGTCACCAGGGCCAACCCGAGGTCTTCGCCCACCGAGACGTCCAGGGACAGCTCGAAGGCATAGGGCCACAGCTGCCGGGTTTCTTCGGTCTCCCGGAGTCGAAGCCGCAGGATCGCCGGCCCGTCGGGCCGCGCCTCGGTTGCGTCGATCGACCAAAGGCGGCTCCTCGCAAAGCCGTGGGCGGGGCGACCCTCGCCAGCCGGGTCCGGCCCGAACCAGGGCCAGCAGACGGGGATTCCGCCCTTGATAGGCTTGCCTGGCTCGTAATAGGACTTGGCGCTGAGAAACAGCAGCCGCTCCGGCTCCCTGCCGGGCCGGTAGGACAAGACCTGCCCACCGTACACGGAGACCAGCGCCCGAGCTCCTACCCCCGTCATCTCTATAAAGGGCAGCCCCCCTCTCCCCTCCAGGAAACGAATGCGGCCCGGAATGCCGTAATCCGCGTCGAGCCGATCGATCGACACCCCACTGGGGTCGGCATGCTGCCTGCTCGGGCTCACTTCGATCCCTCGCCCGAGTGCGAGCCGCTCGAAGACTTCTTCCACCAGGGGTGCTTGGCCTCCACCAGCTCCTCCCAACGCTCGTCGAAGCTCTCCAGTAGCTGATGGTAGGTGCAGGTTCGCCAGCCGATGATTCCGCCCGCATACCCCGGCGGCTCGGGGTCTCGCACGCCCTCCAGCACCTCGTCCAAGAGACCGCGCATCACCGCCACATCGTGCATCACGCCCAGCAGATCCTGTAGGCCCTTCATATGACCGATGAACTCGTCCATTCCGTCGAATAGCGGTAGGAAGAACTCCGCGGCGTAACGCAGCTTCTTGCACTCGATGCGCAGGCGATGCATCTCTTCGGCGGAGTGTTTGTTCACATTGGTCCCTGCCTCCAGGACGCGGCGCTCCTGGCGATCCAGCACCTTGCGGGCGAAGCTCACCGGGGTGTCCTGCAGGAGCTTGCGCTGCTTGTCCGTGAGCTCCGCCTTTTCCCACTCTCTTGCATCCACCCAAGCGCCAAACTCCTGCTTGAAGCGAGCATAGGCGTCGCTGTCGAGCATGGTGCGCACGCCTTCATAGGCCCTTTCTCGGTGCTGGCGCACCAGGACCTCCAGCTGCTCCTCGCCGGGCAAAGGCAGCCGGCCGAGGATAGGACCCAGTGCCTCGTCGATGAACACGTCCAGATCCCGGGCCTTGCCGAGCTGGCCCGCCAGCTCGCTCATCTGCTGGGCCCATGCCGAGGTCACCGTTTTCGGAATGGCCCGACGGAAGATGGCGAGCGCGGAGCGCATGCGACGAAAGGCGACGCGGCTCTGGTGCACACCCTCGACTTCATCTGGAGACCGGGCCGCATCTTCCCATTCCGTCAGGTAGTCGAGCTGGTGGCGAAGTATGGTCTGGATCGCGTGGCTTACCTCGATATACGAGTCCAGGTGTGCGTGCTTCTTGGCCTTCTTGATCATCGGCGGGCTCCGTTCTAATTGTCTACCGATTGTGCCCAAACATCGTTACAGACTTGGCTACACTCCGGCCCGGCAGCCGCCTCCTCACTCTCTGATCCGGCTGATTCCGCCGAGCCCCTGCCCTCCCCAGAAAGACGCCATACCGATCCCCCGAAGGAGACCAACCAGTCCTCCACGCCTGTCTCCTGCTCTACCGTACGTACGATCCGCGTGTCGTACGCCAGCAGCTCCCTACGCTTGTCGGGGTGATCGACATGGGACAAGAGATATCGTATGGCGTTGAGTCAGGCCCGCTTCCTGTCGTCTGACTTGATGATGATTCAGGGGCTGTCCGCCGTTGACGTGAAGAAGAACGTATCCTCGTTCGAATTGAGCGTAGTCGTCCCATTTGTCCTGGGACTCCTGATCCACCGGGCCGAGCTTCCATTGCCTCAGCGGATCATTGGTGCCCTTGGCGAAGCGATGGGCCTGCTCGTTCTTGCTTACCTAATAATAAAGCTTCAAGAGCCGGATGTGGGAGCGGATCAGCATGCGCTCCAGCTCGGGTACCGAGCGCAGAAATTCCTTGACCTCCTGACCGTTGCAGAAGCCCATCACCCGCTCGACCATCGCCCGGTTGTACCAGCTACGGTCGAACAGGACGATCTCCCCGGCCGAGGGCAGATGGGCGATATAGCGCTGGAAATGCCATTGGGTCCTCTCCCGGTCACTCGGCTTGTCCAGGGCAACCACCCGACAGACACGGGGTTTATGCGCTCGACCACGCGTTTGAAGGTGCCACCCGGCCCACTGCCCGTTCGACCCGGCAGACACACCACAGACCCGGGAGCGCAGCCGCGAGGCGCCTGGCTGTCGCACGCTGTTCTAGTCCTCGAAGCTCGCCTACACTAGATAAGAAACCGTTTATCTGGTAGTAAGTTAGGATACGTTATTCAATCAGTATCCCAGATCGGCACCATGATCCGCAACGACAAGCCAACGAAGAAACAGCTCAAAAAGCAGGCTGCGCGACTCGCCGAGCGGCTGGACGAGCTGTCCGGGCGCATCGACGTGCGGGCCTTTCGCAGCACCAAGCAGTCGAGCCAGATCTCTGAGCTGCGCGCGCAGCTGGCCGAGCTGGTCTCCGATCAGGACACCAAGCTGCAAGATCTTGGGTCGCGCCTGGACTCCCTGGCCTCCGACGACCAGGACCTAGAGGGAAAGACAGACAATCTGACGGCCCACATCCGCGGGCTGGAGGAGTCCATCTCCACCCTGGAGCGCGCCGAGCTGGAGCTCAGGGAAAGGACGCTCTCCCTGGAGACTTCTGCGGCCGAGCTGTCGCGACACCAGAGCCGATTGGTAGAGCTCACCGAACGGCTCGACCGGAACGACAAAGGGACCCCGGTGATCCGACAGGAGCTGGCCCGTGTCTTCGAGCATGTCCGGGGCCTAGCAGCGCAGACGGACCATCTCGCGAGCGCAGTCCAGGAACTGGATACCGCCAGGGCCCGCCACGAGCAGTCGGGCGAGGACCTGGAGACTCGTGCCCAAACGCTGGAGACCCGGCTGGACGAGTTCTCCAACGGCGGAACCGCGGTCGCCGAGATGACGGACCGTCTCGAGAAGGCGACGGGCATAGCGGCAAGTCTTGCCGCGGAGGTCGCCGCGCTGTCGAGCCGTAGCCGCACCCTGGAGCGAAAGACCGAGGACCTGGTAGACCTGGTCCACGAGCTTCAGAACCGGAGCTCCGAGAGATCGCGGGTCGACAGCGAGTTAAACGAGCGAACCCTCAGACTGGAGACCACCGCCGCAGAGCTCACCACCGAACAGACGCGGCTGCGCGAGCGCGCGGACCAGCTCGGTGCCCGGACCGAAACGCTTGAGCAGTCGGTCGCTTCCGATCGGACCCAGACCCTGGCCCAGGAGATCGAGCAGCTGGGCGAGCGGGCCAAGCGTACGGATGCCAAGACCGAGTCTCTCGAGGCGCGACTGGCCGACGACCGGAGCGGTACGGACCGAGAACTCCAGCGGCTGCAACAGCGCACTGGCGACCTGGAGCAACGGGTCCACGGTCTCGCGACAAGCTCCGGGGGCGTCGGAGATGAGATGGCATCGCTCACGCAGCGCATAGAGTCGATCGCGAGTGAGTCCCGCCAGCTGGCAACCACCCAGACCAGCCTCGCTGATCACGCGGTGTCACTCGACTCGGCCATCGACGAGCTGAGCCGCCAGACACTGGCCCTGGCCGAAGACTTGCAAGTCCTGCGCCCCGAGTTCCAGGGGGCGCTCGGCGAGCGTCTCGATAAGCTGCGCCACGAGCTGCAAGACTTGGTCGGTGAGCGCCTTCGCGACCAGGCGCAAGAGACGGACCACGTGCTGGACGAGCTCGGGGCCGATACCTCCCGTCTGGATAACGAAGCCCAGGTCCTGCGTACCCAGACACAGGACCTGCAGCAGCGAGTCCGGCGGCTGGACGAGTTGGAGCGCGAGCTGGCCCTGCGTGCCGATTCCCTCAGTACGCACGGCGACGCCGTGGAGCGCAGGCTCGTGGAACTCCGATCGGCAGAGGCGCGTCTGTCAGGCGAGACCGACGCCCTGAAGCAGACCCAGATGGCACACGAGCAGGTGATCGCTGCCTCGCATATCGCCCATCAGGAGCAAGCCGGGGAACAGCAGGCGCTGACGTCCACCACGAACAGACTTGCGTCCGACCTGGCCGCCCTGACCGACCAGGCAAGCCGCCACGACGAGACGGAAAACGCCCTCGACCAGCGCCTGGGCGACACCGAGCGGCTGCAGCAACAGCACACCGCCGACCTCGGAGAGCTGAGCGCAGGGGTCAGGAGTCGCACCAGGGTCGCGGCCGTTGCCGTGCTGATCTTGGCGGGCGGGCTGATCGGACTGCACTTCTACCAGTACGGCTCCCCTAAGACGGAGGGCGAGCTGGCAGCCTCGGCGTCCCAGGTCCGTGGACTGGAGATCCGTCAGCAGGAGCTGGACACCAAGCTGGAAGACCTGTCCGCAGGCCTCTACCAATTCGAAGAGACAGTCGACGACATCAACGGCGCGGTCAGCGCCGCAGACGCCAAGGCCGATCAGGTCTTCAGCCGGCACGTCGAGGACTTCGCTCAGGTCAATGAGGCCGTCGATGCCCTCAAGTCCCAGCGCCAAACCGAGCAGCGGCTGACTGCCGATGTGGCAAGCCTGCAGGCCACCGTCAAGAAGATCCAGGAGGGATTGTTCGCCGCCGAATCTCCCCGCGCCTGGGCTCGGGCGAAGGAGCAGGGAGACTACACCCTTCAGGTCCTGGGGGTGCGCAACCGCCGATCCCTCTCGCGGTTCGCCCGCAAGCATCGGATCGATGGCCAAAATTCCGTCTGCCGCACACAGTATCAAGGCCGGGACTGGTACATCCTGCTGCACGGGATCTACGGCAGCCCACGCCAGGCCCGGGAGGCGCTCGAGCAGCTACCCGCCGAGCTGGCCGAGCTCAAGCCCTGGGTCAGGCGCATCCCGCCGGACGGCGAGCTGCTTCCCCTCGAGTGACACACGACAGATATCCTGATCTTGCTGGTCTCGGACCCGCACTGGGACCTTGCGGCACAGGTCGCGATTGATTGTGGACCGTCCGACCCCGATATGCTGTTGCACCATGAATCCGATGATGACGAGACTGCGCGCCCTGATCGGCAAGGGCTTCGAGTATCTGGGCCAGAGGTGGACCGTGGTCGAGGTATTGGCCGATCAGCAGTCCGTGGTGCTGCAGCGGAGCGATGCCAAGACCGTCCAGGTCGATCAGTATGGGAGGGCCCGTCGTCGTGGGGGTGAGACGCTGGTGCTACCGGCGTTCGCCGATGGTGAGCTTTCCCCAGAGCTGATGGAGCTGCTGGCCGGCAAGCGCTGAGTCAGGAAAGCCTCCGCCGAGATACCCGTTGCGATCGCCTCCGATCCGCCCATGGGACACGGTAATCCCGTTTACGCCTGTGTGGCCCCGACTTGCGTCTCGGCGAGCACACCGGGCACCTCATCCTGAAAAGCGCAGTTAGCTGTTGGCAGGGGGTTTCTACCAGCACCGGCCGTTCTTCCCCGCGTCACAATTCAGTATTTACTTATGCATACGGCTTCACTATGATATGCGGTATTGAGAATCATTCTTAATTGACAGAGACCTCATGTCCGAGCCCCAAGCCATCAACCAGATCCCTGCCGGGCATCGTGCCCGACTGGTGCAGGTGCTTGGTGGGCACAAGCTCAATCGGCGCCTTCTGGCACTGGGGCTGAACCTCGGCGCGGAGGTGGAGATAGTGCAGCGCCGAGGCCGGGGTATAGTGGTCTCAAGGGGCGGCATGAGGATTGCGTTAGGAGAAGGAGTGGCTGAGAATCTCTTGGTGGAGGTCCTGGACTGAATGGGCTGCTGTGGCGACAAGCGCCAGGCACCTGGTGCCAAGGCATCACTGACGGTCGCGGTTGCGGGCAATCCCAACTGCGGCAAGTCCGCGCTGTTCAACGCCTTCACCGGTATTCGCCAGAAGACCGGCAACTGGCCCGGGGTGACGGTGGATCGCAAGGAGGGGCGATGCCGTATCGACGGTCGCGACGTGGCGGTGATCGATCTTCCGGGCATCTATTCGCTCGATGCCAGCTCCATCGACGAGCGGGTCACCCGGGATTACTTGCTGTCGCGCGGCGCCGACCTGGTGATCAACGTGGTGGACGCCACCAACCTCGAGCGCAACCTGTACTTCACGGTACAGCTGCTGGAGATGGGGGTGCCCCTGGTGGTGGCACTCAACATGATGGACGTGGCACGCAAGCGCGGCATCGAGATAGACACCCAGCGCCTGTCCCAGGAGCTGGGCTGCCCTGTGGCACCGATAGTCGCGACCAGCGGCGAGGGCATGAGCCAGCTGCAGGCCCGCATGCTGGCGGTGGTTGACGGACAAGAGGCAGGCGGCTTCCGGCTCGCCCTGGACGAATGCATGGAGCAGGCACTGTTGGCCATCGAGCCCCTGATCGATGAGCCCGACGAGGCCAATCGACGCTGGCTGGCCCTCAAGCTGCTGGAGGACGGGGCGGACGAAACACCCCTCACACCCGCGCTGGCCGAGACACTCACCGAGGTCAGACACAAGATCGCCGACCGACGCGGGGAAGATGTGGACCTGGTCATCGCCGACAGCCGCTTCGGGCACGCCCATAGCCTGACCCATACGGTGGTGCGAATGTCGTCGGACAATCCACGCACCTTGAGCGACCGGATCGACCGGGTGGTGCTGGGACGCTGGGCGGGCATCCCGGTCTTTCTCGCCGTGATGTACCTGATGTTCCTGTTCACCATCAACATCGGCGGCGCCTTCATCGACTTCTTCGACGGGGTGGCGGGGGCCTTCTTCGTCCAGGGTTTCGGACACCTGTTGACGAGTCTGGGCAGCCCTCAATGGCTGAAGGTGCTGCTGGCCGACGGGGTAGGCGCGGGCCTCCAGGTGGTGGCGACCTTCATCCCCATCATCGCCGCCCTCTATCTTTTCCTGTCGGTGGTGGAGGACTCGGGCTACATGGCCCGAGCAGCCTTCGTCATGGACCGCTTCATGCGCAACATCGGCCTGCCGGGCAAGGCCTTCGTACCGCTGATCGTGGGCTTCGGTTGCAATGTGCCCGCGATCATGGCCACCCGCACTCTGGAGAACGAGCGTGAGCGCAAGCTCACCATCCTGATGAATCCCTTCATGTCCTGCGGGGCACGCCTGCCCGTGTACGCGCTATTCGCGGCCGCCTTCTTCCCGACCTCTGGACAGAACGTCGTGTTTGCGCTTTACCTTACCGGCATAGGAGTGGCCATACTCACCGGGCTGCTGATGAAGCGCACTCTGCTGCCGGGCATCAGCACCGGCTTCGTCATGGAGCTACCGCCCTATCACCTGCCCACGCTCAAGGGGGTCCTGCTTCGGGCCTGGGACCGGGTTCGCCTGTTCGTCAAAGAGGCCGGCCAGGTGATCGTGGTCATGGTGGTAGCCTTGAACCTGCTTAACTCCATCGGCACCGACGGCTCTTTTGGCAACGAGGACAGCGAGCGCTCCGTGCTCAGCGCCACCGCGCGCACGCTTACGCCGGCCTTCGCCCCCCTGGGCATCCGCGAGGACAACTGGCCAGCCGTGGTCGGCGTCTTCTCCGGGGTGCTCGCCAAGGAGGTGGTGGTCGGCACCCTCGACAACCTGTACACCAACCTCGCCACCCGGCCCGAGGGCGCCGTTTTCCAGGCCTTCGATCTGTGGTCGCTGATCGGCCAGGCCGCCGCCACCGTGCCCCAGAACCTGGCCACGGTGCGCGAGACACTGCTCGATCCGCTGGGCATAGGGGCGGTGGATGTTGCCGACAGCGCCGAAGCTGCCCGGCAACAGGGCGTCAACCAGGCGGTGTTCGGCGCCATGCACCAGCGCTTCGACGGCCAGGCGGGCGCCTTCGCCTACCTGCTGTTCGTGCTGCTCTATTTCCCCTGCGCCGCCACCATCGGCGTCATCCGTCGGGAGGCTGGATCGGCCTGGGCCGGCTTCGTCGCCACCTGGACCACCTCCGTGGCCTATATCACGGCGGTGCTCTACTACCAGCTCTCCACCTACGCCCAGCATCCGTTCACCAGCATGGCCTGGCTCGTCGGCCTCCTGGCGCTGTTCGCTACCGCTATCGCCGGCCTTCGGCTCTGGGCCCGGCGCGACAGCCGCCCGCTCGCGCCGTTGGAGGCGGGCGGATGATCCTTTCCGACGTACAAAGCTTCGTGAAGGAGCGCGGGCAGGTCTCGATTGCAGAGACCGCCAAGCAGGTCGGTGCCGACCCCGACGCCGTCAGACGGATGCTCGGCCTGCTCGAGGCCAAGGGCAGAGTGCACCGCATGCCCCTGCCAGACTCCTGCGGGACCGGCTGCTTCCAATGCAGCGTCGCCGGCGACGAGGCATACGGCTGGGGGCCTGCAGCCGGCCTGTCGCAGATCGCCATACCCTGCGCGAGCGGGCATTAGGCGATTGCCGGAAACAAATAAACCGGCTTCAAGACGCGACGTCAGGCGCATAGCCGGGGCTATGTCACTGACGTCGAAACGCCGAAGACGGGCGAGAAGACAAGCAAGCCGGTATGTTTGTTGACAGAAATCGCCTAACCCCGCATGGCTCCGGATCAGCGGACGGCGCCGGACGCCTTGAGGCCGGTGTTATCGTCTGCAACTGCGGGGATATAGCCGCAGCCCTCCAAGTAGGCGAGCACCTGCTCGACCGACTCGCTCAGGGATTGGCTATCCGTGTGCAGCACCAGCTCCGCGTTCTCCGGCGACTCATAGGGAGAGGTGATGCCGGTGAACTCCTTGATCAGGCCAGCCCGCGCCTTCTTGTAGAGACCCTTGACGTCGCGCTCCTCGCATACGGCGACGGAGCAGCTGCAGAAGATCTCGACGAAATCCCCTTCGTCGAGCAGCGCTCGGGCGCGCGCGCGATCGTGCTGAAGGGGGGAGATGAACGCGCTGATGGCAATGACGCCCGCGTCCACTAACAGCTTCACCAGCTCGCCGATGCGACGAATGTTCTCGTGGCGATCCTCGACGCTGAAGCCCAGATCGCCACAGAGCCCGTGACGGACATTGTCCCCGTCCAGCACGTAGGCGTGGACGCCCCGCTCGAACAATTCCTTCTGGACAGCCTGGGCGACGGTCGACTTGCCCGCCCCGGACAGCCCGGTGAACCAGAGCGCAAAGCTCTTGTGGCCGTTGCGGCCCTCGCGATCTGGCCGGGTGACGCTCTCAGTATGCCAAACGATGTCTTCCGCCATAGTCTTCCGGAATCCGATGGGCCCTGGGGCCGAAACAAAAAAAAGCGGGCACCACAGGGTGCCCGCAATGTCCGTTTTGCGATGGACTCAGTGGGTCGGATCGCTGAGAAGGATGGAGTCCCGATTCTTCTCGACGACCTGCTCACCTACGCCTTTCACTTTGATTAGGTCTTCAGGCGCCTTGAAGGGGCCATTTGCGTCCCGATACGCCACGATGGCAGCCGCTCGCGCCGGCCCCACCCCACTCAGCTCATGGGCAAGGGTGTTGGCATCGGCCGAGTTGACATTGACGGGCCCAGCCTGGGCCAATCCCGCGGCGATCCAAAGCGAAAGAGCCGCCAAGCTCCATTTTTGAACGACCATGTCCGGTCTCCTGGTTGAATACAATATCCTCCAAACACCGGCCTAAGGCCGGCTGCACTCCCCCATGGAGCGCCCGGTTGATGGTATAGGGAGCTGTCGGAGCTTGTCAATCCAATTGGGCTGCAATTTCTGCCTGAATGGCATCCAGCCGCGCCCCGGGGTCCGGGGCGGCAGTGATGGGGCGACCGATCACCAGATAGTCCGCCCCGGCCTGCAAGGCCCGGGCGGGGGTCATGACCCTCTGCTGATCGCCCCGAGCGGTGCCGGCCGGGCGCACGCCCGGAGTAACCAGCGCGAAGCGCGGTCCTATCATCTCCCGGGCTTCGGCCGCCTCGAGGGGGGAGCAGACGACGCCGTCGAGGCCGGCGGACTCGGCCAGCCTTGCCAGACGCAGCACATTGTTCAGCAGCGACCCGGCATAGCCGATCTCGGCGATGTCTTCCGGGCCCAGGCTGGTAAGAATGGTGACTGCTACCAGCAAGGGGCGCCGCGAGAGCCCCGCCAGACGCTCGCGCGCGGCCTCCATCATGCGCCGCCCGCCCGAGGCATGAACATTGATCATCCACACGCCCAGCTCTGCAGCGGCGGAGCAGGCCGCCGCCACGGTGTTGGGGATGTCGTGAAACTTGAGATCCAGAAAGACGTCGAACCCGCGCGCGGCCAAGGACTCGACGAAGCGCGGCCCGAGACGTGTGAACATCTCCTTGCCGACCTTGAGGCGGCACTGAGCGGGGTCCAGCCGATCGACCAGGGACCAGGCAGGCCCAGCGGCCGGAAAATCCAGGGCGACTATGACCCGCGGGGCTTTGACGTCGGCTGACATGAACGCTCCTTCTCAACGCAGGTCGCAGGGGATGTCGGCGGCGGGCCGGATACTGCCCCATGTCCTGCAGCCGGGACACTGCCAGTGCAGCGTCTTGGCCCCAAAGCCGCAGCGCTGGCATTGGTAGGTGGGGCGCTTGGCGAGCAGGTGCGCGACCAGCTCGCGCAGGATTGCGAAGATCTCCGGCTCCCGGGTACCGTCCAGCGAATGCAGGGAGATCAGGCGTGCCAGCCCCTCCAGGCTCGGGTGGCCCCGCAGCTGCTCGGTGAGGAAGGTCGCCGCGGCCTGGGGTCCCTCACGCTCTCCGATGGCGTCACAGAGGGCAAGGGCCGCGGCGGGGCCCGAGGCGGAGACATTCAGGATATCACTCAGAAACGCCATCCATTCCTCACGCTCGCCCAGACGACGATAGCATTCCGACAGCTTGGGCAGCACCTCGGCCATGCAGGCGGGATCCTGATCGGCGACCCGCTTGTAGTCGCGCATGCCCGCCCGAAGATCCCCCCGGGCCACGGCCATGTCGGCCTGCAGGATGGTGGCCCTAATACAGTCCGGGTCGCTCGCCTGGGCCTGGCGCAGGTAGCTCAGAGCGGTCGAGGTCTCCTTGGCCGCTCTGGCTCTTTCGGCCAGCTCGCAGCAGTAGTGCGCACGCTCGTTGCCGAGCGACTCGCCCGTCCGGGCCTCCAGCTGACCGCTGACCGCGAGGCATTGGTCCCAGTCCTTCTCCTGTTGGTAGATGGTCTTGAGGTTGCGCAGGGCCTGTTCCTGAAACTGCCCCATCTCGACCAGCTCGTTGAACAGACTCTCGGCCCGATCGAAGAGGCCCGCTCGCATGTAATCCTGGCCCAGCTCCAGCAGCGCCTCGGCACGCTGCTCTCGGGTCAGGGTCGGGCGCGCGATCAGATTCTGGTGGATACGGATGGCACGATCGACTTCGCCGCGGCGGCGGAACAGGTTTCCGAGGGCGAGATGGGTCTCGACGGTATCGCTGTCGACCTCCAGCAGCCGGATGAAGACGTCGATTGCCTTGTCCGGCTGCTCGTTGAGCAGCAGATTCAGGCCCCGGAAATAGGCCGCGCGAGGATCGGATGACGGGGCCTTTTCCGGCGCAAATCGCTCTGCGCTGCGCTTGGCGGCGACCCATCCGGATGCGGCGGCAACCGGCAACAGCAACAACAGCCACTCAGACATGACAATCAGGGGTCATTGAGGGGAAGGGAGCGCAGATTCCTGACTTCCTCCGAAGCCAGTCGAAGGTCGCGCTTGAGACGGGCATTCTCCCGCCTCAGGCGCAACAGAGTGCCCACGCAGACCAGGGCGCCCACACCCACCCCCAGCGCCAAAGCCACGGCAAGCCACAGTGCCAGCGGGGCCTGGCCTACGCCGAAGTAATAGTGCACAGGTACCTTGTCGGGATTCATCGCGGCGAATGCGACGCCGACGATGGCGGTGAGCACAATGATCAGGGCTTTCAGCAGACGCACACGCCTCACACTCCCATTTCGCCAGCCTGGCGGTCCCTTGGACCGCCCGCCGAATCACATGTTACCTTACCCGGCGGGACCAAGTTCGGCCGAACGACTGCGACGGGTTATAGATTAGGCCCGCCAACACTCCGGAAACCGCTCATGCGCTGTGCTCGTCTGATCCTGCTGACCCTTCTGCTGATTCCCGCACTCGCTTTTTCCGAACGGGCGGCCTGGTTTAAGGTCGAGCTGATCGCCTTCGAGCGACTCGACCGATCGGCCATCACCTCCGAGCTGTGGCCCTCAGACCCAGGGAGCCCCGACTGGAGCCGGGTGGTCAGCCTGCGGCCCACTGGGACAGGGCCGGCCGGCAGCCCCCTGCCCTTCGAGCGGCTGTCGAGAAAGGACTATAAGCTGGGCCCACACATGTGGTCCTTGTCGCGCGGCAGAAGCGGGGTGAAACCCTTGATCCACCGTGCCTGGGTACAGCCGGTGGGCAGCCGAAAAGGGGGCGCCGCCGTGTACTTGAAAAGCGCGGGCTCCGTCGACCTGGAAGACGACGCGCCGGATAGCGGGCGGACAGAGGGGCCGCCCATGGAGGGCATCTTGACCTTGAGCCGGCACCGCTACCTGCATGCCGATGTGGACCTGCTGCTGCGCCGCCCCGACGGCGTGGACCCGGTCTCCGGGACGACCGCCAGGCGCACCTATCGCCTGCAGGCACATCGGCGCATGCGCAGCGGCGAACTCCACTTCATCGACCACCCCGCCATGGGGGTGCTGATCAAGGTAACGCCCTTTGGCTTGGCCCAGCCGACAATGGACGACGAGCCTCCAGAAACACCCGACCAGCCGGGCGAATAGTAGACATGGCGCAGTCGCGCCCTACTTCGGCAGCTCGGGCATGCAGGTGCCTTCCAGCACGAAGACCACGCCTACGCCCGAGGCGGCGGCGACAAAACGACCCGACGGCTTCTCGACCGTCATGCTCCAGGCCACTTCGTCGTCCATGCCCTGCAAGGCGATCGCCGCCTCTGTCTCAACCAGCTGCTCCACCAGCGTCTCGTGATGGAGATCCGATGGCCACACCGACTTGATGACCCGATTCTTCATATCGACCGTCGCAAAGCGCGCGAAGTTGATGGCATCCGGGGTTGAAGCTCGACACCCGCCTTCCGGATCACACTCGGAAGCGGAGGCTACCGCGCACAGCATGACCTCGTGCTCGGAGAAGGGATCGCCCACACCCCATGCCGGCAATGCCGCCAAGAGGCCAAGACCGAGAATCACGGATTTCTGACGTCTCACTTTCGTCTCCTCCCAGGTCATTCAGCTCTCGGGATAGCCGCGGGCCACCATGCAGGCCCCATAGGCTCGGGCATAGGCCTGCTCGACTACTTGATCGCTCACAGGGACCTGCGCCTGATCCGGTGCCGCCGGCTCTGGCGGTGCCTGGGAGCCAACCTCGGCACCACTGCGCCTCAGCCCGCCGAACAGGCCGCGGGGGTACCCATTCCCCTCGCGGGGGCCGGCCTTCGCCGGCTCGGAGACGACACGCTTGGCCGCCGCGGCGTCCTCGGCCAGCTGGCGACACTCGGCCTGGACCTGGGCCAGACGGGCCGTCGATGCCGCCGGGTCGGTCACCACCTCCAACGCCGCTGCGGCTGCATCGGCGACCAGCGCGGCAGACAGCACCAGCCCCCCGACGAGGGCCTTAGTCAGCTCAAGCATCTCAACCCCTCCCCCGGGACGCGGATTCGCGATACCAGCGTGCCGCCTCCGCGCTGTCTCTGAGCGTACCGTCGCCGTTGGCATACAGCAGTCCCAGATGGAGCTGGGCGGCCGGATTACCCCGCTCGGCCAGCCCCCTGAAGGCTTGCATGGCCGCTTGGTCATGACCTTCTTGATAGGTCTGCACTGCGGCATCTAAGTCGTTCGCGAGGGTCGGCGAAGCGCAGAGCATGAATACGAGAATGATCGGGTAGAAACGGCGCATAGCGATCAACAGTGTAGCAGCCCAGCGCCGGATGGCACGCACCGAATATCTATGTCTGTCACCCTAGAAACGGCAGTTGACCGCTTCGAGTCGTTCGCAAGCAACGGCTCATCCTTCGGGCACCGGACCCTCGGAAGTCTCCTGCGGCCTGGGGCTATCGCCCGCCGCATCCTCTTGCCGGATGCCGAACTCCTCTGCGAGCGCCCCTCTCTCACCGAGCCGCTCGCGCGAGCGACTGCGCAAGTGCACACCACCTTTCCGCAGGAGGGGCAGAGGGGCACGGGATTCCTGAATCTTTGTCTTGCAGGCATGGTCCTGTCCTGGGGCAGACACGCCAGAATCTCTTGCGCGCTGACTCTGCCCATCTTCCACCTCCGTGACGTCCGAAAAGCGAAAACAAAAAGCCCCGGTGCGCCTGCGCCGACCGGGGCTTGCCGAGCCGCAGGACTGTCGTACGCAGACCCGCGGGTTCAATAGACTCTCGGGACTTACGTCATACCGCTCTCCACCCCGGCGCACAGCTGGCGCGGACGGGTCTGACAACGCCGGCTTCAGCTCGGCCTCGCCGCCCGTACTCTCTGGGGGCGCGGGCGGCGCTTCCTCCGGCTGGGCACTGAGAATGTCGAAAAGTCCTTCCTCTGCGGGCGCAGCTGCGGGCTCTTCTTGCGTCTCCTCAACCGCTCGTGGCGTGGCGGCGGCCTCGGATGGCGCGCACTCAGGCTCTTCGGTAAGGGGCCTACCCGACTGCTAGGATCGGGTCTGCTCGTTGAATACGGTGCGCGCCTCGCTCTGGGTCAGGCCGGTGATCTCCTCGCGGGTCGGGATTTTCAGCATCGAGCCGACCTTCAAGAGATTGATATTGCCGTCGATGAAGGCACGCGGGTTCTTCTTGGCCGCGGAGGGCGAGGTCGTTGATCCTGGGTGCTGCGGCCACGGTTGGTGCGCCTTCAGGAATCGTTGCCAAGGGCGATGGCAATCGGCGTGCCAAATCAAAGGGCCCAAACATTCAGTCACTTACGACTGCGCAACTGACAACCCGGCTGAGCAGCACTTCGCCGATGCTCCCCATGCGCCCTAGCACGAGCCCAGCTATCACTTCCCCGCAAATATGGACTTGACAGGTCGATTCTCCCGCAGGAACGACTTGAACTCCAGGTCGCCTCTCAGGACGTCGTCGCTGAGGAATTCAGCGATCGAGTCGAAATGCTCCTCGATCTCGGCCTGCTCTGCGGCACGATCGCACAAGGACTTGAGAAATTCCGCTTGCAGGAGCAGCTCACTGTGGTAGGCGACATGGGCGGGTAATCCGGGCCAGCGAAGCGCTCCGAGCAGCTCCTCTTCCTTGCCGAAATGCTCCGCAGCCTTGTCCATCAGCACCTCGAGCAGGGGGGCACACCTCGTTCGGCCTGCCTCGGCGATTGCCCCTCTCAGCTCCTCCATAATGCGCAACAGCTCTTTGTGATCGTCATCGAGTTGCGGAGCACCCAATTCGTAGTACTCATGCCATTTCAGGTCCACGATCGCCCCCCCCAACGAGCCCTTCGGCGACAACACAGCGAATGAACGCCGATAAACGAATACAGCTCAGTGTAGCCCATACTCCCGCGGAATGGCATCGGCTGCGGGCCTAGCTATTGAATTCCTGCTGGTCCTTGAGCAACTTGCGGACCATCAGGAAACCCGTCACGCCAAGAACGCGGGGCGGCAAGCCTCGACCGCGTCGAAACAGCTTCACCGGCCGCCTGTCCTGGGACACCAGAGGGATGTGCCCCATTCCGGATGGACAATGCCTTACGATTGCCCCGCCCCCGGCCCACCCCGCATGCGGGGTGGGAGCTTCTTGGCGTCCTGGAGGTTACCTCTCGAAAAGGCATTTGAACCGCCACGGCGTCAAGGACGCCAAGGGTATGTCTGGATCAACGCGAGTACTTCTTCGCCCGCGATCTGCACCAGGCCTTGCCGGACCAGCACCCCGAGGCCTTGCCCCTGCCCCTGCCGGAGACCCTGGACCTTCTTGGCCAATCGAAAACCGCCTCGGCGGATTTAGACCCCGATCTTCGAGTCCTACGCCCACGCCGACCAAGCGTTGGCGGACAGCCTGAGGGAAAGGCTGCTACCCCATCTGCGTATCTGGAACCTCTTCAGATTTCCAGCATCGGGCGGACCGTCAGATCGATCTCGGCGAAGACTGGCCGGCCCAGATCCGCTGGGCCTTGATCCCGGAGCCGGCTGCCGTCGCCTCCGGGCTGCTGTATCTCTCCCCCCGCGTTTTTTGGATCGGGGTTCATCCGTAGCGTAGAGAGGAGCTGCCGGTGCTGCTCGGCGATTGCCCGGTGCTCTTCGCGGCGATGCTGGAGCAGCTCGACCCGGCCATCCATGACATGCGGGGCCTGCTACCGGGAGAGCCGGGACAAGCCTGGCTTCGCGCTAGCATATTGAAGCCGTCGAAGACCTCCCAAGAAATGGCGATGGTCCTTGCAATGGTGGTTCGGAATGCCATGGAGGACTTTCACTGTCGCCACCTCAACGACGAGCAGATGAAAGAGCTGAATCCCATTATGAGAAACGCGATCTACACCGGACTACAGGCTTTTCGGCACTACGGACGTTCAACAGGTGCGCGAAAGATGCGTGCCGGTAATGTTCGGTAAGAATCAATGTAGGTCGAACGGTTCTCATCGGGCGAATACCGGGAATCGGCCCCATTTCGACAACGACGAGAGGGTGGCTGCAGCCACCTCTGTATCCACTTAAATTCAGCGAAGCTGCGGCCCGTCTCCAGATAGTCGCGGCGCACATGCCCGCGAGGACGTTTGGATGAACCAGGCGACTGTCCCTTCTCCGAGGGCAGTGCAGCGCGCTTCTCGCCCTTTTTGCCGAACACTCGGTTCCGAAGATCTTTGATCTTGGCGTCCCTGAGTATCAGCTCCTGCTTCAGCTCTGCTGATGCAGATAATTTCGCCCTGGGCGCGTTCACCCAATGGCTGATCATCTCAACGGCTCCGCAGCTGGGCCATCTTCTCTCGGGTCAGAGAGTTACACCGGCTTTCGGCATCTGCCAACTGCCGAATTTCGGTTGAATCCTTCATGCGCCCGTCGTAAGGTTTTCGCGGCCGTGCCCGGATGGCCGCGGCCGCCATGCCCCAAGAGCCACCCGCCGAGACGCAGACATGCCACGCTCAAGGAGCATCCGATGACTGCCACGACGCACGAGACCGACCTGCAACAGCTCACCCAGTCTGTCGCCACCCTCGCCGAGGCCCTGACCCGCAGCGAGCGCCGCCACGCCCAGCTCGCCCGTATCGTCCGCTGGGGAACCCTCGCCCTGGTCGCCCTGCTCGCGGTGGGCGCGACCCTGGTCGCCGGCCGCCGGGGGGCCGCCTACGCCGCCCAAGGCGTCGACCCCAGCGACAGGATCGCCACAGCCCTCGAGGGGATCAACCAAAGCTTGGGCATGTTCGCCACCCTGGGCCAGGCCGCGGCCGACGCAGCCCTGAACGGCGAGGGCATGAAGGACCGGGTCGACGGCTACCTCAAGACCCGCGGTATCCCGGAAACCCCCAAGAACGAGATGGCCTATGTCTTCCCGGTGGCGATCAACACCTCGTCCGCCCTACAAAACGGGGGCAAGCTCATCACGCGGCTGGGCGAGGACTCCGACGCATGGCACCAGTTCATCGTCGACCCATCCCCGGCCCTCACCGGGATCCATGCGGAGCTCAAGGTCATGAACCTGGCTTTGCGGTCCATCCCCGCCATGGCTGGGCAGATGGACTTGATGAACCGCAACATGTCCACCATGAGCTACAGCATGGGCTCGACCATGGGGCGCATGGGCAGTTGGCTGCCCTGAGCCCCGTGTCCCCAACCCTCCCCGCCGGTGCCGGGCCAGAAGCCTGGCGCCCCAGCCAGCTTAGAGGATGTTTGGAAATTCTCGCTCATACGCCCAATCTATGAATCTTTCGTTATGGCGAAGTCATTCATTTCGCGGTCAAGGGCTTGTATGCTTTGCGTCGACAAATCCTGGGCCTCTTGGAGGCACCGATCACGATCTACACAAGACTTCGTGATCGGTGGTGGGTATTTGCAAGCGAATAACGGTACTTCTCAATAATGGCTGGGAACCAAAAAACGCGTCAACTAATTCAGAATCCATCTTTACATGGGCGTGAAATGTAGGGTAATAGGCGGCGTGACCCGTGCTCTGCGTGCCGACGATCGGCCCTGCCGTCGGAAAGGAGGCTCCAAGTCCGCAGTGCTCCTCGGTTTCCACTCCTTGCACGTCCTATATACCCTAGCCTCGATTTCCACGCTACTGGGTTCGCCTAACAGTTGTCTTGCCTGCTACGGCAACGAGTGGGTCCATGACCCAAAGCGCCAGCCCTATCTCATTGATTCTTAAGCAGATCACTCCCTGATCTGTCACCCGTGTGCCCTATGCGGCCATCTCGAGGTCCCTCCACGGCCCGTTGTCCGTTATACCTTCACAGTACTGGAAATGGCTATGGCAGCATAGCTATATAGTCCATG
>Ga0210096_1000116_pt1 | contig 35180 bp, 31 predicted proteins | sample China_Galinas_PW_4_FD_184864 | JGI IMG/M metagenome (GOLD analysis project Ga0210096, IMG submission 184864) | Wetland microbial communities from San Francisco Bay, California, USA, that impact long-term carbon sequestration - China_Galinas_PWA_D2... | ecosystem: Environmental > Aquatic > Marine...
CATATAGACGGGATAGCTTGGTTCTCGCGGAGCCCCTCTTGTAATCGTTGAAAACCCCCTTGAAGCACTTCGGGCATACGTTGAAGAACAGGTTAGGATACAAACAGTCGACAAATCGCTTCCCAAACGAACCATAGGTAAAAATGTCATCCTTAAGAAAGTATGTGTGTCCGCAGATTTCGCATGATCTTAGCTCGTCAATGCTGCGCATCATATCGCGAACCCGTCGTTTGACGTCGGAGTCCCAGAAGTCGCGGTAGCGACGCACTACATAATCACAAGTTCGGCAATGTGTCGGTGGAATGCCAAGAGTTCTGATTACATTGGGGTGGCAGTCCAGAACTGGAAAGGCATTCTCGCAGTAAGGACAAATGTAGATTCTGTCTTGATTATCATTATAGGAGTCGATCCAGATTCTCCTGGTCTTCTCAATCTCGTATGCTCGTGTTGCTAAGTAATATTCATAGTATCTGGCGTTCTTTTCGAAGCTTGTTCCTAAAGCGGTGTCGATATCTCTAACTATGTCTTCGCTAAAAGCGGTAAAAAAGGTTCCGTACCTCTCTAAATAGACCGTCAGTATCTCGTCACAAACTGTGTTCCAGTTTTTATCCAATATTCTTCTTCCGGCCGCATAGTTCTCGTCTGATGTATTGCGATACCAGCCGGTTTTTATGTCAGCAAAATCTGGGCCGTAATAAGACATTTGCGCCAAACCTTGTTGCAGGGATAATCGCATGCCGACCTGCTGGACTACAGTGGTACGAACAGCGAAGGCAGTTCGACTCTACGTTGAGCGCAACCCGCAGTGGGTTGCCGTGACGTAAGACTGATAGCACACAGGGAGCAACTTGGCCGATCGTCACTGCGGACTGCGGGAGCAGTCGAGCATCTGGTGAGCCCACCGAGAGCCGTGGGCGGATTGCCGAAATTTGCTTACACCAGCGCTTACACGGCCGGAGGTTCAACGAAGAAGGGGTTGCCGAGTGATTGGCAACCCCTTGATTTTATTGGTGGGCCGTGAAGGATTCGAACCTTCGACCAATGGATTATGAGTCCGCGACTCTAACCGCCGAGCCAGGGGCCCGAAAGGGATCAATCCGTGTCCGGCAAGCTGCGCAGCCGTTCCGAACGCGAGAGGTGGCGGAGCTTGCGCGAGGCCTTGGCCTTGATGTGGCGGATACGCTCGCGGGTGACATCGAACTGCTTGCCGACTTCTTCCTGAGTGTGCTGGGTGTTATGTCGATGCCGAAGCGCATGCGCAGCACCTTGGCCTCCCGGGAGGTAAAGCTGGCCTCGGATATGTCAAGGAAAAAGCCCTGTGGGTCAGCAGCTTAGGCTATGAGTATGGCGGTGGGTCAGGGATTCGAACCCTGGAAGGAGTCGCCCCCTTGCTGGTTTTCAAGACCAGTGCCTTCAACCACTCGGCCAACCCACCGTTTCTTTCGGTATGCTTACGATACGCTTTTTCTGCGCCAGTTGCAGCGCCGCGTGATCGCCATAACGCATTGTTTTTATTGTACTTGTAGCGCCTGTGACGGGCTTCCTACGACTGTTTTCAAGACCGCCGAATTCGGCCGCTCTGCCACCTCTCCGGGAGTGGGATGATCGTGCTGGCGCGAAAGGTCGCGGAAGGATACTGGATCCAGCAGGTCAGCACCAGCTTGGCGCGCGTGGCAGGCTTGGCGCGGTGGCAGCGTAGATCAGGGAGGATGCCAGAGCAACGGTCGCCGGGCGCTCAGCGGCCGTAGAGGCTGGCCATGCGGTGCAGCCGACCGGGCAGGTCGTCGCTGACCGCCTCCCATTCGAAGCGCCACGTCCAGTTTCCCACGGTGGTGCCGGGCAGGTTCATGCGATCCTCTCCGCCGCATTCGAGCAGGTCCTGCATGGGCAGCATGGCCAGCTTGGCCCGAGAGGCCAGGGCGGCGCGGATCAGTGCCCAGGGCATGGGCTCGCCGGGAAATCCGAGCACCTCGTCGACATAGGCACGGCTGTCGTCGTCCAGCCTCTGGTACCAGCTCAGGGTGGTGTCGTTGTCGTGGGTGCCGGTGTAGACCACTGCGTTGCGCGGGTGGCGGAACGGGAGGTAGGGGTTGTCCGAGCCGCCCGAGAAGGCGAACTGCAGGATCTTCATCCCTGGCAGGCCATAGGCGCGGCGCAGTGCGTCCACCTCGGGGGTGATCAGGCCGAGGTCCTCGGCCACCAGGGGCAGCGGATCGTAGACCTGGTGCAATCGCTCGAACAGGGCGTCGCCCGGAGCGGCGACCCAGCGCCCATTGATGGCGAACTCCTCCTGGCCAGGGATCTCCCAGTAGGACTCGAAGCCCCGGAAGTGATCGACCCTCACCAGGTCGAACAGCTCCAGCTGGGTGCGCACCCGCTCCACCCACAGCGCGAAGCCGTTGCTTTCCATGACGTCCCAGCGGTAGAGGGGATTGCCCCAGCGCTGGCCTGTGGCGGAGAAGTAGTCCGGCGGGACCCCGGCGACCACTGTAGCCATGCCGTGCCCGTCAAGGTGGAACAGGTCCTGATGGGCCCAGACCTCGGCGCTGTCGTGGGCGACGAAGATGGGCATGTCGCCAAACAGCAGCACCCCCTTGGAGTTGGCGTAGCTCTTGATCTTGTGCCACTGGCCGAAGAACAGGTACTGCTCGAAACGCAGATAGTCGAGTGACTCGGACAACCGCGCCCGCGCCTCGGCCAACCCCTGGGGGTCGCGTCGCAGCAGACCGTCGGGCCAAGTCCACCAGGGCTCGTCGAGCTCCTGGCGCAAGGCCTGAAAGAGCACGAAATCTTCCAGCCAGTCCTTGCGCAGCGCTAGGAAGTGGTTGAAGGCGTTGCGTTGTCCCTCGTCGGCGTTTTTGTCGAATTGCTCCCAGGCATGGCGCAGGGCCCAGGCCTTCTCGTCCTCATCGAAGGAGTCGACCTCATCGAGCAGGTCCCGGGGCAGCCAGCCGGCCTCCAGCAGGGGATCCAGCGAAATCAGTCGCGGATTCCCCGCGTGGACCGAGGTCGACTGATAGGGGGAGAGATCCCCGTGGGTCGGTCCTGTCGGCAGGGTCTGCCAGACCGAGACGCCCGCCGAGGAGAGAAAATCCACGAAGCGATATGCCTCGACACCCAGGTCGCCGCACGGGCCTCTGCCCGGCAGGGAGGTAAGGTGCAGGAGTACCCCGGCGCGACGCCGATCCAGACAGGGCTTGGGCGCACCCTCCTTCATGTGAGCGCCCCCACAACTGTGTTGCTATCCAACGAGGAAGTACCTCCAATCTGCTGGAAGAGTCGCCCGGCCGCTTGAGGATCTAGGCCAGATCGCTGCGCTCTTGGGTGGCGGGAGAGCGAGAATCGCGCGTTTCCGTCTCCGTTGGCCGGGATGAACAGGGTGGCTTACTGGGCGCCTTGACGCATCACCCCGCCCATGGTCGGTCGGCCCGTGCCGCGGGCAAACACCTGAGCCAGATCTATCGGGGGCTCTTCTCCCAGCAGTCGGTAGAGATGGCTGAGCTGGCGCCGGAACAGGCGCTCGAAGTCCGAGACGGTGGCCGCGGGATTGTAGTCGCCGAACCACCAGAACCAGTCCGACCCTTCGCAGCGCGCCAGCTGCAAACCGGCCGCGTCGACGGCCTCCGCAGTCAATCGTCCGGAAGCCACCACCCGGTCGAAGGCCTTCTTGGCATCGCCGAGCATGTCCCAGGCGCGATTCTTGTCCGGATCGCCGACCCAGGTCGAGAAGGTGCCGTACACCCAGCTGCCTGCCACCAGTCCGGGCAAGGACTCGACCGCGGTCGTGTGGCTCGCCAGGTATTCGGAAAACGTGGTGAGACGGATATCCGGATGCTCGGCCAAACGGCGGTAGAGCGCGCTCAGGAAGTAGCATCCATTGCGCGGGTAATACTCCCAGGCGTTCTCGCCGTCCATGATGATCGAGACCAGGGTGTCGGGCTTGTCGGCGTTGGCGCGGGCAACGTTCTCCAGGTGCTCGACCAGATTGCCCACCGCATCATCGGCGTGCCAGTCCGCGTAAGTGAAGCCGATCAGGTCCGACAGACCGTCGTCACGGAAAAAGCAGCTGAGCTCGCCCTCGCCGACCCGGTAGGGCACATGATTCCAATGAGCACCCAGCTCTGGCTCTTCCACTCCCGCTCGCAGACGCAGACTGTTGGTCAGCACCTGCTGGCCGCTGGCGGCCCAACGAAAACCCTCTTCCTCCAGCAGTGTCAAAGTCGCGGCGCTCACAGCACCCTCGGACGGCCAGCAGCCGACGGGACGGAATCCGAAGTGCTGCTCGAAGGTAGCCAGACCCTGGCGCACATGCCAGCGGACGCGCGCCTCGCCCCCCGGGTAGGCGGTCAGCTCGGGCATGACCGCCTCGGGCAGGGCCTCGCGTGCGCTGTCCATGTCCAGCAACAGCGGCACGATCGGGTGGGCGTAAGGGGTAACGGAGAGCTCTACCCGCCCCTCCTCCGCCAAGCGGCGGTAGCGACCCACCAGCGCGGAGATCTCCTCGCCGATCACCTCGACCAGGCGACGGCGATCGCCCACTGTGAAGCCCTTTCCCTTCTTCTCCAGCGACTTGATGCGTACGTCGTTAATCCGCACGCTCTCGCCCATCCAGGCCAGGTGGTAGCGGACCAGCAGGTCCGCCAGGAACTGGTCGTTGAGGTAGTCGAAAGCAAAGTCGTGGTCCTCCATCCACCGGGCCAGCTCCGCCAGCTCGGCGAACACCTCGAAGCGGTTGATCAGGTGCTCTTGGTTGGCCCTGAGACACGCCTCCACCAACGCCTTACGGGACGGGGGGTCCAGGGGCAGGCCGGGACCGGCGAGTGCCGCCAGCACCGGGTCGGAGATCAAGCGTCCGTGCGCCAGCCAGGCCTCGATCTGCTGCGCATAGTCCGCCAGCTGCTCCAACAGCACGGGCGCGAAGTTGACCACCGCGCGTGCCCCCGGATGCTCCTCCAGGTGGTAGACCATGTCCGTATAGTCCTTGATGCCGTGCAGATAGACCCAGGGCAGCTGGTACTCGCTGTCGTCCGGCCCGCGGTAGTCGGGCTGGTGCATATGCCAGCAGATGGCGACCTTCAGCGGGGTCGCCTTCGGTGCCGGCTTGACTGTAGGGCTATCGGACATAATGTTTCACTTGCCCGAGCATGTCGGGGGTGACCAGCACCACCCCGGCGGGCGTGACATAGAATCGCTGCGCATCGGCCTTGGCATCCTCGCCGATTACCGTCCCCTCAGGGATGCGGCAGCCACGGTCGATCACCGCCTTGGAGATCCGGCAGCTACGAGCGACGTTGACATCAGGCAGCACCACGCAGTCCTCCAGATACGAATAGGAATTGAGGCGCACATTAGAAAACAATAGGGAGTGGCGCACAACCGAGCCGGAAATGATGCAGCCGCCCGAGACCATCGAGTCCACCGCCATGCCGCGCCGATCGTCGTCGTCGAACACGAACTTGGCCGGCGGAAGCTGCTCCTGATAGGTCCAGATGGGCCAGGTATCGTCGTAGAGGCTCAGCGGCGGGGTCACGCCGATCAGCTCCAGATTCGCCGCCCAAAAAGCATCCACCGTGCCCACGTCACGCCAGTAGGACTGCTCGCCGGTCTTGGCGTCGCGAAACGGATAGGCCATCACCCGATAGCGGTCGATGACGTACGGCATAATGTCCTTGCCGAAATCGTGATTGGACTCCGCGGTGTCGGCGTCCTTGATCAGCTGCTCGAACAGAAAGCCTTTGTTAAAGACGTAGATGCCCATGGAGGCCACGGCATGGTCCTCGCGCCCGGGAATGGGCTCGGGCTGGGCCGGCTTCTCCTGAAACTTGTGGACGCGGCCCTGATCGTCCACCCCCATGACACCAAACTCCTGGGCCTTCTCCAGGTCCACCTCGATGCAGCCAACGGTCATGTCCGCACCACTCTCGACGTGGTAGGCAACCATGGTGCCGTAGTCCATCTTGTAGATGTGATCGCCGGCCAGGATCAGCACATAGTCGGGATCGTGGTTGCGGATGATATCCAGGTTCTGATAGACGGCGTCCGCCGTTCCCTCGTACCAGTTGGACTCGATGCGCTGCTGGGCCGGCAACAGCTCTACGAACTCCCCGAACTCGCCCCGCAGGAAGCCCCAGCCCCTCTGGATGTGCAGGATCAGCGAGTGCGCCTTGTACTGAGTGAGCACCCCGATGCGTCGAATCCCCGAGTTCATGCAGTTGGACAGGGGAAAGTCGATGATCCGGAACTTGCCCGCGAAGGGGACACCCGGCTTGGCCCGCCATTTGGTCAGGTGCTGGAGCCTGGAGCCTCGACCCCCGGCCAGGATCAGAGCGAGAGTATTGCGGGTGAGACGGCTTACAAAACGCGGATTGCTGTCCGGGTGCATCCTCGAAACTCCTCACGGGGTGGCGATTACCGCTCGGACATCACATCCGGGGGCAAGTTGGAAACAAGCGGTATGTTAACATTTCCTCGATGACCTCGTGGGGCCATCGCGCACCCCCACCCCCTCTGCCCGCCGGTCTCCGGGGCGGTTTACTACACATATGTTGCTCAACCGTGACGGCGAATCGCCGACGGGGGAACGCATGCTCTTCGTCGTCCGGGCTCCGAACGCCGAGCGGGTCAGCGTGGTAAGCGACTTCAACTATTACCTGGCGGAGCGCCGCGAGCACCGCAACATCCAGTCCCTGCTGCGTGACCTCAATCGACTGTACCGGGAGACGGCCGCGCCGCACGATTTCGACTTCCACGGTGCCGGCTTCTCCTGGACCGACTGCCACGACGCCAGCCAGTCGGTGCTCGGCTACCAGCGCAACGGCCGCGGGCACAGCCTGGCGGTCGTGGTGTTCAATTTCACCCCCGTGCCCTGGGAGGACTACCGCATCGGCGTGCCCAAGGCCGGCTTCTACGGCGAGTCGCTCAACTCCGACTCCAGCTACTACGGAGGCTCCGACGTCGGGATCGGCGGCGGTCTCGCCTCCGAGCCCTTGCCCTGGATGAGCCGGGCCCAATCCATCCGACCGCGCCTGCCCCCCTGGGCGGACTGGTCCTGACCTGGGAGCCGTGACGCCTTGACGGCTGTCTAACGCATTGAGCCTTCGTCCTAATAACGGGCATGTGAACCGCCAAGACGCCAAGATCGCCAAGTCTTTCAAGGAAATTTCCTGGAAACGGGCATCACCCTGAAAAGCGCAGGTAGCTGTTAGAAATTAGCCGTTAGCTATTGGTTGAATCGCCAAAATGGCGATCCCGGCCGCTCACCCGACGGGTGAGACCTGCGGCAGACTCCGAGCAAGCTAACTTGCTAAATCGGCTAAGCTAATCGCTGACAGCTAATGGCTAACTGCTTTTCCTGGGTTAAACGATGGAGGTGTCGAGTTCGCTGTTGTGGCCCAGGGCCTTGCGGTAGAGCAGCAGATTCTCCGGGTTGACCGGCGGGCCGTTGTTGTGGACCAGATCTTCCAGGTTCTCGGTGCTGTTGAAGAGTTCGTGGGACTTCGTGCCCTCCGGGATCTCCAGGGGAATGGGCCGGAAGGGAGTACGAATCTCTCGGGGGCCTGCCGGCATGAGAGCGCTCCTACTCGATCACTTTCAGCTCGACCGTCCCGCTCACCTCCACCCGCACCTTCTGCGAGCCGGGCTCGAGGCTCGGCGGCGCGGGGGCCATGTCAGCGGCCATGGCGCGCATCGCCAGCGGCCTCGGGCCGACCTGGTCCTGGGTATGGATGCTCATCTCGACCAAGCGATAGCCCGGACGACCCATTCCGAGAGAGACCAGCTTGGCCCGGCGGGAGAAGGCCCCTATGGCCTCCTGAATGAGACGGTCCTCCGCGGCGGATCGAGCCTGGGGCGAGATCTGGTAGCCCACGGATTCCACCTGCAGCTGTGACTGGAGTTCGCTGATCAGCTGGCCCATGCGGGCGGCGTCTCGTCCTTCCAGGCGGATGGACTGGCGTACCCGCCAGCCGGTCATCACCCGCTTCGAGTACACGGGCGTGGTCCGATAGTCCAGGGTCTGGACCCGAATATCCGGCTCCTTCTTGGCCCGTTTGAGCGCGGCGGTCACTGCGCGGCTCACCTGGTCTGCCAGCGCCAACGGGTCCTTGCCCTCGCGCTGCTCGTAGAGAACAGCCACCAGCAGGTCGTTGTCCACCTCGCCGGTTGCCGAGGCGCTCAGCTGGATGCGGTCGTAGGTGGTGGGCGCCTCGACCGCCCATGCCAGGTTCGTCCCTACCATGGCAAGGGCCAACGTGAGGGATATTGTCCGAGAAACGGCAGTTGGACGGCGGCCAGGGCGCGTACGGCGTGGTGTCTGGCAAGGTGAGAGCGGACCTGTCGATCCAGCGAATCGACGCAACCGCTCGAACGGGAGGCGCAATAGCGAACCTACCCCAACGAGCTGCAACGCAGCCAGGCGCCGCGCCGTGCGTGCCCTGGTGGTCGTAGCGGCCCTCACCCGGCAGGTGAGTCTCATAAGCGTCCAAAACTGTCGGCAGACCCAATGACTTGCCGGGCGCACCAAGCGGTCAGCCGCCGTTTCTAGGATTAAGCCTTTGACACTCATGTCATTCTCCTCCCGAGCTGTGCAAGACATCGCCGGCCTCGCTCAGCACCTCGACGTCGATGGGGATGCCCGCCCGGACGCTGGCGGTCACCACGCAGAAGTCCTCGAACAGGTCCAGACAACGATTGAGTCGGGCGGTTTCGAGAAGCCGGCCGTCCACTGTGATGCGCACGTCGATGCCGCCGACGCGCAGGCGCTTGCGCTCGTCCCTCACGATCCGGCAGGTCGCCTGGGTCTTGACCGCCTGGGGCGGCACCTCGTCCCGCGCCAGGCAGTACATCAGACTTGCGCTCAGGCAATTGGCGGCCGCTGCCGCCAAGAGACGCGAGGCATTGGGCCCCGCCCGCTCCCCGAGAGGCGGGGGCTCGTCCATCAGCAGATCCGGGGCCTTGGGGAGATCGAACTTGACCTTGAAGGCATAGTCTTCGAGCTGCTCCAGCTCGAGGGTGAATCGACCTTGCTCTGACACGACATATTCTCCTAACATGGAAGAGTTCAACGCGCCCCTTGTTGCGGGCCCCGAACAACCGTCTTTACTGAGCCGAATGGCATTGGGATCGTCCCCACGAAGGTTGGAATGGAACTCAACGCCGAGGCGGCGCGAGCAACGGCACGCCCCGACGCTTGAACAGGGGGATGAGCAGCAACCCCGCGACGAAACCCCCGATATGGGCGCCGAAGGCCACTCCTCCTTCTTGTCCACTCGAGAGCCAGGAGCTTAACAGCTGCAGCCCCAACCAGAGAACCAGCACCAGGCTGGCGGGCATATAGATCGCCTGAATCAGAAAGCCGAGCAGGTGCATCCAGCCCCCGTGCAGGAACATCGAGGTCGGCACCGAGGCCCATGCGGGGACCATCACCACATCCGGGGGCAGCTCTCGAATGTCGAAGAGCACCGCCGGGATGCTGCCCAGAGCGTACACCGCCCGGGTCTGTGCGTCGGAATCCAGGGTCGCCTGCCAAAAGAACACCAGCACGCAGCCCGCGATCAGGGCCAGGGTAAAGATTGGAGGCCGCTCGGTGGGGTTATTGTCGTGGAGGGGAATCGTTGCATGGGATTATCCTAGAAACGGCAGTTGACCGCTTCCAGTCGCTTGTTGGTAGCAGACATCATGCGAGAACCGACCTGTCCAACCGCTAGCGACACCCCGCGCCGCCCTTTTCTGCCACAATGGCCCGCATGAGCCAGAGATCCCTGGGCACAGAGTCCCGCCGAGGCCGTGGTGCGCCGAGCAACCCCGCGAACCGGTACGAGGCACACTACTACGAGCCTTTCAATGACGGCTGGGAGGGCTCCGACCCCCAGCCTGCCAGGATCGAGACGAGCCTCACCGCCGACTCCAGCCGCAGCGTCATCGCACGCAACAGCTCCCCGGACCTGCCCTTCGACCGCTCCATCAACCCCTACCGAGGCTGTGAGCACGGTTGCATCTACTGCTACGCCCGGCCCAGCCACGCCTGGCTCGGGCTGTCCCCGGGGCTGGATTTCGAGACGCGGCTCTTTTTCAAGCCCGACGCCCCCGAGCTGCTTCGCCGCGAGTTGTCCTTCCCGGGCTACCGGCCGGCTCCCATCGCGCTGGGTGCCAATACCGACGCCTGGCAGCCGGCCGAGCGCCGACTCGGGATCACCCGCGCGCTGCTGGAGGTGCTGCGCGAGCACCACCACCCTGTGACCCTGGTAACCAAATCGGCGCTGGTCGAGCGAGATATCGACCTGCTCTCCGACCTGGCCGGCAAGGACCTGGTCCACGCGATGGTCTCGCTGACCACCCTGGACCGCGGCCTGGCCCGGCGCATGGAGCCCCGCGCCGCAGCACCCGCTCGACGCCTCGAGACCGTGAGGCGCTTGGCCGCGGCCGGTATACCCACCGGGGTTATGATCGCTCCCGTGATCCCGGCCCTAACCGATTCGGAGATGGAGCGTCTGCTGGGCGCGGCCCGGAAGGCGGGGGCCGCGGAGGCGGCCTATGTGCTGCTGCGCCTTCCCCTGGAGGTGGAGCCGCTATTTCGTGAGTGGCTCGAGGCCCACGCCCCAGGCATGGCTAAGCGGGTGCTCAACCGCCTGCGCGATAGCCGGGGAGGGCGCCTGAACGACCCCCGCTTCGGGTCGCGCATGCTGGGCGAGGGCCCTTATGCGGAGCTGATCGGCCAGCGCTTTCGCCTGGTCCATCGCCGACTCGGATTTCCAGGACTCCCGGTGCTGAGCATCGAGGACTTTCGCGTGCGTCGAAGCGAATCGGCTCAGCTGTCGCTGTTCTGAACGGACCCTAGAGGCGTTTCGATGGACGATCCAGAGAACGGCGCTATGTGCCCCGTGGTGCTACTGACAGGCGCGACCGGCTTCCTGGGCGCCTGGCTGGCCAGGGCCCTGCTGAGGAGGCCGAACGTCCAGCTGTTGGCCCTGGTACGAGCGCCGGATCGCACAGCAGGCGAGCGACGCCTGTCCTGGGCCTGGTGCGAATGGCCGGCGTTGGAGGCCGAGATAGGGCAGCGCATCCGGGTGATGCCGGGCGACGTCCGGGAGGCCGGGCTGGGTCTGGCCCCGGCGGACCGGCAGGCGTGTGTTTCCCAGGTGACCCACATCCTGCACTCGGCTGCCGACGTGCGCCTGCACGCCTCGCTCAGAGCACTTCGCCGCACCAACGTCCAGGGTACCGAGCAGGTGCTTGCTCTCGCGCGCGACATGCAGCGGGATCACGGCCTCGTACGCCTGTCCCATGTGTCCACCGCCTATGTAGCGGGCCGAAGACCGGGCGAGGTGGCGGAGACGGACCTGAGCGACGCCTGGGGCTTCGACAGCCCTTACGAGCAAAGCAAGTTCGAGGCCGAGCGGCTGGTGCGCTCGGCCATGGACTCGCTGCCGATCTCGGTGTTTCGCCCGGGCATGATCGTGGGCGACTCGCGCGACGGGGCCATCCGACGCTTCAACACCTTCTACTACCCTCTGAGGCTCTATCTGGAGGGTCGCACCTGGGTGGTACCCGCACGCTCGGACCTTCGGGTGAACATAGTGCCCGTGGATTATGTGGCCGAAGTGATCGAGGGATTGACCTTCGACGAACGCGCCCTGGGCGGCACCTTCCATGTCACCCTGCCGCAGAGGCACCTGCCCACCGCGGCCGAGCTGGGGGCACAGACCCGTAGCTGGGCCCGCCAGACGCTGGGCCTTCGGCTCCACCGCCCCCTATTCCTCTCGTTGCCCGAGCGACTGCAGCGCGAACGCATGGGCCTGTCGCGGGAGCTGGCCCCGCTTATGGTTCTGCTGCCCTATTTTCGCGCGGGACGCAGCTTTTGCCGCGACCGACTGGATTGCCTCCTGGGGACCCAGGCCCCGGATTGGCAAGAGTTTCTCCCGCCGATGCTGGGCTACGCGGTCGCCAAGGGCTTCTTGGACCTCAGCGAGCGCAGCGTACACGAGCAGGTCCTCTATCGGCTCCAGTCGCGCCATTCCCCGCCGGACTACCGCGAGCTGTGCCAGGGGGTCGATAAACGGCACACCCCCGCGGCGCTGCTCAAGGAGATACGGGGAATCGCCGGCTCCCTGAGCCACTGGGGCATAGGACAGGGCCAGGTAGTGGCCATCTGGTCCGATGCTGGAATACGTCGTTTCTCTTTGGAGGTGGCAATCGGCCTGGTCGGCGGGATAAGGCTCGGCTTCTCGGGCTGGGATCCCCCGCGACGGGTGGCGGAGGCGTTGTGCGACAGTGGAGCCCGCGTGCTTTTCCTGGACCAGCGACATGCGAAATTCCGGCTCCAGGGGCCCGCCTCCCACGTGCCAAGGGTCTCGATGCACGAGGGCGCCGCCGACCGAGACCCGACTCTCACGAGCTGGACGGAGCTCCTTGGTCCCGCGCTCGATGCACCCTGGTCCGGCACCACACCCGCGGCCCCCGGCGATCCCTCTGTCCTGCGCTACGAGCGCGGCAGCGACGGACGTCCACGGCGACTGTGCTACAGCCACCGGCAGCTCCGCTGGCTCGCGGAGACAGCCGCTACTCTGCCCCCTTGGAAGGATCGCCTTCGGCAGCCGACCTACTTGGCCTGGCTGCCACCGGGCAGCGTGACCGAGTCCCTGGTCGCCGCCTATGCGCCCTACTACCTGCCGGGTGCCGCGCGGATCAGGCTGGTCACGAGCCCCAAGGAGGTGGATCTTGCACTCGGCTGGGCCAGACCCAGCCTGGTGATCGGCCTGGGGGGCCTGGTGCGCCGGATACTGGGGCGGCTGGAGCGAAAACCTCTCGGGAGACTCTGGCTGCGCCTCCCGGACGGGAGGACCAGGCGTCTGGTCGGACGAACCCTGGGTCCATGGCTGTTGCGCTCGATCGGCCTGGAGCGCTGTCGATGCCTGATCGTCCCACCGACACCCCTCGCCGCTCACGCCGAGCAACACCTAGGGTCACTTGGTGTTCCGATCCGTCGGGTGTATGGTCTAACTCAAGCCCCACTCCTGGCGATGCAGCCTGAATCCTGCAATGGCGCGGAGCCTGGGCTGCGACCGGCCGGCGAGACCCGGGTGCGCATCGCCTCGGACGGCGAGATCCTCATACAGGGACCGCAGGTCGCCTCTGACTGTCTCGCAAACGAGCGGGCCCCGACTGAGGCCTGGCTGCACACGGGAGAACGGGAGGTCTTGTCTTGGTGTGGCAAGTCCGCGAAAGACGACGATAATTAGGGCGACGGCATCAACCCGAACGGGACAGCCGGTGAACCTAGAAAAAGCGGTCAGCCTTTAGCTGTCAGCAATTAGCTTAGGAAACTCCGCAGGTTGGCTCACTCGGAGTCCACCGCAAGCCTCACCCGCCGGGTGAGCGGCCTGAGTTGCCATTTTGGCAATATAATCAATAGCTAACGGATGATCGCCGACAGCTGACTGCTCTTTCTAGGGTGAAGATCACCATCAGTCACACCGAATGAGCGCGCCCTCGTCACCGCTCCGCAGGCCCTCGACGACCTGAGAGAGGCGGGTCGAGCCCCAACCCACCACAAGGAGACCAATCTATGAGCTTGTCCATCACCTCACCCGCCTTCGGTTCCTTCGAAGCCATCCCCGAGATCTACACCTGCGACGACAAGGATCTCTCTCCTCCGCTCGCCTGGAGCGGTGTGCCGGAGCTGGTCAAGAGCCTGGTATTGATCGTCGACGACCCGGATGCGCCGGACCCGGCGGCACCCAAGATGACCTGGGTGCATTGGATGCTCTACAACTTGCCCGCCGATCTGGCCGGGCTCGAAGAGGCGATCGACGAGGCGCAGCTGCCCGAGGGAACAGGCCAGGGGCTCAACGACTGGAAGCGTACAGGCTACGGCGGCCCCTGCCCGCCCATCGGCCGCCACCGCTATTTCCACAAGCTCTACGCCCTGGATGCTCGGCTATCCGACCTAGGCACCCCAACCAAGGCCGCCCTGCTGGAGGCGATGGAGGGCCATGTGCTGGCCGAGGCCGAGCTGGTCGGCACCTATCAACGCTGAGCCGCGAAAGACTCTTCAAGGAACGACTTCATGCGGGCCCAGGAGCGGTGGTCCGCCTTCTCGTTGTAGGCCACGTTTTCGAGCCCAGACTTGGTCGCATCCGGGTTGGTGAAGCCATGGCGAGCGCCGCCGTAGATATCCAGCTCCCAGTCAACCCCGGCCGCCTCTAGTGCCGCCTTGAAGGCGGCGAGCCGCTCGGGCGGCATGAAGGCGTCCGCGTCGCCATGGGCAGCCAGCACCCGCGCCTTGATCCGTGACTGCTGCTCGGGCGTGGCAGGCGGCAGGGAGCCGTGGAAGCTGACTACAGCGTCCAGATCGGCCCCGGCATAGGCCAGCTGCATCACGGTCGCCCCACCAAAGCAGTAGCCGACGGCTGCGAGCTTTTCGGGATCGACCCGCTCGTCGGTCTCGAGCACCTGCAGACCACGAAGCGCCCGGGCCTGCCAGGCCTCGACATTGGCGGTGATCTGCTTCATCCAGCCCTGAGCGTCGGCGGCATGCTCGGTCACCTTGTCCTCGCCGTACATGTCGGCGGCGAAGGCCACATAGCCTAGCTCGGCCAACATGCGCGCACGAATGCGCGCGTAATCGTTCAGGCCCCACCACTCGTGCACGACCAGGATGCCGGGGCGCCTGCCCTGCGCGGCATCGTCCCAGTAGAGATAGCCCTTCAATGGGGTATCGCCGTCACTGTAGGTGACCATCTCGCTGTGGACCTCTGCCTGGACCCCGAAGGCAGCCAGCAAGACCACCAGGGCAATCAGCCATCTCATCGCCAATCCTCCATCGGTTTTCTCGAACGAGATCATAGGGCCCCCGGACCGGGCACTGTGAGTAGACGCTATTTATCGGCCAATCCGGCAATGAACGCCAGCACTTCGTCCACGGCGAGCCCGAGGTTTTGCGCCTCCGTGCGTACGGATGTCTTGGTTGGCTTGAAGCTGTGCTCGCCGTCCTCTATCCAGGCAACTCGAACCGTCAACCCGGAAAAGGCATTGGCTGTTCTTGGGTCAGGGTTGCTTCCAATCGACCAGCTCTCGCCAAGCCGAATGCTCGGCAATGAGCCCGAGCGCGCGATCGAGCAGGCCGAGCCCAGGCTGAGTCCTGTGCCAGGTGGAGGCCCCGGACGGATGAGGGAGGGGAATGAGGTCCGCAGCGGGCAGCTCGGCTACCCGATGGACCTCGCCGATCACCTCGGTGAGGCGGGAAAACGCCAGAAACCGCTGGATCGCGAGCTTCCCGACCGGCAGGATCAGGCGGGGCTTCAGGATCTTCAGCTCCGCCTCCAGCCAGCGGGCGCAGTGGGCCACCTCCTGGGGCGAGGGCACCCGGTCTCCCCCTTTGGGAGACTTTCCCGGGTAGCAGCGGCAGACCGCGGCCATATACGCGCGGCTGCGAAAGGCCTCTTCGCCGAGACCAATCCCCCCGAGCCACTTGAACAGCGTCTTGCCCGCGGTCCAAGCGAACGGCTTGCCGGCCGGCCCCTCCATGGCCCCCGGGGCCTGGCCGATGAGCATCACCCGGGAGACCACGGGCCGCCCCATGACCACCGGGCCGATCATTTCAGGACAGAAACGGCAGCCGCTCAATGCCGTTTGGTGTTTCTTGATGGCTTGAACAGCATCCATGAGTAAAGTCATTATGCGGGTGCGCAACGATCGGAGCGGAAACACCTTGCTCGAGACCGTGGCTGGCGCGGGCCTGCTCGCTCTGGTGAGCTGGCTCCTGCCCATTGTACTCATCCTGAGGTCTGACAAGACCAACGGGGCCGAGAAGCTCTTTTGGCTGCTCGAGGTTTCGTTCGTTTCCTGGTTTGCCTGGATCTTCTATGCGCTGCTCGCCCCTCTGGGCGAGAAGCGATGAGATTGCGGAGATTGCCGATGAAAGCGATGTTGATGACCCATCCCGGAGGCCCCGAGGTACTGGATCTCACTGAGATCGACAAGCCCGAGATCACCTCACCCACCCAAATCAAGGTCCGCCTTAGGGCGGCCGGGGTGAACCCCGTAGACACCAAGCTGCGCAGCCGAGGGGTCTTCTTCCCCGATGCCCTGCCCGCTGTGCTCGGCTGTGACGGGGCCGGCGAGGTGGTGGCGACTGGCCCTGCCGTCACCCGATTCAAGCCTGGCGACGAGGTCTGGCTCTGCAACGGGGGCCTGGGGCGCGAGCCGGGTAACTATGCCGAGTACACGCTCGTGGACGAGTCGGTCGCCCAGCCCAAGCCCGCATCCCTAGGCTTCGTCGAGGCCGCTGCGGCCCCCCTGGTGCTGCTCACCGCTTGGGAGGCACTGTTCGATCGGGCGCGGCTGGAAGCGGGCCACACAGTGCTGATCCATGCAGGGGCGGGCGGCGTCGGCCACGTGGCCATACAGCTGGCACACCGAGCCGGGGCACGAGTGTGCGCCACCGTCAGCAGCGACGAGAAAGAACGGATGGTACGTGCCCTTGGAGCGGAAGAGGTCATTCGATACCGAGAGCAGGACCTGGTCAAGGCGGTGATCGACTGGACCCAGGGACAGGGCGTCGATGTCGCCCTGGACACGGTCGGACCCGCGGTGTTTCGCCAGACCCTCCCAGCCATGGCGCACTACGGCAGCCTGATCACCATCCTGGACCCAGGCCCGGACGTCGACTGGAAGGAGGCGAGGATGCGTAACCTACGGATCGGCTTCGAGATGATGCTCACCCCTCAGCTGTCGGACCTGCCCGAGGCTCGAGCCCATCAGGGCGAGATACTGCGCCGGTGTAGCGGCCCCCTGGAACGAGGCGAGCTGCGCATAGAGGTGCAGCGGACCTTCCCCCTGGAGCAGACCGCCGATGCCCACCGTTTGCTCGAGCAGGGCCATGTGCAGGGCAAGCTGGTGTTGACCATCTGAGGCTGAGCCACAATGGTCCGGGTCGCCCTGGTCTCCGACACCCACGGGACCCTGGACGCGCGTATCCGGGCGGTGGTGGCCGGCTGCGACCAGATCGTGCATGCAGGCGATATCGGCGGCCGGCAGGTCCTGGATGAGCTGACCGGCGGCGGTGGACGGCTTGTGGCGATCACGGGCAACAACGACGTTCCGGCCAAATGGCCGTCGGACGAAGAGGAGCTGTTGAAGCAGCTTCCCAGCGAGGCCGCGCTGGATCTGCCGGGTGGGCGGCTGGTCGTGGTGCACGGCGATCGCGTGAATCCCGCGAAACACCGCCACGAGAGGCTTCGACGCCTCTATCCGGAGGCACGTCTGGTGATATACGGCCACAGCCATCGTCTGGTCTGCGATCAATCCGATTCGCCCTGGGTCGTCAATCCGGGCGCGGCTGGCAGAAGTCGCACCTTCGGCGGTCCCTCGATGGTGCTGCTCACCGCCACCGCGCGAGGTTGGACCCTTGAGCCATTAAGGTACCGTCCGATGGGTCGCCCGTGAGCGCTGTTCGACCCTGGCGCTGTGCCCTTCAGCTGGGGACAGCCGGGCGGACGAGCGCCTCCTCGGCCGTGAGATCCATAGTAGCTGGTAGCTTGTAGCTGGCCTGCACCTCGTCAGAGATTGCCGATCACCGAACGGTCGTCGCCGGTGCCGAACGCACGGTCTGCACCCGCCGAGAGCACCCGAAAGCCGTCCTTGCCCGGCTCGTAGCGCATCTCGGTGCCCCAGGGGTCCTTGAGCCGGTCCTCGTCGATGACGCCATCGCGCTTGAGCCGTTCGATGGTCACCTGGGTCGGGTCGTAGCCTACGCCATACTGGATCATCCACAGCTTGACCGCCCTGGCAACGCCCGCCAGCCTCTGCTCCGCCGGAGAGACCTGCACAGGGGCAGGCTGCACCTCGGGCGGCGCCTCGGCCACCGGAGCCTTTTCCCCACCACCCAGCCAGAAGAAGGCGCCCGCGCCCAGCAGTGCCAAGACTGCGACGCCTGCCACGGCAAGGAGCGGGACGGCGGAAGGCTTCGTCTTGGATTTGGTCTTTGACTTGGTCCGTCCCTTACGCGGCGCGGCCTCGGCAGCGTCCGCTATGTCATGCCAGTTCCTGGTCATGCGGGGATCGAAGAACTGCTCGTGACCCGCATCATCGTCCTCGCCCGCCGACTCATCCTCGTCACTCGGTCCCTCCTTGTCGATGACAGGCTTGTTCGGGGCAGGAGTGACTATGCGGACCTCGCCGTTCGAGTTGGCGAATCCACCAAAAGGCACCGCCTCTATCTCGTCGACCCTGGACTCGGACCCGTCCGACTTCGATGATCCGGCCTCCTGCTCCGGGCCGCTGGCTGGGGGCTCCGGCTCATCAGGTCGAGCCTGAGGCTCCAGCTCCAATCCAGCTCCCAGGCTGTCGGACCCACCCGTCCCGGCCTCGGCCTTAGGAGACGGCTCCAGCTGGTCGGGCTTTGGCGCATCGCTCGGCGCCTGAGACTCCAGCTCCAAGCTGCTCTCGATAGGCCTGCCGGGGGTCTTGGCCGTTTTGGGCTTCTCCTCGGCCGAGGAGGCTTCATTTGGAGCCAGCTCCAGCCCGAGTTCGGCCACTGGCTCCACTGTTGCGGGTATCCCCACTGCGGCCAATCGGTCCCGCAATGCCTCAGCCTGATCGAGCGGCATCTCGCGGCGCACCGCCACAGGCTTGCCGACCAGCAGCTGCGGAACCCGTTCCACCGCAACTCGCAGCAGATTGGAAACCACGGCGGCCGCCACCTTGGCGTCGGCGCCTTGTTTTAGCTCTCCACTCAATACAACCCTGTGTTTTTGATCTGCCATGGGAGATTGTGCGCTGGAAATCAAGTGAAATAAGGCGGGACTCGCCCTCCGAACTATAGCAGGAGCCGCCCGGGAAAAGTACGCGGAGTGTCACGAATCTCGGATTCACGCCGAGGCAAGAGCCTCCGCGCCGTCCGTCCGGATCCAACCGCCCTACGGCCCGCCGACCGATTGTCGGTAGACTGTCTCATCCTCGTGTGTAGCGCCGTCGTCCATGAGCACCTTTCCCAAGCCCCCCAAGTCCCTGCTCCGCAAGGCCGGTCGCGCGATCGTCGACTATGGAATGATACGAGACGGAGACCGTATCCTGCTCGGTGTCTCCGGCGGCAAGGACTCTCTCAGCCTGCTCCATCTGCTGCGCCACCTGAGAAGCTATGCCCCGGTCCGATTCGAGCTGGGCGCCATCACCGTCGACCCCCAGGTCGACGGCTTCGATCCTTCCGGACTTCGCGACCACTATGCGGCGATCGGAGTGCCGGGCCATTACGTCGAGCAGCCCATCATGGAGCAGGCCCGTGAGCACATGAACCGGAACTCTTTCTGCGCCTACTGCTCGCGCATGAAGCGCGGCATCATGTACACCACCTGTCGACGCGAGGGATACAACGTGCTGGCCCTGGCCCAGCACCTGGACGATCTGGCCGAGAGCTTTCTGATGTCCGCCTTCCACGGCGGCCAGCTGCGCACCATGAAGGCCCATTACGTCAACAATGCCAGCGATGTGCGCATCATTCGTCCCCTGGTCTACTGCCGCGAGACCCAGACCGCCGCCTACGCGGCCCAGGCCGGCCTGCCCGTGGTACCCGACAGCTGCCCCGCCTGCTTCTCCGCCCCCACCCAACGGGCTCACATGAAGACCCTGCTCGCCCGGGAAGAGCGAGCCAACAAGCACCTCTTTGCCAACCTCCTCCGCACCATGCGCCCGCTGATGACCGAAGGTTCCGACCCTGAGCGGGTCGGCGGGGGGGGCCGAGACCCTTAGCCCGCATTTCTCACCGGGGTCCGTCGCGAGGCGTCCGAGGTGCCCGTGGATGCAAGGCGCGCGACCGACCAGCAGCTCCCGTCTGTCGCCCAGGCGCTCGTACACCGGCAGCTCTTCCTCGGTGCGGATCTTCAGCGCCGCGTCCAGCTCAGCGCGCGCCTGCAGGATGTCCGCCATTTCCCCCCGCGTGATGGCCACCTCGCGAGTCAGATCGAATCTTTGGAACAAACTCAGGGCGCGGTTCCAGCCAGGTCATGGCGCGATCCAGCTCGCCCGTTTGGGGCCGTGCACCGGCCTCTTCCCGCAGCAGGGCCCCTTGGGCATAGGCGTCGCGCGCGGTTGGAAACGATCACACGGATTAAGCGCGAACCGCGCGGCGTGTGGTCACGAGATCATGACGTGCTGGTCACCCCGCGGGAGGAAGAGCCCCAGATCAACGTCACCTTCTCCAATGTCTTCATCCCCTTCCCGGGGGCCTCCGCCGGCGAGATCGAGCACCTGGTGGCCACCCCCGCCGAGCAGGTGCTCTCGGATCCTGGGCCTGGGGCCTCACCCTCAACCGGGTGTCCCTTTTCGCCCTCATCTTCTCCATCGGCATCCTGGTGGACGATGCCATCGTGGTGGTGGAGAACATCCACCGCCACCTGGCCCTGGGCGCCCAACACCTGCTGGAGGCCATCCCGAGGGCGGTGGACGAGGTGGGTGGGCCCACCATCCTGGCGACCCTGACGGTGATCGCTGCGCTGCTGCCCATGGCCTTCGTGACCGGGCTGATGGGCCCCAACTTGAGCCCCATTCCCATCAACGCCAGCCTGGGGATGCTGATCTCCCTGGCGGCAGCCTTCGTCTTCACCCCCTGGCTGACCAACCGCGCCCTGGCCAACGTGGCGGCGCACCACTACCACCCGGCCCACGAGGCCCGTCCCCGGTCCCGCAGCGAGCGGCTCTTCTCCCGGGTGCTGTTCCCGTTCATCGCAGAGCGAGGCCCGCGCAACCGCTGGCTGCTGCTGGCGGTAATCCTGGGCCTGACCGCATTCTCCCTTGGCCTGGTGGCCACCCGAGCGGTGGTGCTCAAGATGCTTCCCTTATACAACAAGTCGGAAACCCAGGTGGTGCTCGACAAGACCGAGCGCAAGCGCAAGAGCCACGAGATCGCCCTGGCGGTGACAGGCCGCTGCAGCCCGTCGCCGCTCGCTACGGGGCCGCGCTCAAGATCGTCGAGGTGCCACCGGGACCGCCCGTGATGTCGCCCCTGGTAGCGGAGATCTACGGTCTGGACTACGAGGGCCAGATCCGAGTGGCCCGGCAGGTGCGCGAAGGCGTCGACTTCAAGGATGCGGTGAAACGCTCGGCCGCGGTGCGCGCCAAGCCCATCGTGCTCACCGGACTTGCCGCCATGGGCGGGGCCTTCTACATTTTAGATGACCCCATCTTCACAGAACTGGCGGTGTCTCTGATCTTCGGTATCTTCGTGTCCACCCTGCTCACCCTGGTGATCATCCCGGTGGTCTACTACCCCGCCATGCACGAGCGGTTGCATAGGATCACCGCCGTCTCCTAGAAGCGTTCGCTGAGCGCGAAAGCCGCAGGCTGCGAGGGTGCCGGGCGCATCGCGGCTGGCAGCCGCTCCTACGAGACGCCATTCGGCGCCCACGACACCGTCACGGGACCATGCGTCACAAGGGCCTTTCGACAGACCTGTCTCACCCGACTAGGCTCAAACCCCTTGACCGGTTGGCCGGCCCTTGCCTAGATTGCCCAACGGGGCCGGCGCTCCGAGGCGCTCGAGCACCGTTTCCGAAACGGCGGACGGGCTCTGCGGGGTAACCCCGCGGACCACCAGCACCTGGGCATCACGCGGCATGGGTCGCCGCTGCGCTGCGCGCAGAAACGCCCATGCGATACGAGACAGGTCGGAGCGCCGGACCCCACTCGAGGCACGCGGAAGGGGACAAGTATTCCATCTTGCGGGCCTCTGATCCGGGCTTCGGCGTTGCGGCAAGGGTTACAGGGTCCGGGCTATGCGCCCCTTGCCGCGCCTCGAATCCGGGGCCATCTACTGCGCAATCTTGGGATACTGACTCCCTTCCGCGGGCCTTATGTCGACCAAGAACACCGCGATCCGCCTGCTCGCCCTGTCCCTGCGGGATGGCCCCTGGACCAAGGCGGCGTTGCGCAACCGGATTATCCGGGCCCTCGGGGAGCAGGCGCTGGACCCACGCGCCCTGGCGGCCCGCCTGGTGTTTCTTCATGACCGGGAGCGGGCACCCCCGCTTGCAACGCTGATCGACACCCTGGCCGCAGACCTTTCGGTCTCGTCCCTCTGGGACAATACGGCAGACCCCTCGGCCGAGGTGCGACTGGTGCTGGACAGCCCGGTCATGCGGCCGCCGACGGTGGAGATCCTGCGCCTGATCCGGGTCCCGGAGCTGCCCACCGCGCAGGATCTTGCCGACTGGCTGGAATTGGCTATGCCCCGTCTCGACTGGCTGGCGGATCGCGGGCGAAGACACTCGGCGGACGAGTCGCCCAGACTCGGCCACTACCACTACCGTTGGCAACCCCGCAACGACCGCCCGCCGCGGTTGATCGAGGCCCCCAAGGCCAGGCTCAAGGCCATCCAGCGAAAGATCCTCCGAGAAATCCTGGAGCGGGTCCCTTTGCACCCGGACACCCATGGCTTTCGCCGTCGCCGATCTTGTCTGACCTATGTGCGCCCCCACCTGGGCCAGGCCGTGCTGTTGCGCCTGGATCTGGAGGACTTCTTCCACACGGTGCCCGTCGGAAGGGTCCGGGGGATCTTCGACAGCCTGGGCTATCCCCCGAGCGTGGCCGGCTACCTCACAGGCCTGTGCACCCACGCCGCCTCAGCCCCGCCGCTGGGGCCCGAGCTGACGAGGCTGGATTGGCACGGCCGCAAGCGGCTCACCTCGCCCCACCTGCCCCAGGGCGCCCCCAGCTCCCCGGCGCTGGCCAACCTCTGCTGCTGGTGGATGGACTGCCGTCTGGAGGGGCTTGCCCGCAAGATGGGCCTGAGCTACTCGCGCTACGCCGACGACTTGGCCTTCTCCGGCCCCCGTTGGCTCACCGGCCGCTCCGACCGGCTGCACGCCCTGGTCGGGGCCATCGTCAGAGACGAGGGCTTCAGGCTGAATTTCCGCAAGACCCGCCTGATGACCTCTTCCCAGCGCCAGAGCCTGGGGGGGATGGTGGTGAATCGTCACCCGAATATCGCCCGCGAGGACTACGACCGGCTCAAGGCCACCCTGTTCAACTGCGTGCGGCATGGACCGGCCGGCCAGAACAGGGCCGGCGTCCCGGACTTCAAGGCACACCTGGCAGGACGCATCGCCCATGTCACGTCGCTGAATCCCCGTCGCGGCGAGAAGCTCCGCCAACTGTTCGACGCCATCGATTGGGAAGATTGATCTGCCGACCCCTCGGTGGGAAGGACTCGGGAAGCTATGTGCTGGTGGCAAAGACCGTGAGACCGGGCGAGAGCCTGGCGGTCGAGTTCCACGGTGAGCCCCTGCCCTTCAACCTAGAAACCGCAGTTGGCCGCTTCGAGTGGCTCGCAAGTGATTGTATTGCGGACGGGTATTGAGAAATCTGCGGTTTCTAGGTTCAAGCCCGATCACGGGGTCATCGGCAGCCAGGTCGAGATACGCCTCGACTCCGCTGATCGCGAGAGCTATCGGTCGGCGAAACTGCCTTTGAGAGGCGCCCAGGGATCACTCCGCCAGACGACCGAAGATCCGAAAGCCCGCCAAATAGGTCCCCACCGCCGAGCCCAGGGTGCTGAGCACGAAGACCAGCAGGGTGCGTGAGACCCGATTTCGCCACCAACCGGTCAAACGGGTGACGTCCCGGCGCAGACGGGCGAAATCCCCCATGGCGGGCTTGCGCAGGTACATCTCGACGGCAGCGGTGACCATGCCCGCCCCGATGGTGGGATTTAGCGAAGTCAGAGGTGCGGCCAGAAAGGCGATCAGTACGGTCAGCGGATGTCCGAGCGCGAGTGCCGCCCCGAGGGCCGAGAGGCCGCCGTTGATCAGCACCCAGTCGGCCACCAGGTTCCAGCCCAGGCCGGGATTTCGATAGAAGCCTATTGCAAACCCGACCAACACCAAAGCGACGATGATCCAGGGGATGAATTTGGGCCAGCGCCGAGGCGGTGGCAGGGCGTCCAGCTCGGCGATGACCTCCGCGGGCTGGGCTCCGGGGCTCTCGCCCAGATAGGCGCTAACACCCTTGACGTGCCCGGCCCCGATCACCGCCAGGATGTTCTCGTGACCCGCCCGCTCGATCTCCTCGCGCAGCCGGGCCGCCATGTAGCGGTCACGCTCGTCAATCAGGGGCCGGTAAAGGTCCTCGCGCTCCTCGGCAAACTGGGCGAAGGTGGTCTCCAAAATGTCCCCCTCCTTGAGCCGCTCCACCTCCTCTTCGGTGACATCCTCGCGCGAGACCAGACTGGCGACCAGTCCGACCATCAGGCCCCAGCGCTGCCACCAGACTACGCTGGCAGCGACCCGCTTGAGGGTGACCCCGATCTCCCGATCGATCAGCAGCACCGCCTTGTGGGCGGCCCGGGCCTGCTCGATCGCCACCCGCTGCTCCTCCCCCGGCTGGATGCCGAACTGATCGGCCAGGCGCTGCTGATAGGCGCCCAGGGCCAGGCTGGCGAGCGCCATGGGGGCCTTGCCCTCGCGCAGGACCTTGAACAGATCCATTCGGGCCAAGGCATTGGGGTCCACCACCACACCGTACCGACTCGGGCACAGCTCGACGGCCACCGCATCATAGTCCCCCGTCTCCAGCAGAGAACGCACCTGCTCGGCGCTGGCTCGGGACACATGCGCGGTACCGAGCAGGGTCACCCGGCTGTCGCCGAGGGTCAGATCGATAATAGGGGCCTGCTCGGAATGCTCTTCGGGGGCCATTGCTGCTTCGGTCCGACCGTCACTCGAAAGGGGTCAGCATGATACCAGGGCTGAGAAGCGGCCAAACCCGTGTATCTCGCAGAGTCGCAGAGCCCGGCCCCCTAAGGTATCCTTTGGCGGTTTCCGCCCAATGATCGCAGAAGGCCCCCATGCAGGCACAATACGACCCGTCGGCCATAGAACAACAGGCCCAGGACCATTGGGCCGAGCGGCACAGCTTCGAGGTCCGGGAGGACCCCGGCCGGGAGAAGTTCTACTGCCTGTCCATGTTCCCCTACCCGAGCGGGCGGCTGCACATGGGCCATGTGCGCAACTACACCATTGGCGACGTGATCGCCCGCTACCAGCGCATGCTCGGCAAGAACGTGCTACAGCCCATGGGCTGGGACGCCTTCGGCCTGCCCGCCGAGAACGCGGCCATCAAGAACCGGGTGGCGCCCGCGCACTGGACCTACGAGAACATCGAATACATGAAGTCCCAGCTCAAGCGCCTGGGCTTCGGCTACGACTGGTCCCGGGAGCTGGCCACCTGCGACCCCGACTACTACCGGTGGGAGCAGTGGCTGTTCACCCGTCTCTACAAGAAGGGCCTGGTCTACCGCAAGAACGCGGTGGTCAACTGGGACCCGGTGGACCAGACGGTGCTGGCCAACGAGCAGGTGATCGACGGGCGGGGCTGGCGCTCGGGCGCCAAGGTCGAGCGCCGCGAGATCCCTCAATGGTTCGTGCGCATCACCGCCTATGCCGACGAGCTGCTCGAGGAGCTGGACCGGCTGGCTGGCTGGCCGGAGCAGGTGCGCACCATGCAGCGCAACTGGATCGGGCGCTCCTACGGGGTCAAGCTGGCGTTCCTGTTAGAGAGCCACAAGGACAGCCTGACCGTTTTCACCACCCGGCCGGACACCCTGATGGGCGTCACCTACGTGGCGGTGGCCGCCGAGCATCCCCTAGCCCTGGAAGCGGCCGAGAGCAACCCAGAGCTAGCCGCCTTCATCGAGGAATGCCGCCAGGGCGGGACGTCAGAGGCAGAGCTGGAGACCGCCGAGAAAAAGGGTATGCCGCTGGGCGTGAGCGCCATCCACCCGGTGGACGGGCGGCGCGTGCCCGTCTTTGCGGCCAATTTCGTGCTCATGGGCTATGGCACGGGCGCGGTCATGGCGGTGCCCGCCCACGACGAGCGGGATCACGCCTTCGCGCTCAGGTACGGCATTCCCATCCGCCAGGTGATCCGCCCGGCCGACGGCTCCGAGTGGGATAGTCAAGCGGCTGCGTTCATCGAGAAAGGGATTCTGTTCGACTCCTATCCCTTCGACGGTCTCAGCTCCGAGGACGCCTTCGACGCCATCGCCGACTGGCTGAAGGAGCGCGGGAGGGGCCGTAAGACGGTCCACTACCGCCTGCGCGACTGGGGTGTATCGCGCCAGCGCTACTGGGGCGCGCCCATTCCCATGATCCATTGCGAGCGCTGCGGCGTGGTGCCCGTGCCCGACAAGGACCTGCCCGTGGTCCTGCCCCAGGACGTGGCCTACGACGAGAAGACCATCAATCCCATCAAGGACGACGCCACCTTCGCCGCAGCGTCCTGCCCTCGGTGCGGCGGTGCGGCCCGGCGCGAGACCGACACCTTCGACACCTTTATGGAATCCAGCTGGTATTACGCCCGCTACGCCAGTGCCGGCAGCGATCGGGCGATGCTGGACAAGCGCGCCGACTACTGGCTACCCGTGGATCACTACATCGGCGGTATCGAGCACGCGGTGCTTCATCTGCTCTATGCCCGCTTCTACCACAAGCTGCTGCGCGACGCCGGCCTGGTGCACTGCGACGAGCCCTTCACCCGGCTGTTGACCCAGGGCATGGTGGTGGCCGAGACCTATTATCGGGAAGACCCGCCGGGGCACCTGCGCTGGTACAACCCCGCCGAGGTCCAGGTCGAGAGCGACGACAAGGGCCGCGCGATCAGCGCCCGCCTCGCAGCAGACGGCCAGGAGGTCCGGATCGGCGGCCTGGAGAAGATGGCCAAGTCCAAGAACAACGGCGTGGACCCCCAGTCACTGATCGACCGTTACGGTGCCGACACGGTGCGCCTCTACACCATGTTCACAGCCCCGCCCGATCAATCCCTGGAATGGTCGGACGAAGGCGTGGAAGGGGCCCATCGATTCCTCAAACGACTCTGGTCCCTGGCCGCCGGCCATACACGGCCCGACAGCCTCGACCTGTCCGATCTGGGCGCGGATACCAAGGCGGCACGGCGGGAGATCCACGAGGCGCTGAAGAAGGCCCTTTACGATTACGACCGCCAGCAGCTCAACACCGTGGTCTCGGCCTGCATGACCATGGTCAATACCCTGAACCGACTGGGCGAGGGCCCGCGCGATCGGGCGGTGCTGCACGAGGGACTGGGCATAGTGCTGCGCCTGCTGGGGCCCATTGCGCCCCATCTGACCCACCACCTGTGGCGCAAGCTGGGCTATGGTGAGGAGATTCTGACCGCCCCCTGGCCGGAGGTGGACGCCGCCGCCCTGGAGCAGGACAGCATCCAGTATGTGATTCAGGTCAACGGCAAGGTCCGGAGCAAGATTCAGGTCCCCGCCGATATCAACAATGTCGCCATCCAGGAGGCCGCTCTGACCGATAGCAACGTACGGCGTTTCGTGGAGGGCAAGGCGGTGGCCAAGGTCATAGTGGTGCCGAACAAGCTGGTCAACATCGTCGCCAAGTAGCCGAGGCGAGGGGGATCCATGAACAGAACACAACGTATGCAACGCCTCGCCCCTGTCTGGGCCCTGGTCGCCACCTTGCTCCTGTCCGCCTGCGGCTGGCACCTGCGCGGCAACATTGACCTTCCGGACCGTATCAGCCCGATTTATGTGCAAGGGACCTCGGACCTGGCACCGCTGAACCAGCGACTGGAGCGCGCCCTCGAAGCCTCGGGAACCGCCATCACGCGAGACCCGACCGAGGCGGCCAGCACCCTGCGCGTGGTCGCCGACGACAGTGGTCGCCGTGTGCTATCCGTGAACTCCCAGGGTAAGGCCCTGGAGTACGAGCTGTACGAAGGGATCACGTTCACTCTGGTAGATCGCGACGGTACCGAGCTGGCTCCACCCCAGCGGGTGAGCAGCCAGCGTCCCCTGCTCGAGCCCGAGCTCGAGACCCTGGGCAAGCACCGCGAAGAAGAGGAAATGCGGCGAGCGATGCGCGACGACCTGGTGGATCGTATCCTCGGCCGGCTAAGGACGCAGCTCCGTTGACATGCGTTTTCGAGCCGACCAACTCGCCTCACATCTGAAGGGCAACCTGCTGCCCTGCTATCTCGTCTCGGGTGACGAGCCCTTGCAGATGGGCGAGGCGGCCGATCGGGTGCGCCACGCGGCACGGGAGGCTGGCTACACGGACCGCGAGATCTTCGAGGTCCAGAAGAGCGGCTTCGACTGGGGACGCCTTCGCGCCGAGGCCGACGCCCTGTCACTGTTTGCCGACAAACGCATCTTCGACCTCCGTCTGGTCAGCGCGGCCATCGGAGCCGACGGTGGCGCGGCGCTGCGCGACTACGCCCAGAAACCCCCTCCGGATACGCTGCTCTTGGTTACCGCCCCCCGGATGGACCGCAAGCAGCTGACCGCCAAGTGGGTCCAGGCCGTCGACGCGGCGGGCGCGGTCATCCAGGTCTGGCCGGTGGAAGGCGAGCGTCTGGCGCCCTGGGTGGAGCAGCGCATGCGCGCTCGGGGGCTGGTACCCGGCCCCGGCGTGGTGAGCATGCTGGCCGAGCGGATCGAGGGCAACCTGCTGGCCGCCGCCCAGGAGATCGACAAGCTGCTCCTACTCGAGGGCCCCGGAGTGGTGAGTCCCGAAGACCTGGCCGAGGCGGTGGCGGACAACGCCCGCTTCGACGTCTTCGCCCTGGTCGACAGTGCGCTGGAGGGCTCGGCGGCCCGCTGCGCCCGCATGCTCAATCGCCTCAACGCCGAGGGCGTGCCGGAGCCAGTGGTGCTCTGGGCGCTGGCCCGGGAGATCCGGCAGCTGGCCGCCATGTCCTTCGCGATCGCCAAGGGCTCGGACGCAAGCCGGGTCATGACGACTCACAAGGTCTGGGACAAGCGCAAGACCGCAGTCGGCAAGGGCCTGCGTCGCTTGCCCGTTGACCGCTGGCAGGAGCTGCTTTGCGCCTGTGCTCGCACCGACCTCATCATCAAGGGCCGCGCGAAAGGCGGCGCCTGGCAGGCCCTACAAGACATCACCCTGGGCATGGCCGGCGTCAGGACGGTCCCGTAGGTCGGGCTGCCGCCTCTTGGCAACCCGACATCAGCGGTGATGGAAGAGGCGATCCGCGAGATCGAGGGCGCCATCGACGAGGTCCGGGCGGAGCTGGGCCGGGTCGCTGCCAAGAAGCACCTGGCAAGCAGCCGCCTGATGGAGGAGAGCCGCAAGCACGAGGACCTGGGCGAGCAGATCGAGATCGCCGTCGCCCAGGAGCGAGAGGACCTGGCCGAGGCCGGCATCTCCAAGCAGCTGGACATCGAGGCCCAGATCCCCGTGCTGGAGGCGACCGTCGCCGAGTGCGGGGCCCAGGAGACGGAGCTGGAAGGCTATATTCGCGCCCTCCAGGCCAAGAGCCGGGAGATGCGCGAGGAGCTTCGTCAGTATCGGGATTTCCGGGTACAGACCATCCCGTCGGCCGGCGACACCTCGGGCGATGCCCGATCGGACATGCAGCAGCGGGTGGACAAGGCCGGCTCCGCGTTCGACCGGGTCATCGAGTAGGCCAGTGGCCTAGCAGCCGCTCCCGGCGGTGCCGGGCCGGGCTCGGCCGCCCGTCTGGCCGAGCTCGAAGAGCTGGCGCGAAAGAACCGCATCCAGGAGCGCCTCGCCGCCCTCAAGAACAAATCGGGTGTCTGAGCCCCGATGCTCCAGCTGCTGAGCGCCGACCAGAATCTGCCTTTTTCGGTCTCCCTGGCGATCATGTTCGGCATCGCCTTGATGGAGGGCGTCTCCACGCTCCTAGGGGCCGGCCTGTCTCACCTGATCGACGCGCTCATCCCGGATCTGCACGTCGACCCACAGCTGGCGGACATGGACGGCCACGGGGGCAGCTCCCTGTCGCGCCTGCTCGGCTGGCTGAGAATCGGGCAGGTTCCCGCGCTGATCCTGCTGGTGGTCTTTCTCACCGCTTTCGGCCTGGCCGGGCTGGCGCTCCAGTCGCTGGCCCGTGCCAGTCTGGGGAGCTTCCTGCCGGCCGGACTGGCCAGCCTTCCCGCGCTGATGGTCGCCGTTCCCGCGGTCCGCCTGTTCGGCGGGGCCCTGGCGTCCGTCCTGCCCAAGGACGAGACCGACGCGGTCACCGAGGCCAGCCTGGTGGGGCGGATAGCCATCGTTACGCTGGGCACCGCCCACGCCGGCTACCCCGCCGAGGCCCGCACCTCGGACACCCATGGCACCACCCATTACCTGATGGTCGAGCCGGACAGCCCATCCGACGAGTTTCCCGCCGGCACCGCCGTGCTGCTGGTCAGCAGGAGCGGGGCCCTGTTCAAGGCCATACCCAATCCCAACCCGGCCCTGATGGACCGGGACACTTGATCCGTAGCACAAGGAGTCCCCGATGGACCATTTGATCGAAATTGGAGCCTATACCGGCGTCGTACTGGTCGCGCTGGTGGCGATCGGGATGATATTCGCCCGGCTCTACAATCGCGCCTCCAAGGAGATCTCCTTCGTGCGCACCGGCTTCGGCGGCCAGAGGGTGATCATGAACGGCGGCGCCTTGGTGCTGCCGGTCCTGCACGAGATCATCCCGGTCAATATGAACACCCTGCGCCTGGAGGTCCGCCGGGCCAACCAGCAGGCGCTGATCACCCGGGATCGCATGCGGGTGGACGTGACCGCCGAGTTCTACGTCCGGGTCAAGCCCTCGGAGGACTCGATCGCCAACGCCGCCCAGACCCTGGGCATGAAGACCATGAACCCGGACCTGCTCAAAGAGCTGGTCGAGGGCAAGTTCGTCGATGCCCTGCGCGCAGTGGCCGCCGAGATGGCCATGACCGAGCTGCACGAGAAGCGGGTGGACTTCGTGCAGAAGGTCCAGCAGGTGGTCTCCGAGGACCTGCTCAAGAACGGCCTGGAGCTGGAGTCGGTCTCGCTGACCGGGCTGGACCAGACCAGTAGAGAGTTCTTCAACCCGGACAACGCCTTCGACGCCGAGGGACTGACCAAGCTCACCGAGGAGATCGAGGCCCGACGCAAGAAGCGCAACGACATAGAGCAGGACACCAATGTCGCCGTCGCCAACAAGAACCTGGAAGCGGAGCGACAGACCCTCGATATACGCCGCGACGAGGAGTACGCACGTCTCAGCCAGGAGCGGGAGGTCGAGATCCGTCGGGCCGAGCAGACCGCCGAGATCGCCTCGGAACGTGCACGCAAGCACCGGGAGGCCGAGGAGGCCGAGATCCTGGCCAAGCAGCAGGTGGACACCGCCCGGATCATTGCCGAGCGAGCGGTCGAGGAGGGACGCATCGAGAAGGAGCGGCTCCTGAAGGAGAAGGACATAGGGCGCGAGCGAGCCATCGAGACCGCCGAGGTGGAGCGGCGCAAGACCATCGAGCTGGCCGAGCAGGACAAGGCCATCGCGGTGGCCGAGAAGACCAAGGCCCAGTCCGAGGCCCAGGCGGAGGCCGACCGGGCTCGCCAAAAGTCCGTCAAGGAGTCCGAGGGGGTCCAGACAGTGCGAGAGACCGAGACCGCCGAGCGCAACAAGGCGGTCGAGCTGGTCAAAGCGAGGGAGGCCGCCGAGCGCCAAGCGATATCGGTCACTGTGGCAGCCGAGGCCGAGAAGCAGGCGGCCGACGACCAGGCGGAGTCCATCCGTATCCTCGCGAATGCGGATTCCGAGAAGCTTCGCATCACTGCGGAAGGCCAGGCAGACGCGGTACGCACCCAGGCCGACGCCGACGCCCGCCGCTACGAGGTGGACGCCACGGGCAAGAAGGCTCTCAACGAGGCCGCCAACCTGCTCTCGGCCGAGCAGATCGCCATGCAGGTTCGTCTGGAGCTGCTCAAGGTGCTGCCCGACGTCATCCGCGAGAGCGTCAAGCCGATGGAGCGCATCGACGGCATCAAGATCATCCAGGTGGACGGTCTCGCCAGAGGCGGTGGAGGAGCGACCGGCAGCGAGGGCAGCTTGGCCGACCAGCTGGTCAGCAGCGCCCTGCGCTACCGCGGCCAGGCCCCGCTGGTCGATTCGCTGCTCTCGGAGATCGGGCTCAAGGCCGACGGTCTCGACAGCCTCACCCAAGCGATCGACCCGCGACGTCCCGCCGGGCAGAGCCCTCCCGAGAGTGCCGAGTGACCCGGATGATCGCTCTGACATCCCCGAGGCGCTGACGGCTGCTCCAGACGGGTTGGCTATACTGACCCGAGAGACAGAGCCGCTCGCCTGGCCATGGACGTGTCGCTCGCAGAAGACCCAGCACTTTCGCTCTACCAGCAGCTCACCCTGGAGGTCTTTCGCCTTCAGGCCGGGAGCTGGGTCGTGGACGGCCTGTTCCAGAAAGTTGACTGAGCACGATCCAATCTCCCTTCGGGGAGCTCGAGCCGGCGCTCGCCGATCTTTGGGCCCCAGCGGACACCCGACCCTTAGCCGATTCCGGTCAGAAGGGCCTGGGAGCCTGATCGCTCGCCCTTGTCGACGCGCATCACTGCTTGCCCGGCGACGCCCGAGCGCACAGCTGGTTGACTTACAAAATACGAATCATTATCATTCGTATTATTGAATCTACAAACTACCCCCGTCTCCGATGGCTCGACGCCCCGCCCCAAGAATCACCAGCTCCCAAGACCGGAGGGACAAGCATGCAACAAACAACCCTGGCGGCTGCGATCGCTGCCGCTCTGACCTGGCAGGGATCAGCCCTCGCCGATTCGAACGTCGACGCGCGACTGCTGCGCCTGGAGGAGCGGCTCGAGTTCCTGGAGAAGCGGGTGGAGGCGCAGGCGGTGGTAATCCAGTCCCGGGATCAGCGAATCGCCGAGCTGGAAGCCGAGGTGGGGCAGGATGGACAGACTGCCGGCGACTGGCGCCCAGGCCTGGAGCTCGGCGGGCTGCTGGAGCTGGAAGCGTCTCACTACCGCCCCTTCCGGGGTGATTCGACCAGCGACCTGGCGGTGGCCACCGCGGAGCTGGACCTGAGCGCGCGAGTCAACGACTGGGTGTCGGGCGACGTGAGCCTGCTCTACGAGGAAGACGAGACCGACCTGGAGGTGGACGTCGCCTCCGTCTCCGTCGGGCCGGAGGATGGCCCCTGGCAGCTGCAGGCCGGCCGTTTCTACCTCCCGTTCGGCGTTTTCGAGACCCATATGGTCTCGGACCCCCTGACCCTGGAGATCGGAGAGACCCGGGAGACCGCCGTGCTGGCCAGCCTGAGCACCGGCGGGCTCTCCGCCGTCGTCTATGCCTTCAACGGGACCAACGACACAGGCAAAGACCGGATCGACAACTGGGGTGCGGCCCTGACCTATGGGACGAGCATCGATCGCTTCGGAATCAACGGCACCCTCGGCTACATCAACGACATCGGTGACTCGGACAGCATTCAGGACAGCCTGACCCGAAATCGGCTCCAGAGCCGCGTCCCCGGCTGGGCCGCCAGTGGCCTGATCGAGAGCGGCCCCTTCACGCTGATCGGCGAATACGTGACCGCAACCCGGGCCTTTCGCGGCCCTCTTTGGCGATTGTCAGCGGTCTCGGTGGACCCCGCTGAGAGACCCATGGTGGACCTGGACTGGTCGCTGGAGCCGGCAGAGCTCGGATACTGTTATCAGGGAGCCAGACCCGCGGCATGGAATCTGGAGGCCGCCTATGGATTCGCCCTTGCAGGCAAGAGTGCAAGCTTAGCCCTTGGCTATCAGGGATCAGCGGAGGCCCTTGCCCTGGAGCTGCCCAGACGCCGGCTGATCACCACCCTCTCGGTCGAGGTGTTGGACGGCACCGCCCTGTCCCTGGAGTGGGCCCACGACCGGGACTACGACCGACGCGACGGCGGCACGGGCCGTAGCGCAGACACGGTGACCACCCAGCTCGCGGTGGAATTCTGACTCGTCGCCCGAGAGCCGCCAATGAAACAGACCACGGCTGGCTGCGCGGTGGGATCCACATGCTGTCCCATGTCTCCGGCAGCTCCAACCGCCAGGCCCTCGCCCGTATTCCCGCGCTGGAGCAACAGACCGATCGGCTGGAGACCGCGTTGCGGCAAAGCCGTGCACGTGGCCATGCGGCGCTGGAGGATCGGGATCGACGAATCCGTTGCCTCGAGCACGAGCTCATTGGTCAGCGGGTCTCGCTGGCGGAAGCGCTGAGGGCGGCGACTGAGCACGCACCGGACAGCCGATTCGAGCGCACCCTGTCCCAGGAGCGGCACAGGACCGAGCTGCTTGAGGTCCGTCTGGCGGAGCAGGCACAACGCCTGGACGAGCAGTCCCTGGAGATCCAGGCCCTGAAAGAGCTGCTCGCAGAGGGGCGCGATGACCTGGAGCGGGCGGAATACAGCCTGAAAGCCCTGCTCGGCCGTCTCTCGGGCGAAGCTACATCTGGGACTGCAGGTAGTTCTGCAGGCCGACCTTGTCGATCAAACCCAGCTGTTGCTCCAGCCAGTAGGCATGATCCTCTTCGGTGTCCGCCAGCATGACTTCCAGGATCTCGCGGGTCTGATAATCGAGCTCCGTCTCGCACACGGCAATCGCCGACTTGAGCGCACCGACGACCTCGTACTCCACGGCCAGATCGTTGCGCAGCATGGCGGGCACGTCCGCGCCGACGCGCAGAGCGTCCTGCTCGGACAGGTCCGGGGTCCCCTCCAAGAACAAGATACGCTTGATCAGCGCATCCGCATGCTGGGTCTCCTCTTGCATTTCATGGTCTATGCGCTCGAAGAGCTTGGCGAGTCCCCAGTCCGCGTACATTCTGGAATGGGTGAAATACTGGTCCCGCGCCGCCAGCTCGCCGCGCAGGAGCTTCTGAAGCTGCTCTATGACCTTGCCACTGCCTTTCATGGATGTTTTCTCCCCCGCAATTAATCGGACCCGGCCGTCATCTGGGACTGCAGATAGTTTTCCAGGCCTGTGCGCTCGATCAGCCAGTGCTGGGACTCGAGCCAGTCGATCTGCTCTTCGGTCTCTTCCAGTAGCCCCTCCAGCAGTGCCCGGCTGACGAAATCCCGGGCGCCTTCGCAGGCGGCCACTCCGGTCTGAAGACCCTTTCGTGTGTCGGCCTGCAGCGCGAGGTCGTTGGCGAGTATCTCGGGAACGTCCTCACCGACGAGCAGCTTGCCCAGGTCCTGGAGATTCGGCAGTCCGTCCAGAAACAGAATCCGCTCGATCAATGCGTCTGCCTGCTTCATGGCGGTGATCGAGGATGCGTATTCGCTGCGATGGAGGGCCCCAAGCCCCCAATTCTTCAGCATCTTGGCATGGAGAAAGAACTGGCTGATGGTCAGCAGC
>Ga0210096_1000117_pt1 | contig 34943 bp, 33 predicted proteins | sample China_Galinas_PW_4_FD_184864 | JGI IMG/M metagenome (GOLD analysis project Ga0210096, IMG submission 184864) | Wetland microbial communities from San Francisco Bay, California, USA, that impact long-term carbon sequestration - China_Galinas_PWA_D2... | ecosystem: Environmental > Aquatic > Marine...
AGTTCCTGCCGCCGGAGTACGCCGAGATCTACCAGGAGCAGCTGGCGAAGCTGCGCACCTCGGCGCCGCCGATGCCCTGGGAGAAGGTCGAGAAGGTGCTCGACGAGGAGTGGGACGGCGAACCGGTTTCCGAGCTGTTCGCGTCCTTCGAGCAGGAGGCCTTCGCGGCGGCCTCGATCGGCCAGGTGCACCGCGCCGAGCTGCTCGACGGGCGGCGCGTCGCGGTAAAGATCCAGTACCCGGGGATCGCCGAGGCGCTCGACGCCGACCTGCGCAACGCGGGGACGATCGTCCGCCTCGCGCGCGCGCTCGCCCCCGGCCTCGACGCAAAGGCGATCGCGCACGAGATCCGCGAGCGGGTGATGGAGGAGCTCGACTACGAGTACGAGGCGCAGAACCAGCGCTCCTTCGCCCGCGCCTACCGCGACCACCCGTTCATCTACGTGCCGGAAGTGGTCACGCGGCTCTCGCGGCGCCGCGTGCTGGTCACCGAGCTGGTCGACGGGCTCGACTTCGAGGCGATCAAGCGGCTGCCGCACGAGCAGCGCAGCCGCTTCGGCGAGATCGTCTACCGCGGCAGCTTCGGCTCGATCTACCACCTGCAGCACTTCAACGCCGACCCCCACCCGGGCAACTACCTGCTGATGGAGGACGGTCGCGTCGCCTTCCTCGACTTCGGCATGACCAAGAAGCTCGACCGCGAGCAGATCCTGCTCGAGCAGCGCGCCTTCGACGCCGCCTCGCGCGACGACCCGGAAGCGTTCCGCGAGGCGCTGCACGAGCTCGGCTTCGTCAAGAACCCGTCGAAGCTCGACGCCGAGCGGCTGCTCGACCACATGCGCGCCGTCGGCGGCTGGTTCGTGATGGAGGACCGGGAGCTCGAAATCACGCCGAAGCGGGTGATGAAGATCATCGAGTCGACCAACGACCCGCGCTCGGAGTACTTCGACCTGATGCGGCGCGAGTCCCTCCCGGCCGACGAGCTGATGGGGCGGCGGATGGAAATCGGCGTCGTCGCCGTGCTCGGCCAGCTGCGGGCGAAGCGCAACTGGCACCGGATCGCGCGCGAGTGGATCTACGCCGATCCGCCCGCGACCGAGCTGGGCGAGCAGGAGTGGGAGTACTTCGAAGAGAGGGGCGTCCCCCGCATCCCGATAACCGAGCGCCCGCTCGAATGAGGAACGGGATGAAGCTGGGCGCCGTCTAAGCCGCAAATTCCGGCCAAATCCCCACCCTGGGGGGGCGAACCCAGGTTCCGGTGCGACTTTTCCACCTATGCAGTGGGAAAGTCGCACCGGAAGCCGGGGGCACGCAATCGCTCGCTTGGCGCAGCGGCAGCATGGAGTGGTGTCGAGAGGGCAGCTACGCGCGCTTGGGCTGAGCGAGCGGGAGATCGATCGGCGAATGAGGTCCGGGGACCTTCACGCAATCTTCCGTGGAGTAGTTGCCGTGGGATACCGGTCGGCCGATCGGCGCGGCCGGATGCGCGCTGCGGTGCTCGCGTGCGGAAACGGGACGGTCCTCTCCCACGGCAGCGCAGCGGAGCTTCAAGGGCTCTGGGGCAAGGAGCCGACACCCGTCGATGTGATTACACCGAGGCGAGCTGGACGCGGCATTCCCGAAATCCGCTGGCACAACGTCATCCGCCCGACGCCCGACGAGATCGAGATCCGCGAAGGGATTCCCTGCACCACCGTGGCTCGCACGATCGTGGACATGGCGGGTCGTAGCAGCTTCTCGGGACTGAGCCGGCTCGTCGAGCAGGCGGCCATTCAGCGGCGCTTGGACGTAGGCGAGGTGGATCGCGTGCTCGCCCGCGGGCGCCGCCGGGGCGCGCCGAACCTACGAGCGATCCTCGAACTCTGGCGCACCGACGACGAACGCAAGCCGCGGCTGCGCAGCCCGCTCGAGGCATTCCTCCTGCCTGCCCTGGTCGCGGCGGGCGTCCCACGCCCCGAGTGCAACGTGAAGCTGCGTGTGGACGGCGGATATCCCGTGGAGCTGGACATGCTCTGGCGGGAAGAGCGGCTCGCGATCGAAGCGGACGGCGAGGAAACGCACGGCACCCGGCGCGCGTTTCAGGACGACCGCAAGCGCGATCAGCGCCTCGTCGCCGCCGGCTACCGCGTCGCCCGTGTGACCTGGCGCCAGGCTGAAGACGAACCCGCCGGCGTCGCCGCGCGCATCAAGCGCATGCTCGGGTCCACCTAGCTCGTTCCGGTGCGACTTTCCCACCGCATAGGTGGATAAGTCGCACCGGAAGCGTGTGGGCGCACGGGCTATGGGTTGAGGGCACTGAACAGGCGGGGGTCGTTGGTGCAGATGCCGTGCACGCCCGCGGCGGCGAGCTTGCGCATGCGAGCCGCGTCGTCGACGGTCCAGGCGATCAGCTCGACGCCGGCGAGGTCGGCGATGCGGGCGAGCCGGGGGCTGACGATCGGGTGGTAGACCCAGATCGAGCTGACGCCCAGCTTCGGCAGCTCGCGGGCGGCGAGGCCGGGCAGGCGCTCGCGCATCCAGACGAGCGTCGCCAGCAGCGGCAGCTTCGCCCAGCGCTTCGAGGTCCAGTCCCTGGTCACCTTGGGGTAAGTCCAGCCGCGCCGCAGGCGCGGCTCCAGCTCGCGGATCCGCGCCAGCGACGCCAGCTCCATCGTCGAGACCATCGCCCGCTGCAGCAATTCGCGCTCGCGCAGCGCGCCGACGATCTCCTCCTCCCTCCCGGGCAGTTTGATGTCGAGGTCGATCTCGACCTCGTCGAGGGGCGGAGCGAGGAAGGCATCGAGAGCCTGCGTCAGCGTCAGCGCCTCGCGCCGAGCGGCGTCTTCCCAATCATGGGCGACGATCAGCGCCGTGCGCTCAGCCGGCTCGATGCGCGGATGCCCGTCGCGAGTCCACAACACGTCGATCTCGACCACGTCGACCCCATGCCCGACGGCCGCCTCGAAGCTGGCCAGGGTATTCCCAGGCTCGATCAGATCCGCTCCCTTGTGCCCGATCTTCTTCAAGCGTCGCCCTTCATCTAGCGATTTCTGATCCAGAGCGGTCGGCAAGGCGAGGCATGGATGGCTGGGTGGTCAGGACCAAGCGATGTCGTCGCGACACGATCCCCGCGTAGCAGCGCTACGCGGGGCGTCGGAGAGAGGCGGCAGCGCGCCGGTCATGGCCGCCCAGACGCCATGGCTCGCCGCAGCCGCCCGCTCAAAACAACTGGTTCTCTCCGGCGAAGATCTCGCTCACCGAGTCGTCGGTGAAGATGCGGCGGATCGAGTCGGCGAAGGTGCCGGCGGTCGAGAGCACGGTGATGTTGTCGGGGGCGCCGGGGCGCAGCGGGATCGTGTCGGTGACGACTATCCGCTCGATCTTCGAGTTCTCGTAGGCGAGCCGTTCGTAGGCGGGGCCGGAGAAGACGCCGTGGGTGGCGCAGGCGATCACCCGCGCGGCGCCCTCGTCGAGCACCGTCTGCGCGGCGGCGCAGAGCGTCCCCGCGGTGTCGATCATGTCGTCGACGAGGACCGCCGTCTTGCCCTTCACGTCGCCGACCACGTAGCCGATCTCCGCCACCTGCTGGGCGGGGCGCTCCTTCTCCATCACCGCCCAGTGGGTGCCGATGCGGCGGGCGAAGTTGCGCGCCGTCTTCACCCGACCGGCGTCGGGCGAGACGATCACCAGCTCCTCGCTCAGTTCCTGGTCGGCGAACCACTGGGTCAGCATCGGCATCGCAGTCATGTGGTCGACCGGAACGTGGAAGAAGCCCTGCACCTGGCCGGCGTGCAGGTCCATCGTCAGCACGCGGTCGACGCCGACGCCCTCCAGGCACTTGGCCATGATCCGGGCCGAGATCGGCTCGCGCGGCGAGGACTTCTTGTCCTGGCGGGCATAGCCGTACCAGGGCAGCACGGCGATGATCCGGTGCGCCGAGGCGCCCTGCGCCGCGTCGATCATCGTCAACAACTCGACCAGCGCGTCGTTCGGCGTCATCCCGGTCTGCTCGTTGGCGCAGGTCGACTGCACGATGAAGACGTCGGCGCCGCGGATCGACTCCTCGTAGCGGCAGTAGACCTCGCCGTTGGCGAAGGTCTTCAGCGTCACCTGGCCGAGGTCGAGGTCGAGCTTGCCGGCGACCTTGGCGGCCAGCTCGCCCGAGGTGCGGCCGCCGAAGACCATCATCCGCTTCAGGTAGTCGTGCGGGATCGCGGTCGGCGCGGCGCCGGGGGCCGCCTCTGGGCGCTGCTCGATCGTGCTCATAGAACCACCCATGAACGCGCAGACCGCCCCGGACTCGAGTCACCGGAGATCACCGTGCCGATTTGCGCCTTCATGCTTCCTCCTCCATCGTCTTGCGTTCGGAGTAGCCCTCGATGTTCCGCTGCTCGTTCTCGCTCACCGCAAGCGCCCCCTTGGGGACGTCCTTCCTGACCACCGCTCCAGCGCCAGTGTAGGCGGCGTCGCCGACTTCTACCGGGGCGACGAGCATCGTGTCAACGCCGATCCGCACGCCGGCGCCGATCGTCGTGCGGTGCTTGCGGAAACCGTCGTAGTTGGCGGTGATCGCGCCGGCGCCGAGGTTGCTGCCCGGGCCGATGTCGGTGTCGCCGACGTAGGCGAGGTGCGGCACCTTGGAGCCGGCGCCGACGCGCGAGTTCTTGACCTCGACGAAGCTGCCCGCCTTGGCGTCGGGCTCGAGCTGCGCGCCCGGCCGCAGGTAGGCGAAGGGGCCGACGTTGCAGCCGTCCTCGACCTCGCACTCGACCAGGTAGGAGTGCGGGACGTGGACCCCGGCGCCGAGCCGGCTGTCGATCAGCGTGCTCAGCGGGCCGACGACCGAGCCGGCGCCGACCGCGGTGGCGCCGCGCAGGCTGGTCCCGGGCTCGATCCGCGCGTCGGCGGCGATCTCGACCGCGGCGTCGACCCAGGTGCTGCCGGGGTCGACCACGGTGACGCCGGCGAGCATGTGGCGCTCGAGGATGCGGCGACGGGCCTCGACCTCGACCGCGGCCAGCTCGGCGCGGTTGTTGACCCCCATCGTCACGGCGAAGTCGTCGGCGCGGTGGCCGGCGACGGCGTGCCCGGCCTCGCGCAGGGCGGCGAAGACGTCGGTCAGGTAGTACTCGCCCTGGGCGTTGTCGTTGGAGAGGCCGCGCAACGCGGTCGCCAGCGGGCCGGCCTCGAAGGCGTAGGCGCCGGCGTTGATCTCGCGGATCGCCAGCTGCTCGGCCGTCGCGTCGCCGTCGGCTTTCGCCTCGACGACGCGCTCGACGGCGCCGTCGGCGCCGCGCACGACACGGCCGTAGCTGCCCGGGTCGTCGAGCTCGATCGTCATCATCGTCGCCGCGGCGCCGGAGGAGGCGTGGGCGGCGAGGAAGGTCGAGACGATCCCGGCGGAGATCAGGGGGTGGTCGCCGGAGAGCACGAGCACGGTCGCCGCCTCCTCGATCAACGGCAGCGCCGCGCGCACCGCGCCGCCGGTGCCGTCGGGCTCGGGCTGGACGACGGTCTCGACCTCGCCCGGGAAGCCGGCCGAGATGTCACGCCCCGGCGAGACGATCGCCGCCACCCGCCCCGCCCCCGCCTCGCGCGCAGCGAGGATCGGCCAGGCGACCAGGGGCCGCCCGCAGACGGGATGGAGCATCTTCGGCAGCGAGGAACGCATGCGCGTGCCCTCGCCGGCCGCCATGACCAGGACTAGGGGGAGAGTCACCCGAAGGATCGTAATGCGAGGGCGGCGCGTCAGGGGCTTCGAGTGACTCCTGGGGACGTTTAGCTTCTCGCGAGATCCCGGCCGACGAGCGCGATGCTGGTCAGGGTCCAGCCGGCGAAGATCAGGTCTATGCCTACCAGGAGGCCGATCGCCCAGTCGGCGCTGCTGGGGAACTTGGCGAGCACGAGGATGCCGATCAGCAGGCCGGCAACGCCGCTGAGGCCGACCAGGCCGGCGCCCTGCCGGCCGCGGGCGGAGAAGGCGACGACGATCCGGGTCGTCCCCATCAGGAGGAAATAGATGCCGAGCACGAGGGTCAGGGTGAGCGTGCCGTTGTGCGGTTCGACGATCAGCCAGAGGCCGACGATCACCGTGAGCAGGGCCCAGAGCAGCCGCCAGGCCACCGAGCCGACCGTGTGCGCGGCGAAGGCGCCGGCGACGAGGAAGGCGCCGACGATCACCAGGATCCAGCCGATGAAGATCGCCGTCCCGACCGCGGCCACCGCGGGCACGACGATCGCCACGCAGCCGACCAGGATCGCCGCGACCCCGACTGCCATCAGCCCCTTCCAGCTGCGCGCCAGCCCGGCGCTCACCTCCGGGTCCAGTCGAGCTCCACCGATCTCCATGCGACCGACCTTAAGAAGACCCTCGGACGGACTGGGGAGCCCGGACTCGAACCGGGATAACGGGCTCCAAAGGCCCGGGGCTTGCCATTAGCCGACTCCCCAAACAGCTTTCACAGCTTAGAGGCCATCCCGGTAGGGGTGGAACGTCTTGTACTTTTTCGTCGAGCGCACCGGGCGACAGCCCGACGACAAGTCACCGAAAGAGTTAAGTGGAACCCCTGCCGGGATGGCCTCTCAGCCCACCGGCAGCTCGCCGCCTCTGTCGGTGCCGGCGATCAGCTCGTCGGGGGACTTGTGCTCGGGGACGAAGCCGGATTTCATGCCGAAGTAGACGGCCTGGGGGTGGTGGGCGACGATCGCCACGGTCGACTGCTCGGGCATCACCGCGAAGCCGTCCGACAGCGTCATGCCGATCTCCTCGAGGTCGAGCAGGCGCCAGACCTTCTCGTGCTCGGACTGGTCCGGGCAGGCGGGGTAGCCCCACGAGTAGCGGCGGCCCTGGTCGGGCTCGATGCCGAGCTCCGCCCGAACCCGCGCGTGCAGCCACTCGGCCAGGCCCTCGGCCGCCTGCACGCCGAGCCCGTGCACGAATAGCTGCTCGGCGAACTCGCCTTCGCTCTCCAGCCGCTCGATCAGCTCGGTCACCTCCGGCCCGACGGTCACCCCCTGCAGCGCGACCACGTCGCGCTCGCCGCTGTCCAGCGGCCGGTAGAAGTCGGCGAGGCAGATCCGGTCGTGCTTCGGCTGGCGCGGGAAGACGAGCCGCTCGAGCTCGCGCTCGGGGTCCTCGGGGTCGAAGACGACCAGCTCGTTGCCGTCGGCGTTGCAGGGGAAGTAGCCGAGCCGCGCCCGCGGGCACAGGTAGTCCTGCTCGCGCCACATCCGCTCCAGCCGCGGCGCGAAACCCTCGTCGGAGCCGTTGCCCTCGACCAGCTCGCGCCAGGCCTCGCCCTTCACGCCTTTGCCGCCCCAGTGCAGCTTGAACAGCACGTGGCGGTCCAGATACGGGAAGACCTCGTCGAGGTCGACGTCGACCTCGCGCACGCCCTCGAACGGCGGCGCCGGGACCGGAACGTCGGCGCGCGCCTTCGAGCGCACGCTCGCGTCGCTGGTCGGCGGCGCGTCGTCCTCCTGCGCCGGCTTCTCGCGCAGCTGCTGCGCCTCGGCCCGGATCCGCTCGACCAGCGCCGCACGCGCCTCCGAGTCGACCAGCGCGTCCATCGTGTCGAGCCCCTGGAAGGCGTCCTTGCAGTAGAAGACCCCCGGCTCGTAGACGTCGTCGGAGTCCCTGCCGCCCGGGTAGAGCGTGCGCCGGCCGAAGTCGCGGTTGATCGCCGCGCCGCCGATCAGCACCGGGAACTCGAGCCCGCGCTGGTGCAGCTCCTGCACGCAGATCGGCATCTGCTTGGAGGTCGAGACGAGCAGCGCCGAGAGCCCGATCGCGTCAGCCTCGTTCTCCACCGCGGCCTCGATGATCGTCTCCACAGGCACCTGCTTGCCGAGATCGACCACGGTGTAGCCGTTGTTGGTGAGGATCGTGTTGACAAGCGACTTGCCGATGTCGTGCACGTCGCCGAACACGGTCGCGATCACGACCTTGCCCTTGCTGTGGCCCTCGATCCGGTCGAGGTAGTTCTCCAGCCGCGCCACGGCGCGCTTCATCACTTCCGCCGACTGCAGGACGAAGGGCAGGATCAGTTCGCCGGCGCCGAACTTGTCGCCGACCTCCTTCATCGCCGGCAGGAGCACCTCGTTCAGCGTCGGCACCGCGCCGATCTTCTCGTTCGAGCGGTCGATCCACTCCTCGACCCCGTCCTTCTTGCGGCGCAGGATGTGCCAGTGCAGCGCCTCCTCGGGCTCCATGCCCTCGGTCGGGTCGCCGGCCTCCTCGGCCGCCTCCTCGCCCTTCGACTCGAAGTGGGCGATGAAGCGCTCCAGCGCGTCCTCGCGCCGGTTGAAGACCAGGTCGTCGGTCAGCTCGCGCTCGGACCCGCCGATCTCCGAGTAGGGCGTGATGTGGTTCGGGTTGACCATCGCCAGGTCGAGCCCGGCCTCGACGCAGTGGTGCAGGAAGACCGAGTTGAGCACGGCGCGCGCCGGCTGGCCGACGCCGAAGGAGACGTTGGAGACCCCGAGCGAGGTCTTGACGCCGGGGATCTCGGCCTTGATCCGCCTGATCCCCTCGATCGTCTCGACCGCCGACGGCTTCCACTCGTCGTCGCCGGTCGTCAGGGTGAAGGTCAGCGCGTCGAAGATCAGCGCCTCGGGGTCGAGGCCGTGCTCATCGCAGGCGAGGTCGCGGATCCGCTTGGCGATCTCGACCTTGCGCTCCGCCGTCTTCGCCATCCCGACCTCGTCGATCGTCAGCGCGATCAGCGCCGCCCCGTGCGCCTTCGCCAGCGGCACGACGACGTTGGCCTTGTCCGGCCCCGCCTCGAGGTTGATCGAGTTGACGATCGCCCGGCCGGGGATCTTCTCCAGCGCCGCCTGGATCACCTCGGGCTCGGTCGAGTCGACCTGGATCGGCGCCGGCTGGGTCAGCGAGACCCGCTCGACCACGGCCCCCATCTGCGCGTCCTCGTCCTGGCGCTCGGTCAGCGCGACGCAGACGTCGAGCACGTGGGCGCCGCCCTCGACCTGGTCTTCGGCGACCTGGACGAGCCCGTCGTAGTCGTCCGCGAGCAGCAGCTCCTTGGCCCTTTTCGAGCCCTGCGAGTTGACCCGCTCGCCGACCAGGGTCGGCCGCGGCTCCTGGACCAGCGGCGTCGCGGTCATCATCGAGGAGACCTGCGGCGGCCCGGGCGCCGGGCGCTCGCCCGGGACCCTGCCGTCGACCCGCTCGCGGATCGCCGCGATGTGCTCGGGCGTCGTACCGCAGCAGCCGCCGACGATGCCGACGCCGTAGCGCTCGACGAACTCGCCCAGCGTCGCCGCCAGCGGCTCGGGCTGTTCGGGGAAGATCGTCTCGCCGTCGGGCCCCTGCAGCGGCAGGCCGGCGTTGGGGATGCAGTGGACCGGCAGCGGCGAGGCCTCGCCGAGGTAGCGGATCGCGTCGCGCATGTCCTCCGGGCCGGTCGAGCAGTTGAGCCCGATCACGTCGACGCCGAGCGCGCCGAGCGTCGTCAGCACCGCCTGGATGTCGGTGCCTAGCAGCATCTTGCCGCCCTGCGGCAGCAGGCTGACGCTGCACTGGATCGGCAGCGCGCGCCCCGTCTGCTTGAACGCCTCCCGCGCGCCGAAGACCGCCGCCTTGACCTCGAGGATGTCCTGCGCGGTCTCGATCATGATCAGGTCGGCGCCGCCCTCGACCAGGCCGCGCGCCTGCTCGGCGAAGACCTCGACCAGGCGGCCGAAGGAGATGTCGCCGAGGGTCGGGTCGTCGGACGCGGGCAGGAACCCGGTCGGCCCGATCGAGCCGGCGACGAAGCGCTCCTCGCCCGCCGCCCGGCGGGCGATCTCGGCCGCGCCGCGGTTGACCGCCAGCGTCTCCTCGCCCAGCCCCCACTCCTCGAGCTTCAGCCGCGAGCCCTGGAAGCTGTCGGTCTCGACCACGTCGGCGCCCGCCTCCAGCATCGAGGCGTGCACGCCCTCGATCACGTCGGGGCGGTTGAGCACCAGCGCCTCGTGGCACTTGCCCTCCAGCCCGCCGTAATCGGCCTGGCTGAGGTCGAACTGCTCGAGCGTGGCCCCCATTCCGCCGTCGAAGACGACGACCCGGTCTCTGGTTGCGGCTATGTAATCGCGTTCTGACATGTCCGAACCAGGCTATCGAGATGAGCGTGGTCGACTTTCGTGCCGCTATGCGGGCCAAAGGTCGACCACGCTCGCTGACTCGGGACACTAGGCTGGGAGCCCGGTCATGATCGATTCGCACACCCATCTGTTCCTCTGCGAGCGGCCGGAGGACGAGCTGGTCGAGGCGGCGCTCGCGGCCGGCGTCGAGCGGATGCTCAACGTCGGCCTCGGCGACGGCCGGAACGAGATCGCGATCGCCGCCGCGGAGCGCCACGCGTCGGTCTTCGCCAGCGTCGGCCGCCACCCGACCGAGGCGACGGGCTTCGACGACGCCGAAGCGGAGCGGATCGCGGCGCTCGCCGCGCACGAGGAGGTGCGGGCGATCGGCGAGACCGGGATCGACTACTACCGCGAGACCGCCCCGCCGGCCGACCAGCGGCGCGCCTTCGAGGCGCAGGTGGCGATCGCCCGCGAGCGCCGGCTGCCGATCGTCATCCACGGCCGCGACAAGGACGGCGAGACGGCGGCGATCGACGAGATCTTCGACGTGCTCGACGCGCAGGCCGGCGATACGCCGGTGATCCTGCACTGCTTCTCCGCCCCCTGGCGCGCCGCCGACGCCGCCGAGCGCGGCTGGCACTGCTCGTTCGCCGGCCACACCACGTATCCGGCTTCCGGGGCGCTGCGCGAGGCGGCCGCCCAGCTCCCCGCCGAGCTGCTCCTGGTCGAGACCGACGCCCCCTACCTGGCCCCGCAGACCGTGCGCGGCAAGCCCAACGAGCCCGCCTACGTGGTCGACACCGCGCGCGTCGTCGCCGCAGCGCGCGGCGTCCCCTACGAGGAGCTGGAGGAGACCGTCGAGGCCAACGCGCGGGCCGTCTTCGGGTGGTGACCCCGGCGTGGTGAGGCTGGGGCAGAACTTCCTCGTCGACACCAACCTGCTGGACGCGATCGTGCGCGACGCGAAGCTCGAGCCGGACGACGTCGTGCTCGAGGTCGGCGCCGGCGAAGGGCCGCTGACCGAACGCCTCGCCGGGGTCGCCGCCCACGTGCACGCGATCGAGCTCGACCGCCGGCTCGAGCCGGCGCTGGCCGAGGTCGCGGCGCTGCCGGGCGTCGTGCTGCGCTGGGGCGACGCGCTGAAGCTCGACCTCGCCACCCTCGACCCGGCGCCGACCCGCGTCGTCTCCAACCTGCCCTACTCGATCGCGACGCCGCTGATCCTGCGCACGATCGACGAGCTGCCCTCTGTCGAGCGCTGGACGGTGATGGTGCAGCGCGAGATCGCCGAACGGCTGCGCTCCAACCCCAACCGGCGCGAGTACGGGATTCCGAGCGTGCTCGTGCAGATCGCCTGCGAGACGCGGACGCTGCGTCCCGTGAGCCGCTCGGTCTTCCGCCCGCAACCCCGCGTCGACTCGACCGTGATCGAGCTGCGACGCGCCGCGCCCGCCGCCGACGAGGCCACCCGCGACCTGGTGCGCGCCGCCTTCGCCCACCGGCGCAAGAAGCTGACCACCTCGCTCGCCGAAGCGCGGCCGGACATCCTCGGCCGGGCGCGGCAGGCGATGCGCGAGCTGGGGATACGCCTCGAGGCGCGGCCGGAGGAAGTGCGACCAGGCGAGTACGTCGAGTTGGCGCACGCGATGCAGTGGCGGGCGTCCGGCGAGCGCGAGAACCGCCGCGAGATGCTCTAGACAGCATCGATCGCCGATGCGCCTCGACGCCCCCGCCAAGCTCAACCTCTGCCTCTACCTCGGCCCGCGCCGCGCCGACGGCCTGCACGAGCTCGTCTCGCTGTTCGAGCCGCTGACGCTGAGCGACGCGATCGAGGTTACGGAGCTGCCCGCCGGCGCCGCCGACGAGGTCGTCTGCCCGGGCGTCGAGGGGGAGAACCTGGCGGCGCGGGCGCTGGCGGAGCTGCGCGAGCACGGCTGGCAGGCGCCGCCGCTGCGGCTGAAGATCGAGAAGCGGATCCCGGTCGCGGCGGGACTCGGCGGCGGCAGCGCCGACGCGGCGGCGGTGCTGCGGCTGGCGTCTGGCGAGTTTGTGTCGCTATCCGACACAAACTCGCCAGCCGTGCTGCGTCCCGGCCTCGCCGAGATCGCGGCGGGGCTCGGCGCCGACGTCCCCTCGCAGCTCGATCCCGGGCTCGCCCTGGTGCGCGGCGCGGGCGAGCGCGTGGAGCGACTGCCGGCGCCCGCCCCCCACGCGGCGATCCTGCTGCCGTGCGGCGGCGGCCTGAGCACCGCAGCGGTCTTCGCCGAGGCCGACCGGCTGGGGACGGGACGCGGCGCGGCGGAGCTCGACGACCTGGCGGCTCGCCTGCGCGAGGCGGCGGGCGGCGGCGCCTCGCCGCTCGACTACCCCGAGCCGCTCGTCAACGACCTCGAGCCCGCGGCGCGCTCGCTGCGGCCCGAGGTCGGAGAGGCGCTCGACGCCCTGCGCGCCACCGGCGCGCCGCTGGTCCTGCTCAGCGGCTCCGGCCCTACGGCTGTGGGAGTTTTCCGCGCCATGGAGCATGCGAAGTCCGCAGCGGCGTCGCTCGACCGCGACGACGCGATCCTCTGCGAGGCCGGCGGGGCGCCGTGAAGCTCTCGCTCCCCGAGGACAGGCGGCGCCGGCGCCTGCTGATCGCGCTGATCGTCGCCGCGGTCGTCGCCGGCTACTACCTGCTGAGCCGGGTCGTCCCGCACGACGAACTGCAGCGGCTGCTGGAGGAAGTCTCCAACGCGCTCGGCGCCTGGACCTACCTGCTGGTCGGGGTCTTCGCCTTCGCCGAGACCGGCGCCTTCGTCGGCCTCGTCGTCCCGGGCGAGACCGTGATGCTGCTCGGCGGCGCGGTCGCCGGCCAGGGGGCGATCGACATCTACCTCTTGATCGCGATCGCCTGGTTCGCCGCCTGGCTGGGCGACACGACGAGCTTCTTCCTCGGCCGCCGGCTCGGCCGCGAGTTCGTGATCCGCCACGGGCCGCGCTTCGGGATCAGCCGCGAGCGCTTCGAGAAAGTCGAGACCTACTTCGGCCGCCACGGCGGCAAGACGATCTTCATCGGCCGCTTCGTCAGCCTGGTGCGCGCCTTCGCCCCGTTCATCGCCGGCAGCTCGGGCATGCGCTACCGCGCCTTCGTCCCCTACAGCATCCTCGGCACCGGCCTCTGGGCGAGCGCCCACATCCTGATCGGCTACTTCTTCTCGCGCAGCATCGACACCGCGGCGAAGTACGCGGGGCGCGGCGCCTTCCTACTGGGGACGCTGATCGTCGTCGTGCTCGGCGCCGTGCTGCTCGTCCGCCACTTCCGCGTCGAGAGCAACCGGCGCGCCGCGGTCGCCTGGATGGACGCGCACGGCGCGACCGCCTGGCTGGCGCGGCTGGCGCGCCGCTTCCAGCCGCAGCTGCGCTTCCTCTGGGAGCGGGTGACGCCCGGCGGGACCTTCGGGCTCGAATTCACCTCGCTGATGGCGACCTTCGCCGTCGGCGCCTTCGTGCTCGTCGCCTACACGACGATCATCAGCGGCGATCCGGGCCCGACGCCGGGCGACGTGACCGCGATCGAAATCGCCGCGAAGCTGCGCGCGGAATGGCTCGTCGACGTGGCCAAGGTGGTGACCGGCCTCGGCTCGGCCGCCGTCACCTGGCCGCTCGCGGCGGTCGCCGCCGCGGTGCTTGCCGCGCGCCGCCGCTGGGCCGAGCTCGGCGTGCTCGTCGCCGGGATGGCGATCGTGATCGTCGGCGTGCACGAGCTGAAGGCGGCGGTCGACCGGCCGCGCCCGGAGGGCGGGCTCACCGGCTACATGGGCTCCTCCTTCCCCAGCGGCCACACCGCCTACTCGACCTTCTACGTCTGGCTCGCGGTGACGATCGTGATGCGCCTGCGGCCGGGGATGGCGCGCGCCGCGCCGGTCGTCGCGGCTGGGATCGCGCTGACCGCGCTCGTCGGCCTGACCCGCGTCTACCTCGGCGTCCACTACATGAGCGACGTCAACGCCGGCTGGGCGCTGGGCGCGGCCGCCTTCTCCCTCTGCGCCGCCGTGGCGCTGGTCATCAGCACGGTGCGGCAGAATGGAGGGCGTGAGCCTGCTGCCGCTGGCCCTGCAGAAGATCGAAAATGAGTACCTGCTGTTCGGCGCGGCGGGCCTGATCAGCCTGGTCGCCTTCGTCGCGCTGATCTTCGTCCCCGCGATGGGATCCTACGGCCGCATCTGGGAGAAGGCCGCCGCCGGCTTCCTCTCGCTGATCGTCCTCGCCGCCCTGGTGCTCACCGGCGTCGTCGTAGGCCTCCTGGTCGTCTACTACTACAACGACTTGGCGGAAATTGTCGGCTGAGGCGAGTTCGTCGTTTCCGCCGGCTACATCGCTGAACTCTCGTCGGATGAGGCGTGCTCGCCGCTCCTGGCGGCGTCCCGACGCCGGACTGCCGGCGCCAGAGTGCGCCGTGCGGGTGGCCAGGTAGCGCTGCTACCCGGCCATCGCCCGTCACCCTCTGGCTTGGCCTCCGACGCCGGGACACTCGCCAGTTTCGGCTCGCCCGCCTCATCCGACCAAACGTGTCAATTGGTCGATAATTGACCTTATGAGCACGAAGGCCGACGAAACCCAAACCCTCGACGCCCTCTCCGAGGCGGTCGAGTCGGGGGCGGGGCTGCCGGCGGTGGCGCGGGCGGCGGCGCGGGTGCTGGACGCCAGTGTCGCGCTGATCGAGCGCTCGGGGGCGGTGCTGGCGGTGGCCGGCGCCTCGCCCGACCAGGAGGAGAAGCTGCTGGCCGGCGGCGAGCGGGTGACGACGGTCGAGCTGCGCGTCGCCGACGCCGCGGTCGGCGAGCTGCGCTACCGCGCCAAGGCGGCGCCCGACGCGGCGATCGCGCGCATGGTGACGACGCTGCTGGCGCTCGAGCTGGAGCGCTCGCGGGCGCCGGACTGGCAGAACGAGGAGGTCGCCGGCGACTTCGTCGCCGCGGTGCTCGCCCGGCAGGTGACCGACCGCGGCGACATCGTCGCCCGCGCGGCCGAGCTCGGCGCCGACCTGGAGAAGGGCGCCGGCGCGCTGCTGCTGCGGGTCGCCCCGCGCAGCGCGCAGACCGGCGAGTGGCGCGCCCGCGTGCTCACCCTGGCGATGCGCACGCTGCGCTCGCTCGCCCCCGGCGCGCTCGCCGCGGTCGAGGAGGGCGAGCTGGCGACAGAGATCGCGGTGCTCGTCCCGGCCGAGGACGAGCAGCGGCTGCAGCGCGCCGCCGCCGGCCTGGCGCGCGAGCTCGAGGACGCGCTCGCCGGCTTCCACCTGACGATCGGCGCCAGCCGGCGCGTCGCCGACCCGGTCGATCTCTACCGAGCCGGCAGCGAGGCCCGCCTCGCCGTCAACGTCGGCGAGGCCGAGGGCCGGCCGCTGCTCGCCTTCGAGGACACCGGCGCCTACCGCCTGCTGCTGCCGGCGATGAGCGAGGACCCGGGCGAGCTGCAGCGCTTCTTCGCCGAGACGATCGAGCCGCTCGCCGCCTACGACGATCAGTACGAGACCGAGCTCCTCGCCACGGTCGAGGCCTACCTCGACAACGACGGCAACGTCGCCGCGACCGCGAAACAGCTCTACACCCACCGCCACACGATCCGCTACCGGCTGGAGCGCGTGCGCGAGCTCTGCGGCCACGACGTCTCCGCCACCGAGGGCCGCGAGAAGCTCGGCCTCGGCCTCAAGGCGATGCGCGTCCTCGGCATCGCCTCCCCCCGCGGCCCCGCCCAGGAGCCCGGCGCCGGGGCCGGCAAGGTGCCGCGCGGCGAGGCGAAGTAGGCGATCCGGGCCGGCCGTTCCGGTCAGATGTAGGTGTCGCTCGCCGAGCGCCGCGGGGGCCGCGATTCGAGCCTGACCGGCGCCGAGGAGAGCGCCTGCACGCGCAGGTCGCTCCAGGTGAGGCCCTCGCGGACCAGGGCGGGAAGCCCGAGGGCGACCGCGGTCGCGATCTCGACCGCCTGCAGGATCACGCCGTAGGCGAGCGCGTCGGCCGTCCCGATGCCCCAGCCGGTGTGCAGGACGCTGATCACGGCGAGCTGGAAGACGCCGATGTTGGAGGGCGTCGCCGGCACGACCGCGGTGACGTTGACGGCGAAGAGGACCGCGGCCGCGGCGCCGATGCCGCCGGGCAGGCCGAGCGCCGCCAGCAGCGCCCAGCAGGCCGCCAGCTGGATCGCCCAGGCGCCGAGCTGCGCCGCGGCGGAGGCCGCCCCGTGGCGCGGGCGGCGGAAGACCGCGAGGCCGGCGCGCACCTGCAGCAGGGCGCGGTGGATCGCCGCGCCGATCCGCGCGAAGCGCCCGTTGCCGTTGCGCCGCATCAGCGTCGGCGCGACGAGCACGACGAGCAGCAGGCCGAGCGGCACGAAGCTGAACACGAACAGCTTCTCGGTGCTCGAGTGGAAGAGGTCGGTGCTGGAGACGATGATCGTCCCGAGCAGCGCCAGCGCGACGATGTTGAGCATCGTCTGCGAGACGAGCGTGCCGAGCAGCACCGGGAAGGTCTCGCGCATGCGGCCGACCCGCCGCGCCAGCGTCATCGCGCGCGCCGGCTCGCCGAGGCGCGCGGGCAGCGTCGCCGACATCAGCACGCCGATCATCGTCGCCGAGGTGACGTCGCGGCGGCGCAGCACCCGCTGGGGCAGGGCCGCGCGCACGATCCCGTACCAGGAGGCGGCGCGGAAGAAGAGCGAGAGGGCCATCAGGCCGCAGGCGACCAGCACCCAGGTGAGGTCGCTGCGCACGATGCTGGCGACGACGTTGTCGACGCCTATCTTCCGTGCGGCGAGCGCGGTCAGGCCGACCCCGAGCGCGCCGGCGACGCCGAGCCCGAGGCGGCGCGCGAGGCGGCGCTTGCGACCGCCGCTCCGGGCGAGCGGCGGGTCGAGCGAGGGCAGGCGGCGCGGCGGGCTCGGCGGGCCGCCGTCGGCCGGGCGGACGCCGAACCAGTGGGCGGCGCGCTCGGCGGCGCCGTCGGGCGGCGGCGTCTCGATCGCCCGCTCGTAGACCCGGCCGACCCGGTCGGCGACCCGCGGCCAGGCGTAGCGCTCGGCGCTCTGCCGCGCTGCCTCGCCCATCGCGGCGAGCCGCTGCGGCTCGTGGTGGGCGCGCTGCAGCTCCTCGGCGAGCCGCTGCGGGTCGCCGGGCGGGACGAGGACGCCGTCGACGCCCTCCGTGACCACGTCGCTGTAGCCGGCGATGGCGGAGGCGATCGCCGGGGTGCCGGCGGCGAAGGCCTCGGTCAGCACCATGCCGAAGCTCTCGCCCGAGAGCGACGGCGCGCAGAGCAGGTCGGCCTCGTGCAGGGCGGTCCACAGGTCGGGGCCGGAGACGCGGCCGCGCACGTCGATCCAGCGCATCGTCTCGCGGTCGGCGAGGTAGCGCCGCACGTCCTCGGGCTCGGCGCCGATCACGGTCAGCCGGCTCGGTACGTGCTCGACCAGGGCTTCGAAGGCGGTCAGCAGGACGGGCAGGCCCTTGCGCGCCTCGGGCCGGCCGACGAAGAGCAGCCGCAGCTCGTCGCTCGGCGGCTTCGGCCCGCGCGGCGCGGCGGCGACGTCGACGCCGTTGGGGACGATCTCGTAGTGGCCGCCGAACCAGCGGCGCCCGGTCCAGGCGGCCGCCTCGGAGACGGCGATCCGCGCCGCGAGCCGGTTGAACATGCGCCGCGCGCCGAAGCCGGTGGCGATGTGGTTGGGGAGCGCCTTGGTCGAGTAGGCGTGGAAGGTGCCGACGACGGGCGCGCGGGCGCCGAGCGCCGCGTTCCAGCCGACCAGCGGCGCCAGCGGCTCGTGGACGTGGATCACGTCGTAGCCGCCCCTGCGCAGCTCGCCGCGGACGCGGGAGAATCCCCCGGCGGGCGAGACCGCGAGGTTGGAGACCGCCCCGTTGGCGCCGACCCCCAGGGTGCGCCCCAGCGGGATCAGGTAATCGGGCAGCTCGCGCCGCTCGGCCGGCGCGCGGTGCAGCACCCGGCTCAGCCGGTCGGGCGGGTCGGCGGGAGCGAGCACGCGGACGTCGTCGCCACGCCCGAGAAGCTCCTCGGCGAGCGCCTCGACGTGCCGGTTCACGCCGCCCTGGTAGCTCCAGGAATATGGCGAGACTAGGGCGATTCGCACTGCCCCTAACCCTAGACGATCGATTCGCGGATTCCCGCACCCACGGATGACGCGCCTGGCGCGGCGCTGGATCGGCACCCGCGATCCTCGCGCGTAGCGCTGCTACGCGCTTGCGGTCGCGTGCACCACCCAGCTTGGCCAGTCGCGCCCCCGCGGGCACGTCAATCCGGAATCGACCGTCAGCCGGTGCGGGACTCCTCGCTTTCGGCCCAGGCGAAGCCGGCAAAGGCCAGGAGGTAGGCGCCGCCGACCTCGAGCAGCAGGGCGCCCGAGTCGTTCGCCAGGGTGCCGACGACGGTGGCGGCGAGGGCGCCGAGCAGGGCGGCGCGCATCGCCGGGCGGCCGCGCAGCCAGGCGCCGAGCATGTCGCGGCGCAGCCAGGCGAGCGCCGCGGCGCCGATCACGACGGGCAGGCCGGCGATCAGCACCGGGCGGCCGAAGCTGCTGACGGTCTCGCTCACCCTGTGGCCGAAGACGCCGAGCACGTCGGCGCCGCTCTGCGCGTCGAGCACCGTCTTGGTCAGGTGCGCGTTGGCGCCCGTGACCAGATCGGCGACGGCGAGCAGGACCAGCGCCGGGATCGGCAGCAGGAACGCGTACAGCGCCAGGTCGCGCCGCCCGGCGAGCAGCGCGGCGGCGACCGCGGCGCCGAGCGGCAGGCTGATCGCGGCGCCGACATCGGCCCCGTAGCGACCGTAGGCGAAGACGAAGGTGAAGACCAGGGCGACGACGAGGAACGCGGCGGGCCCGCGTCCCGGCGTCTCCCAAGCTTCCGGTGCGACTTTCCCACTCATGGGGTGGGAAAGTCGCACCGGAGCGGACAAGGCGGCGCCCGTCCCGACCAGGATCAGCACGACCAGGCAGGCCTCGAGCTCGTTGCCGATGCCGTAGAAGCGGTGGCCGCCGGCCGGGTTGGGGCCGACGATCGAGAGCTGGGTCAGCGCCGAGCCGCCGAGCAGGTCGATCGCGTAGGCGAGCGCCGTGGCGCCGCAGGCGAGCGCCAGCGCCGCGTAGCCGCCGAGCCGGCGACCTTCCCGGCGCGGCCCGCCGCCGCCGAGCGCCGCCAGGGTCAGCGCCGCCAACGCCGGCGAGCCGAGCATGACCAGCAGGCGTTCGGCGCCGACGCTCGGCTCGAGCGCCGCGCACGCCAGGCAGACCAGCGGCAGGTAGACGAGCGAGAGCGCCAGCAGCCGCGCCGCGGACCTTCCGGTGCGACTTTGCCACCCCATGCGTGGCAAAGTCGCACCGGAGCGGCCAGCGAGGCGTTCGAAGGCCATCGCCGCGCCGGAGACGCCCAGCCAGACGAGCAGCGTCACGCCGATCACCGGCGCCCGCCGGCCCGCCACTTCGAACAGCCGCCCCCCCGGCGCGGCGTCGCGCACGACCGCGTGGGGGTCGCCCTGGAAGCCCGCCCCGGCCGCGTGCAGCGCCAACAGCAGGGCGACGGCGCCCGCGACCAGCGCCGCCGGCGCTATCGTGACCGCGATGGCCGACCGCACGTTCGCCAAGTTCACTTTCTTCAAGATCGACCCCGAGTGGCGCCGTCGCGACGCCGAGCTGCGCGCGGCCGACAAGCGCGAGTTCCTCGCCGCCTGCGAGGACTTCGCCCTCGACCGCTCTCTGCGCGCCTACTCAACCATAGGCACGCGCGGCGACGTCGACCTGCTGGTGCTCAGCCAGAGCCCCAACCTCGACGACCTGCACACCTTCCACGTCGTGCTCGGCCAGAGCGGCCTCGCCAAGTGGGCCGAGACGCCGCACTCCTTCCTCTCGATGACCAAGCCCTCCCCCTACAGCGACGAGCAGGCGCGGCCGGAGATCTGCGTCTCCGAGCGCAAGTACCTCTTCCTCTACCCGATGGTCAAGCAGCGCCGCTGGTACCGGCTGCCGGCGGAGGAGCGCGGGCGGATCATGAAGAGCCACATCGAGGTCGGCCGCCGCTACCCGGAGATCACGATCAACACCTCCTACTCCTTCGGCCTCGACGACCAGGAGTTCGTCGTCGCCTTCGAGGGCGACGACCCGGGGATGTTCCTCGACCTGGTCAACGAGCTGCGGCCGACCGAGTCGAGCGAGTACACCGAGCGCGAGACGCCGATCTTCACCTGCGTCGCGATGTCGGTGGGCCGGGCGCTCGACGCGCTCGACGGCGCGGCCGGCGTCGCCGCGGCGGCCGCCGGCTGACGCCCTGGGCTCTCGTCCGTACCGGAATCGCCGATAATGGTCGGTGATGGTCGACGCGCTCAGCTACGCGATCGACGGCGAGGACCGGCTGGTCCGCGTCGACGAAGGCTTCTACCGCTTTGCCGAGGAGAACGGCTGGGACGGAGCAGCCGACTGCCTCGGCCGCTCGCTCTGGGACTTCGTCGCCGGCGAGCAGGTCAAGAAGGTGCAGCGGCTGCTCGTGCGGCGGGTGCGCGACGGGGTGCGCGATGTGCGGCTGCCGTTCCGCTGCGAATCGCCCGAATCGATCCGCGAGATGGAGATCCGCATCGACGCGACCGGCAGCCGCCGCCTCGTGCTCTTCAGCGCGACGCTGACCTACGAAGAGGATCGCGAGCAGCCGCAGCCGCTGTACGACGCCGACGCGCCACGCAGCGAAAGCGACTTCCTCGCCATGTGCGCCTGGTGCGACCGCTTCCTGGTCAGCGGCGAGTGGGTCGAGGTCGAGGAGGCGGCGCGGCGCCTCGAGCTCTTCCGGCGGCCGCGGATGCCGGTGCTCAACCACGGCATCTGCCCGCAGTGCAGCCGGCAGCTGCTGGCGGCCTGAGGGCGCTGCCGCGCGCGAGGCGCCCGGTTCCCTATCCTTCCGCCTCCCCTGGCGCCCATCTGGTTTCCTCCTGACAGTCCAGCGGACCAATGACTCAGATCGGAACCGAAGACAACCCCCTGCGCGTCGCGATCGTCGGCGCCGGCCCCTCGGGCTTCTACGCCGCCGAGCACGTGCTCAAGGACGGCGACGTGCACGCCCAGGTCGACCTCTTCGACCGCCTGCCGACTCCGTTCGGCCTGGTCCGCGGCGGCGTCGCCCCGGACCACCCGAAGATCAAGTCGGTGATCCGCGTCTACGAGAAGACCGCGGCCCGCGACGGCTTCCGCTTCTTCGGCAACGTCAAGGTCGGCCACGACGTCGAGGTCGAGGACCTCGAGCGGCTCTACCACGCGATCGTCTTCACGGTCGGATGCGAGACCGACCGCCAGCTCGGCATCCCCGGCGAAGACCTGCCCGGCAGCCACGCCGCGACCGCCTTCGTCGGCTGGTACAACGCCCACCCCGACTACGCCGACGACGAGTTCGACCTCTCGTGCGAGCGGGCGGTGGTGATCGGCAACGGCAACGTGGCGATGGACGTCGCGCGGATGCTGGCGCTGACCGACGGCGAGCTGCGCCAGACCGACACCGCCGACCACGCGATCGAGCAGCTCGACCGCAAGCGGATCCGCGAGATCGTCGTGCTCGGGCGCCGGGGCCCGGCGCAGGCGGCCTTCACCAACCCGGAGATCAAGGAGCTGGGCGAGATGGAGGACGCCGATGTCGTCGTCGATCCGGCCGAGGTCGAGCTCGACCCGGCGAGCGCCGCCTACGTCTCCTCCGAGGAGGCCGACAAGACGACGAAGGTCAACGTCGAGACGCTGCGCGAGTTCGCCCAGCGCGAGCCGGCCGGCCAGAAGCAGCGGATCGTCCTGCGCTTCCTCGCCTCGCCGGTAGAGATCAAGGGCGACGGCAGGGTCGAGTCGATCGTGATCGGCCGCAACGAGCTGGTCGAAGAGGGCGGCACGCTGCGCGCCAGGGACAGCGGCGAGCGCGAGGAGCTCGAGTGCGGCCTGGTGCTGCGCTCGGTCGGCTACACCGGCGTGCCGATCGAGGGCGTCCCCTTCGACGAGCGGCGCGGCCTGATCCTCAACGAGGGCGGCCGCGTGCTCGACTCGCACGACTCCGGCCACAAGGTCGGCCACTACACGGCCGGCTGGATCAAGCGCGGCCCCTCGGGCGTCATCGGCACGAACAAGAAAGACGCCCTGGAGACGGTCCAGCACCTGCTCGCCGACGTCGAGTCGGGGACCCTGCTCGCGCCCGAGAGCCCCGAGCCCGGGGCGGTCGAGGAGCTGCTGGCCGAGCGGGGCGTCCGCTACGTCAGCTTCGAGGACTGGCAGGCGATCGACCAGGCCGAGGTCGGCCGCGGCGAGCCCCACGGCCGCCCCCGGGTCAAGTTCGTCCGCGTCGAGGAGATGCTCTCCGAGCTGGAGCCCCTCCCGAAATGAGCGCGGTCCGGATGAGGCCGAGCGACGCTGCGCGATACGGCCATGCCCGACCTCGCTGAGCTGAAATCGATGATCGAGGCGGCGCTGCCGGACGCCGAGGTCGCGGTCGAGGACGAAGACGGCAGCGGTCAGCACCTGCGGGCGACGGTGAAGGCGCCGCAGTTCGACGGTCTGTCGCGGATCGACCAGCACCGGCTGGTCCGGGCCGCGGTGAAGGAGCGCTTCGAGGACGGGACGATCCACGCGCTCTCGATCAGGACCGAGGCCCCGGGATAGCTACGCTGTGGCCATGGCAGATCCACAGCTGAAGGAGAAAGTCGAGGAGCTGATCGCCGGCAACCCGGTGCTCCTCTTCATGAAAGGGACGCCGGAGATGCCGCGCTGCGGCTTCTCGATGCGGGTCGTGCAGGTGCTCGACCAGATGGACGTCGAGTACGGCGCGGTCGACGTGCTGCCGGCGCTGCAGCCGCTGCGCGAGGTGACCGCCGAGATCGCCGACTGGCAGACCTTCCCGCAGCTCTACGTCAACGGCGAGCTGCTGGGCGGCGCCGACATCGTCGAGGAGATGCTCGCCTCCGGCGAGCTGGCTGAGGCGCTCGGGGTCGAGCAGCCGGCGACGCCGCCCCCTCGAGAGGGGACGCCGCCACCACTGCAGATCGAATAGCCGTCGCCTGACTAACCGAGCCTGGCTCGGAACTTCAGCCACTTGGAGGCGCAACGCGGGCTGCGCTTCCCCTTCAGGTGGTCCTTGACGCGGAGCCGGCCGACCACTGCCTTACCGCGGACGGCGCCGCGGAAGAAGACTTCGTCGGTGCTGCCGACCTGGACGTCGTTGAAGCGACCGCCCCTGAGCGGGGTCCGCTGGAAGCCGCTCTCGGTGACGATCAATCTGGCGCCGTTCTTGCAGCGCAGCGCCGCGCTGAAGCGGCGCAACTCGATCGTCTGGCCGCTCCGGGTGATCAGCACGGGCCGCTTCTGCGCGGTCTTGCCCTTGTAGACGCGCTTGGGCGCTGCGCCGACGAGCGGGGCTCCCTCCGCTGCCAGAGCCAGGGCGCAAACCATCAGCGCTCCGATGACGAGCCGAAAACGCATACCTCTCCTGCCTCCTCTGTGTCGCTTACAGGGGTTGCCCTACCCGCAACAGGCGCGCGTACACGTTGTTGCGGTCGAACACCGCCACGGGCGCGAAAACCAAGCAGGTCGGGGGACGCAGGGAGCGAGGGGAGGGGAGCGCACAATAGTGCGTGACCCGACCCGAGTCGACCGAGGACCCCGAGATGCGCCGGTTTGCAGCGTCCGCGCTACACGGAGGCGGGCGTCGACTCTTCTTTCACCTGGAAAGACGAGCCGCAGCCGCAGGCGGCGACCACGTTCGGGTTGTTCACCTGGAAGCCCGCTCCCTGCAGGCCTTCCACGTAGTCGACCTCGGAGCCGAAGACGAACTGCATGCTGACCTTGTCGACGATGACGGCGACGCCGTCGACCTCGAAGACGTGGTCGTCGTCCTTCGCCCGGTCGAAGGCCAGCGCGTACTGGAAGCCCGAGCAGCCGCCGCCGCGCACGGCGACGCGCAGAGCCTGCTCCTCGGAGTCCTCCTGGCCGCCCAGCAGCTCGCCGATCTTCTCGGCCGCCTTGGCGGTGAGCGTGATCGCCTCGTTCGGGGTTTCAGCGCTATCGGTCACTTCACGAAGTGTAGCGAGAGCCCCCGCCCCGTCCGCGCATGCGGCTGTCAGACTAGGGTCGTCCCGTGAGCCCCTCCTCCCCCACCGCCGTCGTCTGCGACAGCACGGCCTACCTCCCCGCCGAGCTGCTCGCCGAGCGCGGGATCGAGGTCGTCAGCCTCTACGTCTCGATCGGCGGCGAGCAGCAGAAGGAGACCGAGATCGGCGACTACGGCGCCTTCTTCGACCGGCTGCGCGCCTCCGAAGGCGGCGCGACGACCTCGCAGCCCTCGGTCGGCGACTTCGTCGCGGTCTACGAGCCGCTGCTCGAGGCGGGGCGCGAGGTGGTCTCGGTCCACATCTCGGCCGGCATCTCCGGCACCTGCGAGGCGGCCGGGCAGGCGCGCCGGCGGCTGCAGGACGAGGGCAAGGGGGGCGAGCGGATCCGCATCTACGACTCGCGCTCGGCCGCCGGCGGGATGGGCCTCTGCGCGCTCGGCGCCGCGGTCGCCGCGCAGGCGGGCGCCGACGGCGCGGCGACCGTCGCCCGCGCCGAGAGGGTGCGCGAGGAGCTGAAGATGTGGTTCGCGATCGACACGCTCGAGTACCTGCGGCGCGGCGGGCGGATCGGCGGCGCCAGCGCCTTCATCGGCTCGGCGCTGAAGATCAAGCCGATCCTCACGCTGGAGGAGGAGATCACCCCGGTCGAGCGCGTCCGCACCCGCAGCCGCTCGATCGAGCGGCTGCGCGAGTACGCGCGCGAGCGCCACGAGTCCGGCCTCGACGCCTGGGTCGTCCAGCACATCCAGGACGACGAGACCGCCGCCGCCCTGGCCGACGACGCGCGCGAGATCTTCGGCTGCGAGCCGGCCTTCGTCAGCGAGATCGGCGCCGTCCTCGGCGCCCACGTCGGCCCGGGGCTGCTCGGGATCGGCAGCGTGTCCACGTCGATTCTTCACTGACGAGGGCCAGGGGTCGCCAGGCAAGACGCAGGGAGGGCGACGAGGGGAGCGCACTAAAGTGCGTGACCCGAGGAGACCGACCGAGGACGCCGCATGGCGGCGCCTGGGTCCGTCAGCGGCGGCGGCGCCTGCGCAGCATCATCAGGCTGCCCAGCGCGAAGCCGGCGACGGCGGCGCCGGCGATCAGCTGGCCGCGGTGCTGCTCGACCTGACGGCGCCAGTCGGTCAGCTCGGTGACGCGGCCGCGCAGGGCTTCGACCGAGTGGCCGAGGTCGCGGCGCTGCAGCTCGATCTCGCGGCGGATCTCCTCGGCGCTGCGCTCAGCCATCCTCGCCCTCCCCTTCCAGCGTGCTCTTGATCTTCTTGCCCTCCTCGATCGCCTGCTCGGGCACCGGCGGCGCGCCGGCCTGGACCGAGCGGAAGGCGGCGTAGCCGGCGCCGGCGGCGATCAGGAGGAAGAGCCCCGCCTCGACGAAGAAGCCGGGCCATGCGTTGCCGCCGAAGACCTCTTCGGCGAGCAGCCAGGCGACCCCCTGCATGATCAGGATCAGAGCGAGGAAGGCGAAGGCGCCGGCGGCGATCCCGACGACCGAGCCGCGCAGGATCTTGCCGACTTTCTCGCTCACCTCCGCCTTGGCGAGCTCGATCTCCTCGCGGACGAGGGTGGAGGCGCGTTCGGAGACGTCGAAGACGAGCTCGGCGACCGAGCGCTCCTCGGAATCGGGCGGCTGCGGGGTCTGGGTGGGGTCGGCGGCCACGGAGGCGGCTACTCCGGCGGGTCCTCTTCGAACAGGCGCCGGTAGAGGGCTCCGGCGGCGCGGCTGGCGACGATGCTGGCGAGCGCGCTGAGCCCGGCGACCATGCCGCTCCAGACGAGGCGTTTGACTATCTCGTTGTCCATTGGGCTAGACGGTCCCCATTCCGAGGTCGCAGTAAACCAAGTTGGCGCCGCGCGGGGCGGGAAGCGCCGCCCAGCAGGCTACCGCGGCTCCAGACCCTCGCAGATCGTCGCGGTGACCAGCGCCTTGGCCTCTTCGAAGTCGCTCTCGGCGGCGGGGATCAGGTCGAAGATCCAGCCGGAGAGCAGCTGCTCGATCGCGCCGTAGAAGGACATCGAGGCGAAGTCGGCGTCGATGTCGCCGCGCAAGGCGCCCGAGGCCTGACCCTCGGCGACGATCTTGGCGATCGAGTCGTAGGCGCGGCGGATCTCCGCCAGGTGGGTGCGGCCGAAGGAGTTGGCGGCGCGGGTGACCTCGACGATGATCACCTTCATCAGCTCAGGGTCGTGGCGGTAGGACTCGAAGATGAACCCGGCGACCGTTTCCAGCTTCGCCCGCGGGCCGAGCTCGGCGCTGCGGTCGGCCTCCTCGATCGCCGCCAGCAGCAGCGACCAGCGCTCGCTGAACAGCTCGTTCAGCACCTCGTCCTTGGACTTGAAGTAGTGGTAGACGAGCCCGTAGGCGACGCCCGCCTCGTCGGCGATGTCGGCGACGCGGGTCGCGTAGAAGCCCTGGCGGGCAAAGACGCGGATCGCCGCGTCGAGGATCAGCCGGCGCTTGTCGGCGGGGGGCGCCTTGGGGTTGGAGGCCATCAGGCGCGCGCCTCCTGGAGCTGCGGCCAGGTATAGGCCTGGGGGCGGCGGTTGGCGAGCGAGGGCAGCTTCTCGCGGACCCGCCGCTGGGCGGCGAGGTCGAGTTCAGCGGCGACGAAGCACTGCTCGTCGGGGGCGGTGGCGAGGACGACGCCCCACGGGTCGACGATCGCCGAGCGGCCGTGGGAGTTGTAGTGGGGCGGCGCCTCGCCGACCTGGTTGGGAGAGAGGACGAAGGCCTGGTTCTCGATCGCCCGGGCGCGCAGCAGCGGCTGCCAGTGGTCGCGGCCGGTCGCCGCGGTGAAGGCGGCGGGGACCGCGAGCAGGCGGGCGCCGCGCACGGCGAGGATCCGGTACAGCTCGGGGAAGCGCAGGTCGTAGCAGACGCTCATCCCCAGCTCGACCCCGTCGACGGCGGCGGAGACGATCTCCGCGCCGGGCGTCTCGTGGTCGGACTCGCGGTACTCGACCCCGCCCGCCTCGACGTCGAACATGTGGATCTTGCGGTAGACGGCGAGGTCGGCGCCGTCGGACCCGATCAGCACCGAGGCGTTGAACGCCCGCCCCTCCCCCGCCTCGGGGTTGCGCTCGGCGATGCTGCCGGCGAGCAGGTGGACGCCGAGCTCGCGCGCCCAGGCGCGGGCGGCGGCGAGGCTCGGGCCGTCGAGCGGCTCGGCCTGCGCGGCCATCTCCTCGCCCGCCGCGAGGTGGTTCCACTTCTCCGGCAAGGCGACCAGCTCGGCGCCGTCGGCGGCCGCCCCGCGCACGAGGCGCTCGGCCGCGGCGAGGTTCCGCGCCTTGTCCCCGTTCGAGTTGAGCTGCACCGCCGCTACGCGCACTTCCGTCCTCTCGTCCCGCCGCCATCCTCGTCGCGAGGTTCCTCACGGACGCACAGCGACCAAGAAGGAACCACGCGAACGGGTGGCTGACTGACCAGTCAATCGGTTTCGGTCGCGCCAGTATAGGTGCGCGGCGCGCAGGGCCCCCCCGATCCGCCCCGCCCCGGCCGCGCCGGCGGTCAGACGCGCAGGAAGGCGGCGAGCAGGCGGTCGAGGGCGCGGTCGGGGAGCAGGCGGCGCAGGAGGACCTGGGCCTGGGCGTCGCGGCCGACGCGGCGGCGGGTGCGCGGGCGCCTGGCGGCGAGCTCGCGCTCGATCGCCTCGGCGACCTCCTCGGCCGGGATGCCGCGCGCGGCGGTGCGGCGGGCGCCGTCCTGGAGCTTGGCGAGCCGCTCGCCGTAGAGCTCCTGCTGGGCGGCCGGCGCCCGGGCCGCCATCTCCTCGTAGCCGCTGACCGCGCGCTCCCAGATCGGCGTGTCGATCGAGCCGGGCTCGACCACGATCACCTCGATCCCCCACGGGCGCAGCTCCTGGCGCAGCGAGTCGGCGACCGCCTCGAGCCCGAACTTGGCCGCGTGGTAGGCGCCGCCGAAAGGCAGCGCCATCCGCCCGCCGCCGGAGCTGATCAGCACGACTCGGCCCTTGGCGCGGCGGATCAGCGGCAGCATCGCCTGGGTCACGGCGACCTGGCCGATCAGGTTGACCTCGATCTGCTTGCGGAAGTCCTCGATCGGCAGCGTCTCCAGCGGCCCCATCACGCCGATCCCAGCGTTGTCGACCAGCGCGTCGAGCCCCGCCTCCCCGACGAGCTCGCCGACCCGCTCTGCCGCGGCGGCGATCTGCTCGGCGTCGGTCACGTCGAGGATCAGCGGGGTCAGCCGCTCGGAGCCCTCGCCGCGCAGCGAGTCCGCGTCCTCCTCCCGGCGCACCCCGGCGAACACCCGCCACCCCTCGCGGTCGAGCCGCAGCACGGTGGCCCGGCCGATGCCGGTGGAGGCGCCGGTGACGAGAGCCGACTTCACCGCTTGGAGGCTAGCCCTTCTGACGCCCCATGGCGCAAGGCTCGGGGAGTTGGCTGGCCGGGGTCGAAACCTTTACGCTGCAAGCCCTGCTAACTTACGAGCTGGCGGTGGGGACGCTGGTCCATCGATCCGACTCCGCTCTCGGCAAGTCCCAGGCTTGCCCCCGAGAGCGAGGGAGGTGAACATGGATGTCAGCACCCTGAACCTGTTGCTGGTCTGGATGATCATCCAGACCGTCGGGCAATAGGGCCGCCCCCGGCGTCACCCTGCGGCGCCGGGGAAATCGAAAGGCCCGCCGAGGCGGGCCTTTCGCGGATGCACAGACGGCACCCTCAACCTGTTGCGCGGCCTATTGTCGCACATCGAACGTCAGCCGTGAGCTAACCGCGACCGCCGCGGTGCCGCTCGAGCTCAGCCACCAATAGCTTCGTGTGCAGGGCCGCGATCAGGTCCTGCAGCGGCTGGGCGCCGGATTCGAGCATCTCGACCACGCGCTCGGCGGGGACCTCGCCGGCGAGGCGGTCCATCACCATCTCGACCTCCTGGCCGACGAGCTCTTCGAGCGCCCGCTTGTAGCGCAGGGTGTCGTAGACGGTGAAGCCGATCTGCTCGTCGTAGCCGCCGGCGCGGAAGCGGGAGATCGCCTCGATGATCTTCACGTCGGAGGGCGAGTAGCCACGGCTGTTGGGGCTGAGCAGCTCGATCTGCTCGAGCCGGTCGAGCACCTCCTTGGGCACGCCGTAGCGCTCGCGCGCCTCGGCGGCGCTGGTGCGGGTGCGCTCCTCGCCAAGCGCTCGTTCGAGGATCCGGTCCTCGAGCTCGACCAGGGCGCGGGCGCGCTCGGGGTCCTCGTCGAGCACCGCCTTGATCGCCCGCAGCGGCATGAAGCGCTCCTCCTGCAGCTGCTTGATCAGCTTGATCCGGTCGACCAGCTCCGGCGGGTAGTAGGCCATGTTGCGGCTCGTCTTCACACCCTCCGGCAACAGCCCCTCGCGCAGGTAGTGCTTGATCGTCGGCACCGGCACCCCCGACGCCTCGGCCAGCTCCCCGATCCTCATCCGCCGATGGGCCGATATATCCGCTCCGGGTGGACTTTTCGTCCCGTCGGCGGTCATGCGCGGAAGGTGGTGGCGGAGTCGGCGGAGGGGCCGGCCGCCGCGCCGGAATCCTTCATCGCGGCGATCTCGGCTTCGCTGTAGCCGGCCTCGGCGAGGACCTCGTCGGTGTGCTCGCCGAAGGCCGGCGCCGGGCGGGTCGGGTCGCCGGGGGTGCGGCTCATCTTCACCGGCAGGCCGAGCTGACGCACCGGGCCGAGACCCGGCTGCTCGATCTCGCTGACCATCCCCCGCGCCCGCACCAGCTCCGAGTCGAGCGCCTCGTCCACTCCGAGCACCGGCTCGATGCAGCAGTCGTGCTCGTCGTTGAAGGCCTTCCACTCGGCACGGGTGCGGCCGCGGAAGACCTCGGCGACCTGCTCCCAGGCCTCCGAGCCCGGCGCCTCGAACTGCGCCTCGACCAGGTCCGGCCGCCCGACGCCGTCGCAGAAGGCGGCCCAGAACTTCGGCTCCAGGGCGCCGCAGGTGACCCAGCCGTCGACCGCCTCGTAGGGGTAGTAGCAGAGCAGGCCACCGGCGAGCTGCTGCTCGCCGCGCCGCGGGACCTCCTCGTCGCAGAAGTAGCGGCCGGCGACCAGCGCCAGCCAGGAGAGCGCCCCGTCGGCCATCGAGACGTCCACCATCTGGCCCTCGCCGGAGCGGCGCCGCTCGTGCAGCGCCGCGAGCACGCCGATGGCGGCCATCAGCGCGCCGCCGCCGAGGTCGGCGATCTGGCCGCCGGACTGCACCGGCGGCCCGTCCCTCGCCCCGGTCAGGCCGAGCAACCCGACCAGGCCGAGGTAGTTCATGTCGTGGCCGGCGCGCTGCGCGTAGGGGCCGTCCTGGCCGTAGCCGGTGATCGCGCAGAAGACGATCGCCGGGTTCGCCTCGCGCATCCGCTCGTAGCCGACGCCGAGCTTGTCGAGCACGCCCGGGCGGAAGCCGTCGAGCACGACGTCGTAGCGCTCGACCAGGCGCAGCAGCGCCTCGCGCCCGGCGTCGCTCTTCAGGTCGAGCCTCACCGAGCGCTTGCCCCGGTTGAGCGCCAGGTAGAGCGAGGAGCGCGTCCCCTGCTCCTGCTGGGACTCCTCGCCGTAGTAGGGCGGCGCCCAGCGGATGTAGTCGCCCATCCCGGTGTCCTCGACCTTCAGCACCTCGGCGCCGAGGTCGGCGAGCAGCAGCGAGCAGAAGCCGCCGGGCAGCAGCCGCGTCAGGTCGAGGACCCTGACGTCGCTAAGCGGTCGATCGCTCACGCTTGGGGACTCCCAAGAGCTCGCGCGCCTCCTCGACGGAAGCGGCGCGGCGGCCGACGTCTTCGGCCATCTGGCGCGCCTTGGCGATCAGCTCGCCGTTCGACTTCGCCATCTCGCCGTCCGGCAGGTAGAGGTTGTCCTCGACCCCGGCGCGCACGTTGCCGCCCAGCGTCAGCGCCGCGCCGAGCAGCTTCCACTGGTCACGCGAGATGCCGATCACCTGCCACTGGTTCTGGCCGCCGGCGCCGCCGGGTACCTGCTCGGCCATGAAGCCGACGTTGCGCGGGGTCGGCCGGATACCGCCGTTGACCCCCATCACCAGCGAGACCTGCAACGGCGGGCGGTCGAGCAGCCCCATGTCGATCAGCGGGTCGAGGTTGGCGACGTGACCGGCGTCGAAGCACTCGTGCTCTGGCTTGATCCCCAGCTCCTTCATCGCCGTGAGGAACTCGATGATCGTGTCGAAGCTGTTCTCGAACACCGCCTTGAAGACGAAGTCCTTGCGCCGCGAGGAGTACTTGGCGTAATTCATCGAGCTCATGTTGAGCGCGGCGACGTCGGGGCGCAGCTCGCGCAGGTACTCGATCCGCTTCTCGATCGGGATGCCGATCGCGCCGGTCGAGTAGTTGACGATCACGTCGCCGACCTCGGCCAGGATCGCCTCGGTGATCGCGCGGAAGTCCTCGACGTCGTAGGAGGGCGTGCCGTCCGGCTTGCGCGCGTGGATGTGGATCTGCGAGGCCCCCTCGTCGACCGCCCGCCGCGCCTCCGCCGCGTACTCCGCCGGCGTATAGGGGATCGCCGGGCACTGGTCCCGGTTCGCGATCACGCCGCTGATCGAGCAGCTGATGACTACCGGATCACTAAATGAGCTCATCGCCAACCTTTCCCAGGGCGCGAAAACCAAGCAGCTTGGGGGACGCAGGGAAGTGAGGTGAGGGGAGCGCACAATCGTGCGTGACCCGAGCCGAACGACTGAGGACCCCGAGATGCGCCGGTTTGCAGCGTCCTGGGCTCATACGGGCATCACCCCGTGCCGTTTGGCGGGCTTGGTGACGTGTTTACTCGCCGCCATGCGCAGCGCGCGCACGATCGTCGGGCGGGTCTCGCGCGGGTCGATGATGTCGTCGATCACTGCGTTTCCCGCCGCTATGTAGGGGTCGATCTGCTCGCGCACCGCGCTCAGCATCGCCTCGCGGGTCGCCTCCGGGTCCTCGGAGGCCTCGATCGCCGAGCGGCCGATGATGTTGACCGCGCCCTCCGGCCCCATTACCGAGATCTCCGCCCCGGGCCAGGCGACGATCAGGTCGGGCTCGTACGCCTTGCCGCACATCACGTAGTAGCCGGCGCCGTAGGCCTTGCGCACGATCACGGTGATCTTCGGGACCGTCGCGCGGCTGACCGCGTAGAGCATCTTCGCCCCGTGGCGGATGATCCCGGCGTGCTCGACCTTCGAGCCGACCATGAAGCCGGGCACGTCCTGGAGGAAGACGAGCGGGATCTGGAAGGCGTCGCAGAGGTTGATGAAGCGCGCCGCCTTGTCGGCCGAGTCGTTGTCGAGGATGCCCGCCAGCTGCTTCGGCTGGTTGGCGACGATCCCCACCGGCTGGCCGCCGAAGCGGGCGAAGCAGGTGATCAGCGTCTTGGCGAACTTCGGCTTCAGGTCGAACCACTCGCCGTCGTCGACGATCTCGCCGATCACCTCGTACATGTCGTAGGGCTGGCGCGAGGAGTCGGGGACGATCTCCAGCAGCTTCTCCGAGCGGCGGTCGTCGGGGTCGCCCGTCGCCGCCAGCGGCGGCTTCTGCTCGCAGTTGGGCGGGAAGTAGGAGAGGTACTTCTTCACCGCGTCGATGCACTCGTGGTCGTCCTTCACCTCGAGGTCGCCGACGCCCGACTTGCGGCAGTGCACCTTGGCGCCGCCGAGGTCCTCCATCGAGATCTCCTCGCCGGTCACGGCTTTGGTCAGGTGCGGCCCGGCGAGCGCCATCGCCCCCTGGCCGGAGACCATCGGCACGAAATCCGAGAGCGCCGGGATGTAGGCGGTGCCGGCGGCGCAGGGGCCCATCATCGCCGCGACCATCGGGATCACGCCCGACATTTCGACCTCCTCGCGGAACAGGTGGCCGGAGCCGGCGAACAGCGAGCCCGCGGCCTCCTGGATGCGGGCGCCGGCCGAGTCGAGCAGCCAGACGAAGGGCATCCGCTTCTGCAGCGCCATCTCGCGCAGGCGGGTGACCTTGAGCTCGCCGGTCATCCCCATCGAGCCGGCCATCACGGTGAAGTCGTAGGCGGCGACGCAGCAGGGGCGGCCGTCGACATCGCCCCAGCCGGTGATCACGCCGTCGGCCGGCGCCTCCTTGCCCTCCATCGCCCGCTGGGCGAAGTGCGGCCGGCCGTGGATGCCGAGCTCGACGAAGGTCCCCTCGTCGACCAGCAGCTCGATCCGCTCGCGCGCGGTCAGCTTGCCGCGCTCGTGCTGCTTGGCGATCTTCTCGCTGCCGCCGCCGAGCTTCGCCTTGGCGCGGCGCTCGTGCAGCTGCTCGGTCAGGTCCTCCAGCGGCGCCGTGCCGGGGAGGAGGTTGCGCTCCTCGCCCTGGTCCGCCGGTCGCTCCTCGGTGCTCGCCATTCCTACCGTCCCTTCCATTCGGGCTCGCGCTTCTCGAAGAAGGCGCTGACGCCCTCGACGATGTCCTCGGTCGAGAAGGTGAGCGAGAGCTGCGAGCGCAGGTACTCGAGCGCGTCGTCGACCGCCATGTCCTGCTGGCGGTACATCGCGTCGTGGCCGAGCCGCATCAGCACCGGGCTCTTCGAGGCGAGCTTGCCGGCCCACTCGGCGACCGCGGCGTCGAACCCCTCGGCGGGGACGACCTTGTTGGCGAGCCCGAACTCGACCGCCTGCTCGGCGCTCAGCCGCTCGCCCAGCAGCATCATCTCGTTGACCTTCTTGCGCGGGACGTTGCGGTAGATGATCGCCATGATCATGTAGGGGAAGGCGCCGACGTTGATCTCCGGCGTGCCGAAGGTCGCCCCCTGCTTCGCGATCAGCAGGTCGCAGGAGAGGGCAAGGCCCATCCCGCCCGCCAGCACGTGGCCGTTGGCCGCGCAGAGGCTCGGCTTGCCTAGCCGCGGCATCAGCCGGAAGAACTCGAGGAAGAGGTCGGTGGCGAAGTGTTTGGCGACCAGCGGCGCCTCGGCGGCGAAGCCCCCGAGGTCGGCGCCGGCGCAGAAGGCCTTCTCGCCCGCCCCGGTGAGCACGACGGCGCGGGCGTCGGTGTCCTCGCGCGCCCGCTTCATCGCGTCGACCAGCTCGGCCAGCATCTGGCCGGAGAGCATGTTGCGCTTCTCCGGGTTGTTCAGCGTGACGGTCGCGACCCCGTCCGCGACCCCATAGGTCACCAGCTCGTAGTCCACGCGCCGCACGATAGCCGAAACGCGCCTCTCACTGAAAGTGGAAAGTGCTACTGTCCACTCGGACTTCGACCAGGAGGAGAGGACGATGGCGACGGCGACGACCAACGGCTCGAAGGTGATCAAGCCCGACCACGCGGCGGGCCGCAAGCACTTCATCTTCAGCCAGGAGCACGAAGACCTGCGCGAGTCGATGCAGTCGTGGGTCGAAAAGGAGCTCTGGCCCCACCGCAACGAGTGGGAGGACACCTACTGGCCGACCGAGAAGATGAAGCGCGCCGGCGAGCTCGGCTACCTCGGCCTCTGCTTCCCCGAGGAGTACGGCGGCCAGGGCGGCGACTACTTCTACTCGCTGGTCCGCGCCGAGTGCATGAGCTACTCGGGCTCGGGCGGCACCAACATGGGCTTCGCCGTGCAGACCGACATGGTGCTGCCGCCGATCCACTTGCTCGGCAGCGAGGAGCAGAAGCGCAAGTACCTCGAACCGGGCCTGAAGGGCGAGAAGATCGGCTCGCTCGGGATCACCGAGCCGGGCGCCGGCTCCGACGTCGCCGGGATCCGCACGACGGCGATCCGCGACGGCGACGAATTCGTCATCAACGGCTCGAAGACGTTCATCACCAACGGGCCGCGCGCCGACTTCATCGTCCTCGTCGCCAAGACC
>Ga0210096_1000118_pt1 | contig 34846 bp, 20 predicted proteins | sample China_Galinas_PW_4_FD_184864 | JGI IMG/M metagenome (GOLD analysis project Ga0210096, IMG submission 184864) | Wetland microbial communities from San Francisco Bay, California, USA, that impact long-term carbon sequestration - China_Galinas_PWA_D2... | ecosystem: Environmental > Aquatic > Marine...
CCCGCCGACGTCTGCTTCTCCCTCGCCACCACCCGCGCCCTGTTCGAGCGCCGCGCCGTGGTCGGCGGCACCGCTCGCGAGGAGCTGCTCGCCGGGCTGGACGCGCTGGCCCGGGGGGAGGGCGGGGGCGACGGAATCGTCGAGGGGTCGGCGCGATCCTCGGTCGCCCCGGTCTTCCTGCTCAGCGGTCAGGGCGCCCAGCGCACCGGCATGGGGTCGGGGCTGCGCGCCCGCTCGCCGGTCTTCGCGGCGGCCTTCGACGAGATCTGCGCGACCTTCGACCCCCTGCTCCCGCGACCGCTCGAGGAGGCGATCGAAGATGGCGGCGAGGCGCTCGGGGACACCACCTTCACCCAGCCGGCGCTGTTCGCGGTCGAGGTGGCGATGGCCCGCCTGCTCGGCGCGCTGGGCGTCCGGCCCAAGTGCCTGATCGGCCATTCGATCGGCGAGCTCGCGGCGGCGCACCTCGCCGGGGTGCTCTCGCTCGAGGACGCCTGCACGCTCGTCGCCGCCCGCGGGCGCCTGATGGGCGCGCTTCCCGAGGGCGGGGCGATGGTCGCGATCGAGGCGGGCGAGGCCGAGGTCGCCGAGGCGATCGCGGGCGAGGACGGCGTCGAGATCTCGGCGGTGAACGGGCCGGCCTCGGTGGTGGTCTCCGGCTCCGAGGAGCCGGTGCTCGCGATCGGGGCCCGGTTCGAGGAGGCCGGCCGGCGCACCCGCCGCCTGGCCGTCTCCCACGCCTTCCACTCGCACCTGATCGACCCGATGCTCGACGGCTTCGAGCAGGTCGCCCGCACGCTCTCCTTCTCGCCGCCGGCGGCGCCGATCCTCTCCACGCTCACCGGCCGGGTCCTCGCCGAGGAGGAGGCGACCGACCCCGCCTACTGGGTCCGCCAGGCAAGGCATGCGGTGCGCTTCGCCGACGCCGTGGCGAGCGCCGCCGAGCTCGGCTGCGGCGTCTTCGTCGAGCTCGGTCCCGACCCGGTCCTCTGCGCGATGGCGGCCGGCTGCCTCGCTGGGGAGCCCGCACTGATCCCCACCCTTCGCGAGGGGCGCGATGAGGGCGAGGCGGTGCTCGAGGCCCTCGCCGCCGCCCACTGCGCCGGCGCCGCGGTCGACTGGCCGGCGCTCGTCCCCGGCGCCTCCCGGGTCCCGCTGCCGACCTACCCCTTCCAGCGCGAGCGCTTCTGGCTGACGTCTTCCGGGCAGGGCGGCGATCCCGCGGCGGTGGGCCAGGCTGCGGTCGAGCACCCCTTCCTCGGCGCCGCGGTGGAGCTGCCGGGCGAGGAAGGTCTGCTCCTCACCGGCCGGGTCTCGCTCGAGACCCATCCCTGGCTCGCCGACCACGCCATCCACGACACCGCGCTGCTGCCCGGCACCGCCCTGCTCGAGCTGGCCCTGCGGGCCGCGGAGGAGGTCGGGGCTCCGGCGGTGCGCGAGCTGACGCTGCAGGCGCCGGTGGTCTTTCCGGAGGAGGGGGCGCTGGAGCTGGGGGTGCGGGTTGGCCCCACCGACGAGGACGGTTTCAAATCGGTGACGATCAGCACGCGGTGGCCGGGGGACGAGAGCGAGTGGATCGCGAACGCCACGGGCACCCTTGCGCCGGACCCTGCGCCTGCGACGCCGCTTGCCGGCCCCTGGCCGCCCGAGGGCGCGGCGCCGATCTCGCTCGACGGCATCTACGACCGTCTCGCCCAGGCGGGGTTCGATTACGGGCCGGCGTTCCAGTGTCTCCATGCGGCGTGGCACGATGCCGACGGCGGCTTCTTGGTCGAGGCGGCGCTCGACCAAGCGGAGGCGGTGGCGGGCTTCGCGATCCGCCCGGCGCTGCTCGACGCGGTCTTCCACCCGGTGCTGCTCGATCAGATCAGTCGAGGGGACGGGCTACGCGTCCCGTTCTCCTTCTCGGGCGTCTCGCTGACCGCCGCCGGCGCCGCCACCCTGCGCGTGCGGATCGCGCCCGGCGGGGAGGGCGAGATCTCGCTCGAGGCCTTCGGCGAGGCGGGCGAGCCGGTCCTTCGGATCGACTCGCTGTTCACCCGCCCCGTCGATCCGGCGGCCTTCGACGGCGGCGGGACCGACCGCTCCCTGCACTCGCTCGAGTGGCGGGAGGCGGCGGCCCCCGGCGGCGCCGAGCCCGCGGAGGCGGTCGTGCTCGAACCGCCGGCGGGCGGCGCCGACGCCGCCGCCGCCCACGCCTCGGCGGCGGCGCTCCTCGCCGAGCTGCAGGCCTTCCTCGCCGAGCAGCAGCGTGCGGACTCGCGGCTCGTCGTGCTCACCCGGGGCGCTCTCGCGGTGCGCCCCGGCGAGACCCCCGACCCGGCGCTCGCCGCCGCCCTGGGCCTGCTCGGCTCCGCCGCCTCCGAGCACCCCGGCCGCTTCGCCTGCATCGACCTCGAGCAGGGCTCCGGGGCCCCGCCGCCGGAGGCGCTCGCGCTCACCGCCACCGAGCCCCGCATCGCCCTGCGCGAGGGCCGGCTCCTGGTGCCGCGGCTGCGGCGGGCCTCACCGCCGCAGGCCGAGTCCCCGCCCCCCGACCCCGAGCGCACGGTCCTGATCACCGGCGCCCCCGGCGGCCTGGGCTCGCTGCTCGCCCGCCACCTCGCCGCGAACGGCTCGCGCCACCTCCTGCTGAGCTCGCGCCGCGGCCCGCAGGCCGAGGGCGCCGCGGAGCTGCGCGCCGAGCTCGAGGCCCTGGGCGCAGAGGCCGAGATCCTCGCCTGCGACGTCGCCGACCCCGAGGCGGTCGAGGCCCTGATCGCGGGGATCGACCCCGGGCACCCGCTCGGCGCCGTCATCCACTGCGCCGGGGTGCTCGAGGACGGCATGATCGACTCCCTGGAGCGCGAGCGGCTCGACCGCGTGCTGGCGCCGAAGGTCGACGGGGCCTGGAACCTGCACCGGGCGAGCGCGGAGATCGAGCTCGAGCGCTTCGTCCTGTTCTCCTCCGTCGCCGGGGTGCTGGGCGGCGCCGGCCAGGGCAACTACGCCGCCGCCAACTCCTACCTGGACGCGCTCGCGCAGGCGCGCCGCGCCGAAGGCCTGCCCGCCACCTCGATCGCCTGGGGGCTGTGGGAGGCCGGGATGGCGGAGGAGCTCACCGACGCCGACCGCGAGCGCATCTCCCGCGGCGGCCTGGCGCCGATCTCCGCGCCCGAGGGCCTCGCGACCCTCGACCGCGTCCTCGCCTCGCCGGCGCCCCTGGCGATCGCCGCCCCGACCGACGCGCCCGCCCTGCGGCGCCTCGCCTCCGCCGGCCTGCTGCCGCCGCTCATGCGCGACCTCGTCCGCACCCCCCGCAGATCGCCGAGCGCCCCCCGCGGCGACCTCGCCGCCCGCCTCGCCGATGTCCCCGAGGCGGGCCGCGAGGCGCTGGTCCTGGCCCTCGTCGGCGAGCACGTCGCCGCCGTGCTCGGACACTCCTCGCCCGACGCCGTGGACCCCGACCGCGCCTTCAAGGACCTCGGCTTCGACTCGCTCGCCGCGGTCGAGCTGCGCAACCGCCTCGGGGCGGCGACGGGGCTCGATCTCCCCCCGACGCTCGTCTTCGACCACCCGACGACGACCGAGATTGCCGCCCACCTGCTCGCCGAATCGACCTCCGGCGCCGCCGGCCCGACGAACGGATCCCTGTGGGACGCCTTCGACAAGTTGAAGGCGATGCTCGATCTGGTCTCCCCGGACGAGCACGTCGCGCGATCGGCCGCGCGCGATCGGCTCGCGTCCTACCTGCACGGGTTGGACGCTCCTCGGGCAGAGAACGAAAAGCCCGCCTTTGCCCCGGACCGCGTCGGCTCGATGTCCTCCGACGAGCTCCTCGACCTGATCGACGGCAAGCATGAGTGACGATCCGGCAAGGCTGCGCGACGGGCTGGAGAAGGCCGCTGTCCGGCTGGTCAGCGCGCGACAGCGGATCGCCGACCTGGAAAGCAGGCTGAACGAGCCGATCGCGATCGTCGGCATGGCGTGTCGGCTGCCGGGCGCCGAGAGCCCCGAGCAGCTCTGGCAACTGGTCAGCGAGGGCGTCGATGCGATCGGCCCCTTCCCCGACGACCGCGGCTGGGACCTCGAGCGCCTCTACCACCCCGACCCGGACCACCCGGGAACCAGCTCGACGAGGGAGGGCGGCTTCCTCGAGCGGGCGGCCGACTTCGACGCCGACTTCTTCGGCATCTCACCGCGCGAGGCGCTGGCGATGGACCCCCAGCAACGGCAGCTGCTCGAAACCTGCTGGGAGGCGCTGGAGCGGGCCGGGCTGCCCCCGGTTCAGATGCGCGGGACCGACACCGGGGTCTTCGTCGGCGCGATGTACCAGTCCTACGGCCCGGCGGCCGGGATGACGTCGAGCCTGGTGTCCGGGCGGATCGCCTACACGCTGGGGCTGAATGGCCCCGCCCTCACGGCGGACACCGCGTGCTCGGCCTCGCTCACCGCCATCCACCTGGCGTGCGAGTCGCTGCGGTCCGGTGAATCGGCCTTCGCCCTGGCGGGAGGGGTAACGGTCCTCTCGACCCCCGCGCCCTTCATCGAGATCTCCCGCCAGCGCGGCCTCGCCCCCGACGGCCGCTGCAAGGCGTTCGGCAGCGGCGCCGACGGCGCCGGCTTCTCCGAGGGGGTGGGCGTGGTGGTGCTCGAGCGGCTCTCCGACGCCCTCCGCCTCGGCCACACCGTGCTGGCGACGATCCGCGGCTCGGCGATCAACCAGGACGGTGCCTCCAACGGGCTCACGGCGCCGAGCGGCCCGGCCCAGGAACGGGTGATCGCCCGCGCGCTCGCCAATGCCGGGCTGACCTCCGCCGATGTGGACGCCGTCGAGGCCCACGGCACCGGGACGACGCTCGGGGACCCGATCGAGGCCGGCGCGCTGCTCGCGACCTACGGCGCCGAGCGCGACGGCCGCGGCCCGCTGCGCCTGGGCTCGGTCAAGTCGAACCTGGGTCACACCCAGGCCGCCGCCGGGGTCGCCGGGGTGATCAAGATGGTGCTGGCGCTGCAGCACGAGCGGTTGCCGAGGACCCTCCACGCCGAGGACCCGAGCCCCCACGTCGACTGGTCCTCGGGGGCGGTCGAGCTGCTGACCGAGCCGCGCGAATGGAAGCGCAGCGAACGCCCCCGCCGCGCCGGGATCTCCTCGTTCAGCATGTCGGGCACAAACGCCCACCTGATCCTCGAGGAAGCCTGCGGTCCGGAGCCGGCCGGCCCGACCGAGTCGGATCGGCCGGAGCCCGCATCGATCTCGGGTGTCCTCGCCCTGCCCCTGTCGGCCAAGAGCGAGCCCGCCCTGAGGGAGATGGCCGCCGATCTGGCCATGCACCTGCGCGATCGCCCCGACATCGACCTCGCCGACGTCTGCTTCTCGCTCGCCACGCGCCGCCCCCTCTTCGCCCACCGCGCGGTGGTCGCCGGTACGAGTTGCGAGGAGGTGCTCGACGGGCTCGATGCGCTGGCGCGGGGGGAGGCGGCCGAGGGCCTCTTCAGCGGCCGCGCCCGTCCCGGCGAGCTCGCCTTCCTGTTCGCCGGCCAGGGTTCCAAGTGGGCCGGCGTGGGCGCGGAGCTGTTCGACTCGGCACCGGTCTTCGCCGCGGCGATGCGGTCGTGCGAGGAGGCGCTCTCGCCGTACCTGGACTGGTCGATCGAGGAGGTCCTGCACGGGGCCGACGACGCACCGCCGATCGAACGGGTCGACATCCTCCAGCCGACGCTCTTCGCCCTGCTGGTCTCGCTGGCGGCGCTCTGGCGCTCGTTCGGGGTGGAGCCGACGGTCGTCGTCGGTCACTCCCAGGGGGAGATCGCCGCCGCCCACGTCGCCGGCGGGCTCTCGCTGGCGGATGCGGCCAGAATCGTCGCCGTGCGCAGCCGGGCGCTGGCCGAGCTGGTGGGAAAGGGGGCGATGGCTGCGGTTTCGATCGGGGCCGAGAGGGCCGAAGAGCTGCTGGCCGCGTGGCCCGGCCGCATGTCGCTGGCGGCGATCAACGGCCCCCGGTCGGTCATCGTCTCCGGCGAGTTCGAGCCGATGTCGGAGCTGCTGGAGAGCTGCGAGCGCGACGGGGTGCGGGCTCGCGAGATCGTCGCCGGCGGCGCCGGCCACTCGCCCCAGATCGAGGCGCTGCGGGAGCGGCTGCTGGAAGGCTTCGCCCCGATCGAGCCGCGCGGCGGCACGATCCCCTTCCGTTCGACCGTGACAGGGACGCTGCTCGACACCACCGGGCTGGACGCGGAGTACTGGTACCGGAACCTCCGGCAGACGGTCCGCCTCGAGCCGGTCGTGAGGGGCCTGCTGGAGGATGGCTGCCGCACGCTGGTCGAGGTCAGCCCGCACCCCACGCTCAACGTCAACCTGCAGGAAGCGATCGAGGCGAGCGGGGACCCCGGGGCGGTCTCCGTCGTCGGCTCGCTGCGCCGCGGCGGGCCGGACTCGCGGCGCTTCGTCGAATCTCTCGCCGGCGCCTACATCGCCGGCGCCGACGTCGCCTGGGAGCGGCTCCATCCCGGCGCGTCCGAGGTGCCGCTGCCGACCTACCCCTTCCAGCGGGAACGGTACTGGCTGGAGCCGGGGCCCGACCCGGGCGACCCGACGTCCCTCGGGCAACTCGATGCCGAGCACGCCCTGCTCGGCGCCGCGGTCGAGATCCCGGGGGAGGGCGTGGTGATGACCGGGAGGCTGTCGCTGCGCGAGTCGTCGTGGCTGGGGGACCACGCGGTGATGGAGACGCCGCTGCTGCCCGGCACCGCCTTCGTCGAGGTCGCCTGCCATGCGGCGCGGTTCGTCGGGCTGGCGCTCGAGGAGCTGGTGCTCGAGGAACCGATGCTCCTGGACGCCGAGCGGTCGCAAGCGCTCCAGGTCGTCGTGCGACCCGGGGGCGAGGACGGCGCGGGCGCCGGCTCGCTGACCATCTCATCGCGACCCCAGGGCAGCGAGGAGGACGGTGCGGACGGGTGGACACGCCATGCCACCGGCACCCTCGGCCCCGAGCCCGCGACGCCGCCGGCGTCGCTGGGATCCTGGCCGCCCGACGGCGCCGAGCCGATCGACGTCGAGGATCTCTATCCGCGCCTGGGGGAGCTCGGCGTCGATTACGGACCCGCCTTCCAGGGGCTCAGGGCCGCCTGGCGCCGCGACGGAGAGGTCTTCGTCGAGGCCGAGCTGACCGAGGCCCAACGCGAGGAAGCCGGCGCCTTCGGCATCCACCCGGCGCTCCTCGACTCGGCGTTGCACGGCGCTTTCGTGGCATCCGGCGCGGAGCTGCCCGAGCCGTCGCTGCCCTTCGCCTGGAGCGGCGTGCGGCTCCAGGCCGACGGCGCCGAATCGCTGCGCGCGGCGATCGCTCTGCGGGAGGACGGCGCCCTCTCCCTCCAGGCCTTCGACCCGGCCGGCGCACTCGTGGTCGGCATCGAGTCGCTGGTCGCGCGCCCCGTCGACCTCGCACAGCTGCGGGCCCGCGCCGGCGCCGAGCGCTCTCTGTTCACGCTGGGGCACGTCCCCATGGCGTTGCCGGAGCCCGGCCACGCCAGCACCTCGATGGCCGTGCTCGGCGACCTTCCCCTCGACGGGCTCGCGGCGGTGCGCCACCCCGACCTGGGCTCGCTGCTGGCGGAGGTCGAGGCGGGCGGAGAGACCCCCGACCTGATCCTGATCGCCGCCCCGCTCCCCGGATCGGCGGGGGACGAGGCCGGGGCAGCCGAGGAGTCCGCCGTCGTGCTGCTGGGACAGCTGCAGGCTCTGCTCGCGTCCGAGTCGCTGGCTGAGACCAGCTTGGCGGTCGTCACCGAGAACGCCGTCAGGGCGGTGGCGGGGGAGACCGCCGACCCGCGCCTCGCCACGGCCCTCGGCCTGCTGCGCTCGGCTTCCAGCGAGCACCCCGGCCGCTTCGCCGCCCTCGACCTCGACGGCGCAGATGCGTCGATCGCGGCCGTCCCCGCCGCGCTCGCGAGCGGGGAGCCGGAAGTCGTCCTGCGCGCCGGACAGGCGCTGGCGCCGCGGGTGCAGAAATGGACCCCGGGCGAGGGGGAGGCGCGCCCCTTGGACCCGACGCGGGTCGCCCTCGTCACCGGCGCCACCGGCAGCCTCGGCGCCCTGGTCTCCCGCCACCTGGTGGAGAGTCACGGCATCCGCCGCCTGCTGCTCACCTCCCGTCACGGCCTCGAGGCCCCCGGGGCGGCCGAGCTGGTCGCAGAGCTCGAGGGGCTGGGCGCCGCGGTCACGCTCGCCGCCTGCGACACGGCAGATCCCGGGCAGCTCGCCGACCTTCTGGAGGGGGTCGAGCTCGGCGCCGTGTTCCACGCCGCCGGCGCGATCGAGGACGCGCTGGTCCCGAACATGGACGCCGAGGCCCTGAGGCGTGTGTTCGCCCCCAAGGCGAGGGGCGCCTGGGCGCTGCACGAGCTCACCAGGTCCGCCGACCTCACCCACTTCGTTCTCTTCAGCTCGCTCGCCGGAGTCTTCGGGGCCGCCGGGCAGGGCAACTATGCCGCCGCCAACTCGTTCCTCGACTCCCTCGCCCGCAAGCGCTCGGACGAAGGGCTGGCCGCCACGTCGATCGCCTGGGGGCTCTGGCAGGAGGGAACCGGTTCACAGCTCGGCGAGGCCGACCTTGCCCGCATCGGGCGCCAGGGTCTCGCCCCGATCTCCACCGCCGACGGCCTCGCCCTCTTCGATGCAGCCCTCGCCGACCCGGAGAGCTTCGTGATCGCGACCCCGGTGGACCTCGCCCGCCTGCGCGCGCTGGCCTCCGCCGATCTCCTGCCGTCGCTGCTGCGCGGCATCGTCCGTGCCCCGCGTCGCGTCGCGGCCGGTCCCCGCGGCGACCTCGCCGCTCGCCTTGCGTCGGTCCCCGAGGACGAGCGGCCGGCGGTGGTGCTGGCCCTGGTGCGAGAGCAGGTCGCCGCCGTCCTGGGGCACTCGTCGTCCGAGGCGATCGACCCCGGCCGCGGCTTCAAGGAGATGGGCTTCGACTCGCTCGGCGCCGTCGAGCTGCGCAACCTGCTGGCCGCCAGGACCGGTCTGAGTCTCCCGGTGACGACGATCTTCGACCATCCGGATCCAGCCTCCCTTGCGCGGTACCTCCTGGACCAGGTCGCTGCGATGCGCGGGTCCGGCCCCGACGCCGCGGCGGGGGGGAACGGCTCGGTGCCCGCGGGCGCCGCGGACACGGCATTTCAGTCCTACCTGCAGATTGCCCGCGACCGGGAGATGGCGGCCGAGCTGCTGACTCTTCTGGCGTCGGCGGCGAGGTTCCGCCCGCGCTTCAGCGTCCCGCTCGCGGCGGCACAGGCGCCCAGGCCGAGGTTGCTGGCGGAGGGCGGGGACGCGCCGAGCATCATCTGCGTCTGTTCGGTCACGCCGCTGTCCGGGCCGCACGAGTACGCCACGATCGCGAGCCACTTCGACGGGCGGCGCTCGGTCTTCGCCCTGCCGCACAGCGGCTATCTGGGGGGCGAGCCGCTGCCGTCCTCGTTCGAGGTCGCGGTCGAGACGCAGGTCGCGTCGGTCGTCGATCTGGTGGGCGATCGGGACTTCGTGCTTCTGGGGCACTCGTCCGGCGGAGCCTTCGCCTACGCCATCGCGAACCGGCTGGAAGGGCGCGGGCTCACACCGAGCTCGCTCGTCCTGCTGGACACCTATGAGCCGGGGGAGCTGGTCGACGGGACGACTCGCAAGCTCCTGTCCTACGCGTTGTTCTCCTCTGACCGCTTCTCCCTGGAGGTCGGCGACACCCGGCTGACCGCGGCCGGCGCCTACCTGTCGATGCTGCCGGAGTGCGACCGTTTCGAGGCCAAGGTGAGCACCCTGCTGGGAAGAGCGGTCGAACCCGCGGTGAGCGCGACGGGGGACTTCGACGGACGGGCGAACTGGAGCCGCTTCGATCAGGCGGTCGACCTGCAGGGAGACCACCTGGGGATCATGCACGAGCACGCGGCCTCGACCGCGGGCGCGGTCGGGCGCTGGCTGGAGACGGGGTCCGCTTGATCCGCCGCCGGGGCCTTTGGCCACTACTGCCGGGACGCGGAAAATGAGGCCCGTGCCGAAGACCGAGGAATTCGATGTGGTGATCGTCGGCGCCAGTCTCGCGGGCTGTGCGACGGCGATCCTGTTGGGCCGGCGGGGTTTCAGCGTCGCGCTGGTCGACAAGCACGGCGACGAGAATGCGTTCAAGCGCCTCTGCGGTCACTACATCCAGGCGAGCGCCACCCCGACCATCGAACGACTCGGCCTGGCCGAGTCGCTGGAAGCCGCCGGGGGGGTGAGGAACGGCATCGACATCTCGACGAGGTGGGGAGTGATTGCTTCGCAGACGCCACCCTCGGAACGCACGCGTGGCTTCAGCCTGCGCCGGAAGAAGCTCGATCCGTTGGTCCGGCGCGCCGCGGCCGATCTGCCGACCGTCGACTATCGCCCGCGTTTCAAGGCCGTCGGCCTGGAAGATCGCGAACCCACGTCGGCCACCGTGGAGTTCGAGGATCCCGACGGGGTCCGGCTGCGTCTGAGGGGCCGCCTCGTGGTCGGCGCCGACGGCCGAAGCTCGGCGGTCGCGCGGCTAGCCGGCCTGAGGGAGAAGCGCGCCCAGAACAAGCGCTTCTGCTACGCGACGTATTTCACCGGCGTCGGCTTGACCGCCGCCGACCAGAGCAGGATGTGGATGCGCGATCCCGATCTGGTGACCGCCACACCGCAGGACGACGGCCTGACCGTCCTGGCCGTTTTCGTCCACCGGCGAGAGCTGTGGCGCTTCGAGCAGGAGCTCCGCGGTGCGCTGATGTCCACTCTCCAGGGCCTGCCTGGCTTGGACCTCACGCACGCGGAGCAGGTGGACGAGATCCTCGGGTACAAGAACTACGACCTGATCTCCCGCGCCCCGATCTCCGGGTCGAACGTCGCCCTGGTCGGGGATGCGGCGCTGTCATCCGATCCGGCGATGGCGGTGGGGTGCGGTTGGGCGCTCCAGTCTGCGGGCTGGCTCGTTGACTCGGTTGCCGTTGGCCTGGAAGGGAGCGAGGGCCTGCGTGCGGGCCTGGGGCGCTATCGACGACGACATCGCGGAAGCCTCGGAGGCCACCACTTCGCGAACTCCATCGGCGCGAAAGCCCGCCCATTCGACCCCTTCCGGCGATTGTTGTTCTCCGCCGCCGCATCCGACGCCGTCATCGCGCAACGGTTGAGCGACTTCGGCGAGCGAGCGATCAAGCCCCATGAGGTGCTCTCTCCGGTGGTCGTCGGTCGGGCAGCCAAGCACCTGGTCGGTTTCCGGTCGGAGGGGTCTAGAAGTGAGATGGCAGCCCGGTGAAGCTGCACCTCAGAAAATGGCCCTCCGGGAAGTCCGAGCAGGCGATCGTGTGCGTGCACGGACTCGGCCAGCACGGGGGCGTATTCGAACCGCTCGGGCGCGAGCTCGCCGGCGCCGGCCTGGGGGCGGTGGCGGTCGACCTGAGAGGGCACGGCATGTCCGAGAGATCCCCGCCCTGGGACGTGCGGACGCATGTCATGGATCTGGCCGAGACGTTCCAGCACCATGGTATCCGGCCCACTGCCTTGATCGCGCACAGTTTCGGCGCCCGGGTTTCACTGGACTTCGCGGCGAAGAACCCAGACTCCGCCCGGCGGTTGGCTCTGCTCGAGCCCGGGGTGCAGGCTGACCCGGCGACTGCCCTGGCCAGGGCGGAAATCGAACGACTCGATTGGACCTTCAAAGGCCCGGATGCGGCGTTCAGGGCACTCGTGGGAATCGGTGCGCCGGAGCACGCTCACGCCGCGATGCGGCGTTACGTAGAGGATGACCTGGTGCGCGCCGATGACGGCCAGTACAGGTTCAGTCATTCGCCGGCCGCGGCGGTCGTCGCCTGGAGCGAGATGTGCGCTCCGCTTGCGCGTCCCGAGGGTGTCGAGATGCTGGTCGTCCGTGCCGCAAACTCGACCACGCTCCGCAGCTCACCCGACGCGGACTGGCTCGCCGCCGTCGCAACGCTCATCGACGTCCCGCACGGTCACAACGTGCTCTGGGAATCTCCCCAGGAGACCGCAGCCGCGGTCAAGCAGTTCCTGTTGACCGCATAGCGTCGAGGCCGTCGACGCATCTGCCGGATGGACCGTCCGGCGATCACGACCGCGGCGATTTCTCTCGCCGTCGGCGGCGCTGAATCCAGCGGCTGCACCAAAAAGTTGTCAGCTGCCGGTTCGAACGGGAAGAATGCCGTGGGTATCGACGACCGGCCCGGGAGGGGCCTTCGGATGTCACAACGCCTGGCAGATTTCGCCATCACACACCCGCGACGCCTCGGTCTCATCGCCGTCCTGGCGTTTCTGGCCGTCGCCGCGGTCGGTGGCGGTGTGCCCGGCAGCTTCGACGTCCCGAGGGATATGGCCGACCCCGGCTCCGAATCGGCCCATGCCCGGGACGAGCTGCAGGCGGCAACCGGGCAAACGCCTGAACCGGTGATAGTCGCGCTGGTCGACGGCGGGCCGCGGAGCTCCAGGGTCGCCGGTGTGGCGAAGCGGCTCGAAGACACGCCGGGAGTCGGCCTGGTGGTCTTTCCGATTCCCAAGACGCCGCTTGTCTCCAACAACGGGCAGCGGAGCCTGGTGGGAGCCGTGGTCCGTAACACGGCCTCGGAAACGAAGGTCGGAGAACGGGTCCAGAGAGAGTTCGCCGCTGACGACGGCGTCGAACTGGGCGGCAACGCGATCACCCGCATCCAGGCCCTCGAACAAGCGACCCGAGATCTCCGGATGGCCGAGTTGATCGCCTTCCCCCTCGTGGCGATACTGACCCTGCTGTTCTTCCGCGGCGTGGCGGCGCTATTGCCGCTGGCGGTCGGGGCGACCGCCGTGCTGGGATCGTTCGCGATCCTGCGTGGGGTCAACGAGGCTCTGCCCCTTTCGGCCTTCGCACTGAACCTGGTGGTCGGCACGGGGCTCGGGCTGGCCGTCGACTACAGCCTGCTCTCGGTTTCCAGGTTCCGTGAGGAGATCGGCAGCGGTGCCGACCCGCCGGCGGCGCTCCGGGCGACGCTTCGCTCCGCCGGACACACCATCTTCTTCAGTGCCGTCACCGTGGCGGCGGCGCTCGCCTGCCTATGCGTATTTCCCCAGCGCTATCTGGTCTCGATTGGCATCGGTGGCGCGATCGCCGCACTGGTCGCCGCCGCGGCCACCTTCCTCGTGCTGCCGCCGCTGCTGATCCTGCTGGCGCCGCGACTCGGCAAAGTGACGCCGAAGCCGGTGGGCGAGGGGCGCTGGTATGCGCTGGCGCGCAGGGTAATTCGAAGGCCGGTCCTGGTGGCGGTCGGTGCATCGATGCTGATGCTCTTCCTCGCCACGCCGGTTCTGGGGTTCAAGTGGACCGGCCTCGACGCCACGTCACTGCCCAGCAACCTGAGCTCGCGAACGGTCTTCGAGGGAGTGCAGCGGGAATTCCCGAGGACGCAGGCGAGCCCCATTGTCGTGGCCGTCGACGCACCGAGGCACGAGAGGGCGCGAGTCATGGACTATCGCGGCCGCCTGGAAAGGGTCGATGGTGTCAAGGACGTGGGCGTTCCCGTCTACCTGAAGGACGATGTATGGCGCCTCGAAGTCGTTGCACCGGGCGCACCGAGCTCGGACCAGGTGCAGAGTACGATCGGCAGGCTGCGCGACGTCGAAGCGCCATTCGCGGCGCTGGTGGGAGGCGCGGCCGCGGAAACCAGGGATTCCCGTGCGGCGGTGAGCCATACCGCCGGTCTCGCGCTCGCCCTCCTGGTGATCCTGACGTGCACCGCCCTATGGCTGATGACCGGCTCGGTGCTTCTGCCGGTGAAGGCCCTGATCATGAACTTCCTCACCCTGGCGGCGGCGACGGGACTCATCGTCTTCGTCTTCCAGGAAGGCCACGGTGCCGGTCTTCTCGGCGGGACGACCCAGGGCGGCGTGGAGCAGACCAACTACCTCGTCATGGTGGCGCTCGTCTTCGGTCTCTCGACCGACTACGGCATCTTCCTGCTGTCCAGGATCAAGGAGGCCCATGACGATGGGGCGTCCAACGAGGAGGCGATCGCCCGGGGACTCGAGTCCACGGGCTCGGTGGTCAGCGCCGCAGCCGTTCTCATAGCCGTCGTCTTTTTCGCCTTCGTCACCTCCGGAATCGTCGTTCTCAAGGAGGTCGGCCTCGGCACCGGGGTGGCCGTACTGCTGGATGCGTTCGTCGTCCGCGCCCTCCTCGTCCCCTCCCTGATGATGATTCTCGGGCGTGCCAACTGGTGGTCGCCACGGCCGTTGCGCAGGCTCCACGGGAGACTCGGGCCGTTGCTGGGAGCCGTGCCGGTGAAGTCGAGGCCCGCGGAGGCGAGTTGAGCTCATGCCGGCGAAGCTCCTGCGAGATGAGGGAAAGCGCCCCCGCCGTGTTCGCCGCGTGAACCGGCGCCGCGCGATCCTGGCAGCGCTTTCGGCGTGGGCGGCCCTCCTGCTGGCGGGCGGACCGCTCAGCGGCCCGGCCGGCGCCGTGACGCTCCCGGATCACCGCGCTTATGAGCTGGTGACCCGCTTCGAAGAGGAAGGGGACGAAGCCGACCTCAACGCCGTCCAGAGCGGCTACGGCTACACCTCGCGCGACGGCAACGCCCTCGAGTGGCAGGCGTTGGGTGGCTGCTGTGACGCCGGCTCCGCATCCCTGGAGACCTATAAGTCCTACCGCACCGCCGACGGCTGGCAGACGCAAGCGGTGTCGCCTGCCTCCAGGCTGGCCGAAGAGGGCAGGCTCGGCCTGTTTTCGGGCGAAGAAACGCAGCCCGAGTTCTGGACCCCCGACATGCAGCGGTTCGTCTTTGCGGTGCCGAAAGCCTACGAACCGGATGTGAACAGCCAGTTGGACCTCTACCTGCGCGAACCCGACGGTGAAATGTCGCTGCTGTCGCTGGGGCCGCTCTCGACCGGGGAAGAGCTCCACGGATCGGTGTTCGGAGGGGCGACCCCCGACGCAGACCACGTCGTGTTCAGCAGCCCCGAAGCGCTGACCGCCGATGCCACCGGCCTCGGCCCCGAAGGCCAGTACCTCTACCTCCGCGACCTCGTCAAGGGGACCACCGTCCTGGTGGACGTCGACGACAGCGGGGCGCTGCTCGGGGTCGAAGGCGCGTCCCTGGGTGCCGCCGGCTATCTCAGAGGCAGCTCGCAGCCGGCGAACAGGTACGGCACCGGAACCAACGCGATCTCGAACGACGGCTCGAAGGCGTTCTTCCAGGTGCCGCCGTCCGGATCGTCTTCGATCCGGCTCGACGCCGGGGGGTCCCATCTCTACATGCGCGACTTCACCGAAGCGACGACCACCGCGCTCGATGACCCCGGCGCCGCCGGCTGGGCCCGCTACGAGGGCGCCGACGAAGCCGGCTCGCTCGTCTTCTTCACCAGCAACGAGGGCCTCGACGGGGCGCCCGCGGTGCCCGAGCTCTACGTCTTCAACACCACCGGAGCCGTGATCGGGTCGGTGCCGAGCATGTCGTCGATCCCGATCTCGCTCGGCAGCGCCGGCGTCGCCCCGGTGCCGGCCGGCCCGGTCGACGGCATCTCCGCGATCGCCAACGACGGTTCGCGGGCCTGGTTCGTCGCCGAGGACATTCTCGCCGCCAACCGGAACCCGGCCGGGGCGGAAGCGGCCGAAGGCGAGCCGAACCTCTACATGTTCGACACGCAGACTGGCGCGACCACCTACGTCGCGACGCTCAGCCCGGCCGACGTCGGCACTTGTCAGCCGAGCTGCGCCGGAGGCCGGCCGGCCGGCCTGCTCGGCGAGCCGGACCTCTCGCGACGCGCGTTCCCCACGCCGGACGGCAAGGCGCTGGTTTTCGAATCGGCCGCCGACCTGACCGGCAAAAACGACGTCGTGCAGACGAAGCTGACCGCGCCCGCAATTGCCCGTGAACACACCATCCACGTGGAAAGCACCGTGGGTCTGGGGGTGAACGAGTGGATACTGGTGGGCAGCGGCGCTGCTGCCGAGCGGGAGCAGATCGAGTCGATCGACAGTCCGACCGAACTGACGATCAGCGGTCGGCGGGGCATCGGCAGCGAACTCGCCGCGGGCGAACCGGTGGTACAGCTCAACGGCGAGGTGTACCGCTTTCTCGCCGGTGGCTCGCTGCTCTGCCTCTCCTGCGCGGGAGCCGGGACCGTCCCGACCGGCTCGGCCACGCTCGGCATCGCCGCGGGCGGGACCTACGGACCTCCCGGCCAGAACGTGCCGATGAACGAAGACGCGACGCAGGTCTTCTTCCAGTCGCCGAGCCCGCTGGTGCCGGAAGCGCAGCCCGCGCGTCCCGGTCACGAATCGGAATCGCTGAACGTCTACGAGTGGGAGGATGGCCACGTCCACCTGATCTCGGACGGCACGCAGTCCGAATCGACTCTCGACGGCACCACGCCGAGCGGCGAAGACGTCTTCTTCTCGACCCGCTCGCAACTGACGAGCGGCAGGAGCGGGAACTGGATCAACGTCTACGACGCGCGGGTGGACGGGGGCTTTCCCGAACCGGCTCCCGAACCGCCTCCCTGTGTCGGCCGGGCCTGCCGTGGCCCTGGCGAGGCGACACCGCTCTTCGAAGTGCCGGCGACCAGCCTCGGGGAGACCGAAGAAGGGCCGGCGACGGGTGGTGGCAGCTTCGCGGTCCACCGGCTGCGCGCGGCCCAGCGGCGGCGGCTGGCGCGCACCGGGCGGCTCACGCTCAGGGTCACGACGACCGCCCCCGGCAGGCTCGTCGCGACCATGCGCGCGAGGCTCAGGCGGAGGAGCAGGCGGGTCGCCCGCGCCACGGCGAAGCTCGCCGAGGCCGGCACCGCCCGGCTGCACCTGGTGCTGAGCCGCGCCGCGCGGAGGCGCCTGGTGGCACGGCGATCTCTCGGGCTGCGGCTGGGCGTCGCCTTCAGCGCCGGCGGCAGGGTGGCGAGGGCGAGGCTGAGGCTGCGCGTGCCCCGTGGGACGAAGGGTCTCAGGCACAGGAGAAGCGCCAGGCACAGGAGAAGGGCCAGGCATGGCTGAGCGTGGCAAGGGACCGGCCCGGGCCGGCGCGCTGGTTGCCTGCCTGCTCCTGCTGCTCCTGGCGGCTCCCGCGGCGCGGGCGGCGGAATTCGGCATCGGCTCGTTCACGACCACGGCCTCGACGACGCAGGCCGGCGCGCACGCGGACTTCTCGACTCTGTTTGCGCTCAGCACCGACGCGCTCGGCAATCCGGTCGGCTCGATGAAGGGCATGCGGATCGAGCTGCCCGCAGGCCTGGTCGGCAACCCGGAAGCGGTCGAAAAGTGCTCCTTCCAGACCCTCGAGACAGAAGGCTGCCCGGCCGCCACGCAGATCGGCACCTTCGAACTCTCGACCAACGGCGGCTGTCCCGGCTACGCGACGCCGCTCACCGCGACTGCGGAAGTGGGCGCCACCGAACTCCAGGTCGAAAGCACCGAAGGCGTCTGCGCTGAAGAAAATGGGGAAACCACGATCGGCTCGGGGCCTTCTGCAGAGCAGGTGGTGGTCTCTCAAGCGCCGACGTCGCACAGCCTGAAGCTGGCGGCGCCGATCCAGCACGAACATGCGATCGGCGAAGCGGTGACCCACGTCGCTGAACCGTTCGAACTGCCGCTGCCGCTCTTCAACCTCGACCCGCTCCCGGGGCACGCCGCGACCTTCGGCACTGACATCGTCGGCATCACGGTCATCATCAAGGTCGACATCGGCACGCAGGGCAGCCTCGTGGCGACGCTGGAATACGCCTCGACCGAGCTGCCGCTGGCGGGCGGCGGGGTGTCTCTCTGGGGCGTCCCCGCGGACCCGAGTCACGATTCGCAGCGCTGCACTGGGGTGTCTGAATGCGGGGTGGCAGCCTCCGGGGCGGCGACGGCGTTCATGACCATGCCGACCGAATGCTCAGGTGGGCCGCTGACCACCGTGCTGACCCTCGAATCGTGGAAGGGGCAGGAAGATACGGGCAGGGCGACCGAGCCGGCGCCGACCGGGTGCAACCGGCTCTCGATCGAACCGTCGCTGCAGGTGAGGCCGGAAACCACCGAGGCCGACACACCGGCGGGCTACGAAATCGGGATCACGATGCCGCAGCGCCTCGAACCCTACGGGCTCGCGACCCCGCCGCTGAAGAACATCGCGGTGACACTGCCTGCCGGCACGTCGCTGTCTCCGGCCTTCGCCGACGGGCTCGGGACCTGCGCCGATGCGCAGCTCGCGGCGAGCGGCTGCCCGGATTCCTCGCGGATGGGCAGCGCCGAAATCGTCAGCCCGCTGCTCGGCGAACCGCTGAAGGGCTCGGTCTACTTCGGCACCCCGACCGCCGATGTGAAGTACCCGCTTCTCGTCCGGGTCAGCGGCGGCGGCGTGACGATCCAGTTCGCCGGCCGCGCCGTCCCCGACCCGCATACGGGGCAGGTCACCACGATCGTCGAAAACGCGCCCCGGCTGCCGTTCGGCAAGCTGCGGCTCAGCCTCTTCGGCGGCAGCACCGCACCGCTCGACAACCCGCAGGCCTGCGGGCCCGCGAACAGCTCGGCGGCGATCACGGCCTACGGCGGTGCGACCGCCGTGTCGACGCGCAGCTTCACCGTCGATGGGAGCTGCGGGACGCCATTCGATCCGGGCTTCGTCGCCGGTAGCAAGGTGCCGAAGGCCGCCGCCTACAGTCCGTTCGTCCTCGCCGTCTCCCGCGGCGACGGCGAACAGGAGCTCGGAAGCCTTTCGGCCACCCTTCCGCCCGGGCTGATCGGGCTGATGAGGTCGACGCGACTCTGCCCCGAACCACAGGCCGCGGCGGGCGAATGCGGCGCGGGCTCGGTGGTCGGCACGGCCACGGTGGCCGCCGGGGCCGGGTCGTCGCCGCTGTACGTATCGGGGCCGGCATACCTCACCGGCCCGTATCGGGGGGCGCCCTTCGGACTGGAGGTGGCGATCCATGCGGCGGCGGGGCCGATCGACCTGGGCAACCTGATCGTGCGGTCCCGCCTCTATGTCGAACCGGGCAGCCTGGCATTGAGAATCGTCACCGATGCGCTGCCGCGGATCGTCAACGGGATACCGCTCCGGCTCCGCACGGTGCGCATTTCGCTCGACAGGCCGAACTTCATGATGACTCCGAGCACCTGCAGCGCCCACGTGATCACCGGGACGGCGCGGTCGGCGACCGGCGCCCGTCATGAGCTCTCGACCCCCTTCGGCGTCGTGGGATGCAACGGCCTGCACTTCGCGCCCCGGGTGAGCGCTTTGACCGGAGCGCATGGAAGCCGGCGCGGGAAGGGCGCACGCCTGCGATTGCGCATAGACGCCGGTGGTGCGACGAGGCCGGCCATACGAACGGCCTCGATCACTCTGCCTCCGGCGCTGCGCCCCAGGCTGACCACGATCCAAGGCAGCTGCCCGCAGGACGAGGAGTCGCTCGAATCGCTCTGCCCGAGCACTTCGATCATAGGCAACGCGGTCGCCAGGACCCCCGTGCTTCCCGAGCCGCTGGTCGGCAATGCGTATCTCGTCGCCCACGGCGGCCGGCGCGAGCCGAGCCTCGTGCTGCTCCTTCACGGTGGCGGCATCACGGTGCCACTCGAAGGCGCACTCGCGATCTCCCGCAGCCATGTCATCAGGGCGGTGTTCGACGATCTGCCGGACATCCCGATCGACAGCCTGATGCTGAGCCTGCCCCGCGGCCCGCACTCGATGCTCGGTTCCGTCGGCCGTCTGTGCGGGAAGCGCCCGAGGCTCTCTTATGGGCTGACGGACCAGGCCGGCGCCTCGTACGAGTCCGTCGCACGCATCAAGGTAAGTGGGTGCCGGCGAAAGCGCGGGAGGCCCATGCGGCGAAATCATGCGCAACATCACCGGCGAAATCATGCGCAACATCACCGGCGAAATCATGCGCAACATCACCGGCGAAATCATGCGCAACATCACCGGCGAAATCCCGCGAGCGCCGCACCGCGCTTGATCGCCTCGTTCAAGCCAAACACGCCGGGCGCCAACGCCGCGATCAAGCTCGATCTGGCGGTCGGCTCGACCCCGTCGCCGCTCGTAGGCCTGGCGTTGCATCTGCCGCGCGAAATAGCGACCGGCCTCAACTCCCTCGGCCTCGCGACCTGCAATGCGTCACGGCTACGGGCACGCGGCCCGCGCGCCTGTCCACGAAACTCGCTGATCGGTCGCGGTCGGGGTGTCGTGAGGGTGCCGATTGGATCTGAACCAATCCGCGAGGACATCGCGATCCGCCTATTCATGGCTCCTGCCGTGAACCGCCAGACGAGGGTGCTGTTCTATGCTCAAGCTACGGACCCGGTCATCGCCCAGTTCGTGTTCGAGGGATCAATGTCAGGAGACACGGCGCCGTTCGGCACGTTGCTCGAAGCAGGTGTTCCGGAAATCGCAGGTCTGCCGGGGTCCCCGCCGGTGGGGCTGGTGAGGTTGAAGGTCGAACTCGGACCCAGAAGCCTTCGGTATACGAAAGAGGTGAACGGGAAAACGGTTACCTATGTGCCCGAAGGCTTCGTGGCGCCGTCGACGTGCCCGGCCGACGGATATCCGTTTGCCGCGACGTTCGACTTCGCCGGCGGCAGACGGAAGTCCGTGTCGACGCGAGCGTCATGCGCGCGATGAGGGCATGCGACCGAATGCAGAAGGTAGCCAAAAGCATATGCCTAGCCGTACCTAATAGTGGAAAGGCCGCGAGAATATGTGGAAGAGGATGAGGGTAATCGCCCGGTCAATCTGCGCCTCGGCGCTATCTGTTGCGATCGTCGCCGGGATGGCAGGCCAGGCAGAAGGGCGAAGGGCCCTTACTCTTAAGGAGGCTGCGGCCTTAAAGATCGTCAAGAACGATGAAAAGTCCCAGATCACCGTTGGGGTAGGCTCGGGCAAGGGCACGTTACGCGGGTCAGTGCATATGCGAGTGCATGTGGTCGACGGGTCGAAGCTTTCGGCTCGGTTTGTCAGCAAGAGCAGAGGAGGTGCTCTATATGGCACCGGAAGGGCGAGATACTACGTATCGGGAAGCATTCTTCGCTTCTTTGGCGCAGTCAAGATAACCGGGGGAACGCGCAGATATTCGCGCGCGCGCGGTCGTGGGATTGAGATCGAAGGTGTCATGAATCGCCGCAGGGAAAGAATGAGGATGACACTGAATGGCCGGTTCTCGTTCTGACGCGGTTATCGGCTGTGTCTGAGTGGCTCAGCCGCCGATCGGCTCACGCGGCTTCTGCGGGCACAGTTCGAACAGCTGCCTGACTTCGGGGTCGGCCTCACCGAAATCTGCAAGGTGTTTCACGGCTCCGACCAGGAGGTCGGACTGGCGAGTTCGACCTTGCCGGCCTGGTGGCCCGGATCGCCGCGGTGGAACCGCCAATCTCGCATTCAGCGGCAAGAACGCCGCGCGCGGCTCGAGGGCCTGTGTCAAACTCCATCGGCGCAGCCGTAGTCAAGTTGGCGCCTTCGCGTAACACTGCTTTGTTAGCTCTCACTCGTCCGGCCGCCGCCGCAGCGGCAGATGATCGAGATCGATTGGCTGCGAGCATGTCTGGCAGCGGCCGGTCCAACACTTGAAGACGGGCTGAAGCATGAGCGCCGCCTGTGGGAACGTCAGGCCGGCCGCGGGTGAAAATCGCGCAGCCGCTCCAGGGTCAGGAAGCCGTGCGCGGCGGTGACCAGGGCGGTGTGGTGGTACCACCCGAGCCAGCTGCGCCCCTCGTAGTGGTCGAGGCCGAGCTCGCCCTTGAGCTGGCGATAGTCGAGCTCGATCTTCCAGCGCAGCCTGGCGAGGCGCGCGAGGCGCTCGGGCTCGACGTCGGCGGGCAGGTTGGAGAGCCAGTAGTCGGTCGGCTCCTCTGAGCCCTCGGGCCACTCGGCTATCAGCCACTCCTCGTGCGGCGGCTCGGAGACATAGCCCTTGTGCCAGAGATTCCCGGCGCGCACGCGCAGGAAGGCAAAGCGCGAGGTCATCGGCTCGCCGTCGGGGCCGTCGCGGAAGGCGAGCTCCTGCCAGTCGCCGGGGCTCAGGCCGGCGATCAGCTCCGCGATCGTCACCGGCTCACGGTCGGGGCGGAGCCTCCTCGGCGGACAGCCCCCGACGCGCTTGGGCGCCGGGACCGCGAAGGCGGTCTGGGGCTCAAAGACGGTCGTCTCGGCGGAGGCGGAGAACACGTACTCGGTCCCGTTAGCGTGCAGGCTCCTGCGCAGCTCGGTGTTGTCGCCGTAGGCGGCGTCTCCCAGCACCGGCGCCTTCGGCACCTTCCAGTCCGAGGCGCCCTCGACCAGCTCCCCGCCGAGGCAGGGCTTGGTTTTGAAGGTGACCTCCTCGGGGATCTTCGCCCGGCGCCGCCGCTCCTCATCTGAGCACCACTCCTCGGGGAGGTAGAGCGCCCAGCCCAGGGGAGCCGTCCCCTTGGCGCCGACCGCGTGCACCGAGACGCCGACCTGGCAGTTGCCGGTCTTGCCGAGCGTGCCCGAGTACTGGCGCTTGACGCCAGGCGAGTGCTTGCCCTGCTTGGGGAAGCCGGTGTCGTCGAGCACCCAGGCCTCGACCTCGATCTCCGGACAGACCCGCTCGGCCACCGCCCGGACCACGAGCGCGGGGTCCCAGGGGCTGTCGGTGAGGAACTGCTGCATCGACTGGTAGTCGGCCTCGCCGCCCAGCCGGGAGACCATCGGCTCCAGCGACTTGCGCTTGCCGTCTTCCAGAAGGCCCCGCAGGTAGAGGCCGCCGTTGGTCATCTGCCTCGGCCGGTTCGTCGCCTCGGCGAGCACTTCATGCCCGAACTCCTCGAGCCGCTCCCTGACCGCCATCGGGGACTCCGCCCTCGTCGCCTCGATCACCGCCGTCATCTTCCTCCTCGCGTCGGAGTGGTTGGACGCGAGAAGGGTTCGGGGCGAGGGCGGGGAAACCTACCGCCGACCTAACAAAGCAGTGGTAAGGAGCTGTCTGTTCCTCGATGCGAGCTGCATCTGGGTCACCGCCACTTGATCGAGCAGCCGACCGGCTCGGTTTCGGCGGGGGCCGGCTCGGAGCCGGTGAGCACGGCCTCGAGCGCCGAGCGCAGCCAGGCCGCCCCCTGCGAGGGGTCGCGGTGGTCGGAGTCCGGGGCGCCGCGGTAGCGCAGGCGCAGCTCGGAGTCGAAGACGAAGAGGTCGGGCGTCGTCTTGGCGCCGTAGGCGCGGGCGACCCGCTGGCTCTCGTCGTGCAGGTAGGGCATTCCCCACTGCGCGCGGTCGTAGCTCTCGGCCATCGCCGCCGGCGAGTCGCTCGGGTAGCGCTCGGCGTCGTTGGAGTTGACGGCGAAGAAGGCGACGCCGCGCTCGCCGTACTCGCGCGCCGCCTCGGTCAGGCGGTCGTGCCAGCCGCGCGCGTAGGGACAGTGGTTGCAGGTCCAGATTACGACCGTGGCCCGCGCCTCGCCGGGGCCCGGCAGTGTCGTCCGGTTTCCCTCGGTGTCGGGCAGCGCCAGCTCCGGCGCGGCGTCGCCCAGCCCGATCCCTTCCGCGGTCATCCCTCTGCCTCCTTGGTCGATTTCGGAGTGACCAACGCTAGTGTCCTGACACTAGCGGGGCGCGCCCGCCGCGCTCACCCCGCGGCGCGCGCCAGCGCCGTGTCGAGCGCCGCCGAGATCAGCTCCGGCTGCTCGATCTGCGGGTAGTGGCCGGCGTCGGGCAGCTCGATCGCCTCGACCCCGGGGCGCAGCTCGCGCAGGCCGTCGAGCACGGCCGGGCGGGCGACCGGGTCGCGCAGGCCCCAGGCCAGGGTCAGCGCGCCGGGCCAGTCGCGCAGCGCCCCGTGCCAGCGCTCGGTGAAGCGTTCGCGCTCGCTCATGTAGTGGATCGTCCTCTGGACGATCCGCCTGTCGCTGTCGTGGCGGAGCAGCGACCACTGGTCGGCCGCCTCCTCGCGGCTCAGCGGGTGCTCGGGGGAGAAGATGCGGCCGAACTGGACGCGGAAGCCGCGCTCGCTGGTCAGGCGGGCGAAGAGCGGACCGAGCGGGCCGCGCAACAGGCGCTGGCCGACGGTCGGCTTCGCCAGGCGCAGCAGCATGCTGCCGTTGAACAGCAGCGCGCCGCTCATCGCGAAGCCGAGCTCGCCGCGCAGGTCGCGCGCCATCAGCTCGGTCGCCACCGAGGTGCCCATGTCGTGGCCGACGACGAAGACCCGCTCCGCCGCCGCCCGCCGCACGACCTCTTCCGCCGCGTCGGCCTGCCAGGCGAGCGTGTAGAGGTGGTCGAGGGGCTTTTCGGAGAGGCCGAAGCCGAGGCAGTCGAAGGCGACGCTCGCCTCGCCGGGCGGTCGCAGCTCGAGCAGCGCCCGCCAGTCGTAGGAGCTCGAGGGGAAGCCGTGCAGGTAGAGCAGCAGCGTCTCCTCGCCGCCGCCGCGCCGGCGCACGAACAGCTTGCGGCCGAGGACCCCCTCGATCGCTCCCTCGTCGCGCCAGCGCTGCGCCCGCTCGGTCAGCACGGGGCCAACCCTCCCACATCGGAGGAGCCGTCACAAAGTCGTAAGCAATCCGTCACAGCGGGGTAAGAACCGCCTCCTAGCATCGTCTGCGCAAGCGCAAAGTCTGCGACCAGTAAGCAACTTTCCCTAGGAGGGACCATGAAAGCCACCGCACGCCTGGCCGGCGTCGCCGTGCTCGCGTTCGCGCTCGCGGCGCTGTTTGCCGCGACCGCCGTCGCCTCGCCCGGCCACCAAAAGCCCCAGCACCCGTCGCACCCGCTACCCGAGGCGGTCTTCGTGCAGACGAACGACCCCGCGGGCAACTCGGTCGTCGCCTACGACCGCGCGTCCGACGGCAGCCTCAGCGAAGCCGGCGCCTACGCCACCGGCGGCCTCGGCGGCGCGCTCGAAGGAGCAGTCGTCGACCGCCTCGCCTCGCAGGGGGCGCTGACCCTCGACCGCGAGTCCGGCCTGCTCTACGCGGTCAACGCCGGCAGCGACACGGTCACCGTGTTCGCGGTTCGCGGCAACGGGCTGCAGCGGCGCCAGGTCGTGCGCTCGGGCGGCGACTTCCCGGTCAGCGTCGCCGTGCACGGCAAAGTCGTCTACGTGCTCAACGCGCGCGGCGGCGGCTCCGTGCAGGGCTACATCCGCTTCGGCACGAAGCTGTTCCCGATCCGCTCCTGGCGCCGCGACCTCGGCCTCGACCCGGAAGCGGCGCCGGAGTTCGTCAACACGCCGGGCCAGGTCGGGATCAGCCCGGACGGCCGCAAGCTCCTGGTCACGACCAAGGCCAACGGCCATGCCGTCGACGTCTTCGCGCTCAACCGCTTCGGCGGCATCCGCGGCGCGGCGACGGTCAACGAGCTGCCGGAAACGGTGCCATTCGCGTTCGCCTTCGACCCGCGCGGCCGCCTGGTGCTCACCGAGGCTGCCGGCAACGTCGCGACCTTCGACGTCAACGGCGACGGCACGCTCGGCGCGCTCGACCTGAAGGAAACCGGCGGCGCCGCGACCTGCTGGATCGTCGCCATCGGCTCGACGTTCTACGCGTCGAACACCGGCAGCGACACGCTGTCGGGCTACGACGTCGACGGGGGCGGCCTGCTGAGCGCCCTGGGCGACACCTCGACCGGCCCCGCGCCGATCGACGCCGCGGCCTCCGCGGACGGCCAGCACCTCTACGTCCAGACGGGCGCCGACGGCGGCGTCGACGAGTTCCGCGTCAACGGCGACGGCTCGCTGACCCAGATCGGCTCGATCCTCGTCCCCGGCAGCGCCGGCGGCGAGGGCATAGCCGCGTCCTGACCCACCCCTGACCGCCGACGGGCCGAAAAGTCGAGTCCGACTCGACTTTTCGGCCCGTCGGCCCGCTCAGGCGGGGGCGAGGTAGCCGTCGGGCTCCTCGACGACGGTGTTGGCCAGCTCGCCGATGCCCTCGATCTCGACCCGCACGGTCTCGCCGACGTGCAGCAGGTTGTCGCGCACCGGCTTGCGGCCGAGGCCGACGCCGGCGGGCGTGCCGGTGGCGATCGTGTCGCCGGGCTCGAGCGTGAACGCTTCCGAGAGGTGGGAGACCTGCTGGAAGCAGTCGAAGACCATCTCGCTCGTGCGCGCGTCCTGGCGCAGCTCCTCGCCGACGTGGCAGCGGATCGCCAGGTCCTGGGGGTCGCCGAGCTGCTCGCCGGTGACCAGCCACGGCCCGAGCGGCCCGTGCGTGTCGAACGACTTGCCGATCGTCATCGTCTGCGCTTTGCCCTGCCAGTCGCGGACGCTGACGTCGTTGGCGCAGGTGTAGCCGGCGATCACCTCGTGCGCGCGCTCCGCCGGGACGTGGCGGCAGCGCCTGCCGATCACCACCGCCAGCTCGGCCTCGTAGTCGAGGAAGGTCGAGACCTTCGGCATGTGGATCTCCGCTCCCGGGCCGACCACGCAGCTCACCTGCTTGTTGAAGAAGACGGGGACCTCGGGCGCCTCCATCCCCATCTCGGCGATGTGGTCGCGGTAGTTGAGGGCGATCGCCAGGTACTTGCGCGGCGCCGCCGGGGCGAGCAGCCGGACCCCGGCGAGCGGCACTCGCGGCGCGTCCGCGGCGAGCTTCGCCAGGCCGTCCTCCCCGAGCGCGCCGAGCGCCCGCGCCGGTTCCGGCGGCGCGTCGGCCGCGCCGAGGTCGGCGACCTCCTCGCCGTCGACCACCCCGAGCGCGGGGCCGCCCTCGGCTGCGAACCGGCAGAGCCTCATCGCGGCCGAACTCTCTCACAAGCCCGCGTCTGCGACGTTCTAATACGGTCGGTGGCGAAAGCGACGAAGCGGAGGTGACGGCATGGCAACGGATCGCGACGCCTATCGCGAGCAAAGCCGCGAGACCTGGGCCGAGATGGCGCCGGGTTGGGAGGCGCGGAACGAGTGGATGAACGAGGTCGCCGGTCGGGTGAACGAGTGGATCGTCGAGAAGGTCGATCCGCAGCCCGGGCAGACGGTGATCGACCTGGCCGCGGGACCCGGCGACCTCGGGTTCCGGGTGGCCGAACGGGTCGGCGACGGCGGGCGCGTGCTCTCGACCGACTTCTCGCCCGAGATGGTCGGCATCGCGCGGCGGCTCGGCGACGGCCGCGGGCTGACCAACGTCGATTACCGGGTGCTCGACGCGGAGGCGATGGACCTCGACGACGAAAGCGCCGACAGCGCCGTCTGCCGCTGGGGCTACATGCTGATGGCCGACCCGGCCGCGGCGCTGGCCGAGACCAAGCGCGTCCTGCACCGCGGCGGCCCGCTCGCCTTCGCGGTCTGGGCGGCGCCGGAGCGCAACCCCTGGGCGGCGCTGCCGGCGAAAGTGCTGGTTGAACGCGGGCACATGCCGCCGCCCGAGCCGGGAGCGCCTGGGATCTTCGCGATGGCCGACCCCGAGCGCATCCGCGGCCTGGTGACGCAGGCCGGCTTCGGCGACCCCGAGCTGGAGGAGATCCGCTTCGATTTCCGCTACGCCGACGCCGACGACCTCTGGGACGTGCTCGTCCGCCTCGCCGGCCCGCTGGCCCGCGTGGTCAAGGGGCTGCCGGAGGACGAGCTGCGGGCGACCCGCGCGGCGATCGAGGAGAGCCTCGCGCCCTTTCGCGCCGAGGACGGCTCCTACTCGGTCCCGGGCGTGTCCCTGGGGGCGCTCGTCAGCTGACCGGTCGGCTGGCGGCGCGGGGCGCCCGCAGCGGGCGGGCGGGGAAGTACGGATGCGATTCGGCTCCCGCGCGAGCATGATCGGAGCATGGGCAACGGCGCATCGGCATCGGGCGCTCGCCACGCGCTGCCGGCCGCGGACGCGGCCTGGCTGCACATGGACAGCCCGACCAACCCGATGGTCGTCAACAGCGTCGTCATCCTCGGCGAGACGCCGAGCCGGGAGGCGGTCGCCGAGGTGCTGGAACGGCGCCTCGTCGCCGAGTTCCCGCGCTTCCGCCAGCGGATCGCCGAGGCGCCGGGTCGCGCCCCGGCCTTCGAGGACGACCCTTCCTTCGATCTCGACAACCACCTCCGCCGCCTGACCCTGGAGGCGCCCGGCGATCGCGCCGCGCTGCAGGCGCTGGTCAGCGAGCTGGTCACGCCGCGGCTCGACCGCGGCGTGCCGCTCTGGCGCCTCTACCTGATCGAGGGCTTCGAAGGGGGCGCGGCGCTGCTCTGGCGGATCCACCACTGCATCGCCGACGGGATCGCCCTCTCCCGGGTGATGCTCTCGATCACCGACGGCGGCGAGCCGGGCGAGCCGCCCGCGCCGCCGCCACCGGCGAAGAGCGCCCTGCGCCGCCTGGCCGACGTCCCGCTCGGCGCCCTCTCGGCCGCCCGCGGCCTCGGCGCGACGGCCGTCCACGAGGGCATGGAGTCGCTCGCCCACCCCGACCACGTGCGCGAGCTGGCGGGGACCGCCCTGCGTGACGTCTCGACGGCGGCGCAGCTGCTCGCCGGGCCGGCGGACGCGCCGAGCGCCCTGCGGGGTCCCCTCGCAGGCGCCCGCCGGGTCGCCTGGTCGGAGCCGTTCCCGCTCGACCGGATCAGGGACGTGGCGCACCGGCGCCGGGTCACGATCAACGACCTGCTGGTCGGCGCCCTGGCCGGCGCGGTGCACGAGCTGCTCGCCGACGACGACGAGTCGCCCGAGGAGATCCACGCGATGATTCCCTTCAACCTGCGCCCGCTCGACCAGCCGGTTCCCGCAGACCTCGGCAACGACTTCGCGCTGATCCTGCTCGAGCTGCCGGTAGGGAAGCTCGCGCCCGCCGAGCGGCTGCGCGAGGTGAGCAGCCGCATGGACCGGATCAAGAGCACCCACGAGGCGCCGATCGCCTACGGGATCCTCAGCGCGATCGGGCTGACGCCTCCCTGGGTGGAGGAGCGCCTGATCGGCTTCTTCACCGACAAGGCGAGCATGGTCATCACCAACGTGCCCGGCCCGCGCAGCCGGCTCCGCTTCGCCGGCGCCCCGATGACCGGCGTCCTCGTCTGGGCCCCCTGCTCGGGCAGCCTCGGGATGACGGTGAGCATCTTCAGCTACGACGGCGAGGTGACGGTCGGCTTCATGACCGACACCGCCCTGATCCCGGACCCCGCCCGCCTCGCCCGCGCCTACGAGGAGGAGCTGCACGGGCTCGTGCCCGATTAGCGAACCGTACTGTTCTTGCCTGTCACGCAACCGTACGGTTAGCATTGTCGGCGATGTTGGAGAGTGGGGAGACGGAAGTGGCCGATCGGGTCACACAGCGCGAATCCACGCGGTCCGTCAGCGCGACTGCGTGGTCCGATGAGCGGGACCCCCAGCCGTTCGATCCGTATGCGGACTCGCCGGCCGAGGGCATCCTCTGGTTCGACGTCGAGGGGTCGGCCGACCCGGCTGCGGTGCTCGACCTGCTCGAACCGTTCTGCGATGGCTTGCAGCGGGAGATGCTCGACGACCTGCTCTGTCGCGACGACATTCCCGAGGGTCGGAGGTGGCAAGACGGGAAGGTTCGCCTGGCGTCGAGCTTCGCCGTCTACGCGCCGGAGGCGAGGAAGGACGGCGGGTTGACGCCCAAGTTCACCTCCTCTTCGGAGGCGGTGTACGAGCCGGTGGAGCTGTTGGCGGGAGAGAACTGGTTGATCACCAGGTGGCACGATGGGTGCCTTTACCGTGGAGCGCGAGCGGTCGAGGACGGTCTGTCGCCGGTCTCCCGAGATGCTCTTCGCGAGGCGATCTCGAGGCGGTGGCAGGCGAAGGGCGGCGGGACCGCGGGCGACCTGGGCGTCCTCGTCATGCATGAGCTCGCACTCACCTATGCGCCCGCTCAGCGGCGCTTTCACATGGCGCTGGAGGACTGGGAGCTGAATCTCTACGGACCGGATGCCGGGGCGCGGGTCAGCAGCGAGAGCGAGCGGAGCCTGCACGACCTCTGGGGCGCCTGCGCCAGGCTGCGTGACTGGCTCAATCCCCTGAACGTTCCCGGTTTGCGACATGACCTCGACAAGGCGTGGCTGCCGGTTGGCGACCACGAGGAAGTGATCGAGGTCGACGAGCGGGTCGACATTGCGCTGAAGGAGCTGGCGGCGCTGGGGGACAAGCTGCGGAACTCGTTCCATCTGCTGCACATCCAGAAGTCGGAAGAACAGCGAGAGCGGAACGAGCGCCTGCAGCGGCGGATCGAGATCCTGGCGCCGATCTTCGTCGTGCCGACCCTGGTGGTCGGGTTCTACGGAGCCAACACCTGGGTGCCGGGCGAGCACCGGCACTGGGGGTTCCTGGTGATGGTGGCGGCGATCGTCGTGCTGACCTGCATCACCGCGGCGGTGCTTTGGGCGACGAGCCGCCGTCACCGGGAGGGGATGGCGCGGCGCGAGGCCCGCCGGACGCCGTAGAGCTCTTTCGCCATCCGGATCGAAGCTCTACGGCGGCGGATATCAGAGGCTCAGCTCGGCGATCAGGCCCTGAACCCGCCGCCCGATCTCCTCGCGGGTGGCGCGGACCTCCTCCAGCGGGCGGCCCTTGGGGTCGGGCAGGTCCCAGTCGACATAGCGCTTGCCGGGGATGTAGGGGCACTCGTCGCCGCAGCCCATCGTCACCACCACGTCGGCCCACTCGGCATCCTCGCGGGTGAGCCTGTGCGGGACGCGGCCGCCGAGGTCGATGCCGAGCTCGGCCATCGCCTCGACCACCTCGGGGTGGACGCGCTCGCCCGGCGTCGTCCCGGCCGAGCGCGCCTCGTGACGCCCTCCGGCGGCGCGTTCGAACAGCGCCTGGCTGATCTGCGAGCGCCCGGCGTTGTGCAGGCAGACGAACAGCGCCCGCGCCATCAGGCCGACTCCCTCTCGGCGTGGTCGAGCTTTGTGCCGGATGGCGGTTCAAACCTCGACCACGCATCGCCGCGCACCACCTGGTAGGCGAGGGCTCCGATCGCCGCGCCCGCGACCGGGGCGACGATGTAGATCCAGATGTCGCGCAGTTCGCCGGAGACGAGGCCGGGGCCGAGCGAGCGCGCCGGGTTCATCGAGGCGCCGGTGATCGGGCCGCCGAACAGCGCATCGAGGCCGATCACGCCGCCGATCGCGATCGCCGCCCCGGCGCCGACCGCGCGGGTGTCGGTCGCCACGGCCATGATCGTGAACATCAGGAAGGCGGTCAGCGCGGTCTCGTAGACGAGCGCGCTTCCGGCGCCGACGCTGGGCACGGTGGCGCCGAGCGAGGCCGGCTCGCCCGGCCAGACGGCGAGCAGCAGCAGCGCGCCGGCGATCGCCCCGAGCAGCTGCGCGCCGACGTAGACGGCGGCGTCGCGCGCCGGGAAGTGGCGGGTGAGCGTGAAGGCCAGGGTCACCGAGGGGTTGAGGTGGGCGCCGGAGAGGTGGCCGGTCGCGTAGACCATCGCCATGATCACGAGGCCGAAGACGAGCGCGATGCCGACGGTGCCCAGCGCCCCCGGGTGCTCGGCCTCGGTGACGATCGCCCCGCAGCCGGCGAAGACCAGCGCGAACGCGCCGATCGCCTCGGCGGCGGCGCGCCGTGCCAGGTTTGGGCGCCCGTCCATATCGGGGCCGCAGCATATGCCCGGCGAGGCTGCGAGTAGTTACGATCCTGTAACGAGCGATGGGGCTCGCTCTCGCATCGAGCGCCGGTTTCCGGCTGACGGTCCCTACCACGTCCAGCGACGCTGATAGGAGACCCACGCGATGCGACTGCCCCGAACCGACGGCCGTGAGCTGGTGGCGATCTACGCCGGCGGGGTGCTCGGCGCGCTCGGCCGGGTCGGCCTGGCGGAGGCGGCGCCGCACGGCGCCGGCGATTGGCCCTGGGCGACGTTCGGCGCCAACATGCTCGGCGCGCTGCTGCTCGGCTACCTCGTCACCCGGCTGCAGGAGCGGCTGCCGCCGTCGAGCTACCGGCGGCCGCTGCTCGGCACCGGCCTCTGCGGGGCGCTGACGACCTTCGCGACCCTGCAGCTCGAGCTGTTCGAGATGCTCGACGCGGGGCGCCTCGGGCTCGCCGCCGGCTACGTCGCGGCGACCCTGGCCGGCGGCTTCGCCTGCGTCCACCTGGCGACGGCGACGGTGCGGCGGACGAGGCTGGTGCGGTGACGCTGCCCGCCTGGATCGGCGTCGCCCTGCTCGGCGGGGCCGGGGCGCTGGCCCGCTTCCTGCTCGACGCGGCGGTCGCGGAGGGCGCCGCCGGCCCGTTTCCGGCGGGCACGCTGGTCGTCAACCTGAGCGGCGCGGCGCTGCTCGGCCTGCTCGCCGGCCTCGCCCTGCACGGCGCGGCGCTGACGATCGTCGCCGGCGGCGGGCTCGGCTCCTACACGACCTTCTCCACCTGGATGTTCGAGTCGCAGCGGCTCGGCGAGGCCGGCCGGGCGAACCTGCTCTGGCTCAACATCGGCCTCTCGCTGCTCGCCGGGCTGCTCGCCGTGACGCTCGGCCACTGGCTGGGAGGGATCCTGTGAGCGGCGCCCCGCCCGGCGCCGAGGCGCTCAAGCTCGCCTTCTACTTCGGCGAGCACGACCGCCACGCGGGGCGCTTCCTCTCCGCCGCGATCCCCGACCTGTTCGAGCGCCGCGGCCTGGCGAGCAGCATCCTGCTGCGCGGGGCCGAGGGCTTCGGCGCCGCGCAGCGCCTGCAGACCGACCGCCTGCTCTCGCTCTCGGAGGACCTGCCGCTGGTCGCGATCGCCGTCGACACCCGCGAGCGGATCGAGGCCGTCGCGCCCGAGCTGGCCTCGATCGCGGGCGACGGGCTGCTGACCCTGGAGCGCGCCCGCTTCGCCGCCGACGGCCACGGCCCGGCCGCCGAGCCGCACCGGGAGGTGAAACTCACCGTCTACGTCGGGCGGCGCGAGCGGCTCGGCGGCGCGCCCGCGCATGTCGGGATCGTCGCCGCCCTGCGCCGGCACGGGGTGGCGGGCGCCACCGTCCTGCTCGGGGTCGACGGAACGGTGCGCGGCGCCCGCCGCCGGGCGAGCTTCCTCTCCGCCAACGCGAACGTGCCGGCGATGGTCGTCGCGGTCGGCGAGCGCGGCCGGATCGCCGCCGCGCTCGCCGAGCTCGAGTCCGCCTCGCGGCCGCCGCTCGCCACCCTCGAGGCGGTCCGCGTCTGCAAGCGCGACGGCCGCACGCTGGCCACGCCCCGGTTCCCGACCTCCGGGGCCGACCGCCCGGGGCTGTGGACGAAGCTGATGGTCTACTGCTCGGAGCGCTCCGAGCATGAGGGCCGCGCCCTGCACCTGGAGCTGATCCGCCGGCTGCGCGCCGCCGGCGCCGCCGGCGCCACCTCCCTGCGCGGCGTCTGGGGCTACCACGGCGACCACGCCCCGCACGGCGACCGGCTGCTGGCGCTGCGCCGCCACGTGCCCGTCGTCAGCGTCGTCGTCGACACGCCCTCGCGCAGCGAGCGCTGGCTCGAGATCGCCGACGAGCTGACCGCCGAGACCGGCCTGCTCACCGTGGAGACCGTCCCGGCGCTGCGAATCAGCGGTCCGGGCGGGCGCCTCGAGGGCGACCTGCGGCTCGCGCGGCCGCAGCAGTAGAAGGCGTCTAAGGTCTGGCCGCACCGCGACTACCCGCCGATCCAGGTCGGCCGCATGATGCTCGACTGCAACCCCGACCAGCCTGCGACGAGCCGTCCGCGGCCATCTCTACGGTGATTTCACGATGACCCAGCAGGCGCTCATCGATACCGTCGAGCAGCCGCCGCCCGAGAATCCGGAGCGCGCGGCGGCGCGGGCGCCCCTGCGCGAGCTCGAGGACGGGCAGCGGGTGCAGGGCGTCTACGCCGTGCGCGAGCGCGAGCTGCGGCGCAAGCGGAACGGCGAGCCCTGGCTGCGGCTCGTCCTCTGCGACGCCGGCGGCAGCGCCGAGGCGGTCTCCTGGGAGGACGCGGAGGCGCTCTACGCGCTCGCCGCGCCCGGGACCGCGGTCGAGGTCGGCGGCGTCTTCGAGCTCAGCGAGCGCTGGGGGGCGAAGCTCAAGCTCTCCTCGCTGCGCGCCGCCGAGCCCGGCTCCTACGACCCCGCCGAGCTGACGCCCGAGTCCGAGGTCTCGCTGGAGGAGCTGGAGCGGCAGCTGCGCGAGCTGCTCGACACGCTGCGCGACCCGCAGCTGCGCGAGCTGCTCGAACGCTTCTTCGGCGAGCGCTCGCCGATCTGGGAGCGCTTCCGCGACGCGCCGGCGGCGAAGGTCTACCACCAGGCCTACCGCCACGGGCTGCTCGAGCACACCGTCTCCGTCGCCCAGGCGGTCAGCGCCGCCGCCAACTTCTTCCCCGGCATCGACCGCGAGGTCGCGGTCGCCGGCGCGCTGCTGCACGACATCGGCAAGACCGTCGCCTACAACGAAGATCCGCTGGCGATCGACCTCACCGACGCCGGCCGGCTGGAAGGCGAGATCCCGCTCGGCTACTACACGGTGCGCCGCGAGATCGAGCAGATGCCCGGCTTCGACCCGCGGCTCGCCCAGGCCGTGCTGCACATCATCCTCAGCCACCACGGCTCGCTTGAGCACGGCTCGCCGGTCACGCCCGCGACCCGCGAGGCCGTCCTCGTGCACATGATCGACAACCTCGGCGGCCGGCTCGGCAGCTTCGACCGGCTGGAGCGCGAGCTGCCCGACGGCGAGTCCTGGTCGCGCTTCGACCGGGCTCTGTCGGGCTCGGCGTTCTTCGGCCAGCGCGCGCAAGCCGCCTGAGCGTCCATCTGACGGCCCCGGACGCCGCCATTCGGCGTCCTCGGGAGGGCAAATAGTTCCGCTATTTGCCCTCCCTTCGTCCTTGTCTGGCGGCGTCCGGACCTCGTCAGAACTATCCTGGTCAGGTGTTGCGCCACGAAAGCTGGCACAGGCCAACGGGTGTGAGTCCCGTCCGGGTAAGCGCCGCAGCGCCCGGTAGCAGGCCCCAGTCTCAGGGAGAGATCCCTGCGGCCGAGCGGGGCGTCGAAAGCCT